>OBEQ010107381.1_pt1 | contig 327160 bp, 361 predicted proteins | sample 1670901 | NCBI WGS metagenome assembly OBEQ01 (sample SAMEA104232315, study PRJEB22302) | groundwater metagenome | biome: forest; feature: aquifer; material: groundwater | place: USA | collected 2011-08-07 | depth 5.4 m
GAGGAACAGCAAGTCCTTTCCATAGATAGCCAGATCAAAGAGATGATTAAGATCGCCGAACGGGACGGGCTTGAGATCGCGGAGATTCGCAAGGAGTCTCACTCGGCGAAAGCGACCGGACAACGCGAGGTGTTTAATGGGTTGCTCAAGGACATACGAGCGAAAAAATTCAATGGCATCCTCACATGGGCGCCTGATCGCCTGAGCCGTAACGCCGGCGATCTTGGCGCGCTGGTAGACCTGATGGACGAGAAGCAACTCATCGAGATACGAACTTTCTCGCAAAAATTCACGAACAACCCGAGCGAGAAATTCATGCTCATGATTTTATGCTCGACGGCGAAACTTGAGAACGATAACAAATCGGAAAACGTGAAGCGAGGATTGCGGACGCGGTGCGAACAAGGGCTACGACCCTCTATGGCTCCGACCGGATATCTGAACGAGAAGCGAAAGGACAAGGCATGCGAGGTGATAGTTGATCCAGTACGAGCGCCCATCGTCCGGCAGATATTTGAAAAGGTTGCGAACGAGCAATGGTCAGGACGAAGAATTTATCACTGGCTTCGGCACGAGGCGAAATTCAAGACCGCGGCTGGGAAGCATCTCTCGGTCTCAAATATCTTTATGATCCTGAAAAAGACCTTCTATTACGGGGTATTCGAATATCCCGTCGGTTCGGGAAATTGGTACACGGGCCAGCATACGCCCATCATCACAAAAGAGCTGTATGATGCCGCGCAGGAGCAGCTCGTCCGGAGCGAGATCAATAAAAACAAGGATAAGGACTTCGCCTTCACGAAGCTTATTACCTGCGGCCTCTGCGAATCAGGCATCACGGCATGCGAGAAGTTCAAATACCAACAGAACGGGAACACCCATCGGTACGTCTACTATAAATGTACGAAGGCCAAGGATCCGGAGTGTAAAGGCGGGTATATCAAGGAAGAAGAAATCATCGAACAAATCGTGAAAATATTCGACACGCTCGATATCAACGAGCTGGGCGTCAGGCAGAAATTCAAAGATGAGATATCGAGATATAACAAGTTCAGGCGGATCGCATTGGGCAAGAGCCGCGAGAAGCGCGACGAGGATGATGAGTTCGATGCCAAGGCCTATGCCATCTACCTGCTTACCGAAGGATCGATCACGGAAAAACGAGAGCTGCTGTCGAATCTCAAGAGCAGGCTGATCCTCAAAGACAAGGTGATCACGTTAAGACTGGAAACGGAGTAACAGGAACAAAAATATCGCTGCAATTTCTCGCAGCGATATTTTTTGTGTCCAAGCTCCTCGACAACCCTGGTCGCCCATTCAAGGCGAGAAACAGGGTCGTTGAGAACCTCGCACAGTGTTGTGCGCCCATGAGGAATCGAACCTCAATATCAGCCTTCGCAGGGCTACGCTCTATCCGTTGAGCTATGTGCGCATTAACTCGCACATTTTGTTTATTAGAATCCGAGGAATCTCTCGAGCGCTTCAAGAAATGATTCCTCGAATTCAATTTTTTTTACAATCAGGGCGAGCGCCTTTTCTATTTCACCGAAACGATTTTTCGGCGTTTTGATTTTGAGCGTCGGCTGGAGCCGGCGCTGAAAGCGGAAAATAATTTCAGGCCATTCGTCCGCGCCGTTTTCGTCGGTGCTGAAGCCGGTCATTTCGGCGTACGGATAAAATTTCTTGTTGCCGATCGTCAATCCTTGTTCGTTGAGTTTAAACCCGACCGTCCTCGGTTTTTGGTTGGCCCACACGAGAATAAGGATTTCGGCGAAAATGATAAACGCGGCAAAAAGAAAATTTTTCTGCCAAACCGCGGCGCTTAAAACAATCACCGCCACAATCACGCTTATCCAGTACCACGAAACATCTTTTTCGTAATACTCAAATTCCGGTGCCTGCCAGACGATTTCGAATTTCTGCGCCATAGTAAGGATTATATCACAACTTTCCGTATAGCGTTAAATCTATTAACATATTCGACGATCGTCCGATTTGTTAATTTTGTTTATTCGGATGGGCGCATTCGGATTGTCCCGACCGCAGTCGAGGCGAGGATCCTCGATCTCTAATCGGGACCGAAGCCGAAGGCGCGCTATTCGGATGCTAGCTTTTCGCCGCCGCGAGCGCGATGATTTTTTTCGCGCCGTTCTGCTTAAGTGCACCTGCTGCTTCGAAGAACGTAGCTCCGGACGTGACCACATCGTCAATTAAAATAAAATTTTTTCCTTGGACCAAGTCAGGTTTTTTGACCGAAAAACAATTTTTCACGTTTTCGCTCTTTTTTTCAAAGTCCTTGATTTCGCTCTGGGCCTCGGTATTTTTATCGCGGATTAAAATATCCGGATTAAGTTCCAGGCCGAAATGGTCTGCAAAAATTTCCGCAATCAGAAATGACTGGTTGAAGCCGCGCTGCCGTTCGCGTTTCTTGTTTAATGGAATTGGTATGACGGTAAATGCGGTTATTGGGTAATTGACGCTTTCGGCGCAATTTACGAGAAGAGACGCGAGCGGTCGCGCCGCGGACCGTATGAATCCGAATTTAAGATTTCGCACAAGATGTTTCACTGTTTCATCTTGGTAGTCGGCCGCGGCGCCGAGAATGTATGGAAAATCCTGATGGCAGATTTTTTTATTTTCGGCAAGGCGCAGCCGGCATTTGCCGCAGAAAAACGTCTTAGAAATTTTTATGCTTGAGAAACACGAGTCGCAAATTGCCTCTCCGCTTTTGACGCCTTGCAGGCACTTGAGGCATAGCGGAGGGAATAGTAAGTCCAAAAACCAAGTGAGCATGTGGGAGTATATCTGATATAATGAATCAGATGCTGAACCCTTTCAAGCTCTTACAACCGTTTCGGTTCTTGAAGCAGAAAATAGCGCCTTCGTATCTTGGCGTTGACATCGGAACAACGTCCATAAAAGTCGTCGAAGTGAAACAGGGCGAGCGGCTGCCGCAGATTCTCAATTACGCGATTCTCGAAAGCCGGAGTTCTTTGTTGCGGGTCAACACGGCATTTCAAACGAGCGGCCTCAAACTTTTTGAGCAGGAAATCATCGATCTTTTGAAAGCGGCAATCGCGCAAATGAAGCCCCGGGCCAGAGAAGCCGTGGCTTCATTCCCGATTTTCTCGGCGTTTACGACCGTCCTCACGTTTCCCGAAATGTCGAAAAGCGATCTTGAGAAGTCCATCGTATTCCAGGCGAAGCAATATATTCCCGTTCCGATTTCCGAAGTCGCGATTGATTGGATGAAAGTCGGCGAATATCGCGATGAAAAGGGATTTAATTATCAGCAGATATTTTTAATCTCGGTTCCCCGCGAGCAGATAGCGAGATATCAGCGGATTTTCAAAGAAGCGGGTTTGAACTTGAGAACGTTAGAAATTGAGAATTTAAGTTTGGCGAGGGCTTTGGTCGGCACCGATCAGACGCCGACGTTTATCATTGATATCGGCAGCCGTTCAACGGTTGTCGTGATTGTCGACAGAGGGTCGATTCATTTCAGCGGCCAAAGCGATTTTGCCGGCGCGTCTCTCACCCAGGCGCTTTCTTCGAGTTTGAACATCAATCCGCTCCGCGCCGAAGAGCTCAAGAAAGAACGGGGCATTATCGGAACGGGGCCGAATTACGAGTTATCCACAATCATGTTGCCCTTTGTAGATGCTATAATTAACGAAGTAAAAAGGGTGGAATTTAATTATAAAAATCAGGTTCCGGGAGCAAGAAAGATTGAGCGGGCTATTCTGAGCGGCGGCGGCGCGAATCTCCTTGGCATCGAGAAATATGTCCAGGAGCGTCTGGGCATACCGGCCGTCAAAGCCGCTCCGTTTTTGCGGTTCGAGTATCCGCCAGCCATAGAGCCGCTGGCGGGCGAATTAAATCCTTTGTTGAGCGTGGCTCTGGGATTAACGTTGAGAGAATTCAATTAGCAATTTTCAAGTATCAATTTTCAATAAATTTACAATGTTTCAATTTTCAAATAAAACCAATTGGGTCATTGCGCCATTGAAAATTCAATGAAAATTGTAAATTGAAAATTTTACTATTATGGCACTTCCCGAACAAGTTGTTGATCGATTAAGCAGAGAGCCGGTTCATACGCCGGGCTGGTCAGGGCAGCTTTTGATGTTCGCCGCTACGATTTTTTTTATCAGCTTGGGAGTGTATCTCGGTCTGATGTTCGGCTATAAACCGTATCTCGATTCGAAAATCAGCGGTCTCGACGCCCAAATCCAGAAATTTACTCAGGAGATTCCCTTAAGCGACCAGGAACAGCTTGCGTCATTTTATTCCCAGCTTTCAAACCTCGGCGGGATTCTTAAAAAACATGTCGTATCGTCTCCGCTCTTTGACTGGCTTGAAAAACACACCGATGCCAACGTCTTTTACGCGAAGTTCAACTTTAATCCGGGCACCAATCAGCTCGCGTTAACCGGAACGGCGAAAACAACAAACGATTTCGTCCAGCAGATCCAGGCTTTCCAAGGCGAGTCAGCGGTCGAACGAATCAATGTGAATAGTTTGACGTCTTCGTCAAACGGCACGTGGCAATTCGACCTTGTCCTTTTTTTACGCCCGGACTTTTTAAATCAGCCGCTTTCGTCCCAATAAAATGAAACAATCAACAAAAAGGTTTTTTAGTTTAATCGTCGCCTTTGTTCTGGTGGTAGCCGCTTTTCTTATATACTTCAATCTCGCAGAGCCCGTCTATCAGGAAGCGCAAGAACGAAAGGCGCAAGCCATGAGCCGGGAGAGTTTCGTTCAAAACCAGCAGGCCTCCATCTTGCAGGTTAAAAATTCAATCGCTTCGTATAAAGGCGAAGGGCAGCTGCAGGACGTGGTCTCGCTCGCGCTGCCGTTGAACCCCGATTTGGCCGGAGCATTCGCTCAGATCACGAGCTTGGTTCAGAATAATCGTTTGGCGCTTCAGGGCGTTACGGTCAATGTGCCGGTTATGCAGACCATCGCCATGAAATCGCTTCCGGGAAAAACCAGCGGGGCTTTCGCCGCAACGATACTGAAACCATTTGGGGCCATCACGTTCCAAATACGGCTAGTCGGCAGCTACGAGGATTTCAAAGCGTTCCTTAAAAACCTCGAATCAAACATCAGGATTTTCGATATCCAAAAAATAAATTTCCAGTCGGCCGCGAAGTCGGACCAGAATCTTTATACGTACGATGTAACTGTCAATACATATTATCAAGCCCCGTAGTGAAACTTCGAATGAAGTGCGCTACGATTATATATAAATGTATGCAGGCAGTTCAAAAGTTTTCATGATATTAATGGAGTATGCAAAGTCAAATTTTGTTCGAAGTTCTACTACGGGGCAAGGTCCGTAATTAACTGAATAACCAATTAACTAATTAACTTTAACAAAGTTATGGCAATCGTAGTTGAAGAAAAAAGAAACAGCGGAAGCATTATTAATTTCCTGATATGGATCGCCGTTTTGGCGACAGTCGGGGCGAGCGTCTATTACATTTTTTTCAAAAACCCGGTGTTGGTCGAATTTACCGCTTCGCCTTCTTTCAAAAACGTCCAGCAACTCTCTAAAATAAGCATCAATCCGCAAGAATTGCTTAACAACGCCGAGTTCCAGGCGCTGAAGCAGTATGTTACGTTGACGCCGCCGCAGAACTTGGGGAGAAGCAATCCCTTTCTGGGCTTTTAAAGGTGTGATGCCAATATGCGAATTTTATGCCAATAATGCGAATCGCGAATCATATAACGTATTTGCAATTAGTAGATTGGCATATCATTTGTAGATTTGCATCATGGTAGCGTAAGCGTATGACCAACGAACAACTGTTAGAAGAATTTCAGAAACAAGGCCTGCTGAATCAGGAGGCCGTAAATAAGTTGAAGCAGGAGGCGCTTCTCTCCGGTCGTTCCGCGGAAGAGTTGATTTATACGAAGCGCCTGATCGACGATACGAAAGTCGCGCGAATTAAGAGCGAGCTTCTCAAAGTTCCGTATCAAAAAATAGATAAAGACCATTTTGACGATGCGCTTCTTCAATTGATTCCCGAAGAGACCGCGAGAACGTACGGCGCGATTCCGATAACGAAAAAGGATAATCTTTTGGTTGTCGGCATGCTCCATCCCGATGACCCGAAATCGCAGGAAGCGTTGAAATTCATCGCGAGAAGAGATCGTTTGAACCTCGGCGTATATTTGATCTCGTACGGCGACTGGCAGGAAGTCGTCAAAAAATATTCTCCGTATAAAACCGAGATCGCGGCGGCGATCCAGACGCTCAATTTGAAAACCGGCGCCGGCGGCCGGCCAGTCGTCAAACTGGAAGAAGCGACTGTCGTAAACAGCGAAGAGGCACCGGTTATCAAGATTGTTGCAAGGACATTCGGCGAGGCCGTCCAGAGCGGAGCATCGGATATTCACATCGAACCGCAGGAGAATTACTTGAGAATCCGGTTTCGGGTGGACGGCAAACTCCGTGAGGAAGCCGCCCTGCCGCTCGAACTTTCCCAGTCGGTTGTTTCCCGCGTTAAAGTTATTTCCAATCTTAAAATAGACGAGTCAAGAATTCCTCAAGATGGTAGGTTCCGGGCGAAAGTGTTCGACCGGGAAATCGATTTCCGCGTTTCAACTTTTCCGACGCCGCTCGGCGAAAAAGTCGCGATTCGCGTGCTCGACCCGGAGACCGGGCTTAAAAATTTCGACCAATTGGGATTGATAGGGAAAAATTTGGAGATAGTGCGCGAGGGTTTGGCAAAGCCGTTCGGCATGATTTTGATTACCGGACCGACGGGTTCGGGCAAGACGACCACGGTCTACGCGCTTCTTCAGACCCTGAACAAAGAGAGCGTTAATATTTTAAGCTTGGAGGACCCCATTGAATATTTTGTCGCGGGGATTAATCAGTCGCAGGTGCGGCCTGAAATCGGATACGATTTCGCTTCGGGCCTGCGCCAGATTCTTCGGCAGGACCCGGATATTATTATGGTGGGTGAGATTAGAGACAACGAGACCGCGGGGCTTGCGGTTCACGCGGCGCTCACAGGCCACATCGTTCTTTCAACGTTGCACACGAATAACGCCATCGGAGTGATACCGCGCTTAATCGATATGGGAGTAGAGCCCTTTCTTCTTCCTTCTTCTCTCAATTTGATGGTTTCTCAGCGGTTGGTGGGCCGGTTATGCGGCGATTGCAAAAAAGGCGAAGCCGCGCCGGCCGAAGTCCAAAAAATTATAAAAAAGGCCCTGAGCGATTTGCCGCGCGAAGCCGTTTCCTCGTATCAGGAGCCGTACACGATTTATCACAGTCCGGGATGCGCGAAGTGCCAGCATCGCGGCGTTGTCGGCAGAGTGGCGATTTTCGAGGTTTTAAAGATGTCGTCTGCTCTCGCCGAAATCGTTAATGCGGGACCGACTTCGCAGAAGATTCTCGAAGAAGCAAAGCGCCAGAGGGTTACCACGCTTCGTCAGGACGGGGTCTTGAAAGCCCTCTCGGGGCTTGTTTCACTCGAAGAGGTTATTCGGGAAACGGAAGAAGTTTAGAGTAGTCGCGAATAATGCGAATGTAGGCAAAATAATGCGAATGTTTTTATTTACAATGTATGAATTTAAATTCGCGATATTTGCTTTTATTAGCATTATTCGCGATTACTCCATGTTTTCGAAATGAATGTTGTGCAGCGTTGGGAATGTTGGGAAAAGTTAGAAAAAACTTCCACTCATGTTTTTGAAGTGATCACATACTTATCGTTATTGAATTGAGTTGATTTTATGGAAACTGAAAACCAAAAAAGACTTACCTGTGCAATTGCTACAGCAATAGAAGCAGGTCAAATCCTTATGCGCTATTGGCGTACTCCTCTGGATATTCAATACAAAAAAGATGAGTTTGATCCTGTAACACGTGCCGATCGGGAATCTGATGAATTTATACGCACCCGAATTTTCAAAGAATTTCCTTCCGACATGATCCTTTCGGAGGAAAACGATCTAACCCCCGAACGATATGATGAACGCGTTTGGATGATTGATCCGCTAGACGCTACGGACGCATTTACTAATGGTCTCGATGCTTTTTCTGTAAGCATAGGTTGTGTGCAAAATGGTATACCAGAGATCGGCGTTGTGTTCGCTCCGGCGCGCGGAGTCCTTTACTACGGAATGAAAGGGAATGGCGCGTTTATGAAAAAAGGAGAAGAAACAAAACAAATTTTTGGAAGCACTGTGTCTACATTATCGCAAAGCCGAATTATCGTTAGACTACCCGGAAAGGATAAACGACCACTTGATGATCGGGTTGCTCAGGTCCCTGCCAAATTATTTATTGAAGAAGGGAGTATTGCATTATCAATAGCGAGAGTTGCCGCTGGAGATGCTGAATGTACTATTTGCACAAACCCCCGAGTGAGCAAATGGGATTCTGCAGGCGGACAAGCTATTCTTGAAGAAGTTGGCGGAGTGGTTACTGATACCCACGGATCACCCCTTGACTACAAGCAGGCAGGACGTGGCTGGTCTAATCTTGTAGTTGCTTCGGCCAATCCGAACGTACACGCAGAGTTTATTGCAAAACTATAAACAGGAAGTATGGTATGATTTCAGAAACTATAGATTTAATAAGGTAATGCCCGAACTTCAAGAAAAATTAAAGGATTTATTGGTGACTACGGCGCGGCAGAATGCCTCTGATTTGCATCTTGCCGTGGGCCGGCGGCCGACGCTTCGCGTCGACGGCGTATTGGTGCCGCTCGAGAAAGAACCGTTGATTACGCCCGAGAGCGTCGAAGAAATGATTTCCGCCCTTTTGAAACCCGAACAAAAAGAGAATTTTTTAAAAAACCGCCAGCTCGATTTTGCCTACAGTTTCGAGGATAAAGCGAGATTCCGGGTAAATGTGTATTTTCAGCGCGGTTATATGGCGGCTTCGCTCCGCTTGATTCCGGCGCGCATCAGAACCGTTGAAGAATTGGGTCTGTTACCGATCCTCCACGATTTCACGAAACTTTCGCAGGGATTTATTTTAATCGTCGGCCCAGCCGGTCACGGGAAATCGACGACGCTCGCCGCTCTTCTCGACGAAATCAACCACAATCGGACAGACCACATCGTGACCATTGAAGACCCAATAGAATATCTTTTTACTCAGGACCGGTGCATTGTTTCTCAGCGTGAAGTCGGCACCGACACGCCGACGTTCCACGCCGGCCTTCGGACGATTCTCCGCCAGGACCCGGATGTCATTATGATCGGGGAAATGAGAGACGCGGTTTCCATTTCAACCTCGATGACTGCCGCCGAGACCGGGCATATCGTTTTTTCGACGCTCCACACCAATTCGGCTTCGCAAACCGTCGACAGAATAATTGATTCGTTTCCCGCGGAGCAGCAGGGGCAGGTGATTTCCCAGCTTGCCTCAACGCTCGTCGCGATTGTTTCCCAGCGGCTGTTGCCGCGGCTCTCCGGGGGCCGGATACCGGCGCTCGAAATCATGATTGTCAATCCGGCGATCCGGAATTTAATCCGGGAACGGAAAGTGTATCAGATTGATTTGGTTATCGAAACCAGTTTGCAGGAAGGGATGACCACGCTGAACCGTTCGCTCGCGAATCTTGTAAAAAATAAGGAGGTGTCGATTGAAAACGCCGAGCTCTACTCTTCGAATCCATCAGAGCTCCGGATACTTTTGGAGAGAATATAAACTCATCAACGAATATCGAATACATCCCGAATGTACGAATAAAAATGATTCGGAAATTCGAAACTAAATTCGTTATTCGCTGATACATAAGTCATGAAGTTCAAATACCAGGGCAAAACCAAAGAAGGAGAAAATCAGGTGGGTGTTGTTGAGGCGGGCAGCAGGGATGCCGCCGTAACTATTTTAACAGGGCATAATGTTTTTGTTTTAAGCTTGGAAGAAGCGGAAAAGACCCGGTGGTATGAAAGAATCTCCGGCTATCTGTTCGGTCGGGTAAAGCGGCGGGACTTGGTTGTTTTTGCGCGCCAGCTCGCCACCCTTCTTGAGGCGCGCGTTCCTTTAAATAGCAGTCTTAAAACACTCTATGAGCAAACGGCTCATCCCCGCCTAAAGGAAGCCGCACTTCAGATTTCAGAGGATATTGATGCAGGACTTTCTCTTTCTCAGGCGCTTGAGCGCCAGCCGGACATTTTTTCAAGATTTTTCGTAAGTATGATTCGCTCGGCGGAGATCACCGGCAATCTCGAAAGCGTCGTCGGGTTTCTCGCCGACTACCTCGAACGCGAGTACGCGCTCATTACGAAAGCCCGTTCGGCGCTTATTTATCCGGTTCTTGTCATCGGCCTCTTCGTTGTCGTAGCATTTATTTTGGTGGCTTTTGTTCTTCCCCAGATAGGCCCGATTTTCATTCAAGCAGGAGTTACGCTTCCGTTCTTCACTTCGGTTCTTCTTAATCTCGGCGGATTCTTAGGTCGGTGGTGGGCAGTATTGCTCCTTGCGACGGGCGTATTGATTATTATGATTCTTGATTACTTTCAGACCCCCGAAGGGATGGCGACCAAGGATGAATTGAAAATTCATTTGCCGATTGTCCGTAAAATTTATCTCCCCCTTACCATCACGCATATCGCGAACACCGCCTCGATGCTTCTCCGCGGCGGCATTCCGGCGGTTCAGGCGATGGAAATAATCGGCGAGACCACCGACAATGTCATTTACCGGGAAATTTTTCACGAAATCGCCGAGAACATCCGCCAAGGCCAGCCGCTTTCTTCGTCAACGGCAAAGTTTGCCGATTATTTCCCGGCGCTCTTCACTCAAATGCTCGTGGTAGGCGAAACCGCGGGCCAGCTCGAGACGACGTTCTCCCGCCTCTCTAATTTTTACGGCAGGGGAAACGATGCCCTGAAAAAAAAAAACGTAGAAATAAATCAGCCGATTTTAATCACCGGCATAGGCGCGTTGGTCGGACTGCTTTTTGCCTCGGTTCTCCTCCCGCTCTATCAGCTTATCGGGACAATCCATTGAACTGGTTTTCAACAAAGACCGGATATGATATACTCAAAAGGTACAATGCCGATGAGAATTCTAAATCTAAATAGGAAACAAGGTTTCACGTTAATAGAAATTTTGATTGTTGTCGCGATAATCGCGGTGCTCGCTTCCGCGGTCTTAATAGGGTTAGGACCTGTCCAGCGTCAGGGCCGGGATGCGCGCCGGATTTCGGACTTGCGGCAGGTGCAAACCGCATTGGAACTGTATTACTCGAAGTGCGGCTACTATCCGGGCGCGGCCCAGTCCGCGTCCCCCTGCAGCGGTTTTCAGCAGATAACGGCATGGTCTGATATAACCAACGCGCTCGTCGGCAGCAGTATCGGCGTAACGCAGATTCCCAATGATCCGACCGCGGGCAAGAGTTATTTTTATGGGACCTCAAGCAATGGAAATACGTATGTCTTAGGAGCTACGCTTGAGGACTCAAACAATCCGGCTCTTCAAAACAGCGCCCAAGGAACGATATTCGGAGTCAGTTGTACCGCGCCCGTGTATTGCATTCAATTCTGACTTAGTTGACAATGGAACTCATTCTTTTTGCTTTCGGCGCTTCTGTCGGGAGTTTTTTGAAGGTCATAGCCGACAGATACGAACCGCATTTATTTTTGTGGGATAAAAAAATCATCGGCGGCCTGCTTCGCCGAAGCTCCAGCGAGGCGAGCCGTTCGCGTTGCCCGTCGTGCGGCGCCGAACTTCGCTGGTTTGAGTTGATACCCATCTTCAGTTTTTTCGTTCAAAAGGGCAGATGCCGAAGATGTCATCAAAAAATCGGCCTCCAATATCCATTGGTTGAACTTATCAGTGGTTTCATTTTTGTTTTCATCCCGCAGAACCTCAAATTTCTTTCTTCTCTCCCCGCCCGACTTGCTCCGCAACTCGGAGCGGGCGGGCACTCTCCGTTTTTCGCTCTCTCTGTTCTGTGGGTCTCGGTATTCTCAATACTATTACTCATTTCTCTGATTGATTTCCGGCTGCGAATAATTCCCGATGAGACAAACATTATTCTTTTGATTCTAGGAATTTTCATACTATTCTTCCAGCCCTTCGGCGATCTTCAGGGCTCTTTCCTTAAGCACTATGCTCTTTTGTTTGGCTGGCGCCAGAATGTTTTTTTCAATCATTTATTCGCTCTTTTCGCTGCCGGCGCGTTTTTTTTGATTCTTATCCTGCTTACGAAAGGCCGGGCAATGGGGGTCGGCGACCTGAAACTTGCTGCCGCGCTCGGTTTTGTGTTCGGCTGGCCGGATATCATTTTGATTACCGTCCTTTCTTTCGTTATCGGTTCCTGCATCGGCGTCGGAGCGATTATGTCGCATAAGAAAAATATGAAAAGCTATCTCGCATTCGGGCCGTTCTTGGGAGCCGCTTCGCTTGTCGTGTTTTTTTTCGGCTATCAAATAGTAGATTTCTATTTCCGGTTATTCAAACTCTGAGTAAAAAGGATATACTGTATGAATACTCTGATGAGAAAATTTTTGCATCGTATATTCGCTATTCGTGTTCGAGCTCGAAGCGGCTTTACGCTTATCGAGCTTCTGGTAGTACTTGTCGTAACCACCACTCTCTCCGCTTTTTTAATTGTTTACAATCATACAAGCAGACAGCAAATCGCTCTTTATGTGGAGGAAGCAAAGCTTGTTCAGGTTATTTCGCGGGCAAAATCACTTTCTCTTTCAACGTATCGCGAATCGTCATCGGAAATCTGCGGCTATGGCGTTCATATCGATTACGGGAACAATCGCTATACGCTTTTCAGTTATACGAAGCCGGCAAATGTAGCGTGCGAACAAATCGCGAGCATTAATCCGGGAGCGGAACAACCCTTGTCTGCATTCTCTTTGAGTAAGGAGCTCGTGTTTATGGCTGTGCCGCCGGGAGGCGGAAATAAAATAGATGATGTGATTTTTGTCCCGCCTGATCCTACAACGCTTATGAACTCCGGAGGAGCTTTTCTTCCCAGCGGCTTTGGCAATATAGTGTTGGGAACCGAGGACGGTTCTGCTAAAACAGTAGTGACGGTAAGTTCAGCAGGCCAGATTACATTCTGAAGTGTAAGGACTGATTGATTACTGCTATAATATTTGGATGAAATCGAGCAGTCGGGACGGCCAGTTGTTGATAGAATCGTTGATAGCCATCTCGCTTTTGATTGTGGGATTTTTAGGAGTTTTTTCTTTGTTGAGCAGGTCTATCAGCTTGAATCGGGTGGCAGCCGATAACTATACCGGCACGTATCTCGCGGCTGAGGGCATTGAGGTCGCGCGGAATATTGCTGATTCAAATGCTATCCAACATAGACCCTGGAACGCCGGGTTTGCGAGCGACAATTACGAGGTGGAGTACAATAGTGTTTCGCTGGCTCCGAACCAGGACCGCTTTTTATTTTTTGATCCGGGAAGCAACACCTACAGTTACAGCGGAACCAGCCAGACGAATTTCAAGCGCGTACTGAAGATTTCTCTCGTGAGTCCGAACGAGATAGAAGTTCATGCGATTGTCTCCTGGACAACGCTCGGCGGCGGGAGTTTTCAGATAAATTTAGAAGACCATTTTCTTAACTGGCGCTCTTAACAAATGAAAAAATTCATAGTTTTAAAAAAGGGAGGATTCATCCCGTTAGAAGTCCGCCCTCCCGCCAGAGGCGGGAGGGCGGCAGCCGCCAGGGGCGGCTTACTTCTAACGGGATTCACCATTATCGAACTCCTTGTCGCTCTCGGTATTTTTTCCGTAGTCATTCTTTTGGGAGTGACTGGTTTCGCAAGAGCGCTAAGAACCGAGCGCCAGGTTTCCGCGTTTTCTTCCGCCAACAGCAATATGAGTTTGGTTCTTGAGCAAATCGCCCGGGAGATAAGAACAGGGTTTAACTTCTGCGCGAACGGCACCGCGTGCGGTTCTTCAAGCGTTCTTTCGTTTATCAACGCGAAAGGCGATACCGTCACCTATTGTCTTGACGGCAAGGCCGTCGAACGGTTCATCGGCAACGGCTCCTGCGGCAGCGGCCAGAAACTCACCGCCGATAATGTTTCCGTCCAGTATTTAACGTTTATAATTTCCGGCAACCAGAATAACGATGGCCGTCCTCCTTTGATTACCATTCTGACGGGAGCGAGTCCCAAAGACGCTTCAGCAGCAAGCTATACGGTACGTTTTGAGACAACGGTCAGCTCGCGCATTTTGGACGGCTGAAAATTGCTATGCCAGTTTACAATTTTCAATTAACAATTTTCAGTAAATTTTCAATGAAACAATTTAAAAATTGAGAAATTGTAAATTCAATGTAAATTGAAAATTAAAAATTTTATTACTATATGAATCATATGAGACAGGAAACTGGAAAAAGTGAAAAGGGGCAGGTGATGATTTTGAGCGTCCTTGCGCTCGGGGGTACGATTCTTGGAGCTACGACCATCGCGGGGCTTTTGATGGTATACCAGCTCCGTTCGACGTCGGATGTCGCCAATTCCGCCAAGGCAATTTTCGCCGCTGACGCGGGGATTGACTGGATGCTGTACCAATTTTCCAAACCGAGTTCCACGGATACCCAGCCCGTGTTTTCAAACGGCGCAAGCTTCACGGCTACCTGCTCCGATTCTTCTTCGCATGTCGTTGATTGCCGAAATCCATCCGCGTTTACGTTCCGTTCGGTTGGCCAGTCGGGCAGTTCCTATCGCGCCTTACAGTTGAATTTCTGACAATGAAGACGGATAAAAAATCGGCGGTCGAACGAATCCGCCATCTCCGAAACGTCATTAACAAATACCGCTACGAGCGGCTGGTTTTGAATAAGGAACTCATTTCGCCCGAAGCGGAAGACGCGCTCAAAAAGGAACTCTTTGACCTTGAACAAAATTTTCCGGAGCTCGTAACTCCTGATTCGCCGACACAGCGCGTGGGCGGCAAGCCGCTGAAGGAGTTCAAAAAGGTCAAGCATGACTCCCCAATGATTTCTTTGAACGATGTTTTCACCGAAGCGGATTTACGGGATTGGTACCGGCGTTTTGTCGATTATGTAAAGACAAAAGGGGTGGAAGCAAAAAATCCTGAATTTTACTGCGATTTGAAAATGGATGGCTTGGCGGTTGAGTTGGTCTATGAAAATGGGGTCTTCGCGCAGGGCTCAACGCGCGGCGACGGCGAGTGGGGAGAGGACGTAACTCAAAATTTAAAAACCATTGAGGCGATTCCGTTAACGTTGCGCGGCGATTATCCCAAGAGAGTCGTTGTTCGCGGTGAGGCGTTTTTAACTAAAAAAGAATTCGCGCGCATTAATAAGGAGCAAGAGAAAAAAGGGGAGAAGCTGTTCGCAAATCCGCGCAACGTGGCTGCCGGTTCTATCCGCCAGCTTGACCCCAAAGTTACCGCCAGCCGCAAACTGGATTTTTACGCGTACGCGCTCGTCGAGAAACCTGAAGTATATGGAACGAAGGAAAAGGATTATCGCGCCCTTAGGGAGTTCGGTTTTAAAACGAATCCGCACGGCAACGTAGTGAAGTCGCTTGAAGATGTAGCAACATTTCACGCCGAGCGGGCAAAAAAGCGCGAGAAACTCAACTACGAAATTGACGGTATCGTAGTGACTGTCAATGATAACGTTTTGCACGACAAGGCGGGCGATATCGGCAAAGCGCCGCGCGGAGCGGCCGCTTATAAGTTTCCCGCCGCGGAAAAAACGACGGTTGTTGAAGACATTATTGTGCAGGTTGGCCGGACCGGCGCTTTAACGCCGGTTGCCGTTCTCAAACCGGTTGAAGTTGGCGGGGTTACCGTGAAGCACTCTACTTTGCACAATGCCGATGAAATCAAGCGGTTGGGACTGAAAATCGGGGATACCGTGGTAATCAGCCGCGCCGGAGATGTAATTCCTAAAATCATCAAAGTTCTCCACGGGCTTCGTACCGGCAGAGAGCGGGAGTTTAATATGCCGGCACGCTGTCCGTTCGACGGCTCAAAAGTCATTCGGGACGGCGTGATTTATCGCTGCCCTAATCCGCAGTGCGGAGCGCGCCACCGTGAACAGCTCTATCACTTTGCCAGCCGCAATGCGTTTAATATTGAAGGGCTGGGCCCAAAAATTATTGACCGATTGCTGGACGAAGGCCTTATGAGCGACGCGGCTGATATGTTCAACCTTGAGGCGGATGAAATTCGCGTTCTCGAGCGTTTCGGCGATAAGTCGGCGCAGAATTTAATAGAAGAGATCGCGAGCAAAAAGAAACTTCCTCTTTCAAAGTTTATGTACGGTCTTGGAATCCTGCACGTAGGGGAGGAGACCGCCGCGCTTTTGGCGCGGAGGATAGCGGAAAATGTAAAAGGCGACAAGGGAAAAGTAAAAATTAAAGACATTGTTATTTCCATGTCGCATGTCTCACTAGACGATTTACAAACAATCCCCGACATCGGGCCGAAAGTCGCGGAAAGCATTTTCAGTTGGTTTCGTGAAAAGCGGAATATTCATCTCCTTGATAAGCTGGGCAGGGCAGGAATTGAACTTAACTATGCTGCGAGAAAAAAAGAAGGCGGTACATTGAGCGGCAAGTCGTTCGTGTTAACCGGAACGCTCTCTTCAATGTCGAGGGAAGAGGCGAAAGAAAAAATCCGGGCGCTCGGCGGGGACGTTTCCGAATCGGTAAGCGGAAAAACTTCTTATCTGGTGGCGGGCAGCGAACCCGGCTCCAAATACGAAAAAGCGAAAGAGCTTGATATCGAAACGCTTTCGGAAAAGGATTTTATAAAGTTGATTAACGGCTGATTCTTGCTTAAATCTCTTTCGTTTTTTATACTTCAATTGCTTGCGGGCGTAGCTTAGCGGCTCAAAGCGCCTCCTTGTCAAGGAGGAGATCGCCGGTTCAAATCCGGTCGCCCGCGCCATCGTGTACGAATTGATGTAAGAGCTTCGGTTCGTCTTGTATCTATCGGCATTTTCCACGGTTCTAACCTTTGGTATTCCGCTTCGAGTGCTGGATAGTCATTTCCTATCGGAACGAGCCATTCATACGCAGGAACATTGAGTTTTCCGTCTTTTAGGATTGGGTTCTCACCCAAACCCTTAAGTATCTCCCTTTTGGCTTCTAACGTGCCTACAATGAACGCTTTGCGGGCATATAGAGCGAAGTTAAAGGTCTTCTCGGTTAGCTCCAACCATTTCTCGGCTCTGCCTTCGGTTTCCCGCAATTTAGCTTTAAGCTCGACAATTTTCTTTTCAAGCGCGTCTCGTTCTTTCACGAAAAACTCATCATCGGTAATCAATCCTCGGTATCTCATTCGGGTAAGCTCGTCCAACTCGGCTTGGGTTTTTATAAGCGCACTGTGTTGCATTTCATAAATCTTGGAGCGGTCTTCTATTTCGGTATCATTTTTCTCGTTCAGAATTTCTATAGCCCAATCCCTAAATTCGGGCAGGATAGTATATTTTTCTATTTCCTTTTCAATTTGTAGCTCTAATTTATCTAGAGTTATGGGTTTTCTTTGAGAACAGTCAATATCTTTCTTTTTTCTGGTGCAGTAATAGTAGGTGAATGTTTTGAGTTTTTTGTCTTTCTTGATGAGCTTTGTTTTCTCGATTGCCGTTAATAGGCAGTTACATTCTCCGCAATGGATACAGCCAGTAAAGGCAAATATGTGTTGTTTTGGTCTCGGCTTTCCCTTTCTACCAAGAAGAATCTGCACTCTGTCGAACTCATCAAGCGTTACCATCGGTTCTTGTTTGCCCTCATATACTTTCCCCATATAGGGTATCAGCCCTGCGTAAAATTGATTTGTGAAGATGGCGTAAATAGTGCTCCGAGCCATCTCTTTGCCGCCTTTCCTTTTTGTTTGACGGGTTTTGAAACCCCATTCGTTGTTGAGAATATCCAAAATCTTGGGAGGCGTGTGATTTCCCGTAAGCATTAAATCCCACGCCTTGCGAATTACATTAAATCGTTCGGGGTCTTTGACGATATAATTTTCGCCTCGAATTTCTGTCTTTGTGTTCAAGTATCCTAATGGAGCGGAGCAGGGGAGCCAGCCTTTTTCGAGCTTGCTTTGCAGTCCTCGCTTAACTCCCTTTTTGAGGTCAAGAATAAATTGGTTTGCCGTTCCACTCTCTACCGCATAAATAAGGGCATTATCTTCTGGCAGATATTCTCGGTCTGGTGTCCGTATGGACTTTATAATCCCCTGTTGTAAGAGCCATTGAATCTCGCCGCTATCTACGGGATTCCTTGAAAGGCGATTCAGTTGCCAGCAAAGTATACCATTCGCCTCGCCCTTCTCTATGCGCCGTAGCATTTCTGCAAAGAGGGGTCTGTTATTTGGTTTCTTGGCTGACTTCGCTTCGGCTATAACATCAACCACTTTAAGTTTCAGAGCATCTGCAACCTTATCGAGGCTGTTGTTTTGGTCTTCTATGGACTGAACCTGCCTGTCCTCGCTTTCCGAGGATTTTCTGGCGTAGATGAAGTATTTAATTTTTTCAGCGTCTTGTTTCTGGGGCATATTATTTCGTTTTCATTTTATCCAAGAAAACCTCGAACTCTTTTTTATCAATCCGAAACTCCTTGCCGATTTTGTATGCCTTAACTTTTCCTGCTTTGATGTAGCGGTAAATCGTCATATTGGAGACGCGGAGCATTTTGGCAAGCTCCTCGACCAGATAAAATTCTCGTTCGCTTTTTGTTATTTTCGGCATAGTGGTAATTAGTAGCTATATTGAAGTAATACTATGTTCTGATTATATGTCATTTTACAATGGTTTACAAGTCAAGCAGGTTGCCTTTCGGTTTTATGATTTCAAATTTCTTGTGCTCGGCTCGCAAAAAGTCCATTAAATTCGGCACATTTCCGCTTATTGTGCCTAACTCTTGGAGTGCGAGAGCAACCTCTTTTTTCCTTTGACTGACGCTACCACCTTTGAGTTTTAGCTTCATTTGTTCCCAAGTTCCAGCGATACCAGATTTAGTAGCCATACGCACCCAATAATAGAGCTTCTCTTGTTTGATTTGGCTCAATCCAGAGTCTTCTAAATACGCCCAGAGCTTATTGTCTTCCATCTGTGAAAGGCTGATAAGTCCCACCGCCAGATTGTTAAATACTTTCTCAAACGCATCGCAGAGAATATCCCGCGCGAGGTCTTCGTTGAGGATTTCTTCAAGATAAAAATCTTTTTTCTTGCCCGTTTTGATGCGCCTGTTTACTACCGCTTCAAAGCTGTCTTTCCTCTGAAGGGACAGTTCAAATCTCAAGGCGTTTCTTTTGAATTTCCCCTGTTGATAGAGTTCTTTTAGCTTCATTTCCTGCTTTGTGAATCCTTCGCTTAAAATTTCGGCAAACTTATCGTAAACGACATATCCCTGTGTAGTGTTCCAAAACTTGTTTGCAATGCCTTCGTTCCCGATGCAGTAATCTCTCCTACGAAAATCCGATTGCGGCTTATAATCAAATTGTGCGAGCACTCGGACAACCTCATTTGCTCTGCCTAAATAATCTGGCAATTTGAAGACTTTTGAAAAGTCCGCCCGCCTTACGATTCCTTTTTCCAATTCTGTTTTTGTAGTATCAACGCCAAAATCATCAAGAAAAAATAATAGTTTTTCAAAAATTACTCCTAAATCGTTTCTATCAACATCAAACAAACTTGTTCCGTGAACGAGCTTTGGCAGAGATACCTGAATTTCCAAATCATTTTGTGGTTCAGCAAGTCCCTGTGTTCGTGTCGGAAGTCCAAACATCGGGCAATAGAATCCTTTTTTTCTCCACGATTTTGCGTGTTCGCTACAATGCTTGGTATCTACGCTAAAACCCCTGCCTTGTTGCTTTTTGCCCTCGTTAAAGCGGTTTTTCTCTCGGAGCTTAAACTGCCCGCTATGTAGTTGTAATACAACGCTATCAATCATCGGCGGTTTCTTTGCGGCGTTTTTGAACCTCGTTGTATTCATTTTTTGTCATCGGCTTATAAATCAATTCCATAAGCCGCACAAGTTTTACGCCCTTTTCATAGGCTTCTTCTTTGCTTATTTCTGTGCCGAAGCGATTTTTGTAAATCGCCTGAAACTTTTTGATTTGTTCGTCTGATAACATACCCCAACTTTAGAAGATGAGGCGATACGCTTTACATAATCGCTTGCTACAATTCACAAACAAAAAACGGCTTGTTTTCAGCCGCTTCTCAAAAACTTGTTAACACTACGAGAGGAGTATCAAGCGACTACTCTCTTTTTATCGTGATTTTATATTTCGACCCTATTCTGTAGCCACTGCCTTTTCGTCCTTCTTCTATGACTTGTTTCTCGTCAATCTTAAGATATTTTTTTATGTTACTTCTTATCTTCCCTATTTCGGTTCGTATCGATTGCTCACTCTTTCCTTCGAGGGCAGATGATATATCTGCTGTTTGTTGATACCCATCGTGAGTTGCAAGGTAGCGAAAAATTTTATGCCTGCCGCTTTTTTCATCCATCGGATAGCAGTATTTATCCTTTGGTTCTCGCCACAAATCACCTATGGCATTGAGGTATAATTTCGAAGGACTGTTTTTCATAGATTTTGTAGATGATGGTGCTTGAAATCCAGATATTCTTATTGCTGTTTCACCAACAATTTTAATCGGTAAAGCGTCCGATTCTTTTTTCTGCTCCATCTCTTTTCTTTCTTTCTCTTTTGTCTCTTTCGCTTCCTCTTTCAACTCCGAAAGGTAGAGCTGAATATCATTTAGTTTTTTCTGCTGGTCTGGTTCGGCAAGAATATCACTACCATTAACCTCTTGGTAAATTTGCTCTATATCACCATACATCGCATTCATTTCTGGTCTAATTTTTCGCCAGCTTAACTCCTCGCCCTGCTCTCGATAGTATTTTTCTGCGGCGAAAAGATTAGAGAATGGTAAGTAGAAAAAGTGTTCATTGCGAGAGAATGGAGATGTTTTAGCCCACGATAATCCAAGTTCATTTATCGTCTTATTTATAAGCCTATACAGAAGTTGAAAATTATTATTCAGCTCTACTGTTGGGTTTGATGGCTTTTCACAAAAGGCAAAAACAACGTTCATCAATAGTTGATATGCTTTTCGGAGCAGGGAAATTTTCTCTCTGTTTTCTGGCTGGCAAAGAAGTTTTAAATGTTTTTCATTTCGTTCTTCCAGTTCGCTTATAATATCGTCCATTTCATTTTGTGCTTGTATTCCCGCTTCATCTTCGTCCATACTGCGGAGTGCCCTGTAAGTGCCATTGTCTTTGTCATAACCAATCCCCCTATTGTCATATTTCAAGTAGCTATTAAATTCGCTCCGCAATGTTTCGGCTGACGATACATCTCCGTTGTGCATAAGCGGATGAGTTGCTTCGCCGATTATTTTAGAAAGTGCTTCCTCGTCTTCTTTTTTACGGGAATTGGAAAGATAGACCAATACATCAAATATCATTCGCCATTTTGTATTCGGATAGACTATTAGCTCGTCATCAACGCCACAATTTTTCAAAAAATTCACGAGGTTATTCCCGCTATCTAAATTGCCAATCTTCACGGCGATTAACTCAAGAGTTTTTTCTCGAATGACGGGCTTTTGCCTTTTAGGGAATTTGTTTTCATATTCTTTAAGCAACTTTGATAGCTTATCTGTATTTTCCTTCTCAACGATTACCTCCAAAACATAGTCATCCCTATTTTCTGAAAACCCAATCTCGTATAGAGAGGTTTCACTGCTGACAGTTAATTGAAGTTCTCCCAAAATACCAGTTAATTGCTTGTATGGAATTTTAAGTGCGCCACTGTAGAGGTTTGTGCAAGGGTGTGGTTTCCCCTCGCTGTCCAATCTTTCATCTGGAGGCGATTGTAAAATCTCTCGCACTATCCTTATTTTTTTGTCTATAAGACGCTCAATCATAGTTTCGGGTAATTCTAATTTGCTCTTAATCTACCGCTTTTAGCCTTTCTTATCAATGCTTTACAGCCCAGCTTTTAAGTTATGCCAGAAAATGCTAAATTTTAATTACAACTGAATATGTGATAGATGCCTAACCCTCGTGAGCGAAACTCCGAGGTATGGCAGAAAAGACCGTCCAAGGCACTGAACCCCGTATCAGCAAGCCTTGGACGGTCATAGTTCCGAAAGGGATTATGTGTGGCGAAAGCCACCAAGCTGGTGCGGGGCTTTGTGTTCCCACGCCAGCATAGCTAAATCCGTCCAAGGCTATGTCCAAGAATAACAACTACAATCACACAGAGCTTGTTTGGGATGGTAAGTTTGAGGAGGCAGTCAAGCTACCTCGAAAAAGAGCCGTTGAAAAAATTGTCTTACCATTCCAAACGATTGAGGTTATTAACGAACCACGAGAAGGCACTGGCTCAAGTCGGCTTTTTAGCGGACACAAAAAAGAGGGGTGGAGAAATAAACTAATTTGGGGGGATAACAAATTGGTAATGTCTTCGCTTCTCAAGGAATACGCTGGGAAAATAAATCTCATTTACATAGACCCGCCTTTTGACGTTGGAACTGATTTTTCAATCAAAATAAAAGTGGGAGATGAAGAAATTACTAAAAAGCCATCAATTCTTGAGGAGAAAGCATATAATGATTCTTGGGGTAAAGGCATAAATAGTTACCTTCAAATGATGTATGAAAGATTAGTTCTTATGAGAGAGTTGCTTACTGAAAACGGGACAATTTATATTCATTTGGATTGGCACGTTGGTCATTATGTGAAAGTTTTAATGGATGAGATATTTGGTAAGGATAATTTTATAAATGATATAGCTTGGCGTAAAAGAAATATCCCCAATGCTCAATCTAAATTTTTTTCGCAAGTATATGATAATTTATTTTTTTATGCGAAAAATAAAGATAGCTATATTTTTAATAAAATATATTTACCATTAGATGAGAAACAAAAACTTCCTTACAGATATGAAGATAAAAAAGGTAAATTTAGATTAGTAATGCTCGAAGCTCAGGGTAGACAAGCAACGCAGGGTAGAAAAAGTTTTGAATGGAGAGGCAGGATAGCAAAATGGTTATACTCAAAAGGAAAATTAGATGAATTTTATGAAAATGGTTATATCTATGGTGATGCCCAAAAAGGATTATCAAAAAAACAGTATTTAGATGAAATAGAGGGAATTTTAGCGACAAATATGTGGATAGATAAAGACGTGGCTCCAATTCAGGGTGGGTCAGAGGAGTTTCTTAACTATGACACACAAAAACCATCAGGACTTTTAGAAAGAGTTATTAAAGCTTCTTCTAATGAAAGAGATTTGATTGCGGATTTTTTCTGCGGCTCTGGAACGACTGGGGCTGTTGCCGAGCGTCTTGGTAGGCGTTGGATAATGTGTGATTTGGGGCGTTTTGCTATTCACACGTCTCGCAAGCGCTTGATGGAAGTTCAACGCAAACTCAAAGAAGAAAGCAAAGACTATCACCCGTTTGAAATTTTGAATCTCGGAAAATATGAACGGCAACATTGGCAAATTGCTTTAAGCGGAAAAGAAACTACGAGCGAAAGTAAAAAAATATCCCAATACATCAAATTTATTATTGAGTTATATCGTGGCGAGGTCATCAGCGGCTTTAATCACATTCACGGGAAAAAAGACAAAAGGTTTATCCATATAGGTGCTGTGGATGCTCCCGTTACTATAAACGAGCTTAAAGAAGCAATCCAAGAATGTGAGAAAAACAAGTTTAGCCAACTTGATGTTCTCGGCTGGGAATGGGAAATGAGTTTGTATGAAGAAATGGTGGACTGGGCTAAAAAGAAGGGGGTGCGGCTAAAACTTTTTCAGATTCCACGAGAGGTTATGGATAAACGAGCCGCAGAAGACGGAGATGTAAAATTCTTTGAGCTTAATTATGCGGAGGTTGATATTGAAAAGAAGGGGCAAGAAGTTAGGGTTGCACTGAAAAATTTTGCTATTCCAAGCGAGGATTTAATACCTAACGAGTTAAGAGGAAAAATAGAAAAGTGGTCAGATTACATAGATTACTGGTCTGTAGACTGGGATTACGAAAATCTGAAGTCGCCAGAAGGAGAAGCAATCTTCCAAAATGACTGGCAGACATTTCGCACAAAAAAGAATCCGAAATTAGAGTTAGAAACGCCGCCGCATAAATATCCCAAGAAAGGAAAATATCAGATTTTGGTTAAGGTTATTGATATTTTTGGCAACGATACTTCAAAGGTTGTTGAGGTTAAAATTTAGCTATGCCAAATCCCTTTGCGATTAAAGAAAAAACTGGAAGGCGAGTATCTGCTTCTCCCATCGTAAATACTCTGCGAGAGGCGGTTTTTGAGTGGAGAAAAAGCGATTATGAGGGCGCTTCGGAAACCACAAAATCGTTGCTTCATTTCTGGTTTGAAGAAGAACATAAAGATTTTCAATACTACTTTGCACAGCGTGAGGCAATCGAAACAGTTATTTATCTTTATGAGGTTGAGAAATTGAGAACCTTTTTTGATGTTTGGCGGAAATTTGATACCGCACAAAAGATTGACCCACGAGCCGCAGAAGAAGTATGCCCTCGATACGTTGTTAAGATGGCTACTGGTTCTGGAAAAACTAAAGTAATGAGCCTTGCTATTGTCTGGTCTTATTTCCACAAGCTCTATGAAAAGGACTCGCCGCTTGCTAAAAACTTTGTCCTGATAGCCCCAAACATAATTGTTTTTGAGCGGCTCAAAGAAGATTTTGCTGACAACAAGATATTTAATTCAGACCCGCTTATTCCGCCGTCTTGGATGGACGATTGGAATGTAAAAGTTCTATTACAAGAAGAATTTGCTACTGCTAATCCAGATGGGAATATCTATCTAACCAACATCCACCGCCTTTATCAAAAAGAAGAAAACGAAGAAGAAAATCCCATAATTGATTTAATCGGTAAAAAGCCGAGTGGCGATATTGAAGTTTCAAGCAAGGAGTTAATTCATCAAATACTTTCTCATCGGGATTTGATGGTTTTGAACGATGAAGCCCACCATATCCACGATGAGCAGTTAGTGTGGTATCAAACCATCGTGAATCTTCAGAGCCATATGAAGAAAGAAAACAAAATTGGTCTCTCTGCGCAATTGGATTTTACCGCTACCCCAAAGCGGCAAACTGGCATTATGTTCCCGCAGGTAGTTGTTGATTACCCGTTAGCGGAGGCGATAGAGGACGCCATTGTCAAGAGACCAATTTTACCAGATGACAAATCAACAAAAGACTTTCGGGAAACGCCAACCGATAATGCGGCAATGAGGTATAAACCTTGGATTGACCTCGGTGTTTCTCGTTGGCAGAAGTATCACTCTTTGCTTTCAAAAACAGGTAAAAAACCAGTTCTGTTTGTAATGGCAGACGATACCACTTCAGCAAAGCAGATACAGGATTATTTGGAAGACCATTTTAAGGACTTAAAGGGTAAAATTTTAGAGCTGCATATCAAAGTTAATAGAAGTGGCGACATTTCCGAATCAAGGAGTAATTTAGAATATCTTAAACGACTACGTGATGCCGCCAGAAAAATTGATTCAAATGAAAATCCTTATTGTGCCATAGTTTCTGTTTTGATGTTGCGTGAGGGATGGGACGTTAAAAACGTTACAGTGATTGTTGGGCTTCGCCCTTACACTGCCGATGCCAACATTCTGCCTGAACAGACTATCGGGCGAGGACTTCGCAGAATGGATGCTCGCAACCTCAACTGGCGAGAAGAAGTGGATATTATTGGCACACCAAAGTTTGAGGAGTTTGTTCGTGAATTAGAAAAAGAGCAGGTTGAGTTTGAGACTGGCTCAATGACCGAGCCACCATCGTATAAAGTTATCTATGTAGAGGAAAGAAAAGTTGACCAGTTTGATATTGCTATTCCGATACTAACCCCCGCTATCGTTCGGGAATCAAAAAACATAGGAGCTCTTACCGTAGAAACACTTGAGAAGAAGGTTATTAAACGCAAGAAGTATCAAGACGATGAGGTAAAAAACATTATCTTTATTGACGCTCTAACTAAAGAACAAGTTGATGAGCACGCTTACAGAATGGAATATCCCAAGAACCCAGAGAGTGTTATTTCGTTCTATACCAAAATTGTCTTACAGCAGACCAAAAATACGGGGCAGTTCGCTACACTCTACCCGTTAATGCGGGATTATGTTCAGGGTGTTTTGTTTGGTGAGAAAATTGATTTGAATGATAAACAAATTATAAAACAATTATCCGAACCAGAGACACAGCAGACCGTCTACGAAGTTTTCAGCGATGCTATTAACAAATTAACGCTCGTTGAGCAAAGAGTTGAAAGCGGCGGCGAATATGTAAAAGTATCACAGGCAAACGGATTTGAGTGGTCAGGCGAAACCTATGATGGTGAGAGACAGGTATTTAACCTCGTTGCTTGCGAAAGCAATTTTGAGGCTCGTTTTGCTCAATTCTTGGACAAAGTTGATGATGTTGTAGCGTATGTAAAAAACAATCGCTATACGCATTTTCAAGTAGAGTATTTGAGCTACAAAGGAGGAATGAGATATTACTATCCCGATTTTATTGTGCGGACGAGGAACGGGATGTTTGTTGTGGAAACCAAAGGGTTAGAAGATTTAGAGGTAGCACGAAAAGATGAACGAATGAAGCAGTGGTGCAAAGATGCCTCAAAACTTACGGGTCAAAACTGGCAATATCTCAAAGTGCTTGAAGATGACTTTAAGAAATATCAATTTAAGGATTTTGAAAACATCGTTAGCTTTCTTGGAAAATAGTGAGTAGTAAGGCGCTGTGATTGCTCAATCTAACGAAATCTGACAACCTTAAGCCGACAAAATGAAGCAATTGATATGGTTAAGAATAAAAAATTAGAAATTAAAGACCGCGATGGCAATATAATTTCTTTCAAGAAATTTAAGGCGGCAAATAAAGAAGAATTGCTAACTCACGCTGTTGCTAAAAAACAACTGATTTCTGCTGGCACATTTACCCGCTCCAAGCTCCAAAAACTCGTTGAGGAGAAGAAGCTCCACGAGATTATATTTGCTGACGAGATTTATTTTGAACGAGACGAAGTCGCGGACTATCTTAAAAATCTGATTAAAAAATTAAACAATCAAAGTGCTTGATAATTCAAGCGTGGGTATGGGGAAGGGGCATACCCACCCCCACCTACTCTACTCCCTGTCGAAATATAGCGAGTAGCAGGGTGGAGTTGATAATCTGTCCGTTCTTATGATAGAATCCGAGCATCAGAACTGAAAGTCAGAAAGGCTCTACTGCGGCGCGTTCTTGTGCAAGAATGACAAGATGAGGGGTGCCAGACTCTGCAAGCTGGGATGCCGTCCCTCCAGCTCTGATAATAGAATCTCGATGAAGCTCTTTAGACACATATAGACCGCTAAAAACAACCGCACATCCTTGCGGCTCGTTTTGGCGGTTTTTTGTTTTTTGCCTTGGTAGCTCAACGGTAGAGCGCTTCCTTGAAGCGGAAGGCGTAGAAGGTTCGACTCCTTCCCAAGGCACACGCCATCGTAGCTCAATGGACAGAGCGAGACGCTTCTATCGTCAAGGTTGCAGGTTCAAGTCCTGCCGATGGCACAAACAATAGTGAGTTGCGGGGTTGGGGTAGAATATGATAGTTTAGCTTTTATGGCATCAATACAAGATTATGAAGGATTTGAAATAAAGATAACACCAGAATATACAAACTGGTGGTCTTATTATATTAAATTTTTCTATAAAGGAAAACCACTTTTTAATCCTGAAATATTCAAAACAGCTGAAGATATTAAAGCAGATGAATATAGTAGCTGGGCATTATTACCTATGCTTGAGAAAGCAATAGAATGTAAAACACCAGAAGAAAGATTTGGATGGAGCGAATGGGAGGACGAAGCATCTGTTTCTGTTCAGTATCAAAAGATTAATCAGCAAGCTGATGATGGCTTCTTTATATTTGAAGCATTCGTGTCATCTTGGTCTTTCAATGACGGTCGTAGCAATACTATGAATAATCCAGTGGGGTTGAGATTAATGATGGTTGAAAGAGATATTCTTAAAAAATTCTATGAAGAGCTAAAGAAAGAAATGAGCGATGTTGCAATAAGAGTTACAGATGAATTATCTAAAAAGAATGACAAGGACTATGATGACCATATTAAATTCTTAAAGCCATATATCATTGGAAAATAATTACTTATGAATAAAAATACAATTATTTATGTTTGGTGTGATTGGGAAAGCACGGGTATATGGGTTACCTATGAAAAAGACCCGCATCTTAAAAACGCCGATTATCAGCAATTTGATTTGCCGCAAGAGTTAATAGCCCGTTTCAAATACTGGGAACGCTGGTTTAGTGATGCAATGCCCGAATGGAGCAATGAGCGGAATAAAACTGATAAAAAACTATATGACGCTTATGGATTTTCTCTTGCCATAGACCTCAAGCGATTTGTTGGCGACAAAAATCGTGTTGTTTATGGTAGCCCTACTTATGTAAACGGAAAACCCACCTACGATGGATGTGCCGAAATTATACTTGTGCGGCGGGAGCGAGTAGAAAAAGAGGAGGGCAGGATAGTTCCTATCGCTGTGCCGTATAAACAATAGTGAGTAGCGGGGTGGGGTAGAATACTATACTTTCAACACTCTCTCTAAATCTTTGAGTGTGTAGTTTGCCTCAATAGCATCTTTCAAGATGTCGTTTTTGATGCTTTCTGAAAACAATGCTTCAACTTCCTCTTTTTTAGAACCGAGAGAAATTGGTTTGCCGTTTTCCACCTTGTCCATAGATTTAACAATACTTGTCTTCGCAAGATTTTCGTTTTGTGTTAGAAAATTATTTCTAAAGCATTGAACCATTAACCCCTCAACGTTGCCAGCGTTATTGAAGTAAAGAGAAATCTCTTTGGACAATTTTTTTAACTTGGAATCCGATGAAACTTCTTTTTTTGACCAATACATAGAATCGGCAACGCTATCATAAAACAACTCCCACTTTCCCTTCTTGGCAGTAGAACTCAAATTCGCTATTAAATTTAGAAATGTGCTTTTTTCCATTGCTAATTAGGATTCCTATAATCGTGTAAAATAGTTTCTACTCTGGAATTTATCATAGCATATTCAGGAGAACTCTCTTCAAAAAGCACAGTTGCTACCTCCCATCTTCTATGCCGCCTATTATCTATTATAATAACCTGCCAGTAGTCAAGCACAAACTTTTTATCCCCAATGCTTTTACGCTTCAAAATCCTATAGAACGCCTGACATTTTCTTTCATAACTTGTTTCGGGGTATTTTTGGGTATAATGAGTGATGACTTGCGGGTTTAATAATGCGTCTTCTATTTTGGATAGTCCTTCTTCGCCAGCGATGAATGGATGGCGAGGAATGTGCCTCTGGTAGTTCTTCTTCGTAAATGCAACTGGCTTACTATGATTGAGAGACTGAAAGAGATAGTCTTCGGATGTTTCTTGCATAGGTGAGTTTTAGTAGAAGAATCATTAACTTACTTGCCATCCTATCATTGAACTAAATTAGCGTCAATCGCCGCCCCTATTACGAAGTCAAATCTGGGATGTAAATATACTCATTTTGTTGTTGAATTACGGTTCTAACGTTGTCTACGATGCCGCGCGTTAGAAGTCTGTTAGCAAAAAAACCGTTCATGCGGTTTTTTTGCGTTACAGCTTCTTCGTCCTCCGTAGCTCGTAGAGCGAAGGAGGACCTATGGTCCAACCGAAGCTTTAGCGAGGGCGGACCACGTATTGTTGTACGACGAATATGCTATACTTAATTTAAATCATGAGAAGATTTACCATCGTACTATTTTTAGTTTTAGTATACTTCCTCCCCTCTCTTGTCTCTGCCCAAACCACGGGTCAACCGACAACGCAAAAAGCAACCTCGAGCAATGAGCAAAACTCCTCAACCATAGACCTGCAAAAGCAAATCCAGGATCTTCTGAAACAACTGCAAGTTCTCCAGGCGCAGGTAGCGGCTCTCCAAGGAGAACTCGGCGCACCGGCGCAAGCTACATCAACAACTCCAACGCCAGAAGTTCAAGCCGCAACATCCCAAGCAACTCCTCCGGAACTCACCCATTCCCTGTCCCGCGGTTCTTCCGGCGATGATGTCCGCAAACTTCAGGAATTTCTCGCAAAAGACAAAGATATCTATCCGGATGGCCTCGTGACCGGCTACTTCGGACCCTTAACCGAGAAAGCCGTCAAGAAGTGGCAGGAAAAACACGACGTTGAATCAGCGGGTATAATTGGACCCAAAACAATCGCGAAGTTCCAAGAACTCGGCAGAGGAGTGGTGCAAGGACTCATGAACCAGGGCGCAGGAATGTCCGGCATCATCCCGCCAGGGCTTCTGACTGCTCCTGGCATACAGAAAAAAATAGACATTTCCACAACTACAATATCCAAAGCAACCACGACGGCTACGGCAGCAACAACCACAATTCCGGGAACGATAATACCCGCCATTCCCGCAACGCCCGCGCAGCCAATTGGGCAAACAGGAACCACCACTATTCCTGCGATATCGGCGATACCGGCAACTACCATGATTGCAACGTCAACACCCCCGCAGCCAGCGCATACCTGTGGGAATCCGATTAACGTTCCGGCAGAAACACCCTCCATACAGGCCGCGCTCAATGCCGCGTGTTCCGGAGATACGGTGTATGTTTCCGCGGGAACATATTACGAAAGCATCCTCGTTCCGAAAGATAATCTTACGCTGAAAGGTGCTCCCGGGACATCGCCCCAAAGTGTCATCATTGGCTCGGGTGGGGTAGGGACGTTTAACACCGGTTTTACTATTGACGGGTTTACCATACAAAACGCTCTTAATTCTAAAATCTCCACGAATGCGTACCACACAGGTCTCTACATAAATGGAAGCAACGCCGCAAGCAGTATTGCCTCTCGCTCAATTAACGTTACGGCGCGAAATCTTATTATAAAAAATAGCTATTACGGGATTGGTTATGAAAACGACATCGGGACCATTACTCTAGAGAAAAATTTGATTATAAATAATACATATGCCGGTATTGCATCGTTGAGTGGTCCCTCTCCGTCGGTCAATGCGACAAATAACACGGTAGCGAATAATACCAGTTGCGGTTTTTGCGGAGGATCGAGTAGCCCACTTTTATTCCGGAATAATATTTTTGCGAACAATAAGATGGGAGTTGTCGCGGGCAATGCCTCCTTATCCCTTTTCTATAACGATTTTTGGAATAATGTCAGCGGAAATTTTTCGTGCAGTGGTCCTGGTTCCCCACCATGTACATTTACACCATCTTCCGATACTGGCGATCCTAAGGCTGACCCGCAATTCGTCAGCCCTACCGACTACCATTTGCAGTCAAATTCTCCGGCGATCAACGCCGGCGACCCGAGTTCGCAATACAACGACCCGGACGGCACGAGGAACGATATGGGCGCTTACCCGTTCGCGGGCACAGTTTCGTCCTCTGGAGGAAGCGCGGGCGGTACAACGATCGCCGCTACCTCAACGCCGACTACCACATCCATAGCGACGACCACGACATCAGATACCACTCCGCCCTCGACGCCAACGGGTGTCTATGTCTCTTCCCCGCTCGCTGGCTATTCATCGGTTAATCTTTACTGGAATCCCTCCACTGACAATGTTGGCGTGACCGGCTATAAAGTTTATCAAAACGGTATTTTCTTAATCAATGTACCCAGCACTCTTACTCCTTCGGTTGGCAATCTCTCGAATTCCTACAGCTACACCGTCGCCGCCTACGACGCGGCCGGCAATCTTTCTCCGCAGAGCAGTCCTGTGAGTGCCACTACGCAGGGCAGCACAATGTCTGCGTTTACTGTTACGCCAACTTCGCTTACGTTCACCACGACCGTCGGGGTCAATCCGAACCAACAGATATTAACCGACACCAACAATTCCTCTGCAACCATCGCTTGGTCTCGGAGCTCATCGGCAGCATGGCTTTCTACATACGGGAGCGCCGGGACAAATCCACCCGCACCCTATAACGTCGGAACACTGCCGGCAACGATCGATGTGACCGGACTCGTCGCGGGAACCTACACGGGAACCCTTACGTTCAGTCCGCAATCGGGCTATAGCTTCCCTTCTCAGATGGTCAATGTGACGTTGACGGTGGGCGGCGGCAGTATTCCAGCGCCAACCAATCTTGTCGCAACCACTTCTACTACTGCCAATGTTAATTCGCCTCTTGTAACGTTGAACTGGACTGTGATAACTCAACCAACGAACGAATTCAAAATTTTCAGAAAAATAAGCGGCGGTAGCTGGGTACAGGCTTGGGGCGGGCCTCCAAATGTCAACAATTTCTCAGAGCAGATTTCTTTCGGAACATATGATTACAAGGTTCAAGCTTGCAATGCGAGCAGTTGTTCTTCTGACTCTAATATTGTTACGGTTGTGGTAAGCGGTCCAAATGATACGCAGCCGCCATCTATTCCATCAGGTCTTACCGCGACAGCAGTTTCGCCCTGGCAAGTTAATCTTTCTTGGTCGTCTTCCGGCGATAATGTTGCCGTCCAAGGATACAAGATTTATCGGAACGGTGTTTTCTTGAAAACGACAACCAATAATACCGAGTTCGATAATACTGTTTCTCCTTCTACTTCTTATAGCTATGCGGTTTCTGCCTACGACGCGGCGGGGAATATTTCGTCGCAGAGCGTGTCCGTTTCGGCTACCGCTGTACCGGCCACCACCGCAACGTCAACCGCGACATCAACTTCCGCGGTACCTTCGACTTCGGCATTGGCGAATCTTTTATCCTCATTAGAGTCACTCGCGTATCTGTTGGGACAGCTTCAAGGGCTGCTGCGATAGGCCATCTTAACGTCGTCTGCGACGTCGCGCAAAAAAGTTCGGTCTTGATTTACAGGGCTAATTTTTTACGTGCTACCGGACATTGGAACTGGTATAATATATTCCTATGTTCTTCAGGCTTTCTTTCGTTCACTGGCTCGTCGTCGTGAGCGCATTTGTCAGCATTGCCGGTTCTGCGGCGTATATCCGCGATACGCTTGCGGGAAAAACGAAACCGAATCGCGTATCGTTTTCCATGTGGGCGCTTGCACCGCTTATCGGGACAGCAGCCGCGCTTTCCGCGCATGCCGATGTGTGGGCAACCGTTCGTATTTTCCTTGCGGGCTTCATGCCTTTACTTATTTTCTTGGCTTCGTTTATCAACCCCCAGAGTTATTGGAAATTAACCACATTCGATTTTCTGTGCGGCACGTGCGCTCTCTTTGCTTTTATCGTATGGGCTGTTGTTGATTCGCCGCGCCTTGCGATACTCTTTGCGGCTGCCGGAGACGGATTCGCATCGCTTCCCACCATCCGCAAAGCGTGGAACTATCCCGAAACCGAAACGGGGATTACCTATATCGCCAGTTTTGTTGCTGTATTACTCATTATCCCTTCTATCCCGAAATGGAATATCGAGAACTCCGCGTTTCAGATTTATCTTCTCATCACGAATACGTTTTTGCTCTTCGCGGTATATAGAAAACGCCTGGGGTTCGGCGCTATCAGTTAAGTTTTTTTCGAGAAACCAAAGAAACTTTCTCATGACCTTCAAAATCAATAATCTTCATTACAATCTTCCCGATTTGGTGCGGCGGCTGGGATACAGGCCTATCGGATACACCCGGGAAAATGAACTGAATTGCGTGCGGCCGCTCGGCGGCGACTATCCCCGGTTTCATATTTATCTTAAAGAAGAACCGCAAGTACTCACTTTTAATATCCATCTCGACCAAAAGAAGCCGTCATACGAAGGCACGGCCGCCCACGCTGGCGACTACGAGAGCGATACCGTGAAGCAGGAGGTTGAATGGATAAAGAAAACTATTTACGAGAGCGCTTAATTTTTTTTTGGTATGCTATGATTGGGATTGTAGTATAATCCAAAATTAATGCATAAACTTCTTGAACGTCAGATCAAGCGATTTCTGGGAGAAATCGACCCGAAAAAAACGCAGCCGGAGTGGATATCGTTCCTGCATACTGTCAGCGATACCTACGCCAGCTTGGACGAGAAAAAGGAGCTTTCGACGCGTTCTCCCGAATTGAGCTCGAAAGAATTTGCGAAGCTGAATGAGCGACTGCTGTATGAGAAGGAAATTATCGAGGAGAAAATGCAGGAACGGACATATGAACTCAACTACGAAAAAAGGAAGCTGGATGAAATCGCGCAGAACATGGCTATCGGAGCCATCCTCTTTGATTCGCGGGGGAATGCCATTTTTACGAATAATGCCGCGGTGCGGATTCTCGGAAGCGGACAGGAGTCCGCGGAGATTATCGAAAAATTCTTTACTGCATTCAAGCCGGTATCGGCGGATAAACACTTTGCTCAATGTATTAATGGCATTCCCTCCGATATTCCGGAAGCCGAGTACGGAGATAAGATTTTCAAAATTCTTTTCCGATGCCTCTCTCCCCAAAATTCCACGGCGGGACATCTGGTGTGGATTGAGGATATTACGGAAGCAAAACTTCTGGACCGGGCCAAGAGTGAGTTCGTGGCAATCGCCGCTCATGAAATGAGAACGCCGCTTTCCATTATCCGGGGCCAGGCGGAACTGCTCCTCGGGACTCCTTCCGTCACTGCTTCTCCCGAGGACGTAGTGAGAAGAATTTCGAGTATTCACAACAGCAGCATCCGCCTCTTGGATATCGCGGATGATTTTCTGGACCTGACGCAGCTTGAGGCAAAGAGCGTTCAGTTTAAGGAAGAAGAATTTGACATAATATCTCTTCTTGAGGAAACCGTTTCTGATTTCCAGAAGATGGCTGTCCAAAAGAATTTATCTCTTGCGTTTCTGAAACCTTCCCAGCCTCCTCCTCCTGTTATGGCAGACAAAGAACGGGTACGCCAAGTCATTGTGAGTATCGTCGGCAACGCGCTCCACTATACCGAAAAAGGAAATGTGGAAGTGAGCGTGTTCCCGGGCCCCACGCACGCGAAAATTTTTGTGAAAGACACCGGTATCGGGATTGAACCCGCGACACAGCATTCTTTATTCCAGAAGTTTCAGATTACCGGGAAGACCTTCATGCACAGCAGGGAATACGGGAGCGGCATGGGGCTCTATATCGCGAAAATGCTCGTGGAACATATGGGCGGAGAAATCAAGCTGGAGGAGAGCGCGATGGGAAAGGGAAGCACGTTTAGCTTTACGGTTCCCAGGGCTGTGTCCGGAGTTGCGTAGCGTTTGCGATGTAGTATACTGACCATATGCCAGCCAAAAAGATACTCTTTGTGGACGACGAGCAGGAATTACTCGATATTTACTCGTCCAAGCTGAAAGAAGCGGGGTACGCGGTGGTGTGCGCCTCGGATGGAATGGAGGGATTGAAAAAAGCCAAAGCAGAAAAACCCGACCTTATTCTTTTGGATTTAAAGATGCCGGGGATGAACGGAATCGAGGTTTTTGAAAAACTGCAGGAGGACCCCGAATTGAAGAACATAAAAGTGGCGTTTTTGACGGCTTTCAGCGACCCGGCTCAATCTCAGGTTGATAAGAGTTTTGCCAAGGAGATCGGCGCAACCGACTTCATTCGCAAAGGACTGGACTTGAACGAGCTCGTCAACAAAGTCAGGCATTATTTTGAGAGTTAGAACATATGTGCTTGGTAACCGGTATTGGAAAACTGCGGCGCGCCGGTTCTGTGAATAAGTCACATGGTAAAGTCACTGCTCTTTATACTATAATAAAGGGGTCTCGTTAATTTCAAACCTGCCTTATCTATGAGTAAATTTAATTCGTTGTTGCTTTTTTCGGCAATTTCGGAGGTGCTTGCCGTATTTTTCTTTTTTAGCCCAGGTTTGATTAGTCCCATACCCTATGGCACTTTTACGTTCCTATTTGCCATGCTTATTAATTTCTGGGTTGCGATATACTTGCGGCGCGTAATCTCGGAGACGGCGGACACTTCTCTTACCGTAACGCTTGATACGTTGAGGAAGTATTTTTTGGTTATGGGTTTCTTTTTTCTCTTTGACGGGATTGCCCATGTCGGACTTCCAGCCCTGTATCCAAATCCTCTGATCGCAAGCCATATGCATACATTCGCGCATATTTTCTTCTTTGTTGGGAACGCGATTATCATCAGGATACCTCTGTCGTTTCTCAATGCGGGATGGAAAAATATCGGCTCATTTATTATGGGAATTCTTGGGGTTTTTGTCGTGATGTGGAGGTTTATCAATACCGATCAGTTAATCTATATCTTCGGCCCGAATCTTCCGCCGATTATCATAACAGATAAGATTTCTGATCTGACCTTTATTGTCGCAAATCTCATCGGACTGCTTATTCCAGGGCTCTATCTGATATATCGAGGCATAAAAAGCGCAGATCATATTGTTCGAGTACGCGCGATTCTTTTGGGCCTGGGGATGGCAGTTTTCTTCTCGGTCGGCCCGGTAATTGATTTTCTGCAAAATCAGTATCTTCAGCTCACCATTCACCTCTTGATTGCGACATCGTTTTTCCTTATGGGGGGCAGCGCCTTCTATCATACAGGCAAGGAGCATGTTGAGGGCCCGGTTCGCGCATAGTCGATATCGCCTTCTTTTCTATGGGTGTATAATGAAAATGGAAGAATGTCACGAAGCGTAACATTCTTCCATTTGGTTCGCTCGCCGCAAATAAAACAAGATTTCACTTGCGGACTCGCTGCCAAATGTGAGGAGTCATGACGCTATGAATCAACAGAACCAAAAAATACGCGTACTAATTGTTGAGGATGATCAATTTCTCGCCGGTATACTCATGGATCACCTTTCGTGGGGAGAAACCTGGGATCTTGATTTGGCAACTACCGGAGAGGAGGGCTTGAAAAAAATGCGCGCCGCAAAACCGGACATCTTGCTTCTTGATATCATACTCCCGGGCATAGACGGGTATGAGGTGTTACGGCAGGTGAAAGCGGACCGCGAGTTGGCAGGAATTCCGGTGTTTATCCTTTCGAATCTCGGCCAGAAAGAGGAGATTGCCAAGGGGATAAATCTTGGCGCAGAGGACTTTTTAATAAAAGCCCATTTGGATATTAACGATATACGGAATAAAATAAAAAAAGCGCTGGAAAAAATGCCGGCAAGTTAACGCGCAATAGCAGTCTTTATTTATAGGTTCGTCCCCGCTGGATTCGGCACTATCATTTCTTCTTTTTTTCCGGCCGCATAAAGCGCGCCGATACCCATGAATAACGCATACCCTATAAAGCTTGTGTATATCGCAAGGGGAACATACCAGGTGTGCACAAAATGGACGAAGTAACCAACGGCAACAAAGAAAATCGCACCAACGCCAAGCAAGGACGCGCGTACTTTAGCGATGTGAGATGGCGACCGAAGTCCTTGGATGATGAGGTAAATTCCCGCGAATCCGAGCGATGATATGTTTGCAATCTGATTAAACCAGGCATACACATAGTTGCTTGAAAGAAGCGGATATTGGGAGCCGGGAATATTAATTAGATGATCCGGATATACTATACTCGCGCCGAGAGCCGTTATTCCGATGAAGGCGACAAAACTTGCGACAACATTTTTATACTGGGGGTTGAAAAGCGACACAGCGACACGCGCGCCAAGCACCGTGTTTACAAACAGTATTGTATGCGCCATCCAGTGAGCAATAGTTATTGTACTTTCAACGGGATAAAAAATAACCAAAAACACGTGGGGAATGAGGTCCACAAAAAGAAAAATCGAGCCGGTGATAAAAAACCAGCGTAACTCGTTTAAAACAGACATCCGCATCTTTTGCTCCTGATTTAGCGAATTCCAAACAAACGTTAATTTCAAACTTACCCAACCAAGCAGGACCCCCGAAGTTCCCAGTATGAAGCCAAGCGCGGGTACCGGCGACAATAACCCCATGAAAAACAGAGCATACATAACTGCGAGAAGGCCTACGGCAGTTATTGAATATATCTTGATGTCGTTCATTTGTTTATAACGATTATGCAGTTGAAACTTACGGCGGTTTCATGTAATCTTAGCGTAGAAACATAAAACTTTAAAAAGAGTTATCCACAGTTCTTTTCCGATTCCCTTTCCCCCGACCGGAGCAGTTCAGAATTCCCGAATAAAATCCGGTTATATCCGGGGCAGTTTAACGGATGAATCGCTGAGGAAGGGAAAAAAGGGTGCACTATGAAAAACTTTCCTCTTTGGCTTAAATTTATTTTTATCCATGTACTGCTGGGCTTTTTGCCGTTTTTCTTTATAACTCTTTTCCTCGTCAGCAAATACGATATAGTAGTTCGAGACACGGCCGATGTGCTCCGCCAAAATGGACTTAACGCGGTATCCATTGAAAATAGCCTTTCCGTGCTTCATTTTAATACGGGGTTTATTTTCGGAATCTTTGTATTGTTTTTCGTTGTCGGCACGATCGTCTCAATCCATATTTTTACGAACCCCTTGGTAAAGCTTCTTCAGTGGATCCGGAGCGCCCGGCAAAAAAATTTTTCCGAGATGGCCGATGCGCCCATTTTTTCGACCGATGAAACCGGGGAATTGGCCGGCGAAGTTAACGGAGCCATCAAACACTTCCGTGAAGTGGGCGAGCGTGAACGGGCAATTTCGAAGGCAAAAAGTGAATTTATTTCCATTGCCGCGCACCAGCTTCGCACTCCGCTTACGAGTATCAAATGGTCGCTCGGCCTGCTTCTCTCAAAATCGACAGATACAAAAGACGCGGCGCACCTTCTTGGGGTCAGCCTTACGTCAACCGAGCGAATGATTAATCTTGTCAGGGATCTTTTAAACGCAAACAGTATCGAGGAAGGGAAATTCGGGCTCTCTTTTCGCAAAGTAGACCTGAATCCTGTAATTGACCAGGCAGTAGAAGAGGTGCGTCCGATTGCGGAAATGCTTAAAGTCAGCATGCGCGTCATCAAAGAGCCGGGGCCTTCCGAAGCGTTCATTGACGCGGAGAAGATAAGTTTGGTTCTTAGCAATCTTTTGTCTAATGCGCTCAATTACACTCCGTCGGGAGGTTCGGTAACGGTGAGAACCAAACAGGGAAGAGATATAATTGAGATAGAAATTGAAGATACAGGAATTGGCATGACGCCGGATGTGCAGAAACTGATTTTTACCAAGTTTTTTAGGTCGCCTGAAGCGGTACGCATGCATCCCGACGGTTCGGGTCTTGGACTTTACATAGTTAAAAATATTTTGGAGCGGCACGGAAGCAGTATTCAGATTAAATCCAAGCCTGGAGAAGGAACCACGGTTTCCTTTCACGTACCGACCAAAGAAAACGACCTTATTAAAGAAATGCCATTTGACCAATTCTTCTCAAGTTTTTAGATGCGGTGCGACGGTCTCTCTGTTGCGAAGAGTTATGAGCGAAAGAAAATTATCTGCGAGAGTGCTCAAAACTGGCAATGTCCTGCCAGTAACTGGACAATTCAAAAAAGCGGCCGGACGAGCACCATAATAACCGTTATTGCTAACGAAAAGATAATTTGGTAGCCAAAACCAAGCAAACTTCCGCTATCAAGGTGTTCTCTTGTGTGAATTTTTATGTGGAACCAATAGAGGTAAGAAAGCGGGGAATCTGGAAAAAGATAATAAACGAGCGTAAGGAAATCCGGCAGTACGCCAGCGGCTGCGCCGAAAAAAGTCAGCCAAAAATAGTTTGGAAAGAACATGCCGGAAATCCCGAGCGCGATTGCAAGCCCGATGCTGAAGTCAAAACCTGTTTTGAAGAAATCTTTTACAAGGCCCTTGCCGAAGATAAAGTCCCATCCAAATGGTTTAGAATGATCTTTTTTTACAGAGTTTAACTTGTAGACCCAGTGAGGAATGGCGTCTAAAATAAAATGGCTTAAAAAAGCCGCGACAATCGCGATAAATGGATGCTTTCGGAGTATGACTGCTGTTGCTGCGCCGGCTAAGGCGTGGGGTGTGAGAATCATATGGAGCAGTAGTCCCTCACTTATCTGAATTGAGAGACCTGTTTATGATAGTTATTTTTACCATTTCGACTTCGACGTTTCCAGTTTATGGTTTTTAGAAAATAAGTGAGGGATCACTGCCTGGCATGTGGATAAATTGTCCTTGTTATGAAATTATTTGTTATACTATAGACAAATGGCAGTGAATCAGCAACTGAAAGATTACGTTGACCAGCAGGCGAAAGTGGGTGTTCCGAACGATGTCATAAAAACAGCGCTTATTGAAGCGGGGTGGCAGGAACGCGATATCAATGAAGCGATGGCGGGCCCTCTGTCGTCCGCGGTCGCGGGGGCGGTCAAGCCAGTTGAAACGGCCAAGCCGGCTGATATGGCGAAGCCAGTCGAGATGGCAAAGCCGATTGAGATAAAACCGATTGAAGCGAAATCGTCCGATGCCGCGTCTTTTCTTTCGAAACTTTCTACCGGCCCTGCCGCGCAAAAGAAAACTTTCCCTGTTTCATTTGTGACCAGCGATATTTTCCAGCCGAAGAACGGGCCCGCGTTTGAGACGAAAGGAATTGCTTCTCAAACGTCATTCTCCGGGAACAACCCTCGAGTTATTTCCGTGGCCGGAGGAACAAAGAATGATTTTTTCAAAAAACCGATTGTGCCAATTGCCCTTGCCGCGGTTTCCGCAGTTCTTTTTGCCGGAGCCGGAATTCTCTACGCTCAAAATAGCGGTCTGCAAGCCAAGCTTAATTCAGTGAACGAGGAAAGCGCGTCGCTCAAGGCAAAGCTCGACTCGCTCGCAAGCGATAAAAACGGCCTGACCGACCAGATAACATCACTGAATCAAACAGTACAGGACTTGAGCAATCAGCTTTCTATTTTTGCAATGCCCGTGGGAACTTCGACGGCCGAATTGCCGGTCAATGTCAAGGGTATGCTCGGCGGCGGAGGCAAATCGCTCTATACGATAACCACCAGTAGAGCAATCGCGGTCTATGTGAAAAATTCCAAAGACGCGAATGTTGATACGGCGTTGAAACCGTCCATCGGCAGTCAAGTTGAAATTTCAGGAACGCACGCGGCAGGTTCTCAATACGTCACCGTAACCGCGGTCAACGGCAAGCCGGTTCAGGCTTCTCTTCCTCCGGCGAGTACGAGCATTCCGAACTCGAGCGGCACGTTCTAAGAGCACTCTCCGACTCAACGGGCCCTCATGCTTTCATTGTTGTTTTTTCGTAATATTGGCCGAGGCCGAGAATGTCACTCTCTCGCCAAGGTTTTCCTATAAGCTGGAATCCAATCGGCAACCCTTCCTTCCCGCCTGCGCCGAGGCTCCCGCCGGCGCTAAAGCTTTGGCGGGCAGGTCGGGGGGCAGGTTTTTCGCGGACCGGAATCGAAATTGCCGGCAGTCCGGCCAAATTTACCGGAATGGTGAAAATATCTTCCAGATACATCGAGAGTGGATCACTGGTTTTTTCTCCGATTTTGAATGCTGGCGTTGGAGCAACAGGCGCCATGATGACGTCAACGTCTTTAAACGCCTCGTCGAAATCATTTTTAATGAGCGTCCGTACTTGCTGGGCCTTTTTGTAGTACGCGTCGTAGTAGCCGGATGAAAGTACAAATGTGCCGAGGAGGATACGGCGCTTCACTTCTCTGCCGAAAAGGCCTCGTTCTTTGAAATAAATATCGCGGAGGCTTTTTACCTCAAGATTTTCATTCCGCGAATAGCGAATGCCATCAAGCCGTGCCAAGTTCGCGCTCACTTCGGCAAACATGATGATGTAGTAGGCCGCGAGCGCGTATTTCGTGTGAGGAAGCGAGATGCGCTTGAAGCGTATTCCTAAGCTCTCAATCGTTTTTTTCGCCGAATCCATCGCGGCTTTTACGTCTTCATTGAGACCCTCCATCCAATATTCGTCCGGAATGCCGATCGTCAGCTGTTTTATTTCTTGAAGGTCGGGATTGAGAAGTTTGTCACCGTAATCGACATCAGTACTGGTCGCGTCGAGCGGATCGCGGCCACGGATTCCGTTAAACAAAATCGCCGCGTCTTCGACGGTTTTTGTAAGCGGCCCGATTTGGTCCAAGCTTGATGCCATCGCAATCAAGCCCGAACGTGAAACAGCGCCGTACGTGGATTTCAGGCCTACCACGCCGCAAAATGACGCGGGCTGGCGAATCGAGCCGCCCGTGTCTGAGCCAAGCGCCGCAATGGCAAAATCAGCCGCTACTGCCGCGGCAGAGCCGCCGGATGAGCCGCCAGGGACCCGCTCAAGGTCGCGAGGATTTTTGGTTATCTGGAAGGCCGAATTTTCAGTCGAGGAACCCATCGCGGCATCGTCCATATTCGTTTTCCCAAGGAATACCGCGCGTTCGGCTTTTAATTTTTTGACCACGCCCGCGTCGTAACTTGCGATATAAGTTTCAAGGACGCGCGAGGCCGCAGTAGCAGGGAGATCTTTTATCAATATGTTGTCTTTGATTGCAAGCGGAACGCCGGCAAGCATGCCCACGGATTCGTTTTTGGCAATTAAGACATCAACCGCTTCCGCGTCACGAAAAGCGGTTTCTTCGTTCAGCCACAAATACGCGCCGATTTCCGGGTCGTGTTCTTTTATTTTCTTGAAAAACGCTTGCGTTATTTCAAGCGCGGAAAATTCCTTTTTTAAAAGTCCGTCGTGGAACTTTTTGACGGTTAAATTATGCAATGGAATTGAGACCATATTTAGCTAAAGACCGGGGGGACTTTTAGGAAACCTTCTTTGGGTGCGGGGAAAGCATCAACTCCTTCGCCTGCATTGGTATTTTCTCGTTCTTCATCTTCACGGAAAACATTTTTGAAATCCGTGCCGCCATTCATCGGCTCAACATTCGATGTATCGAGAGATTTCAATTCTTCGAAATAATCGAGGATATTTTTGATATCTTCAAGAAATTTCTTTTCTTCATTCGGATCGAGTTCCAGGCGTGCCAGTTCCGCAAGATGCTCAAGAGTTTTTTTATCGATGGAAGCCATTCCTTTTATTGTAGTCGTTTTACCATTTTTTTAAACTGCTTTCCTCGTTCTGTATAATTTTTAAACATACCGAAAGACGCGCACGCGGGAGAAAGAAGCACCACGTCGCCCGGCGCGGCGACCGCATGCGCTTTTTGAACGATTTGTTTCATATTGTTGCAACCTTCGATTATCCGGATGCGCGGATTCTTGATATGCCGTTTTATGAGCGGCCATTCTTTGCTTATGCCGATAATCGCTTTTATGGTTTTTGAGTGCGAGATTACGCGTCCGAGGCGAGTGAAATCACTGTCTTTGTGCGAACCGCCGAGGATGAGTATTTTCGGCGCGTCGAATGCAGCAATCGCGACTTCGGCGGTTTCCGGCGTCGTCGCGTACGAATCGTTATAATATTTCACTCCTTTTACGTTCGCGACAAACTCGAGCCGATGCTCAAGCCCCTTGAAATTACGAATCGCTTTTGCGATGATGGTGTTTTTAACCCCGAGGATTTTCGTAGCCGTAATTGCGGCTCCGGCGTTTTCCCAGTTATGCTCTCCGGGAATTCTCAATTCCCGTGTTCGACACACCTTTTCTTTTTTTGTTCCGTTCCTGAACAAAAAATATCCGTGTTCCACCCAGGTTCCTTTTTTTACTTCTTTGTTCCGGGAAAACATGAACACACAAGCTTTGGTTTTCTGCGCGTACGACATGCTTCGGGGATAGTCATTTGCAATGACGGCATAGTCGTTCGGCGATTGGAAGCGGACGATGTTCGCTTTTGCCGCCACGTATTCTTTAACATTGGCGTGCCAATCAAGATGTTCTGAAGTGACCATAAGCACCACAGCAATATGAGGACTTCTCTCCATATCAATAAGCTGAAAACTCGAAAGCTCCAAAATTACATAATTATCTGCGTTTATCTGCGTGTTGGACAGAAGGTCCAACGCAGGTGTGCCGATATTGCCGGCGAGATAAACATCTTTGCCTGCCGCTTTTAGAATTTTGTAGATAAGAGTAGAGGTAGTGCCTTTGCCTTTGGTGCCGGTCACGCCGATGAGTATCGGCCGCTGACTTACGCGGACTGAACGCGGACTGACGCGGAAAAATGTCTGCGTTAGTCTGCGTTCGTTCTGCGTTGGTCCGCGAAGCTCTTCAAAGAAGAGCTTGGTGGGGCTTGATATCTCGACACCTGCTTTTTTTGCTTTTTGGATTTCTGGCGATAAATAAGGGATGCCCGGCGAACGGAATACGATGTCGAATCGTTTTAGATTTTTTAAATAATTTTTGCCGAGTTGCGCTTTTACTCCTCGCGGGATTCGAGTTTCAAGATTTTTATCAAGCACCCAAATTTCGTTTTCTTCTGCGTGAGTCCGCGTAATTTTCTGCGTGAGTCCGCGATTGCGAAGGAATCTGAGCAATGATCTCCCTTCGCGCCCGAATCCAAGGATGGCGAGTTTCATACGGTTAATACTATTATTTAGCAGCGGAAGTTTCCAGTTTTGAAGAAGCTATCGGAAATATAAGGTCAATAGCGCAAACTTTCGCTTTTCGAGAGGCTATCGGAGGCGGCGAAAGCTCGGTCTTTTGCAAAGCAAAAGTTTTGCCGCCGAGATGCAGCCAAAAATTTTCGCTGGAAAAATTTTATGGCGGCTCTCGAAAAGCGAAAGTTGAAGCGTGTTGCGGGGGCGGGAGTCGAACCCGCTTCAGAAGCTTATGGGGCTTCCCGGAAAAACCCTTCCCAACCCTCCCGCGCCGCGTAAGCATACGTTGAAAAAATACGATTGTCAAAAAAATAAACTAATGGCAGAATAGAATTGTCGTATGTCAGGGTAGCTCAATGGTGGAGCGGTCGTTTCATAAGCGACAGGTTGTGGGTTCGAATCCCACCCCTGACACAAATGCCTCACATTCACGAGAAAGTCGATTTTACCGTCTCCGCACTTATTGTTCATAAAAACACAGTTCTTCTACGGAAGCATGATAAGTATGAAATCTGGTATGGGCCGGGCGGACATATCGAACTTGGAGAAGACCCAAATGAAGCCGTTATCCGCGAAGCGAAAGAAGAAGTTGGTCTTGATATAAAATTGGCCGGCGACTCTTTTTCGTTTAACGAACCATCGGGCGAAAAAAGTTTAATCCCGCCGAGATTTTTAAACCGTCATTATATTACCGACGTTCACGAACACGTTGATATGGTTTATTTCGCGACCGCGGACACAGACAGCATTATCCAAAATGAAAAAGAAGTAAGCGAGTCAATACACTGGTTCACCAAAGAGGATTTGGAAAATAGAAAATTCGGAATAGGAGAAAGAATCTGCCATTACGCTTCGGAAGCGTTGAAAGAATTGAGGAGCTGAAGAAGCAATCTCAGATTTTCTTTTTCAGCAAGCTCAAGCCGAAAATAATCGCCGCTACGGTAACTGTTGTAGGCCCGGGGCTTAAATTAAATGCGCGCGAGATGAAAAATCCCGCGATTACGGAAACGACGCTGACAAGAGAAGAAACAGTCAAAAACGCCGAGAGCGTGTGCGTGAGCTGGCGGCCGGTTGCCGCGGGAATGATGATGAGCGAGCCGACAAGAAGCGCGCCGAGGAACCGAAGCCCGAGGATGATTGTTAGGGCGAATACCAAAAGAAACCAAAGATTGAGTTTGCTGATGTTGATTCCGGAAACCGACGCGAGGTCTGGAGAAAAAAGCGAAAAGACAAGTTGATTTTTGTATTTGAAAATAAACCAGATAATGAGAAGCCCGGCAAGCGTGCCGATAAAAAACTCGAATGCGGTCAGTTTTTGAAACCCGCCGAATAGCGCGTCAATCAAATCCTCGCTCGGCGTAATCAAAACACCAACAGCGAGCGATGCTGAATAAACCACGCCAATCATCGCTTCGGTCGAAAGCCCCGTTGTTTTTTCAAGTTTCCAGATAAGAAGCGCTCCGATAAAAAGCGTTGCGGCGCCTCCGAGCAGAGGATTTATTCTGAAAAGAATCGCGAGGCCCAGGCCCGGAAGGGCGATGTGGGACATTACGTCGCCTGCAAGCACTGTTTTTTTCATCAGCGCGAAACTCCCGACCAGTCCGAATCCGGTCGCGGCAAGAATCGCCAATAAGAATGGGTACAGTTCAGTTGTGCCGGGTAGTAGAAATTCGACTATGTTCATTTTGGTAATTTACTGTTTTACCCTTATAACTTGAATATTTTTTTCTGTTTCAAGGAGTTGGATGTACCGTCTAAAGGAAGCAGTCGAATTTTCACTACCCGGTGTGCTTATGTTCATAGTATTTTAACGGCGCGGAATAAAGCTTGCTCAATACTTCCGGCCTAAGCGCTACTTTCGGGGAACCGAAACAGATTTTTTCTTTGTTCAAGCAGAGGACTTTCGTGGCGTAGCGGTAGATGACATTAAGGTCGTGCGAAACAAGGATGACCGTAATGCCGTGATTTTTCTGGAGGTCGCGCATTAAATCGTAAATATGTTCTTCACTCAACTGGTCCAAGCTCGCCGTCGGTTCGTCGAAGAGAATGATATTCGGGTTTCCGAGAAGCGCTAACGCAATCAGCGCTTTTTGAAACTGGCCGCCGGAAAGATGGCCGATCGGCGTTCCTAAAATTCCGGGCGTCAGCTTCACCATCTCGGAAACTTTTCGTATGTCCGTTTTCGGCAGGCGGAGAATTTCGGTTTTCGCGTCAAGCAAATTTTTCAGGTTGAGCGGCAGATGTCGGTCCGCGTCTATTTTTTGCGGCACGTATCCGAGCCGCGCGTTTCCGGTCCATCTGATTTCTCCTTGGTGCGGAAGCAGGCCGAGAAGCGTTTTTAACAGCACGGTTTTGCCCGAACCGTTCGGCCCGATAATCGCGAGATTTTCTCCCTGGTTCAATTCGAAATTGAGATCTTTGATAATGGCTTCTCCGTCGAGAGAAACAGTGAGGTTTTCTACTGTAAGGAAACGGGACATTTCTATATTATATAATGAAAATCTTCGCCGGAAAAGACCGTTTGCATCACACCCCGCTTTTATCTAAAATTCTCCTACTGAATCATGCCAAACTCTCCAGTTGAAACAATCAAGGAAAAGCTCGACGTCGTGGATTTTTTGAAGCAGTATCTTCAGCTTCAACCATCGGGCAAGAACTATAAGGCGCTCTGTCCGTTTCATCGGGAGAAAACGGCCTCGTTTATGGTTTCTCCGGAACGGCAGACCTGGCATTGTTTTGGGTGTAATATCGGCGGCGACGTGTTCACGTTCGTGATGCGCTATGAAAATATCGAGTTCAGCGAGGCGCTGAAAATTCTTGCCGAAAAAGCCGGCATTGAACTCAAACGCTTGAATCCGGCGGAATATAAGTATCTTGGTTTACTGTACGAAATAAACGATGCCGCCGCAAAATTTTTTCAAAAAGAACTCGAGCGTTCCGATATCGCAAAAAAATATTTGACAGAACGCGGGCTTTCGAAAGAAACCATTGAAGAATTCGAAATCGGTTTTGCGCCGAATTCGCCCGAAGCGTTGACGCTGTATCTTATCAACACCGGATTTTATCCGGATGACATTTTGCGCGCAGGCCTTTCGTTCAAAACCGAACGCGGGATGAAGTTCGACCGTTTCCGCGGCAGGATTATGTTTCCGCTCCACAATCATCAGGGTAAAATCGTCGGGTTCACCGGGCGCGTGTTGCCGCAGTTCGACGACGGCAAATCGGGAAAATACGTGAACAGCCCCGAGACGCCGATTTTCAACAAATCAAAACTTCTCTACGGATTCTGGAAAAGCAAGAACTTTATCCGCGAAGCAAAAAGCGCGTTTTTGGTCGAGGGCCAGATGGATTTTTTGATGAGTTGGCAGGCAGGCGTAAAAAATGTGGTGGCGAGTTCCGGCACTGCGCTGACCGAAGACCATCTCAAGGTGCTTCGTCGGCTCGCAGACGAGCTCGTGGTAAGTTTTGACAACGACGACGCCGGCTGGGAAGCCGGAGCGCGCGCGGTTGACCTTGCCGAAGCGCATGATTTCGAGGTGAAAGCGGCACTATTCAAGGATTACAAAGACCCGGCTGACGCGGTGTTTGCCGGCAAAGAAAATCTTTTTACCGCCATCAAAAACGCAAAGCCCGCAGTCGAATTTTATTTTGAAAAATATCTGCCCGCAGAAAAGTTCGATGTGCGTCGCCGCGACAGTTTGAAAAATTTGCGAATGGTTCTCGAAAAAATAAAAAATATCCAGAGCCCGGTCGCGAGAACATTTTGGCTTAAAGAGCTCACGAAACGGACCGGCGTTGATGAAAAAACGCTTTCCGAAGAAATGGAAAAGCTCGTTTCAAAAAGAGAATACACTTCGCGAAAAACGGAAGAAGAAACGGAACAAGCCACGTCTAAAAAATTCTCGCGCTGGGAACTGCTTGCCCAGCGGTGTCTTGCCGCGGCGCTTTCTCGTGGAAATCTCGATGATTCCGAGGATTATTTTTCGTATATCCCGGGGCAGTATCGGGAAATTTTCGCGGTGTTTCAAAACGGCGGCCGCCGCTCCGACGACCCGATTCTCGACGAACTAATGAATTTCATCGTGTTCCAACAAAAAGAAGCCGGTTTTGAAGAATTCGAAGAGCTGAAGCGTCAGCTCTATAAAGAGTACCTCAAAGAACGAAGGCAAGAGCTCGTAGATGCGGTCAAGCAAGCCGAGCGTTCCGGCGACGAGCGATTGCACCGCGCCGCGATTCAGGAATTAGATAAATTGCCGACGGTGTAGGTTGGTAGATCTATAGTGGAAACTTTTTATGATTCGGTGTATTCACCACTCGCAGGGCGGAAAATGTTTCTATTGAGGATTTATTGAAATAAATTTATGGAAAATAAATATCTCAACGAAATAACAATACTACTCAAACAAGCCCGTCCAAAACTTTCCACAACACACCGGCTGGAGTTTAAAAATGTCTTCGGTGCCGTTGGTGGTTATGTAAAAGGGAAAATATTTATTTCGTGTGGAAAGTTTGGAGTTGCGTTCCGGCTTCCACCGAACACTCTTAGCTCACTTTTTCACGAAAAGAAAGCAAAGCACCTCAAATATTTCCCCAAAGGGCATATCAAAAAAGAGTATGCTGTGCTTTCAAAACGAATGCTTAAAAATAAATATCAATTAAAAAAGCTCGTAGATGAAAGCGTCAGATTCGCGCGTGTCTCATAAGCAATTTTAGTGAACTTGCAAGATTATTGACACTGATTTATACTAAGCATATACTTAACAATGTTGTTAAGTATGATTAATAGTGATGTAAAAGAGCTAGACCAGATTTTTGCTTCTCTCGCTAATAAACGAAGGAGGCAAATTGTATATACGCTTGGTTTTCAGCCTGCGTCAATTGGTCAGTTAGCAAAGCAGCAACAATCGTCTTTGCCTGCCATTCACCGACACATCAAGGTGCTTGAACGGGCAAAATTGGTGCGGCGCAAGAAAAGTGGTCGAGTTAATTTTCTTGCACTGGATCGGTCAGGGCTATTGTTGATGCAAGATTGGGTACTACAATATCAAGCATACTGGGGTACCCAAGAAGAAACACTGGAGAATTACATCGCCAGTATAGAAAGGTCTGGAAATAAATTAACAAAATTAAAAAAAGAAAAAATAATATGAAAAAATTTATATTTTTGCACGTTGGATACGAAACACCAACAAAGGAAATAATTGATGCGTGGATGAAATGGTTCGGAGAAATAAAAGATCATGTCGTTGACAGCGGAAACCCATTTGGACCCGGTAAAGAAGTTACGAAAGCGGGCGTAAAAGACCTGCCACATGATAAAAATGCAATAACCGGCTATACAATCATCAAAACGGACAGCATGGAAGAGGCAGTAAAAATCGCTCAAAGTTGCCCAATGATCACGAGCATGAGAGTGTACGAGGCAATGTCAATGTAGTCGTTTAAACATTAAAAATTAAAAAGAAAAATCTATGATAGAAATAAATATGTTACAGATCAATGTTTTCGCCGTACTAGCGGCAACAGTCGCGAGTTTCATTCTCGTATTTATCTGGTACACAGTACTTTTTGCGAAGCCGTGGATGAAAGAAATGGGTTATGACCCCAGCATGAGGCCTGATCGGAAAACGATGGCAAAAGGCATGGCGCTGACAGTCATTGGAAATTTCCTTTTCGCGTGGGTTCTCGCGTTCTACTTTGCAGGCTGGCGATTGCTTCCGGGTGGGCCTGCCGAATTTGGGACACTAGCCTTTGCGCTCAATTCTGCTCTCTCTGTGTGGATCGGGTTTTTTCTACCCGTTCATTTGAGTAAAGTTGCTTGGGAAAAACATTCGTGGAAGTTATTCTCCATCAATAGCGGATATCATTTGGTTGCGACAGGAGTTGTCGCACTGATTATTGCGTATTGGATATAAAGGTCGAAAATATTAACGAACTAATAACGTACTTGAAAACAACTATGAAAAAATTTACATGTAGGGAAATAATGAATAATGAAGGCGGGTGCGATATGGTGTTTGAGGGCGTAGAACTTATGGACGTTGCAGGTCAATGCGGTAAGCATATCGCCAGCACGACTGACGATTTGCATAAACCGATGCGGGATATGATGACAACAAATCATACTGAAGAAGAAAAGAAGAAGTGGTTTGAATGGTTTAAGGGAGAGTGGGACAAGAAAGCCGAGGCGTAATTACAAATATTATGGCAAAAAATGTACAAACAACAAAAGAACATAAAGTGGTTTCTCATGACGAGTGGCTAAAAGTCCGCAAACAACTTTTGGGCAAAGAAAAAAAGTTTACTCGCTTACGCGACCAACTCAGTCAGGAAAGACGCGAACTGCCTTGGGTTAAGGTGAACGAAGAATATGTTTTTGACGGACCCGACGGTAAACAGACGTTATCCGATCTGTTTAAAGGCAGAAGTCAACTTATCATCTATCATTTTATGTTTGATCCCAGCTGGAAGGAAGGCTGCGAAAAATGTTCTTTCTGGGCAGACAATTTCAATGGCATAATCACGCACCTCAATCATCGCGATGTAACTATGATTGCTGTCTCCTATGCATCTCTGGATCAGCTACAAGCATTCAAAAAGCGCATGGGGTGGAATTTCAAATGGGTATCGTCATTTAAAACTGATTTTAATCATGATTACCATGTGTCTTTCGCTCCTGAAGAAATCAAGCGAGGTAAAGCCGTTTATAACTTTACACCTACCAAAAGCGTAGGCAGTGAGATGCCCGGCATAAGCGTGTTTTATAAAGACAAAAACGGGAATGTATTCCATACGTATTCCTGCTATGCTCGAGGATTGGATATATTAAACGCTGCCTACCACTTCCTTGATTTGGTCCCTAAGGGGCGCGACGAAGCTGGCCTTCCTTACCCTATGGCATGGGTGCGTCATCATGATAAGTACGACAAATAAAAATAATCCATGAACAACACAACACAAACTACGGAACAACCAAAAAAGTGGCTGAACTTCGGCTGGAAGGCAATGGCGGGGTACGGGATTTTCTTTATGGCTCTTTCGATTTTTGTGCCCATTGCGTCTTATCTCACGTATCCTAAACAGCCCATGATCGTATTCGGGCCGGTTGATACACAATTTACCGGTCTTTCGTGGGACAAAATTATGGCGTTTAGTCCCGATCTTGGTCTATGGCTTGTATTCAGTATGGTGAGTATGTGCGCAATGATGATGATTGGAGGAATACTCACCTTTATGATTGCTCGCGGTCCCTATCGACGCGGAGAGCGATGGGCATGGAAGGCGCTTCTCATGGGACATCTTGTTTCGAATGGATTCTATGTTTTAATCTATCTCGCGCACGTATTGCGGGGGATTTATTCGATAGTGCCTGGAGCTTCAGGTTTGGGCGCGGATCCGGTCTTACTTATTGCGCTCGTCTGGCTCTACGTCGGTCTCTGGCTACCGAGAAAAGAACTTAAAGATTAGTCGTTGTTATGGCTTACAGCGAAAAACTAGCTGACAGAGTACGAACAGAACTCGCTCATCATAAGGCAGTTGAAGAAAAGAAAATGATGGGCGGACTGACTTTTATGGTGAACGGCAAAATGTGCCTCGGTGTTTTGAAAGACGATTTGATGGTTCGTCTTGGTCCCGCTGTCTATGACACCGCTCTCAAGAAAAAAGGTTGCCGAGAAATGAATTTTACCGGCAAGCCGATGAAAGGTTTTGTTTTTGTGAACCCCAAGGGGATAAGCAATAAAAAAGATTTTGGTTATTGGATTGACCTTGCTCTTGATTTCAACAAGAAAGCAAAAGTTGCGAAAAGGAAAAAGTAATTTTCTCCAAGGAAAGACATGGGTGCAACTTCAAAAATCAAAAATTACATGAATAAATACGTTGCGCTCCTGCGAGGGATAAATGTTGTCACGAAGAACGTACCGATGGCGAAATTGCGCCAGGTTCTCGAGAAGCTCGGGTTCAAGAGCGTGCAGACACTCCTTGCAAGCGGTAATGCGATATTTGAGGCTGACGAAGCGAATGTTTCTATGTTAAAGAAGAATATCGAGGCCGCGCTTGCGAAAAAATTTGGTCTCGAGGTAGACGTGATAATTCGTACGAAACAGCAAATTAAAACACTTGTCACAGCTAGTCCGTTCAAGCACGTGCGCATGACCCCGGGAACACGATTGTATGTCACCTTTCTACTAACATCACCATCTTCAGCTTCACCGAAGATTGCTGGTAAGGGATTCAAAATACTTCAAGCAACGAAAGAAGAGATTCTCTGGACTATTGCACTCGCACCGGATATCAAATCTCCCGATGTCATGACGCTTCTGGAGAAGACGTACGGAAAGAAGATCACCACGCGTAACTGGAATACGGTCGTTAAGATCGCCAAGGCGTTTGGTGTTCCGATGGAAGAATTGGTAAAATAAGATTATGAATTCAGACAAAACAACAGCAAGAATTGTGGGAGTGTTATTTATACTCGCGGCGGTTACGGCAATAGTAGGTCTTATTTTATACGGACCTATTCTCAATGCTCCTGATTACATTATTAGAGGCTCTGCAAACGAAACCCAAGTTATATGGGGAGCATTCCTTGAGTTGATTCTTGCTTTTTCAATTATTGGCATCTCGATTATGATGTTTCCAATCTTGAAAAAGCACAATGAAAGTATCGCTATTGGGTATGTTTGTTTCAGACTTCTTGAAGCCACTATTATCATTTTAGGTATCATCAGCCTGTTATCAGTAGTGACGTTAAGTCATGAATTTGCAAAAGCAGTAGCTCCGAACGCTTCCTCTTTTCTAACAGCAGGCAGATTGCTAGTAGCAGTACATGACTGGACATTCTTATTTGGGCCTAACTTAGCTTTAAGTTTAAGCACGTTGACGATGAGCTATTTATTATATAGGTCAAAACTCGTTCCACGATTCATATCAGTCTTGGGGCTTATTGGAGGCCCACTCACTTTTGCATCAGCTGTGTTGGTGATGTTCGGGGTATATCTTCAAATTTCTATATGGGGTGTCATTACCGCGATTCCGGTATTCGCTTATGAAATGACGTTAGCGGTATGGCTCATAGTTAAAGGATTCAGTTCATCTACACCTACACCGCTTCCGGGAATGGCTCGCAACACAGTATAGCTGGGAAAGAATTTGCCGCCAAAGAAAAACTTGAAATCGTCCATTCCGCAAGGGCTAAGCGCGATAGCTTTTCTTTTAAGGAATCTTGGAATATACTATTTACTTAGTTTGTAGCTAGTAGCTTGTAGCTTTTTGCGTAGAGAATAAATAATTTAAATGAAAAAAAGGAAACGGAAAAAAGTAAAAGCCAAACGCGGTACGAAGTGGAAAAAGAAAGCGCGGAGAACTATCCGGCGTAAGCCAAAGCGCAAGACGGCTCGACGCGTCCTTTCCAAGCGCCGAAAAAAAGCCGGGAAGAAAGCGAGACGAAGCAAGCGGACGAAAAAAGGGAAATCCAGTCCTCGGAAGCGCTTGTCTCGAAAAGCAAAGCGCAAGAAGAAAGCTAAGCGGCGAGTTGTATCGAAAAAGCTGAAAAGAAAAAAGTCGAAATCGAAAAAGCAGAAGAAAGAGAAGAGTAAAGTTAAGCTCAATGAAGCGGCTTTACAAGAGCTCATTGACCGTGGCAAGCCGCGTGGGTTCGTGACCGACAACGAAATTCTCTACTATTTTCCGAAAATCGAGAAAGACGTTTCTCTCCTTGACGAAATTTATGACCGGCTGGAGAAAATAAATCTCAAAGTAATTGAAACAAGCGGCTTAATCGACCTTTCGAAAACCGAGCCCAGCGTGGCGGAACTTGAGCTGGCGTCTCAATTTGAAAAAGGAGCGCCCGACGCGGTGCAGATGTATCTGAAAGAAATCGGCAGGACGGCGCTTTTGACCAAAGACGAAGAAAAAGATCTCGCGAAAAAGATTTTAAAGGGGGACGAAGAAGCGCGCCAGCGACTGATGAGAGCGAATCTTCGGTTGGTGGTTTCGATAGCGAAGCGCTACGCGAACCGGACGCCGAATTTGTCACTCCTTGATTTGGTGCAGGAGGGGAACATCGGGCTTTCTCGGGCGGTGGAAAAATTCGATTATCGGAAGGGGTTCAAGTTTTCGACCTACGCCACGTGGTGGATTCGGCAGGCGATTACGCGCGCGCTTGCGGACCAGTCGCGGACAATCAGGATTCCGGTGCATATGGTGGAAACGATTTCGAAATACGCCCAGTGCAGACGCCAGCTTATCCAGGAACTCGGCCGGGACCCGTTGGCTGAAGAAATTTCCGCCGAGATGGGAATTGACGTTGATAAAGTGAGGCAGATTCAGAAAATTTCCCAGGAAGTGCTTTCGATCGAGCAGCCGGTCGGAGACGAGGACGACTCGACGCTTTCGGATTTCATTCCGGACGAGAAAAATGTCACACCAGTACAGCAGGCGGCGCAGGCGCTTATCCGCGACCTCATCAAAGACATCATCGTTGACTTGAGCGAACGGGAGCGGGAAATTTTGAAAATGCGGTTCGGCCTTGAGGACGGCGTCACGCACACCCTCGAAGAAGTCGGCAAAGTATTCGGCGTGACCCGCGAGCGCATTCGCCAGATTGAAGCCAAGGCGCTCGAAAAAATCCGCGAGCACGGCAAAACAGAGGCGCTGGAGGGATTCGAGAACCTCACCTGATACTTTTTCAAGAACCCGTTCCGGCTCGCAAAATTTGGCTCGCTCCCGACGCGAAAATGTCGCCCTGCTTGCAACTCGCGGGCGCCCGACATTTTCGCTACTCGCTCGCGAATTTTAGCTCGCCTCCGCTTATGGTTCTTGAAAAAGATCAGGTTCGGTATTGATAAGCGGACGCAACCTCCACTTATGGTTCTTGGAAAAGATTCCGCTCGGTTTTTGGGGCAGAGAGTAAAGCAACGAATTGCCTTTTTGAGTTGGGCGGTTAAAATGAAGAAGCAATGACTTCTAAAGAAATTCGGCAGAAATTTTTAGAATTTTTTAAGGAACGCGGACACGCGATTGTACCTTCGGCATCGCTTGTTCCCGTGAATGACCCAAGTACGCTTTTCGTGTCAGCAGGCATGCAGCCGATGATGCCGTATCTTTTGGGCGAGAAGCATCCGCTCGGAAAACGAATTGCTGATTCACAGCGTTCGTTCCGCGCCCAAGACATTGAAGAAGTCGGCGACAATCGGCATACCACGTTTTTTGAAATGCTCGGCAATTGGTCGTTCGGCGATTATTTCAAAAAAGAGCAACTGCAGTGGTTCTTTGAATTTCTGACAAAGGAAGTCGGTCTTGACCCGAAAAAATTGTACGTGACGGTGTTCGGCGGCAGTGATCAGATTCCCCGCGATAGCGAATCAGTCCGTATTTGGAAAGAAATTTTCGCGTCAGCCGGCATAGAAGCGAATGATGTTGAAGACGCGGCAGAAAAAGGAATGCAAGGGCGCCTGCCTGCCGGCAGGCAGGGAAGAATTTTTTATTACGGAGAAGAAAAAAATTGGTGGTCGCGTTCCGGAACTCCTTCCGAAATGCCTGCAGGGGAACCCGGCGGACCGGACAGCGAAGTGTTCTACGAATTTTCCGATGTCGAGCATAATCCTTCGTATGGCACTTTTTGCCATCCGAATTGCGACTGCGGCCGATATGTTGAAATCGGCAACAGCGTCTTTATGGAATATCAGAAAAAAGAAGACGGCACGTTCGGACCTCTGCCTGAAAAAAACATTGATTTTGGAGGCGGCTTGGAGCGGATTGCCGAGGCCTCCGGAAACAATCCTGATATTTTTATGATTGATTCTTTGTATCCTTTGATCGAGAAAATAAAAGAAATTTCCGGCAAAGAATATGAAGGCGAGGCAAAGCGAAGTTTTCAGGTTATCACCGACCATATCCGTGCGGCTGTAATGCTCGCAAGCGACGGAGTAACGCCATCAAATAAAGCCCAGGGTTATGTGCTCCGCCGGCTTATCAGGAGAGCCGTTCGTTACGGCCGACTCCTCGGAATCGAAAAATCGTTTGTCGGAAAATTAGTGGAGACAGTTTCAAAAATTTATGAAGAAGCGTATCCGGAATTGACCGGCAGGCAAGAACATATAATCTCTGTTCTTAGCCAGGAAGAAGAAAAATTTCAGGGCACCATTAGCCGCGGCCTCAAAGAGATTGAAAAAATGGCAGAACTCGACGGCAAAATTGCGTTTTATCTTTACGAGACGTATGGGTTTCCATTCGAGCTGACTGAGGAAATTGCCCGCGAGCGCGGACAAAAAGTGGCGTACGGAGAATTTCGAAGTGAATTCGAGAAACATCAGGAAGTTTCGCGTGCCGGGCAGGAAAAGAAATTCGGCGGGCACGGGTTGTACCTCAAAACCGGCGAAGTCACCATCCGCGACCAGTCCGAAGTGGAAAAAGTCACTCGTCTGCATACCGCCACGCATCTTTTGCATCAAGCACTCCGCCAAGCGCTCGGCCCCGAGGTTCGGCAAAACGGTTCCGACATCACTGTCGAGAGGACGAGATTCGATTTCAATTTTTCGAGGAAACTCACGCCCGAAGAATTGAAACAAGTGGAAAATCTCGTGAATGAAAAAGTAAAAGAGGATTTGTCCGTGAGTTTCGTGGAATTGCCGAAAGCCGATGCCGAAAAAACCGGAGCGCTGTATTTTTTCAAAGAGAGGTATCCGGACAAAGTGAAAGTTTATTTTATAGGGCCTACGCTTGAAACCGCGTGGAGCAAGGAATTTTGCGGGGGTCCGCATGTGAAACATACGGCAGAGGTGGGGAAGTTCAAAATTACGAAAGAGGAAGCGGTTGGTTCTGGTTTGAGAAGAATCCGTGCAATCGTAGAGTGAAAAAGCTATACCAGGTAGTAGAAATTCGACTGGGTTGTAGTTATTATCTTGTCACGTTTCTTTGTGTTTGCAAAAAGTTTTCCGCACACCATCAATCAGCAAGGACAAAACTCTAATCTATCGTGTGTTTCCTGCTATGGTCGAATTTTCACTACCTGGTATAATTGCGGGTATGAAAATCATAAAAGGGCTTCGGAGGTTGTCTTCCACGCTGACTGTCGCTCTTGGCGTTATCTTATTTTGGCGTGGCATTTGGGTTTTGACTGACTTGATTGACCAGAGCTTGTTCGGAGAGCAGACGTATCTTTTCGCATTCAGCTCGATTGTGGTCGGAGTCCTCGTCCTCTACTTCCACCACCATCACGAGAGCGGTGAAGAGCATTTTTGAACGTAATCTTTGGTTGCTCCGCGGAGCATGTAAAGAAATTCTAAAAAATATGAAATTGCCATCGAACGAACCAAGTCCGGAACAAATTGAATCGGAAATCAGTCAGCTTTTGGAAGAGCTGGATGGATATACCAGGTTTTACATTAATGGCACACCCGAACTGCGAGATAGGTGGTGGGAGATCGAAATGGAGGGAATGGTGAGTGAAGAACGAGATTCAGCAAGAAATCATCTTCGGGCATTCGTTGAGGCATTGAGAGAGATGAAGGATGATGCGTAACATCGTCTGGCGACACCGTTTGAATACGTGTTAGAATAAACCAAGTGTTCAATTTTCTTCGCAAAGAGAAATTTCTTTTGCTCGAAATTTCCCGCCATAAAACGAGCGGATTTTTATTGAGTTTGGATTCCGAGAAAAAGCTGCGCCTGGAAAAATTTTGGGAGAATCCCAAGGAATCAAAATTTCTCGATTATTTCAAGCGGACGAGGAAAATAAAAAAAACGATAATCGCGGTCGAGCCGGAGTTCGCGTTCACCGCCGTTATTCCGCTGGCGCTCCAACGGGAGAACGCCGAAGAGGCATTGGAAAAAGTGGAACTCGAGAATCTTCTGGCGCAGGCGGTTTCGAAGGTTTTTAATCAATATCGCCAGGAAGCGAGCCGCGAACTGAATATTGATGAACTCGACGCAATGTTGGCGGACAACCGTGTGGTCAATTTCAAGGTTGACGGCAATCAGGTAATGAATCCCCTGGGATTCAGGGCAAAAGAAATCCGCGCGGTGTTTGAAATGACTTTTACCACCAGGCAAGTGTTCGAAGAGATAAAAGGTTTTTTGAAAAGAAGCGATGATTTTTTCTTTACCGAAATCGGCAGGGCCGAATTGAGGGTAATACATAAAATAAGTCCGCCTCCTGTTAATCTTTTGATGCTGGGCGCCGATTCAAGTTATTTTTTTTCGATGGAAAAAACCGCGGCCGGGTGGCTGATGTCGAGAAAAGAGTTGCGGTGGTCGACAAGCGGATTATCGAAAATTATTTCCGGGCATTGGCTCGTCAGCAAGGAGGCGGCCGGGGGTCTGTATCGGGCGTATCTTAAAAAAAATGTTTCTCCGAACGTGGAAAAATATTTCAAAAAGATTTTTACGCCCGCGATTGATTCGCTTTTGAACCAGATACAAAAGCTCAAACCGTCCGGCAAAATCTATCTTGAAGCGGATGAAGCTCCCGTCGCATTGTTAGTGGAACGCCGCAGCGCCCTGGGAGAGTTTCCCTTGGATACGTTCTTGGAGAAATCGGGCTTCGGAGTTAGCGCGAACAAATGGTTTTCGGAGCAATCGGGGGTATTCAGAAAACTCGCGCCATTTTTCGAATTCTATTATGATAAGAGCGATACCGAGATTAATCATTGGTTAAGGCGCCGGCTTCATTGGCTTGGCTCGTCAATGAAATAGAATGCCAAGCAGTAAATAATTAGAGTTTATTAAAAAATGGAAAGAATTATTATAGATAAAAAAGATACGGTTGCGAAAATAGTCGAGAAAATTCTTGAAAGCCCGGAAGCGGAGATTGTCCTTGTTATTCCTTCAAACTCGATTTTGTCCGCCAGAGGCGGATCCGATTTTCAATTGCTGAAGCGCGAAGCCGAAGCGGCGGATAAGCGGATTTCTTTTGAGTCGGTTGATAAAGAAGTGCTCGCGCTCGCGAAAAAAGCCCGGCTTGAAGCGATACACCCGCTTTTTAAAGAGGAAGAAAGAACGCGCTCGCTTTCGGATATCATCCCCGTAAAGAAGGTCTCCAAGCAGGAACCAATGAGAGAAAAAATTTCAGGAGAAAAACAAGGCAAAAAGAAAAAAGCTTATAAAGTGGATGAGTCACTGCCGGAAATTGAAAAAGAACCCGATAATAAAAAACAAGAAAAAGAAATAGAAAACCGGGAGGAACGGGAAGAGTTGTTCTACGAGGAAACGAGGGCAAGAAAAATCTTGCCCCGAAAGTACAAAGTTATAGGAATAATCGCCATAGCGGTTATTTTTGCCGTAGGGATAGCATGGGCCGGGAGCGCGGCGTTCGGCAAAGCCGAAGTTAAAATCAGTTTCAAAAAAGTTCCCTGGCAGTATCAGGGCATATTTCTAGGCGACAAAGTAGCCGCAAAAATTGACGCGGACAAGCGTTCGTTCCCCCTCGAGGCGTTCCGGCAAAATAAAAATGTCACGCGGCTTTTTCCGGCATCGGGCAAAACAGAGGTCAATCAAAAGGCAACCGGGAAAATCACTGTCTATAATGCTTATAACGCTTCGCCCCAGCTTCTTGCGGCAACCACTCGTTTTATGACGCCGGACGCTAAGATTTTTCGTCTTGACAAGCAAGTGCTTGTTCCCGGAGCAAAAGTTCAAAGCGGCAAGATTATTCCTTCAAGTATCAGCGCGGATGTGACGGCCGATAAAGCCGGCGAGGACTACAACATCGGTCCGGTTGCGCATCTGACTATACCGGGGTTTAAGGGCACGCCGAAATACGCCGGGTTCTATGGAGCACTCCCCGGACAGACAAGCGGCGGTTCTACCGGGCAAAAGCCGGTGGCGACCGACCAGGATATCGCGTCCGCGAAGTCGAAAACCACGGACAGCTTAACTGCAGGTCTTCAAAGCGGTCTTTTGAACAACCGTTCACAGGAATTCAAAATTCTTCCCGGTGCCTCGCAGATTCAAATTACAAAACTCACCGTGAATAAAACCGTTGACCAAAACGGCAACTTCAGCGTTTTCGGCGAGGCCTCGTTTCAGGCGGTCGGGTTCAGGGAGTCCGACGTAAAGGCGATTCTTCAGACATTGGCCGAAAAGGATAATCCCAATATGACATTCCGGGATTTGAAGTTCGATTACACCGCTGTCAAGCCGAATTTCAAGACCGGACAGTTAAGTTTTTCTTTGTCCGCGCAAGCGGTTCTCGAACCGCAATTTTCGAACGATGATCTCAAATCGAAAATCAACGGCCGCAGCGTGAACGACGCGAAACAAACTATTCTCACCCTGCCCGACCTATCAAGCGCGAAAATTTCTCTCTGGCCGTTCTGGCTCTACAGTTTGCCGACCGATCCGAAGAAGATAAATATTGTGGTTGATTAAATCAGAGGTAAATAATCTATTTGAGAATATGGACTACTCATTGAACTTTCGGGATAAAGTTGTTGTCGTTACCGGAGCTGCCTCTGGCATCGGGAAAGCCACTGCTCTTGCTTTTGGTTCGTTAGGAGCAAGCGTAGTTTTGATTGATGTTAACGAAGAAGATGGCCTTGAAACGAGTAAGGCCATCGCCAGCCTCGGAGAAAAATCCTTATTTGTGAAGACCGATACCTCAAATAAAGAAGAAACGGAACGAATGGCAAGTATTATAACAAAAGAATTTGGCACGCCTCATATTCTCGTAAACAGTGCTGGCATTGAGTTTAATGATGCCGGTAATTTAGTGAATATGCCATACGACCTTCTCAAAAAGATACTTGATGTTAATCTCTATGGTTATATCCATTGTGCTCGTTCGCTTGTCCCGTTGATGAAAGAGGGCGGAAGTATTGTGAACGTCAGCTCTATCCAAGGACTTGCTGCTCACAGCCCAGGCACGAGCTACCAAATTTCTAAATCTGGCATACTCGGTTTAACTCGAGTACTCGCTATCGAGTTGGCGAGTAGTAACATAAATGTGAACGCAGTCGCTCCTGGAGCTATTGCAACTGAAGGGATGGGAGCAGTTCGAAGCGGTGAATCTAACGTTTTGGCTCCCTATCGTCGGCGTATTCCTTTGAAACGCAGAGGTCGCGCCGAAGAAGTCGCAGGACCGATAGTATTCCTTTGCTCTTCTTTGGCAAGTTATATCACGGGCGCAGTGCTTGTTGTTGATGGTGGTTATCTTATAAATCTAACGCCCGACTTGGGCGAAGCAATCGAACCAGTTGTGGGTGATCCCGACCGTTAAGATCATAGTTAAGCCTGAACCCAGCTGAAAGATCTAAAAGATTGACAACTCTAGGTCTCGTACCCTATAATCTCCTCTGTCGGTTTTAATGGACTTTATGCCCGGTAGTGAAAATTCGACTTCCGCGCTCCGCGCGGAGAAAAGATGTTTGGTTTCACCGTTTGACATGATAATGAATAAAAGATAAAGTATGACGGCCGTACTATTGACCCAGTCGAATTTCTACTACCGGGTATGACAACTCGAAGCTAATGCCACCCCCAGAAGCAAGCTCCTCCGCGCAAGAAGGGGTGGTTGAAGAGGCGTTTCCGGGCTTGAGTTTCCGCGTCCGCTTGAAAAATGAGCAAGAGGTACTTGCTTATTTAGGCGGCAAGATGCGGATTAATAACATCCGCGTGATGCCGGGCAATCGGGTTCTTGTCGAGCTCGGTCCCGACGGCAAGCGCGGCCGTATAGTCCGAAGGCTGTAGGAGTAATCGCTAACAATTTTCAATTTACAATTACCAATTTTTCCGCCAAAGGCGGATCCGCCTCAGGCGGACAATAAATTTCCAATGAAACAATTTTCAAACAAAAACAATTGGAACATTGAGTAATTGTAAATTCAATGTAAATTGAGAATTGAAAATTTTACCCTTATGAAGGTCAGGAGTTCAATAAAAAAAATCTGCAACAGCTGCAAAATACTTAAGCGGAGCGGCCGGCTCTATGTGATTTGCAAAAACCCGAAGCACAAGCAACGCCAAGGCTAGATTTCAGTCTAATTTTCAAGTACCAATTTACAATTTTCAATAAATTTACAATGTCCCAATTTTTAAACAAAAACAATTGAAGCATTGAGTAATTGCAAATTCAATGTAAATTGAGAATTAAAAATTGAAAATTATTTAACCATCATGCGTTTACTCGGCATAAACATTCCGGACAATAAAAGAATAGAAATAGCTATGACGTATATGTACGGCATCGGCAGGCCGAGGAGCCGCGAACTGCTTCTCGAAAATAAGATAAGTTTGGACAAGCGAACCAAGGAGCTGACTCAGGACGAAATGAACCGCATCAAAAACTGGATAGAAAAGCATTATCGGGTAGAAGGCGATTTGCGGCAGGTCATCCGCCGGAACATCCAGCGCATGAAAGAGCTTCAGACCTATCGCGGCACCAGGCATGCGAAACGCCTGCCGGTGCGCGGACAGAGGACGAAAACCAATTCCCGGACGGTCCGCGGCAATGTCAGAAAAACAGCGGGAAGCGGCCGGAGGAAGACAGACCTAAAGTAAAATTTTCAAGTACCAATTTACAATTTTCAATAAATTTTCGATGAAATAATTTTCAAACAAACGTAATTAAAACATTGAGTAATTGTAAATTCAATGTAAATTGAAAATTGCAAAATTGAAAATTTTTTAGAAATATCATGGGCAAGAAAAAAATCGTTCAAAAATCAGGAGAGCTTCTGAAGGAACAGTCCGGAGAAACGGGCGAGAAGCAAGTTAGCCAAAAAAAGGTAAGGGCTATCGAACGCGGCCGGATATACATAAACTCAACCTATAACAATACAACGGTCAGCGCGACCGACCTTCAGGGCAATGTGCTTGCCTGGGCGTCGGCCGGCTCGCTCGGATTTTCTGGCCCAAAGAAAGCCACGCCGTTCGCCGCCTCGAAAATCGTTTCGGTCATCGCCGAAAAAGTGAAGCCGTTTGGTTTTCGGGAAGCGGAAGTGTTTGTGAAAGGCGTGGGAAGCGGCCGCGATTCGGCGCTCCGGTCGCTCATCAACAGGGGATTCAATGTTGTTGTCTTGAAGGATGTCACGCCGATTCCCCATAACGGTCCCCGGCCGCCGAAACCCCGGAGAGTGTAAACTATGATGCCAATCAGCGAATCTTATGCCAACCTACCAATTGCGAATAAAATCTTATAGCATTGGCAATTCGCATAATTGGCATAAAATTTGTAGATTGGCATAATATATAAACCTATGATGGGTCCAAAAGAAAAAAAGGAGCGGGCGCTTGGAGAACATCTCCATTTGAAAGCGCATCGCTGTTTGTCTGCTAAGTGCGCTTTGGTGCGCCGGCCGCAGAAGCCGGGCGTACACGCCAAGAGCAAAAGAAGGCGGATGCTTTCCGATTTCGGCCGTCAGATTCGGGAAAAGCAGAAGTTTAAATTGATATACGGCATTGATGAGAGGAGTTTAAGCAGAATATTCAAGCAGGCCCAAAAGAGTTCCGATTCGACTGTTGATAAGCTTCTGGAATTAGTCGGGCGCCGGCTCGACAACGCGATTTTTAAATTGGGATTGGGTGGTTCACGCTCCGAAGCACGCCAGCTTATCGTTCACGGCCATATTATGGTGAATCAGCACCGCGTCCGTTCCCCCGGTTTTCTCGTGAAATTGAATGACGTTGTGACGGTCCGGCCCGAATCGAAATCAAAAACAACGTTCCGCGCGCTCGCTGAATCCCTCAAGGCCTACGAGCCGCCGGCGTGGCTTCATCTTGATAAAGAGAAATTGGAAGGCAAAATTCTCGGGCTTCCGGAAGAGGAGAAACTGCCGGTCGAAATAAATCTATTGGTCGAATCATTCAATAAATAATAAAACAAACAAATAACCAATAACTCATAACTAAATAACTTTGCGAAAACCGCTGTTATCAGTTATAAGTTATGAGTCATAAGTTAACTTAAATCATGGAATACACTCATCTGAGCGAAACAGTAAGCGTTAAAACAGTATCTGAAGACGCGAATAAAGGAGTATTTGAAATCGAGGGGCTCTACGCGGGTTACGGCATGACTATCGGCAACGCGCTTCGCCGGACCCTTCTCTCCTCGCTGCCGGGCGCGGCTGTCACGTATCTTAAAATCAAAAACGCGCCACATGAATTTTCGACGTTGCCGGGAGTCAAAGAGGACTTAGTAGAGTTAATCTTGAATTTCAAAAGATTGCGTTTTCGGATGCATACCGACGAACCGCAGATTCTCGTACTCAAGGTGAAAGGAGAAGAAATCGTAACAGCGGGAGATATCAAGCCGAACGCGCTGGCCGAAATTATTAATCCGAAAGAAGTTCTTGCCACGCTGACTTCGAAGAATGCTGAACTGGATATGGAAATAACCGTGGAACGGGGCCTCGGATATTCTCCGACGGAAGACCGCGGAGACAAAAAGCTCACCGTCGGCTTGATTGCCGTTGACGCGTTTTTCTCTCCAGTCAGGAAAGTGAATTACGGGATAGAAAATATGCGGGTAGGCGAACGGACCGATTACGGCCGGCTTCGGCTCGAGATAGAAACCGACGGCACCATCAGTCCTTCATCGGCGCTCCACAAATCAGCGAACATTTTGAACGACCACTTTCAGAAAGTGGGCGCCGTATCGGTTCAGGAATTTGAAGTTGCAACCACAAAAACCTTGAGAACCGGTAAAAAGGAAAAGGAAGACGAGGCGCCCAAAAAGCGCGGCAGACCGGCCAAGAGCAAATCCTAAATCCGAAGCTCTAAATCCTAAACAAATCCCAATGACCTAAATTCAAAATCCCAAACAGTTTAGAATTTGGAGCATTAGAGTTTGTAATTTGTTTAGAGTTTAGATATTAGAATTTAGAATTTAAAAAAATTTATGCGTCACCGTAAAAAAGGAAAAAAATTTGGCAGGGTGACCGGCAAGCGCCGGTCATTCCTTCGGAATCTGGTCAGCAATCTTATTCGCGACGAACGGGTTGAGACCACCGAAGCGAGAGCTAAAGCGATTCGTCCGCTTATGGAGAAACTGGTTACGATTGGGAAAAAACAGGATCTTGCGGCCAGGCGTTTGCTTCTCAGGCGTCTTCACAATAAAGACATCGTCGAGAAGCTCTATGGAGAATTGGCTCCGCGGTATCAGGAGCGCGTCGGCGGATATCTGCGGGTGGTGAAATCGGCAAAAGCGAGAAAACGGGACGGCTCGCGGTTAGCGGTTATAGAATTCGTCTAACAAGCTACAAGCTAACCAGCTTTTTAGTTAAAATTATGGATTACCAAATTGACGGAAAAAATAAAATATTGGGAAGATTGGCTTCTGAAATTGCAGTGATACTTCAGGGGAAAAAATCTCCGAAGTATGAACCGAGAAATGTCGGAAACGACAGAGTGCTTCTTAAAAATTTCCGCGACGTATCCGTGAGCGGCAAAAAGTTCAAGGAAAAAATTTATTATCGCCATACCGGTTACGTCGGGCATTTGAAGAAACAGACGTATGAAGAAGTGGTCAAGAAAGACCCCAGGCAGGCAGTGCGTGAAGCGGTGCGGAGAATGTTGCCCAAGAATTTTTTGAACGCCAAGCGCCTGAAAAATTTAATTTTTGTTGAAAACGATAATGGTTAAAAAAGTTGAGGCACCACAGCCGAAAAAAGCCGAACGGTATTTCGAAGGCATTGGCCGGCGGAAAACCGCTGTCGCGCGGGTACGAATCGTGCCGGGCAAGGGCGGAATTTCGGTGAACAACATGGACGCAAAAGAGTATTTCCGCGTACAGGGGCTTCACGAGATTATTTCTTCGCCTCTCGATAACCTTAAAATGGCGGACAAGTTTGATATCAGCGCGAAAGTGAGCGGTGGCGGCATCAACGCGCAGGCAGAGGCAATTCGTCTGGGGCTTTCGCGGGCACTGGTACTTCTGAATCCGGATTTGAAAAAACCGCTTCGCGGTTTGGGATTTATGACCCGCGATTCGCGAATGGTGGAGCGAAAAAAATACGGCCTCAAAAAAGCGCGACGGGCACCTCAGTGGCAGAAAAGATAATTATCTTTTTTGTCCTGAGCCGAGCCGAAGGGCAGAAGCGGTAAAACTTATTAAGTTCGCTTAAGGAATTTTTGGTTCGAATCTAGAAAGTTTTATCGGAGTGAAACGAGTGGCTATTTACTTCTGTCTCGGAACGATTATAATTTCACATCATGACAAATGTTTATACTAAAAACAGAAAGGTCAAAATTGATAGGCAATTTATTTTTACGACCATTGCAGGAGCGGGGAAACTTGCATTGGTTGATAATAACGACCTCTGGCGCGGCCATCGATATCCGTTATATACGGAGTCTAAGTTGTCAGAGCTGTTTAATCCCGTAGTTTCCGGAAAAAATATACTGCCAGATATTTTTGACGAAAATGAAATTATTACCCCTATCGCGTCTAAGATATTGGGCGATATCGGGATTAAGCTCAGCATCGAAAGGCATAGCTTGAGTGCCACTGCAGATATTTCCCTATTCGGAGGAGAAATTTTTACTTATACCTCCGTTTTAAGGACGGATAAGAGTACTTTTATTGCAATTCATCCTGACGTTGAAATAGATAATTCTTTCCGTAAAAAGGCAGATTTAAACCTACTCGCTTGGTATTTAATTTTTAAAACTTTTAATGCTGATATAAAAATTTCGTCTGACGACCGAGCGTTACTTAGTTCCGCCTTCGCTTTTTTTAAAATAAGCTATTAAAACTGAAAATGTTCCGAGAAAATCTTTCTGAAAAAATTAAAAAAGTTCGTAGCTCTATTGTTGCTATTGGCTTCAGCCCGGCACCAAACCAGATAACTATTACTGGAAGTGGTTTTTGTGTTTCCGGAGATGGCAAAATTTTAACTGCTGCTCACATTTATAACCAGACGCCACCCGAATTTCAGTCAAAACTTATTGGCATGGTCATGGATAAACAAGAACCAAATGGTTTAGAGCACTATAATTGGTTTCCGATAAATTTTATTAAAAAAGAGGATAAAAATGACCTTGCCCTATTTCAGATTTCAGATTATGAAAAAACTCTCTTGAAACCATTAGAACTCGGCGATTCTGAAAAAATTGAAGTCGGTCAAGAAGCTTACTTTATTGGCTTTCCATACGCGGCCCAGCTTATCAATGATGGATTTGGTATTACGCTCATCGTCAATCGAACTATCGTCAGTAACATAAAACAAGACGGTGCTGATTCTACTCATCCACGGAATTGGTTTATTGTTGACGCGATTAGCAACCCTGGCAACAGTGGCTGTCCACTTATAGATATGGAAACCAATAAAGTCATTGGTGTAATGAATATTGCGTTTCGCACAAAGTCTCAAGCGTCAAAATACACTGATCTTGATATCAGAGAACCAATGCATATTGGTGGAGCAAAGCCTATTAACCTCGCGAAGAGTCTTTTATAACCTTTTCGTTTCGTGATTCACCTCGGGAACTCCAAGCTCCAAAGCCCGTTATTCTTTACGAAATAAAGTTTATTCGATAGTTCGTCGTAGCGCGCAGAATTCCCCGATGCAATTGATGGAAAATTTTCGAGCGCCTTGTCGTTCAGGTCAAGAAATCTTATTTCTTGCGGATACACGATAAAGAGATGTGCTCCGTCCCGATACCATTCGAGACGCTCGATTTTATCGTTGTCTGGGAGCCGGAATCGCCAATAGTTGTTTTCGGAACCGAACGAAAAAATTTCGATGCTGTTATTTTCGAGCGTTGCCACCGAATCTTCGTCTGACGAAAAAGAAAAATCTTTGACATCGCTTGCCGTTTTTTCTGCCCGGTTTTTGTCGGCTCTTGTGATGTAGAAACTGCCTTCATCTTGCAGTATGCCAAGTTCGTTGTCGTTTCGGAAAGTCATTCTAATGGTTTTTCCAGAAAAGATTTCATCGTCAAGCCGTGTTTTGGAAGAACGATTATAGAGCGCTAAGCGGGAAGTGTTATTTTTTGCGTTAAACGTCGTCCATGCGAACCAAGGAGGCGAAGCCGCGAATTGAGTTATCGTCGAAGTCGATTTTTCAGTCAGAGATATTTTGTTGTTTGAAAGGTCGAACACGGAAATCGATTCAGAAGTTTGAAACAGTACGTTATTGTCGTTGCCCGGGTCAATTAAAACTTTTTGAAATCCCGACTCGCCTCGCTGAAGCTTTGGCGAAGCTGGTGAGCGGACGCCGAGATCTGTGATTATCAGCGCATCACCCGATATGTCGTTTATAAAATAGATTTTCTTTTTTTCGTCTTCAGTCAGGATTTTTTTGAAGTCCTTGGTCCAGCCGATAACCCGGTCGCCGCTCAATTTTTTCCCGGCCCGGAGAAGATTGCCGCGCTCGTTTTGAATAACCGGCTCTTGATTGACGACCCAAAAATTTTTGACGGAGCTCGTTGTAACGTTGTCGGGAGTTTTCGGAATCAAAACCCCGTATTTTATTTCCGAAACAAGAGACGGCTTAACGGCAATATGCTCTTCCCACGTACGATACCCGTCGGCACTGAGCGTCAGTCTGTAATTTTTGGGAAATAAACTTCCGATAAACGTGCCGCGGTCGAGCAACCCGCTTTTGTTTTGGAGCGGTTTGCCGTTCAAATGGATATCCGCATATTCCGGAAAGCTTTTCACGTAGATTGCCCCGACTTTTTTGACTTTGAACGTTTCCCAGTCAAACCGCCAGCCCTGCGCGTACAGCACAATGGCGCCGCCTAGGAGCGGAAACAACAGTAAAAGCGCGTAAAATAAAGGTCGCCGTGTTTTTTTGGTCATTGGTTGGTTAAGGGAATATGCCAGGTAGTGAAAATGCGATGGCCGTTCTGCGGCTGGTTGCGAAGCATATCGCATTTCTACTACCTGGTATGCTATACTTATTATACTCCCGCTTTAGAAGTTCGGATTAAATAATTTTTTAAGGGAGGACAATATTTCTTCGGCCCTTGGGTCGGAGTTGCGTCCACCCACCTGGCTTTACACCGGGCATTTCTAGGCGGGATTCCAAAAACTACCAGATTGTTGGTAGTTTTTGTTTTTGAAGACCTCTCAACGGGAATAATCGGGGCAGAATAATTTTCCCGAGTACCAATTCTTCCGGCACCATGCCGAATTCTTCGCTCGAACTCGACCAGGGGATTGTTCCAACGACTTCATACAAACCGTCGCGGACCGCGTTTATTTTTTTCACAAATATTGCTCGAACGTCATTCGGATTTTTGAAGACGATATAGTCACCGACAGTTGGTTTAAGCAGCGAGGTTGCAAGATAATGTTTGCCGGGGACCAGTTCAGGCCACAAACTTTCACCATCCACTTTGACAAGAAAAAGCGGCGGTTTGGTCATAAATTTGAATCAGTAAAGTTTGTCGGTGAGCGTTTTGTAGGCATCAAATCGTTCCGGGACATTTTTCGCTTCATAAAAGATTTTTGCGATTTCATCAACAGCTCCGACCAACTTTTTCGCGGCTTCTTCGTCAACATCCTGTTTGACTTTGGAACAAAGTTTTTCCGCGTTCCAGAACAGTTCGTGGAGGTTCGGATATTTCGCGAGGTGCTCGGGTTTGAAGAAGTCCGACCAAAGGATTGAGAGTTCTTTTTTGCATACTTGGGCGTGTTCTTCTTTGACCGCGACCCGGCGGCTGACGCCGTTCAGATAATGCAGTCGTTCGTGCGCGTCATTCCAGTTTTTCGGCAATTCGAATGTGTTCAATTGCTCGGTCATCCGAAGCGCGGTCTTTGCCGCGATTTTCGCGGCTGTCGGTTCGTAAATGCCGCAGGGAATGTCGCAGTGCGCTTGAGCCGTAATTTCTGGCAGGATTTTTGAGATGTATTTTTTGATATTCATTTTTTACTTGATGTGCTTTTTTGTACGTTTCGACTTTTACGGCAGTTCAAGATTTTCTAATGTCGGGCCGCGGGGAATCGAACCCCGGCTGCAAGACCCCCAGCCTCGCGTACTGCCATTATACTACGGCCCGATATGCTCCGGTCTGAATTCATTTAATACCCTCCCGAATTCAAAGAGTCTTTTTTTCAAGTCAGGATGTAATTGCGCGTCGTAAAGCTCCAATTCTTTGATTTGCTGTAAGATAGTCAGAACAAAGTAATCGAAAAGCCTTTTTTCAAACTCGGATTTGCGTTCTCTGTCAGGAATAAACTCCCTGATTCCTTCCTCGGTTCTGTCTTTGGCAAGCGCTATATAAAACAGGGGGATACCTTTTATTTCTCCGGGGACAACAACTCTTTCACCTGCTCTTTCTTCTATGCGGAGTCCGTACCTAAGAGATGCGCCATTTTGTTTTACATTCCTGCTTCTCACTGCTTCTTTTTTGCTCTCGTAGTCGGCGCCCGTAGTATCACCGACTTCGTCGAAGGCGCACACCAGAGCGCCAGTTTCTCTTTCAAGAAGAAGGATATGAACTTTGTTAAGATCTCCGTCGTGGCGAGATGCTCGAGCGATTATGAATTTCTTATCTAAGTTTTTTGAAAAGATCGCGTATGCGAGCATTTCTAATCGCTCGTTGTCATAATCTGTAGATCTTCCTCTGATTTCTGTCGTATCGGCTACGGCTCCTGTCCATCTTCTAAGTCCTTCAGCGCCCATTTCTGCTCCTTTGAGTTGTCCTCCATCATCGATAGGAAGTTTGTCTTTGGTTCGTGAGTCAGACGCTACTGACTTGATAAACGCTCGCAACCCACGCGTTTTTACTTCAATTTCTGCTGCGTAGGCCTGCGCTCGTTCTCCTCCCCCAAACGGCTTCATTTCTCTGTTTTATGCATCGTTTTCAAACACTTCGTGCAGATGAGTTTTGTGATGCCGTTTACTTTTGCTCGTTGGAGATTCGGATATTTTCTCGATGTAGAGGTCGGGTTGTAATGTCCGCGCAAAAGTTTCCGTTTGCCGCCCATTATCGAACCTTTCCCGCAGATGGCGCATTGACGCATGGCAGTTAATCAAATTTAACGTTCAGTTTTTTCGACTTTTTTCTGTTGAGTTTCGGGAGCCGGACAGTCAGAATGCCGTTTTTAAAATGCACTACTGCGTGTTCCGGGTCGATTTCTTCCGGCAGAATCACCGAGCGCGAGAATCTGCCCCAGTAGCATTCCTGATAGAAATAATCTTCGTCTTTTATTTTTTCGTCCCGGCGGCGCTCGCCTTTGATGGTAATCGAATCGGTCGAAACGTTTATGTCCAAGTCCTCGGGTTTGATGCCCGCGATTGCCGATTCAACGATTATTTCTGAAGCCGTTTTATAAACATCAATAGTCAGCTTGCCCTCAGTTTCAATCTCATCGTCGTCCGATTTTTTCGCGGGTATTTTTTCTTCTTCGCCGGAAAAATCTTTATCGACATCAACTTTGTAATGGCGATTGTCGGAGCCGCCTTTTGCGAGCGATTCGAAAAATTTTTCTTCGGAAGTGGCCATAATAGTATTCGCTAATAATGCTAATTGTTTTGGTAATAATGCGAATTCGAATTATTTGCTGTCATTCGCATTATTAGCGATTACTCTATATTTTTTCTTCCTTCAATTTTTGGAAATCAGTCAGCGTAAAGAAGCCGATAATGATTACAAAAATGACGGGATACAGGAAATTACCGTAGTCAAGTATAAGATAATTGAAGACGGCATGCAAGGAGGCGGCCAAAATGATTCCTGTAATTAGGAGTTTTTTGCTTCCAAAATTTCTGATGCTTAATGCCCAGTAATATCCGAGGAGCGATGAGGTGAGCGTGTGGAGAAGCGTGGTGCCGACGAATCGGAACGAGGCGATTTCGAATATCGCGTCTAAAATTTGGGCTTGGCCGCCTCCGCCCGAAAGCGCCGCGAGGTTCTCGACGGTCGCGAATCCGAGCGCCGCCACCGCCATATAAATCATGGCGTCAACTGGCGCGTCGAAAAATTTGCTTTTGTGGATGGAGAAATACGCGGCTCCGAACTTTGAAATTTCTTCGACGAAGGCGAAGACAAGAATGAGAAGCGGCGTAAGTTCCGCGTGGGTGCGGAATTTTTCCTGGCAGCCGGCGAAGTGATATGTAATGCCGCAGGTTATGAAAAGCTGGACAACCAGGGCGAAAATCGCGGAACCGATTCCCGCGAGAAAGACCAGAGCTATCAGCCGTTTCGGTTCAGGATGAATTTCTTCCTGAAGATAGAAAAAGAGCCAGGCGAATCCGGGGAGTAGGCCGAGAATGATAGTGAGGGTAGTCATTTTACCATTTTTCAATCATTAAGAGTTCGCCGGGTTTAAATTTCTGGAAGATTTCTTCGGTTATGAACGGCATAAAAGGATGGAGCATTTTAAGCGACTCAAGGAGGATTGTCTCGAGGGTTTGGTAAGCGGCTTGTGAGTCAGCGGGGAGCCGCGCTTGCCCGCCGAAGCTTTCGCGCCCGGCCTTCGTAGCCGAAGCGGCTACTTCGGCGGAGTAGGCAAGGCGGGGTTTGTAGGACTCTATGACGTTATCCGCGAACGTGTGCCAGATGTAGTGGTACGCTGTTTCGGCGGCAAGATGGAATTCAAATTTTTCGATATGTTTCGCGACTTTAGCTTTCACTTTTTTGACCTCGGCGATGTTTTTCTTATCGGCGGAAGTTAATTTCGCGATACGTTCGCCTCGTCCGCCAGCCGGCGGATTTTCCACATCCTTTCGCTCTGGTTTATTCATCAGAATAAACCTTGCGATATTCCAAATTTTTGTTGCGAAGTTGCGGTAACCCCGGATTTTGTCTTCGGAGATTACCGGATCGTTGCCGGCTGCGGTGCCCGCAAGAAGCGCAATCCGAATTGCGTCTGTCCCGTAAGTTTCGGCGGCGCCAAGGGGGTCAATAACGTTTCCTTTTGATTTCGACATTTTCTGGCGGTCTTTGTCGCGAACGAGGCCGTGCAAATAAACGGTTTTGAAAGGGATGTTTCTTGTGCGATAGAGGCCAAGCATTATCATCCGCGCCACCCAAAAAAAGAGAATATCGTATCCGGGCGCCATCACGTCGGTAGGATAAAATGTTTTAAAGTCATTTTTCCTTGTCGCTTGCTTGCCCGCCGAAGCCTCGGCGGAGGAGGGTCGCTTGTCGCTTGTCGCCATTAATGTCGCGAACGGCCATTGCCCGGAAGAAAACCACGTGTCGAACACATCGGGGTCCTGTTCGTAAAAGTCGCCGCCGCATGTCGGGCAAGGGTCGCTTACCGCCAGTTCAGTTAGTTGTGCATTTTCAATCCCTTTTTGCTGGCGCGATTGGCCGAAGTCCAATTTTTTAATCTTTTTTAAAAGCATTCTGATGGAGCCGCCGTGCGTGACAATCACGATATTTTTGTGATGATGGGATTTTTTGTGTTGTTTGAAACTTTCCCATACGCGTTCCTCCAGTTCTTTGTAGCTTTCGCCGCCTGGCGGTTTGCCTTCGTACGTGTAAAGAGTATCGCCATACATTTCGTCGCGGTCGCGCCTTAGCATCCCCTGGGTGACGCCAAGATGCCGTTCTCTAAGATTTTCGTCCAAGATTATTTCGGCGCCGGTTGCTTCCCGGATGATTTCCGCGGTGGCGCGGCAGCGGCCCAGGTCGGAACTGATGATAAGGTCAATGTTTTTATTTTTGAGGGTCTCGGCTGTTTCCCGGGCTTGCCTTCTCCCTTCCTCATTAAGCGGAATATCGGCGTGTCCTTGCGTTCTTTCTTCTTTATTCCAATCGGTTTCGCCGTGCCGCACCAAAAACAAGCGCGCTTTGATATTCGGATTTATTTTTGGTTTGCAGGTTTCCGTTGCGGTTTTTTTGAATCCATAGCTATAAATGAAAACTTCCGTATCTTCCTTTATTTCTCGATTTGGATAATGGCGCTTAAACGCCGCGATAAGTTCTTCTATGTTTTTATATGTCGCGCCGTGAGCTTTATCTTGCAAATCAATTTCTTCAATTGTTGTTCTCGTAATATTTGTTATCGTGCCATAACCGAAAATCTGGCCGATTTGGCTGTTTTCAAAGGCCACTTCATCTCCTTTTTTGAGATTATGATCGCGGAGCCGCCAGGTCGTTATTTTACCTTTGAAAATTTGGGGGACAACGCTTTCGTGGAATCCCATTTTTTTGGATGGAAGATTTTCTGACTGAACGCAATACCACGCCGGAATCCTGATGCCCCAGGGTATTTGACGGGATATGTCCCAGTCCCGAATATTTTTCAGCCAGTGGAAGTACACTTTTTTTGACCGCTCCGGATAGAATTTTATTTTCCCGGCTTTAACTGCTTTGATTGCAGGTTCTGCGAGCGGAGCCATTTTCACGAACCATTGGCTTTTGATTTGCGGTTCGATAATAGTGCCGCACTTGTAACAGGTCCGGACACTGTGAGCATATTGTTCGTCAACGCGCGAGAGCAATCCTTTACCCTTCAATTTTTCGATGATGAGCGGACGGGCTTCGGCGATTTTCATGCCCGCGAATTCTCCGGCAATCGGAAGCAATTTGCCTCGAGAATCTATTATTTGTTCTTTTTCAAGGCCGTGCCGTTCCGCGATTTCGAAGTCGGTCGGGTCGTGCCACGGAGTAATCGTCATCACGCCGGTGCCGAACTTCATGTCGACGGCTTTGTCTTTTACCACCGTCGCCGTTATCGGACCGTTTATCCACTCAACTTCGATTTTTTGTCCGTCTTTGTATTCTTTATAGCGCGTATCATTGGGGTGCATCACAACATATTTGTCGCCGAACTTCGTTTCGGGCCGTGCGGTGCCGATGACAAAAGGACCGTACTGGAGATAATAAAATGGATCAATTTGTTCTCTAAAAGAATTTTCGACATCGGAAAGAGATGTCTGATGTTTCGAGCACCAGTTGACGATTCTCGAACCGCGGTAAATCAATCCGTCGCGATACAGTTTTCCAAATGTTTCATTTACGATTTTTACGATATCCGGATCGAGCGTGAATTTTTTCCGTGACCAGTCGCAGGAAGCGCCGAGCCGCCGGAGCTGGTCCTCCACAATTTTTTTGTTGGCTTGAGTGAAGTCCCAGATTTCTTTAAAAAGCGTTTCTCGGTCAATGCCAAAACGGCTTCTGCCTTCTTTTTCCAATTTTTTATCGAATACGACTTGGGTTTCGAAGCCCGCATGGTCCGCGCCCGGCAGCCAGAGCGTTTTTTTGCCGCGCATCCGTTCGAAACGAATGATTAAATCTTGAATCGCGACTTCAAACGCGTGCCCGATGTGAAGCGATCCGTTCGCGTTGGGAGGCGGCATGATTATCGAGAACGCGGACTTACGCGGACTGGACGCGGACATGCGCCGACTTTTTCCGCGTTGGTCTGCGTGGTGTCTGCGTAGTTCCGCGCTGATTGGCGGCAGCCGATCAGGATCAAAATAACCCGATTTTTCCCAGAGTTTGTAGATTTTTTCTTCTACTATTTGATGGTCGTAGCGCGGTTCGAGCATTGTTAAATTTTAAAGAATTTAAGGCGTTTCCGCCAATGTTGCCTGCTATTGACAAAATTTTCTGTCCGGTTTACCTTGAATATGTAAGATAGCTTAAGCTATGTCATACCTGTTATCCGTTATAACAAAAAAGGCGAAAAAGATCCCTTCCGAGAAGGCACTTTTTCGCTTGTCTAAGTTATAAAAAATAATCATAAGCGATAAAGATCTCTGACCCGCCTTCTCGAACTTCCGAGAAGGCGGGTTTTATTTTTGGAGATTGGTTTCTTTCCGGTAATCGCCCTCGAAAGAAACCAGCCTCTAAGCAAGGCTGTGTATGGCAACTTAACAATAAAATAGGAGATCAGAGGATGATTGAGATCAATCGCGAGCAGTACCAAGCACTTCAAGACAAACTTGTTCTTCGTCCACGCCAGATTTTGGAGATAGTAGTAGAGAGACTGGTGGCAAGGGGACTGGCAAAGTATCATCACGCCGACCCTTTCCGAAACCTGAGGGAGAGTCTCTTCCCTTACAACAAACTTTTTCTTCTCGTCCCGCCCTTGCCTCTCGGACTCTTTGAGGAGCCGGAGCGGCTCAAAGAAGTCATGGTAAAGAATCTCGGATGGGGAATTGCCAGTTTTAACGCCGCCATCTTAGTCGATGAGGTATGGTCTCCTCCAGAGCCCTACCTTATCAACAGGATAGAGGACGGGGATGACTTACTCGGAATCCCCGCCGAGAGAGTAAGAGAAAGACTGGAAAGGAGAGGAAGAATCCCCTACACGCTGTGGCACGGTATTCTCCATGCCGCGGCATTCGAGGAAATGGTGAAGTATGACATGGTTTGTCTAGGATCCCCATCTCAGGTGGGAGAGAGGTGGTTCCCGAAAGTTTGCACTAGAGCCCGCGAGTTACTGTGCCACGGAGAGAAAGAAACCTCGCCCCTAGCGGGATTCCCTTCGTCTTCTGGCAGCATCATCTCTGGCTAATCTGCCTGGGAGTTATCCATAACGGATGACTCTCGCAGAGACGATCTCGGAACTCCAAAACTTGGGCCATCGGCCCCGCATGGAACCCACTGCAATCTTCTGCAGGCGTTAGGGTTCCATTCATTTTTTATTTAAAATTTCATATCCCTAAGTCGCGTTTGCAACAAGCGGCAGTTTTTTCTTTTTGAGAAACGCAAAATATCCGAACGGCGGCTGCCTTATGTTATGCTATAGCATAACATGCTAAACTTGGAATATGAACAAAAGTCAGGCAAGTAATGCAAGACGAAGTATCAGTAGTAAAAGAATGGCGATGATACCGTCACTTGATAATTATTCCTCTCGCAAAGAATGGGAAGAAGTTTGTTGGCGAAGGATAGTTGGTTCCCAAGAGCTTTTGGATTTACTTGTTACTCCCCACGAGCGCCGTGATTTAGTTATGCGCGCCGCTGCCATGGAGGGGCTTGCTTCAGGCAAAAGCTACAGGCAAATCAGCAGGGAATTTTTTGTGTCGCTTCAAACTATTAGCGGCGCCAAAAAAGCAGTAGCTGAAAATAGTTATAGAAGCTACGCGGAAAGAGGTAAGAAAGAACGGAAAAAAAGAGAATATAGCGCTGGTCCGACTTTCTCCAAACCAAAGCGCCGAGGCAGACCAGTTCGCACGAAATATGGAACTATTCATATACCATACTAGTGTTATGCTATAGCATAACACTCCCACATATTTTATACTTTACCGTTAAGCGTTATATTGCATTATAGCACTTTCAACTCAAATATATACGGCATCATTAGGTTTATACCACAACATGAGATGTTATGCTATAGCATAACATCTCAATGCGGTTGTTAGATGTTCGGGAGCAAACTTGATTTATATTTCCAAATCGCCGTTCGCCACAAGCGGCAGTTTTTTCCCGCCGGAGGCGGATCCGCCCTTGGCGGACTTTTTTTCTCTTAAATACGCAAAATAACTCGCCGCTGCAATCATTGCGGCATTGTCGGTGTTGTATTCAATATGTGGAACGTAGAATGTTAAATGGGACATGTCGCATTCCGCTTTTAACCTTTTCCTCAAAGATTTGTTTGCCGCAACGCCGCCGCAGAGAATGATTGCTCGTGCTTCGTATTCTCTCGCGGCGCGCACGGTTTTTGAAACGAGCACGTCAATCGCGGCTTGTTGGAACGATGCGGCGACATCGGCCGCATCCGCTGACTGACGCTGACTGTACGCTGACTTACGCTGACCTTTTTCTGCGTTGGTCCGCGCTATGTCTGCGTTGGTCTGCGAGTTCTGTCCACGTATGTGGTACAGAACTGATGTTTTGAGACCCGAAAAACTGAAATCGTAATCTTTTGTATTGAGCATCGGCCGGGGGAACGCGATTGCGTGTGGGTTTCCTCGAAGAGCGATTTTTTCTATTTCCGGTCCGCCCGGGTAGGGAAGTTTCAGCATCCGCGCGACTTTGTCGAATGCCTCCCCGGCGGCATCGTCTCTTGTCTCGCCGAGTTTTTTCCATTTCGTCAGAGAATCCATTCTCAAAAGAATCGTGTGCCCGCCGCTGACGATGAGCGCTATCGCGGGGAATCTGACTACGGCTGACGGACTACGGACTACAGCTTTTTGGGCAGTGGTCTGTAGTCTGTGGTCGGTAAGTAAGAATGAGTAAAGATGTCCTTCCATATGATTCGCTCCGATGAGCGGTTTTCTACATTTTTGAGCGAGTTCTTTCGCGAACTCGATTCCTGCCCAGAGCGCCGGTTCAAGTCCAGGCCCGACCGTAACAGTAATCAAATCGATATCTTCGATTCGCACCTTTTTCGTTTTTGCCTTCGCACCTTTTTCGCTAAAAATTTGCCGATATAAAATCGGCAAATTTTTGAGGTGCTCGCGTTTTGCTAAATTTGGCACCACGCCGCCGAACGGCCGGTGAATTTTTATCTGCGAGGAGATGAGATTTTTTAGAACCTTGAATTTCGGTTGGCTCAATCCACCTGATGCTTCCACAAGCGCGATACCCGTCTCATCACAACTGGTTTCTATAGATAATATTTTCATCAAATTACAGCGGAGATTTTCTTTATTAAAGAGAAGAGGCCTGTCGCTGACGCACGACAGGTTCTTCCCTTCATGCGGGCGACAGGCCTTTAGCTGTTTGTGGAGGAGAACGTCGCGCCACGCAGGCGGCCAGGAGTACTGAAATCACCAGCATGAGCAAAGAAAAGATCGTTCCGGCACCAGCGAGTTTTGGGGGCTCGGCGAGGGCTTCAGCAACGACAACCACCCCATGATGGAAGCGGTGAGATAAACCGCAAGCCAGTAGAGTGGGATGCTGATGCATGTTCTCTGCGTCTTGTCCGCTCCGACATGGAGCCAGACAAAGCAACTTGCCACGAACCCCCCATATACGAAAATGAGGGTAAATACGCCCACTTCTTGTCCGCTCATCTCACCCTCCTCTGTTTGGGGTTCGCTTCTCGATTGGTTCTCTTCCTGTTTCTACTCCACGATTAATTTTACACGGTTTTCCGAGCCAACCTCCAGAAAGCCGATGCTGACAGGAATATAATGCTCCTTTTTTTCTTTGTCAATGATTTTAAGAGAACCAGTTTGAAGTATGGAAATCAGCGGCCGGTGATGGTCAAGCACGGTTATTTCTCCATTTTTTGTTTTGCAGTTCAGGGATTCGACTTCACCGTCGTATAAAATTTTTTTTAACGAATAAATGGAAAGCTTCATGATATAAATATGATGCCAATCTACAAATTTTATGCCAATTATGCAAATTGCTAATCTATTTCTTCGGCTAATGAGTTTAGAATACGTTTCGGCCTTAAAAATTTATCTCGGAAATTTATCAAGAGTGCCAATTTTTTGTTTAGCGCGACGAGATATCTTTTTGTCTGATAATAATCAACGCGTCCGGCAATTCGTTTCGCTTTTATTTCTAGAATAATTTTATCCTCGATAAGAAAATCAACTTTATTTCTTCCAGAAAATTCTCCTTCAAATGACTTCGGCAAAACTAATTCTCTCTTGTAAGCTATGCCGTACAGTTTGAGATAGCGCTCAATGGCATCACCATATTGTTTTTCGTTTCTGTATCTTCCGAGTTCATTATGTACTGCAAAAAGAATGCCGCACGTTTTGTAGGAAAGCTCATAGTAAATCGGTTTATTTTTGTCCATGCTATTCGCAATTTGTAGATTGGCATAAGATTCGCATAATTGGCATCATTCTTTTATCTCTTCTATCCCGCCTTTCAAATAAAAATTTTCTTCCGGTACTTCATCATGTTTACCCTCTAAAATTTCTTTGAATCCGCGGATAGTGTCCTCGCGTTTCACGAATTTTCCCGTCCTGCCCGTGAATGTTTCTGCCACGAAAAACGGCTGGGACAAAAATCTCTGGATTTTTCTCGCGCGGTTAACGGTCAGCCGGTCGGCTTCGGAAAGTTCTTCGATGCCGAGAATCGCGATAATGTCCTGAAGTTCTTTATATCGCTGGAGCGTTTTTTGGACTTCGCGCGCGACTTCATAATGTTCTTTGCCGACAATTTTCGGGTCAAGCGCGGTTGAATTCGAGGCAAGCGGGTCGACCGCCGGATAAATGCCGATTTCGGTCAGGGCGCGAGAAAGGACAATGGTCGAGTCAAGATGGCTGAATGTGGTTGCCGGCGCCGGGTCGGTGATGTCGTCGGCCGGCACATAAATCGCCTGCACCGAAGTAATCGAGCCTTTGTTTGTGGAAGTGATTCGCTCCTGCAGTTCCGCCATTTCGGATGCGAGCGTGGGTTGGTAACCGACGGCCGACGGCATCCTGCCGAGAAGCGCCGAAACTTCGGAGCCGGCCTGCGAAAATCGGAAAATATTGTCAATAAATAGGAGAACATTTTTTCGTTCTTCGTCGCGGAAATATTCGGCCATGGTCAGCGCCGTGAGCGCGACGCGCGCGCGGGCGCCGGGCACTTCGTTCATCTGGCCGAACACCAGCGCGGTTTTTTTGAGCACGCCCGATTCTTTCATTTCAAGATAGAGGTCGTTTCCTTCGCGCGTCCGTTCGCCGACTCCGGCGAACACCGACACGCCGCCGCTTTCCTCCGCGACGTTCCTGATGAGTTCCATCAAGAGAACTGTTTTGCCGACTCCGGCGCCGCCGAACAGTCCGACTTTGCCGCCTTTGATGAACGGCGCGATAAGGTCAATGACTTTGATGCCGGTTTCAAAAACCTCGGTCTTGGTCGATTGTTCGGTGAGCGGGGGCGATGCGCGGTGGATGGGCAAAAATTTTTTGAACTCAATTTTTTTGCCCCCTTCCGGAAGATTGAGCGGTCGGCCGACCACGTCGAATATGATTCCGAGAACTTCGGGCCCAACCGGAACTTCTATCATTTTCCCCGTGTCTTCGACAGCGAGGCCGCGGCTCAAGCCATCGGTTGATTCAAGCGCGATGGCGCGCAATCGGCCGGGTTCGATGTGTCGGACTACTTCGAGGGTGATTTCCCGCCCTTCAGTTTTTATTTTGAGTGCGTTGAAGAGCGACGGGAGTTTCTCCTGCTCCGGAAACTCGACATCCACGACCGGCCCGATGATTTGAATTATTTTTCCTTGTTTCATGATTACGAAATTACGAATTTAGTACGAAAATACGAATTTATTCGATTTCTTGCAACAAATCGACTATTTCTTCCCCAAAAGTTTTCATATAACGATTCCAATATTCTTTTCCGAGTTCCCAATCTCCGCCCTGTCCGCCTCCGGGCTGAGAATATCTCATCCAACGCGGCTTTCCATCAATGCTTTCTGCTTCAACCCATTCACCAGCTTCTATGATTCTCGCATCTTTGGCAAGTCGTGCAATTTTGTCTCTTTCATTAGAGGGGATAACGATATGATTTTGAAAATAAATTCTTTGTCCAGAAGTACCCGATCCAATATAGAGAGTTTTATCTCTACTCTTCCCTAAAGCAACATCCTTCATATAGTAAAGCATTTCACTAGTTTTCGGCTTTCGATCTCGTGGGGTGACTGCTTGATTTAATTTCATATAAAATTCTTGGAACAATCTATCTTGTTCTTGTTCGTTCGTTTCTTTTATCGCTTGCTGGAATAAACTGATAATTTCTTTAGCTTCTGGTGTGAGTTTTATTTCTTGTTTTGGCGCTTGTTCACCTGGATTCATAGTCATTTTTTATCTAAAACCTAAAATCTAATACCCAAAACCTATTTTAGCGCTTCCGCTCCTGATGTAATTTCGATTATTTCTCGCGTGATGCTCGCCTGGCGGGATTTGTTGTATTCGAGATTCAATTCCGAACCGAGCTCCTCCGCGTTATCCGAGGCGTTTTTCATTGCGAGTCGGCGCGCCGCGTGTTCCGAAGCATTAGCTTCAAGAATCAGATGATAGATTTCCATCAGCACGAGATGTCGAGCGAGATTATTCAGCACTTCTTCGGCCGAAGGTTCAATAAGATATTCGTCCGATTTTGCGTTTGGATTCAGTATTTTGAACTCGCCTCGCCCGCGGAGTTCTGCGTATCGGCCGGTTTTCGGAATGACCTCTTCCGCGATTTGCCTCAATGCTTCAACGTCAATAGGAAAGAGTTCGCGCTTCACGACTTCCTGTGAGAGCGCGCTCTTGAAGTTCATCGAGAAGACGATTACACGGTCCCACTCCTTATTCAAGAAGCCTTCGATTAGTAGGTTCGCAATTGGTCGGACCTGTTCGACAGTCGTGTAGTCGCCGACATGGCTATATTTTGTGAGAAGTTCGCCCGTTCTTTCAATGCGCTGAGCCGCTTTCTGACCAATAGCGATGTAGGCAGGTTCCAGTTGACCACTGGCTACCGAGTTTCTTTCTTGCGCAATGAATTTTTCGAATGCTCTGAGAACGTTCGCGTTAAATGCTCCGGCAAGGCCTTTGTCGGACGTTACGACGACGATTGCGGTTCTCTTCACATCGCGGCGCTCAAAAAGCGCTGGCAGCTTAACATCCTCCATTTTGGAGAGATTCGCAAGCAGTTCAAGCGCGGTATATGCATATGGCCTTGATGCAATCGCGATCTCCTGCGCTCTACGCATCTTGGTCGCCGCGACCAGTTCCATCGCTTTCGTAATCTGGCTGATATTTTTTACGCCTTTCAGGCGCCGTTTTATATTTTGAAGCGATTCCATTACTTTTCGATGAAGTGGCTGATTGCTGATTTAAGTTTCGTTTCTGTTTCCGGAGAAAGCTCGCCGCTTTCTCTAATCGGCTTCAAAATATCCGCTTCGTGGAATTTCTCGACGTATTCGATAAAAGCATTTTCTTTTTCTTTAACTTCGGCGATTTCGAGATGGTCGAAATGGTTGTTGAGGACCGCGTAGAGAATAACCACCTGCTTTTCAAACGGCATCGGGCCAAGGTCATCCTGTTTTAGAATTTCGGTGATTACCTGGCCGTGCTTGATGCGTTTTTTCGTCGTTTCATCTACGTCGGCCGCGAATTGGACGAACGCCTGCAGTTCGCGGAATTGCGCGAGCGCGAGGCGGAGCCGTCCGGCGACTTTTTTCATCGCTTTGGTCTGTGCCGCGGAGCCGACACGCGAAACCGAAAGTCCGACGTTGATTGCGGGCCTGATACCCTGATAAAACAGTTCGCTTTCAAGATAAATCTGGCCGTCAGTGATGGAAATGACGTTCGTCGGAATATACGCGGTCACGTCGCCGAGCTGGGTTTCGACAATCGGTAACGCCGTAAGCGAGCCCCCGCCTTTTTCTTTTGAAAGTTTTGCCGCGCGTTCGAGGAGTCGCGAGTGAAGATAGAAAATATCTCCGGGATACGCCTCGCGGCCCGGCGGTCTTCGCAGTAAAAGCGAAATCTGCCGGTACGCCCATGCGTGCTTTGAAAGGTCATCGTAAATCACGAGAGCGTCTTTGCCTTTGTCGCGGAAGTATTCGCCGATGGCACAGCCGGCGAACGGAGCAAGATACCACAACGCGGCCGGCGACGAAGCCGGCGCTGAAACCACAACCGTATGCTCCATGGCGCCGAATTTTTTTAATGTCTCGACGATTCTTGCGATTTTCGATTCTTTCTGTCCGATAGCAACATAGATACAAATAACTTGACCCTGATTGATAATGGTGTCGAGCACAACCGCGGTTTTGCCGGTTTGCCGGTCGCCGATGATGAGTTCCCGCTGGCCTCTGCCTATCGGAATCATCGCGTCAATGCTTTTGATGCCGGTGTGAAGAGGCGTGTTGACCGGCTCGCGGTCCATAACAGAAGGCGCTTTATTTTCCAAAAAGTAACGCTCCGGCTTTTTTTCGGACTTGGAAGAAAATATCGGGCCTTTGCCGTCAGACGGATTCCCAAGCGGGTCAACAACTCTGCCGACGAGCTCCGGCCCGACTTCGAGCGAAAGAACCTTGCCGGTATTTTTCGCAAGGTCGCCGCTTTTAATGCGCTGATACTCTCCAAGTACCAGAGCGCCGATGGTTTCTTCTTCAAGATTCAGAACTACGGCCTGAACCGCGCCTTCGGAGGTCTCGATGTCGAGAATTTCCTGGCTGAGGGTTTTTCCGAGGCCGGAAATTTTTACGATGCCGTCGCTTACCTCAATAACTTTTCCGATTTCTTCCCATTTGCCTTCGTCCTTGTATCCCTCGATTTCCTTTTTCAGTTTTTCAATAATTTCGTATGACATAAGTGGCTAATGGCTAAATAATTTTTGCATTTTTCGTTCGAGCGAGCCGTCGAATTGTACTTCGTCGTTGACGGTGATTTTGATTCCCGCGACGAGCTCCGGATTTATTTTTTCTTCAATGCTATCGTTTGGTTTCAAAAAATTCTTTAGTCCGGCGCCGATATAATTGACCTTCCGCGCGCTTTCGATTGTTATTTTTCGGCGTCCCGCCTTCATTCTTAACAATTTTTCGGCCTCCTCGAAAATTTTTTTGAGCTGATGAATGTCGTTATTTTTTTTGATGACCTCAAAAAAGTTTTTGACGAGGCGCGTTTCTTCGGTTTTTGCCAAAGGCCCGGCGGCGAGTTCGCTGAAGGCCCGCGCGTACAGTTTCGGGGAATATCTCATGTTGTTTTGATTTCCTGGAGCGCTTTTTTGATGAGCGTTTCGTCTATCGTTTCCGGCGAGAGCTCGACGGTTTTTGCAATCGCTTCTTTTACAAGCGCTATTGCTTCTTTTCTCACGAGCCCGCGCGCCTCCTCGTTTCTCGCTTCGATAATCAGTTCGGCGTTTTTCAGAAGCGCGTTTTCTTTTTCTTTTGCCTGGGATAAGAGCGCCAATTCCATCTCTTTCGCCTTTTTCTCGGTTTCTCTAAGTAGTTTGAGCGCGTCCTGTTCCGCTTCTTTCAGTTTTTCTTTTTTAAGAAGATTTGCTTCATGCAGCCGCGTTTCGGCCTCTTCCGATTTTTTTACGCCGTCCTCGATTTTCATTTTTCGCTCCTTGAGGATTTTCAATATCGGTTTGTAGACGAAAACCGTCAGAAGGACAACGAGAATCAAAAAATTAACCGCCTGCGAAATCAGCAGCCGCCAGTCAATGCCGAGTTGGGAAAAAAGTTCTTGCATGGAACTGTGATGCCAATATTCGAATATAATGCCAATCTACAAATCGCGAATACGACTATTTGCAATTCGCATCATTGGCATAAAATTCGTTGATTGGCATCATTTAACGAACTTAATGATGAGCGCGACCACGAGCGCGTAAATGGCAACGGCTTCGGCAAACGCGATGGCGAGAATCATCGCGGTCTGAATTTTAGGGGCTGCTTCGGGATTTCTGCCGATGGCGTCCGCTGCGCGCGAGCCGATCAATCCGATGGCAATCGCGGGCCCGAGGGCTCCGATGGCGATGGCGCCGGCAGTGGCAAGCAATCTGACTGTTTCAATATCCATAATATTAATAATAACTGATGACTGATAACTAATGACTAATATCGACGACCTTTTTAATCTTTTCCATAATAACCCGCTTTTTTTCTCATTTCAACCCCCACACCTAATGAGGATAATTTAACTGTTTAATTTTTATAGATTCTATGTCGTTTTTTGCATCCAAAACTTTGCGATTACGGTTTTCTATTCGATGCGTGTATAAATCCTCATTAGGTGTGGGGGTCAATGCGCGTGCCAGGTAGTGAAAATGCGATTCGGGCAACCCAATTTATACATCACTATGAATAAATTTAACATACATAAAGGATTATCGTTTAGTCATTTTGCTAAGCTGTTGCCCGAGATAATTTTGCAATCGCATTTCTACTACCTGGCGTGCGCTTCTTCTTCGGATGTTGCGATAGCAATGAAGACGAGCGAGAGCATCGCGAAAATGAACGCTTGGATGAATCCCACGAACAATTCGAGGAAGAGAAACGGCAAGGGAATGACATACGGAATCAAAAACGCGGTGACCACAAGAAGCACTTCGCCCGCGAACACATTGCCGAACAGCCGGAAGGAAAAAGAAACAATCTTTGCGAACTCCGAGACCAGTTCGAGAATCCCGATGAAAAAACCGACCGGGCTCTTGAAGTTGAAAAATTTTGAGAGATGCGGGCGCGCGCCTACGGCAAGAACGCCGAGAATATTTATGGCGAGAACTGTTATGAGAGCGAGCGCGAGCGTGAAATTAAGGTCGCTCGCGGGTGAGCGGAACAAGGGGGTAAATTCTCCGCCAGCCGGCGGATGTGCGACCAGACCGATCGAGCCGATGCCCGGCATCAGGCCGAGCCAGTTCGAAAACAGTATGAAAACAAAAATTGTCGCGACGAGCGGCAGATATTTTTCGGATTTTTTCCGCTCGCCGAGCACCGAATCCATAAGCTGCAAGAGTTCCTCAACGATAAACTCGATAATATTTTGAAGTCCGCCCGGGATAATCCTAATGCTCCGCCGCGAGAGAACCGCGATAACCGCGATGATAACCGCCGCTGTCACCGAAAGAAGAAGCGTGTTCGTGATTGGGAATCCGCCGGCTGGCGGACCCAAACGGAAAATCTCTTCGGCTTTGAGGGAGATGTGGACCACGTTGAAATTATAAGCTGAAAAAGAGTAGAATCAAGGTCGGGCGTTCTACAATCGAGGGCTATTGTAAAAGTCATGAAAAGTAGATACGCTTATAATTATTATTAATCAAAGGTCAAAAATTTTGACGAATAATGAACAAAAATACAAAAATTATAGTCGGAGCAGTGATTCTTGTTTTGTTTATTTGGATTGGTTTTTCGATGCGGAAAGGGTCGGATACGGGAACTGGGACAGTTAAAATAGGTGTTATCCTCCCGCTTTCCGGAGACGCTGCGACATACGGTCAGGATGTGCAAAAAGTATTTAGTCATCGTTTAGCGGAAATCAACAAAGAAAAAGGAACCAAGTTTGAATTGGTTTGGGAAGACGGCAAGTGTTCGGGGAGCGACGCGGTAAGCGCTTTTCAGAAACTTACCGATATAGATGGAATTAAAATAATGATTGCCGGTTTCTGCTCATCAGAAACATTGGGGATAGCCCCGCTTACGAAGGACGGCAAAGCCCTCGCAGTATCGCTCGGGTCTTCAAATCCTGCTATTGAAGGCGCGAGTCCCTATGTTTTTACTCTTTCTTACAGTGACCAGGTTGTAGGGGAGACACTTGCAATAGAGATGAGCAAGTCTTCGAAAGTCGCAATTATCACCGAGCAGAATGACTATAATATCGGCATTAAAAATGTTTGGGAAAGGAAAATAGCCGAATATCCAAACATAAAAGTAGTGGCAAATGAAGTTTTCCCGAAAGGCGGCAGTGATTTTCGGAATCTCATTTCAAAAATTCGCAAGGCGAATCCCGAAGCGATTCTTTTGAATCCGAACGTAGGGGTAACGGCTGACAATCTTTTGAAACAACTTGCTGAAGTGAAGGATTGGATGGGTTATAAGGTTTATACCCAGTTTGCCTACCTCGCAGATACTACTCGTACATCGGTGGGCGGCTTTGCGAACGGGATGACCATTGTTGATGCTCCTGATTTAACTAATCCGGCTTTCCTCGCATACAAAGCGGATATAGAAAAAACCGAAGGCAAGATTCCAACGCTTGGCAATTATTACACCGCTTCGGGGATAGATGACCTGAATATTTTGACTTCTCTTATCCGTGAATTGGGCAATGATCAGAAAGCAGTGCGCGACGCGCTTTCTGCGCGGACCTTCAAAGGATATATCGGAGACATTTACTTCGGCGGGCACAGCTTCAAACAGGGTTCGCTCGGAGGGGTCTATATAGTTGAGAACGGCAAGGCCGTTTACCAGCAATAAGCGGTTTGGATTGTACAGGCGATGTACCTTGCCTCCATTATTCTTCAAAGTTTGGTCTTAGGAACTCAAATACTGATGGTGGCGGTGAGTTTGTATCTTGTTTATTCCGCAAGCAAGATTATCCATTTGGCGATTGGTAGGATCGGTGCCATATCCGCATATGCGTTATATTGGGGCATTATTTCGGGATGGTCTCTCCCGATAGCTATCGTTTTCGGTTTGTGCGTAGCGGTAATCTTTGGTTTACTCTCCGCGAAAATTCTCGAGCCCTTCGCAGTCCGCCAGGAACCGCTCTTGGGGCTTATTGTGAGTTTCGCGCTAGCCATGATTCTCGAGTCCTTGATCGCTATTTTTTTTGGAACAGACGGGAAAAGTTTGCAAGTGGGAGTGTTACCGGTTGTACATTTTGGAGGAGTGGAATTAGATCTTCCCGGAGTGATTACCATCTGTCTCGGTGCGGGGCTCGCGTTTCTTGCTTGGGTGGCGGTGCAATTCACGAAAACAGGAAGGCTTCTTCGAAGTGTCGCGGAGAATTCCGCGCTTACGACTTCGCTTGGTGTGAATAACAAGGCGGTTCGCCGTCTTGCTTATTGTGTGGCTGTGTTGATTGCGGCAACGGCTGTAGGACTTGCCGGATGGCATACGGCGCTTACGCCACTGATTGGCTGGCAACTTGTTATCGCGGCTTTCATCGCATTGCTTATGGGCGGCGTGAGTGATTTACGGGGCACTGTACTTGCCTCATATGCCGTAGCGATTATTCCGGGACTCATTATCGGTTTTGGAAACGGTTTTTCGGAAAACTGGCGTCTTGTGTTCGTCTTTTTCATCGCGGCGATTGTGCTTGCGTTCCGTCCGCACGGCATGTTCGCGAGGCGCGTGAGAGAAGCATAGATTTACCATCATGGGATATTTTTTGACCGTTATCAGCGAAATTTGGGAGACATCATTCCAGGCAATGGGCGGACATCTTACGCTCGGTCTCGGCGGAATTCTTTTTTTGGGTTTTCCCGCGGCATTCTGGTGCGGCGCGTACGGATACGCAGTCGCGGCTCATGCCGGCGTTCCCATATTTATTTCGTGTATTATCGGGATCGCGCTTGCCGTTCTCTCAGGCGTAGTATTTGCATTTTTTTACTCTCGCATGTCGAACGACAGCTTCGCGGTGATCACTCTTGCGAGCGTCGTTGCAATGGATGCACTCATCCGATCTTGGGATTCTTTGACGGGAGGAATGCTTGGTATCGCAGGCGTGCCGCGTCTCAGTCCAGGCGAAACGCTTAAAGAACTCGTCATTATAGAAACTTTTATCGCGTGCGCCGCCTTACTTGTCGAATCGTTTCTTGTGCATAGCGCGTTCGGCAGATCCCTTCGCGCCTTGAAGGAAAACAAGAGCGCTTTGATAGCTATGGGAACTTCCGCGAAGAGAACAGGGCAACTAGCGCTTCTCATCGCGTGTCTTTTGGTCGGCATCTCGGGTATTCTTGCGGCTTCGCGGATCCAGTTTCTTGATCCTTCTCTTGGCGGCCTTTTCTTATTGATGCAGACGCTTACGATCACGATCATCGCGAACACTCCGAAGACGTTTCGTCTTTTGGGAATCACGATTGTCATTGTAATTCTGCCGGAGATCCTCCGATTTTTCGATCTCCCCACGTCCATTCTTGGATATTCGAGAAATCTTCTTTACGGGTTTATGCTTATCCTTTTGATATACTATGTCGTATACAACACTTCCGTAAAACGCAATGTCTAAGAATGTTTTATCGTTAGAAAATCTGCATGTTCAGATAGGGCAGAGAATGATTTTGCAGGATATCTCATTTGAGGTTCATGCCGGGGAAGTAGTCGGCATTATCGGTCCGAACGGATGCGGTAAGACCACGCTTTTGAACGCTATCTCGGGTTTCCTTCCGGTTGATACCGGGACGATCAGCGTGAATGGCATCGACATTATGGATTTGCCGGCGCATCGCCGTGCCGAACTCGGCGTAATCAGAGGTTTTCAGCATGTAGGAGTTTTTCGTGAAATGACGGTCGAGGAAAATTTGATGATGGCAGTGGAACGGGCGGAAAAATATCCCTGGTGGTGGATGTTATCGGCCGACTACAGGATAAAAATGTCCGCCGCCATAGATATCGCGCTTGAAGAAGTCGGCCTTACCGCGCACAAGGAATCGCTCGCGGGCATCTTATCCGGCGGCCAACTCCGGCTCTTGGAGCTTGCACGGCTTAAAATTCTACCGGGGAATCTGCTTTTGATTGACGAACCGACTGCGGGGGTAGCTCCGGTGTTGCGTGATAATCTTGCGAAGATGATAAGAAAGTTTTCGAAAGACCACGGCCGGACGGTGGTTATCATTGAGCATGATCTTCGTTTCCTTTTCAATATTGCGGAACGGATTATCGTACTCGTAGACGGACAAAAATATCTTGAAGGTACTCCGGAAGAGGTTCGCCGCGACGAGCGCCTTCAGAAAATTTATTTTGGGGAATAGCTTTAGTAGCCCCACGGGGAGTCGCCGCTCAAATAGAATTTGAGCGAGCCTCGCCCAACTTTCTAAAAGTTGGGCGGGAACCCTCCTATTCTATTCTCGGTGCTTGCCCCTCACTTAATCTGGATTTGCGTGTAGCGCCAGCGGGATTCGAACCCGCGTACCAGGCTTGAAAAGCCTGTGTCCTAGACCAGACTAGACGATGGCGCCATAAACGATTTCCGTCCTATGGTATAATAAACGCTGGATTTTCTCAAATAAAATAAAAGGTCGTCAGAATGGTTATTAAGTTATTAGTAATTAGTCATTAGTTAAATTATGTTTCTTCCGTTTTCTCTTTACAGTGATTGGGCGCTGGCTTTTTTGAGAATAGTTTTAGGTATCCTTCTCCTTTTGCACGGCTGGCCCAAGTTGAAAGACCTTAAGACCACTTCAGTGAATTTCGGGGCGATGGGATTCAAGCCCGGCAGTTTTTGGGGGCCGTTGGTGGCATGCGCGGAATTCTTCGGCGGCTTGGCGCTCATACTCGGAGTATGGACTGAGTTCGCAGCCGCGGTAATCGCAATTGAATTTGTTGTCATTACCATCTGGAAAATAATCCGGCGGCAACCGTTTGTCGGCGGACTCGAGCTTGACCTTTTGATTTTAGGAGCCGCGGTAACGTTGCTCGCGCTCGGTGCGGGAGCGTTTTCTTTCGACCACTATCTTTTCTCCTAAATTTTGGATGTACAGATACAGATTCTTCGAAATTCTTCCGGGGACGCTCGCGTGGCTCACGCTTCTGTTAATCGTCCTTTTTTCCTGGCGATTGCCTGTTTTTGCTTCGGTTTTTATCATTCTTTTTGATGTGTATTGGCTCTTGAAAACGATTTATCTTTCGCTGCATCTCCGTTCGACGTTTTCGGCGATGAAAGCGAATCTCAAAATTGACTGGTTCTCGAAATTGAAAGCGGAACACTCCGAGGCGTGGGGGAAAATTCACCATCTCGTAGTTCTTCCGATGTATCGCGAGCCGTACGAGGTGGTGCGGGAGAGTTTTGAAAGTTTGGTTCGCGCCAATTACCCGAAAGAAAAATTTATCGTCGTGCTCGCGATAGAAAAGCGGGCCGGCAGTACCGCAGAAGAAACGGCGAAGAAAATCGAGCAGGAGTTCGGTCCGCAATTTTTTAAATTTTTAATCACGGCGCACCCCGCGGATCTTCCGGGAGAAATTCCCGGCAAAGGTTCGAACGAAACCTGGGCAGTCAAGCGGGCGAAAGAAACCATTATAGATTCGCTCGGTCTCGCGCCCGAACAAATCCTCGTTTCCGTATTCGATATTGACACCCAGATTTTTTCGGAATATTTCGGCCGCCTGACCTATGTATTTTTACGAGCAAAAAATCGTCTCCGCGCGATTTACCAGCCGATTCCGCTTTTTACCAACAATATTTATCGGGCTCCGGCGCTCGCCCGCGTCATCGCTTTTTCGAGCACGTTCTGGCAGATGATGCAGCAGGCGCGAGCCGAACGGCTCACATCTTTTTCCTCTCAGTCGCTGCCGCTTACCGTGCTTCTCGACATCGGTTTTTGGCACACCGACGTGGTTTCCGAGGACTCAAGAATTTTCTGGCAGGGGTATCTTCGGTATCACGGCGATTTTCGCGTCGAACCGCTTCTCTATCCGGTTTCAATGGACGCGAACGTAGCTCCGGGATTTTGGGAGACAATGAAAAATAATTATCGCCAGCATCGGCGCTGGGCCTGGGGCTGCGAAAATATTCCGTATATGCTGACCGGATTTCGGAATGACCCGCTCATACCAAAAAGCAAAAAGTGGTACTGGTCGTTCAATGTCATTGAAGGGTTTCATTCGTGGGCGACCAATTCGCTGATGATTTTCGCTTTAGGCTGGCTGCCGGTGTTCGTGGGCGGACGGCATTTCAACGCTTCGCTCCTTTCTTACAGTTTGCCGCAAATTACAAAATTCATAATCCAACTTTCGATGCTCGGCGTCGCGAGCTCCGCAATCGTAAGCATTCTTCTTCTGCCGCCGCGGCCGAAATGGTTTCGCTGGCATCATTATTTCCTTTATTTTTTGCAGTGGCTCTTTATTCCGGTAACGCTCATCGTTTTCGGCGCGTTTCCGGCGCTTGAGGCGCAGACGCGGCTCGCGCTCGGCGGGAAGTGGCGCTTGGGATTTTGGGTTACGCCTAAGAGCAGGGAATCAAAAAGCAAAAAGTATGAATTAAGAATTAAGAATAGTGAATGATGAATGCGGGATGATATCTTTTACCATTAATGTATAATAAACAGCAGAATGGACACGATTAAAAAACTGCTTTATTCATTATTCATACTTCGTGATTCTCGTGACGGCTTCACCCCGTTAGAGACAGATCGCCCCGAGGTGGTCGTAGCCGTGCCTTCAGCAGGGCGGTCTCTAACGGGCTTCACCATCATCGAGCTTCTGATTTTTTCCGCGATTTTCTCCGTTATCGCGGTGTCATTTTTCGGCGCGCTTGTTTCCACTATTCAGGTTCAGACGCGGCAAACCGCGGCCGCCGAGGTCAATCAGCAAAGCCAGTTTCTGCTCGAAACAATCCAGCGCTACGTGGAGAGTTCAAGCGTAGTCGAACTGGCATCGGACGCCCCGACCACGACGCTCAAACTGCGGATGGCTTCTTCAACGAATGACCCAACATATATTTATTTGGACGGCACCACTGTTTATTACAAGGAAACCGACAGCGGCGTCGGCCAGCCATTGACCTCAGATAAAGTAACTGTTTCGAATCTTATGTTCACCAAGCGCGCGAATCCGCCGGGCCACGATTCGGTAAACGTAATATTCACCATCGCGTATAACACCTCGAACATCAAGCGGGCGTTTCTCCAGAATCTCGCGATTTCCGTGGCGCGGGTGAGTGCCGCGACGTTTGACGCGAATGTTATTCCTTCGGCAAACAACACCTATAGTTTGGGCGTAAGTTCTCAGAGCTGGCAGTCAATCAATAATGTGCTCTATTTCAGCGGTTCGAATGTGGGTATCGGCGTTTCAAGTCCGGGGCAGACGCTTGAAGTAAACGGCGGTATCCGCCTCAATACCAGCATAGGGGAGCCGCTCTGCAATTCGAGCCAGCGCGGAACGTTTTGGGTGGTGGAATCAGGTACCGGCGTCAAGGATAGAGTCGAGGTATGCGTAAAAAACGCTTCTGACGCGTATCTCTGGTCTCCTATCTATTAGACCCCATTTCAACAATAGCTTCGAGCCGCGTTGCGAGCGATTTTCGTGTATCCGCAAGGCGCGGCGAGGAAGCTGTAGCGGTAGCTACTGCGACGAAGCCGCAACGCAGCGGGACGGGAAAATCGCCGCAACCCTTGCGGGATATGGCCAATCTCGCGCGTCGCCGTGTCGGCTCCTCCTCGGAGTGCGTCCAGCACACCTTCGTCGTCGCTTCTTGCGCCGCGCGAGATTGGCCTATATCGCGGCGGAAGATATTGTTGAGATGGGGTCTAGCTAATTGTGGATAAAACAATTTTGCGGGAGGAATCTTGAATGTGGTAGAATATATGTATGCCAGGTAGTGAAAATGCGACTGCTCCGACCGCGGTCGGAGAAACCAGTCGTAAAGTATCGCCTGGCAACAAATTATGAAACATCTAAAGGTCAGCATTATTACTATAATTTAGTCGCATTTCTACTACCTGGTATGGTCAACGATAAAAAAACAATCGCGGTCATCGCAGTCGCTGTCGTCATATTCTTAATAATCGGATTTTCAGCATACAAAAATAAAAAGGGAGATTATTCTCCGGAGAGCGGCACAAGCGGCGCCCTTGATGCCGGCGCTCCCGGCGTTTCGGCAACGCGCCAACCCGTTCCTTCGAATATCTCCGTTCCCGATGCAAACTCCGCCAATGTGCCCGCGGATGTTGCGAAACCAAAGATAGTCGGTCCGGCGAACCCGGGCGGCACCGCCTCGTTCCGAAGTTTTACCGTTAGCATCAAAGGCAATGCGTTCTCACCCGACACGGTAATTGTGAAAACAGGGGACACCGCTCATATCAATTTCACGGCCGTTGACAAGAATTACGATTTTACTCAACCGGATTACGGATTGTATGTTTCTATCCCCAAGGGGCAGACAAAATTGGTCGAATTCAGCGCCACAGCCGAAGGCAAGTTCACATTTTACTGCAAGGTATGCGGAGGACTTGCAAGCGGGGCCAAGGGCGATATCATTGTTGCCACAAAGTAGAAAAGCGTAGTATAATTCATACACCACTAAATAATATTTTACCACTATGCCCTCCAAAAAATTTTTCATCGTATTGGCGTTTATCGTTCTCGTCTTCGCTGGTCTCGGCGTCTGGGTCGGTTCTCATTTGAATCAGCAAAATCCAACGGGAGCGTCAGAGTATTCGGCGGTTTATCTTTCAACCGGCGATATCTATTACGGCATCCTTTCATGGTTTCCCCAACCCCATCTTACGAATGTCTGGTTCTTGCAGAGGAGCACCGACCAGAATAACCAGCCGCAGGTGGGCCTTACGCAGTTGAGCCGTGCGTTCTGGGGACCGGTTGACGAGGTATATCTTAACCCCAAACAAATAATTCTTTGGACGAAACTCCGCAACGACAGCCAGGTCTTGAAAGCGATTCAAAACTCAAGCGCTCTCCAGGTACAATCCCAGCCGCAACAACAAGTTTCTTCTCCGGCATCGGGGAGCGCGCCTCGCGGCTCTTCGGCTCCGGCCCCAAAATGAACCCGACCGCACCGCTTGCGGTGCGGCATCAGGGCGGGTTCGTTTTGAGAGGATTCGGCTCCGCCGAACAATTACAAAACCCCTCAATCCCGCCCGCAAGCGGACGGGGATTCGGGGACAAAATAAGAACGATTCGACGGGCTCATCTTGGTCTTCCGAAAATTTGCTCATATCGCGGGCGGGAGTATTGTTGAGATCAGTTCTAGCTACTCCGGATGTATGTTTCGTTCGAATTCATTGAGGCGCTCGGCGAGCAGGGGATGTTTTTTCAACGTGTTGTCGTTTTGAATAACGTTGAGCGCGGCACTTCTTGATTGTTTGATAAGTTCGATGTCTTGCAGCCCGCGCATCGCGATGTCGGGCAGGCCGGTTTGTTTTTTTCCGAGAAATTCGCCGGGACCGCGGATTTTCAAATCCTTTTCCGCGAGTTCGAATCCGTTTTTTGCTTCGAGAATCGCGTTCAGGCGGTCTTTTGCGGCTTTTTTATTTTTGTGTTTTTAAAAGAAAACAGAAAGATTGGTGCCCGCCCCGGCCCACCCTGCCGCGAAGCTGGTAGAGTTGCGCAAGCCCGAACCGTTCGCTCCCTTCAATGAGCATGATGCTCGCGTTCGGCACATCGACGCCGACTTCGACAACCGAAGTCGAAATAAGGATGTCGATTCCTTCTTTTTTATCCTCCGAAGCCTTGGCGAAGGAGGACATTATTTTTTCCTTTTCTTTCGGCTTCATCTGGCCGTGCAGCATCGCCACGCGAAGATCGGGAAAAATTTTCTGCGAAAGTTTTTCATATTCTTCCTTCACTGTTTTGGTTTCCCAAAACATCGCGGACTTACGCGGACTGAACGCTGACTCACGCGAAATTTCTGCGTTGGTCCGCGTGTGTTCTGCGTCAGTCGGCGGCTCTATGCGGGGACAGATAACGAATGCCTGCCGTCCCTTTTTAATTTGCTCGCGGATGAATTGATATGCTTTGTGGCGGTTTTGCGGCGCCACGATTTTGGTGATAATCGTTTTTCTTCCCAGCGGCAATTCGGTGATGGTTGAAATATCGAGGTCGCCGAAAACCGTGAGCATCAGCGTCCGCGGAATCGGAGTCGCGGACATACTTAATAGATGAGGAACCAAAGAACGATTTTTTAATAATTCGGCTCTTTGTTTCACTCCGAATCGATGCTGTTCATCAATGACCACTAACGCCAAGGCGTCAAACGTCACGTCTTTTTGAATAAGCGCGTGAGTGCCGATGATTATTTTTATTCCGCCGGCTTTCGCTTTCTTTTTGAAATCTGTTTTCGAAATTTTCGCTTCAAGGTCGTTTTCGTATATTATTTCGGCGGAAGATGATGTCAACATACCGATAACGGGCTGGTTGATTACGCTGATTCCGTGAAAAAGTTTTTTGAGTGTTTTGAAATGCTGGCGCGCGAGTATTTCAGTCGGCGCCATAAAAACGCTTTGAAAGCCGTTTTTGCTTGCGATTAAAGCGGCGAGCGCCGCCACCGCGGTTTTTCCGGAGCCGACATCGCCTTGGAGCAGACGGTTCATCGGGTGCGGTTTTTCAAAATCCTTGATGATTTCCCACAGAGATTTTTTTTGCGAAGGCGTTAACTCAAACGGCAGGCCGCCGAGTATTTGTTTTAGTTTCTCGACATCGGTTTTGATTGACGGAGCTTTTTCGCGCGCCAGCTTCAATTTTTGCCGGATATTCAAAAGCTGGAGAAGAAACAGCTCTTCAAAGGCGAATCGTTTTTTCGCGCGAAGCGCCTCATCGATGGTTTTCGGAAAATGAACCGCGCGCAGGGCCTGATTTATCTCCGGAAGATCGGCTGTCGCAAGAACTTCTTCGGGCAGCCAGTCGGGAATCGGCTCGAGATTTTTTAGAATCGGCTGTGCAAGAAATCTGATGCCCTTCGAGGTCAGACCCCGCGTTTCGGGATATATAGGTATGAGCCGTCCCGTATGTTTTGTTTCATCGCTTTCTTCTCTCTGATTTTTTCCGACAAATTCGTAAATCGGATGTGAAAGAGACAGGTCGTCCTCGTTAAGAGTTACTTTGCCCGAGAAATTTGCCAGCCGGCCCGGTCTCAAGATATTGAGAAGGTAGGGCTGGTTGAACCAGGGCGCTTTGATTGTTCCCGAATCGTCGGCGATGACCGCTTCGATAATCACCATCCGCCGGTGGAAGCTTCTTCTTACTTTTATGGTTTGAATTACGCCCTGGATTGTTCCGTGCTGGCCCGGTTCGAGTTCGGCAATCGGAAAAATTTCCGAAAAGTCCTCGTAGCGGACAGGAAAGTGCCACAAGAGGTCCTTGACGGTAAAAATTTTTAGCTTCGCAAAATTCCGCAAAAATCGCGGAGCAATTCCTTTTATTTCGGAAAGAAGTGTTTGGAGTTTCAACACGTCGCCACATTATAGGGGATTTTTTAGAGAAAATCAATAACACCTGCCGCTTTCCTTAAGGAAAGCGGCAGGGAATGAAAACGAAACAGAGATGGAGGAAACCGAAAACTTGCTTTACTTTTTTCTTCATCCGCGCTTTAATAAAGTCAGTTCTTTGTAATTTCTTCCTCGTCAGCAGGAAGCGTCTGTCGAGTCGAAACGACCGACCTTTCCACACTGACAGAGGAGGACAATATCATGGCTAACGAGAGAGGAGAATGACATGACACAGCAGATCGATCCAGTGTTGATACTCGGGCTTCTGGTAGTCGCAGGAACCTCCGTGACCCCGATACTCCTGTTTGGCATTGTACAAACTCCAAGTACCCGGGGCAGGCGCGCGGCCTATCTGGTATTCTTCTGGACGGCACTCTGTTTCGCGCTCAGTATGTGGAGCGTGACACACTGGCCGATCTGGAACGCCCCCGAACTCAATCAGTGGGGGTTGGGGATGGGAATATCATTCGTATCCCTCGCCCTCTCGCTGGCCACGCTCCTCCACTCGCCCTCGCCGAGGCCGCCGAGTGCCGAGAAAGCGCCACAGTAAACCAAGCCGTCCCTTGCACTGTTGAAGTCGCAGGCGGGCGGCTTCTTCAGTTTTAAGAATTTAAGAAATATTTTTTGCTGGTGCCCCCACTAGGAATCGGACCTAGATACTCCGCTTAAGAGGCGGGTGCTTTACCATTAAGCTATGGAGGCATGTGCCCTCGGAGGGATTCGAACCCCCAAATCGAGCTTCGAAGGCTCGCGTTTTATCCATTAGACTACGAGGGCGAACTCAGCCGAATGTAACTATAGGAAAATAATCTCTTTTATTCAAGCGTTTTTTAAATATAGTTTTTATTGTACGATACCATCATGGACAGCGGAGTGATTCTGATTTTCCAGCTCATCGTGCTTATTTTTTCCGTGATGATTCACGAGATTTCGCACGGCTACGTTGCCGAGCGACTCGGAGATCCCACGGCGCGTCTTGCCGGACGGCTGACCTTGAATCCTTTGGTGCACGTGAGTTTTTTCGGCATGGTGATACTACCAATTCTTTCGTATTTCGCATGGGGGATGCCGGTCGGCGGCGCCAAGCCGGTTCCGTATAATCCCCATAACCTCAAAAATCCTATAAATGGTGGAGCGTTAATCGCCGCCGCCGGGCCGCTTTCAAATTTTCTTATCGCCGTCATTTTCGGAATTTTAATGCGGGTTATTTCGGTCGTGAATGCGCCGGCGCTCCTCGCGTCTTCTTCTTTCTTTAGTATTATCGTATATATTAATATTCTGCTCGGAGTTTTTAATTTGGTACCTCTGCCGCCGCTTGATGGATCGAAAGTTTTGAACTTTTTTCTGCCGGTAAAATGGCAACTGCTGTTAGACAGCTTTTGGGATAATGTTTTTAACCTTATTCGGAATCAATGGCTCTTGTCCTTGATAATTTTTATTTTCTTTTTCCAGTATGTACTCACTGCTGTTTTCTTTCTCATCGAACCGATTATCAAACTTCTTTATTTTGCCGTGGCCGGCCATCCGGCGGGGTTCTGATAAATTACGAAATTACGAATCAATACGAAAATACGAAAACATTGACATTATTGAGGTTTCCGCCTTACAATCTCTTTTACTGCGGACTCAGCAGTTCATTTTATATTCCTGTCGCCTATAACCTAAATAAGCTAACTTTATGCCGACTATAACTCAGCTCATTAAAAAGGGGAGAGAAAAAACGAAGACGAAAACCAAGTCGCCGGCGCTGTCGTTTTATTTCAATACGCTTACGAACCGGCCGGTTGATTCTTCATCGCCCTTCAAGCGCGGTGTTTGTTTGAAGGTCTTCACGGTTACTCCCAAGAAACCGAATTCGGCGCTCCGGAAAGTGTGCCGGTTGCGGCTGACAAACGGAATGGAAGTCAGCGCGTATATTCCGGGAGAAGGCCACACGCTGCAGGAGCACTCGATTGTGATGATACGGGGCGGCAGGGTCAAAGACCTTCCGGGTATACGGTATCATGTTGTGCGGGGGATTCTTGATACCACGGGAGTTGCGAACAGAAAACAGCAAAGGTCAAAATATGGAGCGAAACGACCGAAAGAAAAATGAGAAAGAACCGCGTTTATAAAAAATATCATAAGCCGGACCCGCAATACGGCCGCATCGACTTAGGGAGATTCATTAATTACGTGATGCGCGAAGGCAAAAAATCAATTGCCCGGAACATCGTGTACTCGGCGTTCGAAAAAATAAAACAGGAAACCAAGCAGGAACCGGTTCTAGTGTTCGAGCGCGCCATCGCGAACGCCTCGCCGCTTCTTGAAGTTTCCTCGCGGCGGGTCGGCGGAGCGAATTACCAGGTCCCTCGGGAAGTCAGGCCGGAACGGAAATTCATCCTTGCGTCCCGCTGGATTGTCCAAGCCGCGCGAAAAAAGAAAGGAAAACCCATCGCCGAAAAACTCGCCCAGGAACTCATCGCCGCTTCGAAAAACGAAGGCGATGCCGTCAAGAAAAAACAGGATATGCACCGCATGGCCGAGGCGAACAGGGCATTTGCTCATTTTGCAAGATAGTTATGCCTCGACTCTATCCAATCGAGAAGACCAGAAACATCGGAATTATTGCTCATATTGACGCGGGAAAAACGACCGTCAGTGAGCGGGTTCTTTTTTATACCGGCATTTCGCATAAAATCGGCGAGGTGCACGAAGGGACGACTGTGATGGACTGGATGGAGCAGGAGCGCGAGCGGGGAATCACGATTACGTCCGCGGCAACCACCGCGTTTTGGACACCCACATACGTGGCGCGGACTCACGCGGACTTGAACGCGGATGAACGCAGAAAAAATTTCGAGTACCGGATTAACTTGATTGATACGCCGGGACACATTGATTTTACCGTTGAGGTGAAGCGTTCGCTTCGCGTGCTCGACGGCGCCGTGGTTGTGTTTGACGGCGTGGCAGGCGTGGAGCCGCAGTCCGAAACCAACTGGCATTATGCCGATGAGTATCATGTGCCGCGCGTGTGTTTCATCAACAAACTCGACCGCATGGGCGCGAGTTTCGAGCGGAGTTTCGCTTCAATCAAAGAACGGCTGACCAAAAACGCAATGCCGGTTCAGTTGCCCATCGGTATCGAGTCTACGTTCAGCGGATTGATTGACTTACTCGAATTGAAAGCGTTCGAGTTTGAGGGCGAGCACGGCGAACGGATTGTCGAAATTCCGATTCCCGAAAATATGAAATCGGAAGCGGAAACATCCCGGCATAATTTGGTTGAAGCGATTGCGGACAGCGACGATTCGCTGATGACGAAATACTTAGCGGGGGAAGAAATAAAACTTGAAGAACTCCGGCGCGCGCTCCGGAAAGCGACTATTGAAAATAAAATCGTGCCGGTGTTTTGCGGCTCGGCGCTGAAAAATAAAGGCGTCCAGTTCGTTCTCGACGCCGTGGTTGATTATCTGCCTTCGCCGCTCGATCTGCCCCCGGTCAAGGGGATAGACCCGAAAACAGGCGCGGAGATTACGCGAAAGCCGAGCGATGAGGAACCGTTCACGGCGCTCGCGTTTAAGATTGCGACCGACCCGTATGTCGGCACCCTTACGTATTTCCGGAATTACGGCGGGGTCTTGCGGCGCGGTTCCTATATTCTGAACGCGAGCAAAGGAGATCAAGAGCGAATCGGCCGGATTGTGCGTATGCATGCCAATCAACGGGAAGAGGTTGAGGAAGTGTACGCGGGTGAAATCGCGGCGATTGTAGGTTTGAAAAATACTACCACGGGCGACACGCTTTCGACTCCGGACGCGCCCGTGATTCTTGAAAAAATAATATTTCCGGAACCGGTCATCGGCATCCGCATTGAGCCGAAAACAAAAGCCGACCAGGAAAAAATGGGCACAGCGCTTCATCGTCTGGCGGAAGAAGACCCGACGTTCCGCGTCGCAGGCGACCCAGACACCGGAGAAACCATTATTTCGGGAATGGGCGAACTCCATCTTGAAATTATCGTTGACAGAATGAAGCGGGAATTTGGAGTCGAAGCGAATGTGGGCAGGCCGCAAGTGGCGTACAAAGAAACCATCACTGCCGAGGCGGAAGCGGAAGGAAAATATATCAGGCAATCGGGCGGCCGCGGCCAGTACGGCCATGTTTGGATTACAGTGAAACCGTTGGAACGCGGCAAAGGATTCGAGTTCGTGAGTAAAATCAGAGGAGGCGTCATTCCGAATGAATTTATTCCGGCAGTGGAGAAAGGCGTGCGCGAAGCAAAAGATAAAGGCGTCGTCGCGCATTATCCGATGATTGATATCGAGGCAACGCTCTACGACGGCTCGTTTCACGAAGTCGATTCTTCGGAAGCCGCGTTCAAGATTGCCGGCTCGATGGCGTTTCAGGAAGCGGTACGGCGCGCGAAACCCGTTATCCTCGAGCCGATTATGAACGTGCAGGTGATTGTGCCGCCGGATTTTTTGGGCGAGGTCACCGGCGACTTGAATTCGCGGCGCGGGAAAATCGAAACCATTGACGACCGGCTCAACATAAAAGTGATTGAGGCGAAAGTCCCGCTTTCTGAAATGTTCGGCTACGCGACCATAGTTCGTTCACTCACGCAGGGCCGCGCCTCGTTCACGATGGAATTCGACCGGTATGAAACTACTCCGAACAATATTGCCCAATTGATTATCGAAGGCAAAAAGAAGTAACCCATCCGAAATTTTCTCAGCGTTTGCTTTTCAAAGTTGTTTCCTCTATAAATGAAGTAGCTCGTTGTAAGAGAGAATACTACAGAAACGCCGATACTTCGGAGTGAGTGGCGATTCACAGTCCTTGTCTTTAACCCTACACCGAGGAGGCGACAATGGCAGAGACAAAACTGGCCTGGAATCTTTCCGAAAGAGAACAGCAAATCCTCAAGGAGATGTTCGAGCTGGTCGATAATATCGTTTTCTGGAAATTCATACCCTGGATATGGGGAGTACTCATCTCAATGGTTGCTTTCCTCGTCTTGGGCTCCTGGGCTCTTTTTACTCACAGCAAGGTAATAAGCGACCTACTCAGGGAAGATCGCGGGTTTGGCGAACAGGTTCTCAGGTTATTGATCTTCATGGGAATCATCGCCGTTGCCGTCGTGTTCATCAGATTCGTACTCAAGCTTCTCATCTACGGACGGAAGATCAGAATCGCCCAGTTGCGTCTCGACTTCCGCGCGGCAAGCCTGGAAGGACGCGCCGCGCTGGAAGCGGTCCCCATACTCTCGAGGATTCAAAAGCAGCTCCCCGGGTTCCCCGATGCAAGAAAACTGGCGGAACTCTCGGAGCGGTACGCGGCAAAACAGTAAGACCTTCTGTGGCGATAACGAGATAGACAACAAGCTTGTGCCTACCTAAGAAAGGAAGAGGCGCGAATTAATCCCTTAAGCAAGGATTGTTTTATTCAGGGGTCTAGAAAAGTTTGAATACACACCCCTTGCTTGACAAAGAATCCTGTCGCACTACAATAGACAACTGTTAACTATTAATTAAAGACGGGTCGAACATAAACCAAATATAACGATTAATAAATCTCATGGCAGAAAAAGAAAAGTTTTCGCGGGAAAAACCGCACATTAACGTCGGCACCATCGGACACGTAGACCACGGCAAGACAACCTTGACCGCGGCTATTACGCACATCCTGTTCCTTAAAGGCCTCATAAAAAAAGAGGAAAGCGTTTCGCAGATTGACAACGCACCCGAGGAAAAAGCGCGCGGCATCACCATTGCGCTTCACCACTCCGAATACGAATCGGAAAAACGGCATTACGCCCACATTGACGCGCCGGGCCATGCCGACTACATAAAAAATATGATTACCGGCGCCGCCCAAATGGACGGAGCGGTTCTCGTGGTTGCCGCGACTGACGGTCCGATGCCCCAGACGCGGGAGCACATTCTTCTCGCGCGCCAAGTCGGCGTGCCGGCGGTCATCGTCTTTTTGAATAAAGTTGACCAGGTGGACGACCCCGAACTTGTTGACTTGGTTGAATCCGAAGTCCGCGAACTTCTCAAAAAATATGAATTCCCGGGCGACGAAATTCCGATAATCCGCGGCTCTGCGCTCAAGGCGCTCAATGTGAAATCCGCAGACGACGCGGACGCGAAGCCGATTCTCGATTTGGTGAAAGCGCTCGACGAATACATTCCTCAGCCGGTGCGCGAACTCGACAAGCCGTTCCTGATGCCGGTTGAAGATATATTTTCGATTGAAGGACGAGGCACGGTGGTTACCGGCAGAGTGGAGCGCGGCAAAGTGAAAGTCAACGAAGAAGTCGAGATTATCGGACTTCGTCCCACGCAGAAAACCGTGGTCACCGGCATCGAGATGTTCAATAAATTGTTGGACGAAGGAATGGCAGGAGACAATGTCGGAATTCTTCTTCGCGGTTCGAAAAAAGAGGACGTGGAGCGCGGTCAGGTAATTGCAAAGCCCGGCAGCGTGACGCCTCACACCGAGTTTGAAGCCGAAGTGTATGTGCTTTCGAAAGAAGAAGGCGGACGGCACACACCGTTTTTCACGGGCTACAAGCCGCAGTTTTATATCAGGACTACTGACGTCACCGGAGAAGCGACCTTGCCCGCTGGTACTGAAATGGTTATGCCGGGCGACACGGTTAAAGTGACGGTGAAGCTTATCTCGCCGGTCGCGCTTGAAGAAAAACAGAGATTCGCTATTCGCGAGGGAGGGAAGACAGTGGGCGCGGGGGTGGTGACCAAGATTTCGAAATAGATGTGATGCCAATCAATATGCTAATTTCATGCCAATCTACCAATTGCGAATTTTATAATTGGCAATTTGCATCATTGGCATAAGATTTGTAGATTAGCATCATCTATTATGGCTTCAAAGAAAAAAGAACAGGAAGCGCCGCAGAAACTCCGTCTTCGGTTGAAGGGGTACGACCACAAATTGATTGACAATTCGGCGCGCCAAATTATTGAAACGGCGGAACGGAACGACGCGAAAATCGTCGGGCCCATTCCGTTGCCTACGGAAATCAAACGCTACACCGTCAATCGCTCTACGTTCGTCCACAAGGACTCGCGCGAACAGTTTGAGTTGCGGATTCACAAACGGCTCATTGATATTATGAATCCAAGCCAGAAAATCGTTGAATCGTTGAGAAACCTTAATCTGCCTGCCGGGGTGGATATAGAAATCAAAATGGTTTAGCATACCTCACATGAAACAAAGTCCAGCAGAAGTGGTTTCGACTCCCGAAGAAGCAAAAGAAGCTCTGAAGGCACAGTATTATGAGCTAGAGATGAAGCGTTATAAAAATCTTGAGTCCAGAAGTAGCGATGATGAATATGAGGCCAAGCTTGCAGCAGGAGTAAGCCCCAAGGAAATTGCTAGAGCTGAATTTATTCAAGCCGACGAACTATCCGTCGAAAATAGAGAGCTTTTTGAAAAAGAGAGAGCAAAAGGTATTTATATATCTACCGATGAAATGTTAGAAATCCAGAATCGTGCGTACAGTTCTTTCTCAGCATCTAGAGGTAGAAATCGGCAATAAACTAATCCCGAGTAGAAAGAGACGACTTTATTGACACCGGAGAGCCATTCACTATACAATACCCACAAGGTTTCTCCGGTAGTTTTTATACGATGCCATTTATCCTGAAGCCAAAACGGCTTTTGTTTCGTCTAGGGCGCAACCCCTTGTAGGGTTTGCTGTTGTGGCAAGTCGGATAAAATTACCGGGACCGACCCCGGTTTTTTTATAGCAAGCGCAGACCAACGCGGACTGCACGCAGGTCTACGCAGAAAATTCAGCGTTAGTCAGCGTTAAGTCGGCGTAAGTCAGCGAAAATAAAATATGAGTTTTATTTTGGGGAGAAAAGTGAATATGAGCCAGATTTGGAAAGGCGATGCCGTTATTCCGGTTACGCTTATTGAAGCATTGCCGAATACGGTGACGCAGGTCAGAAAAAAAGAAAAAGACGGTTATGAAGCCGTGCAAGTCGCGCTTGGAAAAAAGAAAAAAGAATTCAGGAATAAAGGCAAGGCCATATGGGATGAAATGAAATCCGGATATATGATCGATATTTCTGTATTCAAGGAAGGCGACCTCGTGAAAGTAAGCGGCCTGTCGAAGGGCAGGGGGTTTCAGGGAGTGGTGAAACGGCACGGATTCGCCGGCGGGCCAAAGACACACGGCCAGAAAAATCGCTTGCGCGCGCCCGGCTCAATCGGCTCTACTGCTCCGCAGAGAGTATTCCCGGGTCGGAGAATGGCCGGCAGAATGGGCAACGACCGAGTGACCATAAAAAATTTGGAAGTCGCTGGTGTTGATACAGAAAAAAATATTTTGATGATCAAGGGCGCGGTGCCCGGAGCAAGAGGGGGATTGCTCGAAATACGAAAAATATGATGCCAATCCGCGAATTAAATGCCAATCAACCAATTGCGAATCGTCGGATTGCACTATTAGCAATTCGTACAATTGGCATAAGATTTGTAGATTGGCATAATAAATTTTCATGAAAACCACACTCTACAATTTGAAGAATGAAACCATTGGCGAGATCGAAGTGCCTGATTCCGTATTTAGCGTTCCGTGGAAGCCGGCTTTGGTACAGCAGGCGGTAAATGCCCAGCTCGCGAATAAGCGCCGTCCGTGGGCGCACGCCAAGGGTCGGGGCGAAGTACGGGGCGGCGGCCGCAAGCCCTGGCGGCAAAAAGGCACAGGACGTTCCCGGCAGGGTTCAATCCGTTCGCCGCTTTGGAGGAGCGGCGGCAAAGCTCACGGGCCGAGTAAGGAAAGAGATTATTCGCAGAAAATAAACAAGAAAATGAAACGCCTCGCGCTTTTCAGCGCGCTTTCAAAAAAATTGAAAGACAACGAGATTAAATTTTTTAATAACCTTGAAATCGAATCGCCGAAGACGAACGTGCTTGCCCGTATGTTGAGAGGGCTTCTTGCGCTCAAGAAAAATTCCAAAAAGTACGATGTGCTTTTGATACCTGACATCGAGAACAAGAATCTGTTCCGCGCCGCGGCAAATCTTCCGAAAACGACAGCGCTTCACACGGATTCCCTCAACGTCTATGATGTCCTTCGCTGTAAAAATATTTTTATCGACCAAAAGGCGGCTTTGGCAATCAGCAAACACTTTACACTCTAATGAAAAACGAATTTGTGATTAAAAAACCGCATATCACCGAAAAGGCAACGGAGTTGAATAAAATCGGCAAGTATGTTTTCATTGTAGAGCCCTCGGCGACCAAAAATGAAATCAAAAAAACGCTTAAAAAAATATACGGCGTTGAGGTAGTGAAGGTTCGGACCGTAAGCAGGCCTCCGAAACAAAAGCGCTTCAAGAATGTGCGCGGCGTTCAGATGGGCTATAAAAAAGCCATCGTGACCCTGAAAGAGGGCCAAAAAATAGACATCGAGTAATTTTCAAGTACCAATTTACAATGAATTTTCAATGAAACAATGCAACAATTCAGAAAAGCTAAAATCGCGTTTGAAAATTGAGTCATTGTAAATTCAATGAAAATTGAAAATTAATAATTGAAAATTTTTCTACCATGAAGACTTATTTACCCACAACACCATCGCGCCGCTCGATGACAAGCTCGGATTATTCCGGACTCACTGACGTCAAACCATATAAACCGCTTCTCAAGCGGCTGAAAAGTCACGCCGGCAGAAACGCGGACGGAAGAATTACGGTTCGGCATCAATCCGGAGGCAACAAAAAATTGTACCGTCTCGTTGACTTCAGGCAAGATAAGTTGAATCAGCCGGCGCGGGTTGAGGCACTGGAGTATGACCCGTACAGGACCGCGTTTATCGCCCGCCTCTCGTACGCCGACGGCGAACGCCGCTATATTTTAGCGCCCCACAATCTTGAAGTCGGCGCGGAAATTATTGTTTCCGAAAACGTGCCGCTCAAAGTCGGCAACCGCATGAAACTGAGAAATATTCCGGTCGGGTATCAGGTGCATAATATTGAATTGACTCCGGGGCGCGGCGGACAGCTCGCCCGTTCGGCGGGTTCGTACGTGGAAGTGCTCGCGAACGCAACCGGATACACCGACCTGAAACTTTCATCGGGTGAAATCCGGCGCGCGCTTTGGGATGGGTATGCTTCTTTGGGCCAGGTTTCAAATCCCGAGCACAATCTTATTGTTATCGGCAAAGCCGGACGTTCGCGCTGGCTTGGCATCAGGCCGACTGTCCGCGGAACGGCTATGAATCCGGTGGACCATCCGTACGGCGGCGGCGAAGGCAGAACTCAGCGGGGAACCCGGAGACCAAAAACCGCATGGGGGAAAATCACCGGCGGCAGAAAAACAAGGAACAGAAAGAAATGGTCAACTAAACTTATTATTAAACGAAGAACATAAGTCACACATTTTTTCATGTCTCGTTCATCAAAAAAAGGGCCGTATGTCGCCCCCGACATTTTAAAAAAGATTTCCCGCGTGAAAGCCGATGCGAATCAGGTGCTTAAAACCTGGTCACGGGCATCCGAAATTTCACCGGAGATGGTCGGCTATATATTCGGAGTGTACAACGGCAAAACTTTTATTGAGGTGAAAGTCGCCGAAGATATGGTGGGCCACCGCTTGGGCGAGTTCTCGCCTACGAGGAAGTTCATCAAGCATGGCGGGAAAATACAGAAAGATATCGAGCAGAAAGCGGAAGTTGCCGCGAAAGCGGAACCAGTGGCCGCGAAGAAATAAGTACGATGCCAATTATGCAAATCTTATGCCAATCTACCAATTGCGAATCGTCGCATCGCATTATTAGCAATTCGCACAATTGGCATACAATTCGTAGATTAGCATCATAATTTTATGCCAGAACACATTCATAACACAACCAATGCCTCGCCGCCCCTGAAAAGAGCGACCGTGCAGCTTAATTATCTTCGGATCGCTCCGAGGAAAGTCCGGCTGATCGCGGATCTTTTGAAGGGATTGCCGGTTAATGAAGCCGAAGCACAGCTTTTGTTACAGCGCCGCAGGCCGGCAAAGCCGTTGCTCAAACTCCTTCGTTCCGCCGCGGCGAACGCGATGCATAACAGCCATCTGAACCCGGAAAAGCTCTATGTCGAGAGCGTGCGCGTGGACCAGGGCCCTATGATAAAAAGGGTTTTGCCGAGAGCCCGCGGCATGGCTACGCCGATTCAAAAAAAGATGAGCCATGTGACATTGGTTCTTGCCGAAAATCCCGGGCTTAAGCCGATGCGTTTCAAAATCGCGGTTTCCAAAAAAGTAAAAAAAGCAGGCGAGGGGGCAAGAAAAGAGAAAAGGACTCCGGATAAAAAGCCCGCGGAAATGATTCAGACAAAAAATCCCGGATTCTTCAAGAAAATATTCAGAAGGAAGAGCGTGTAAAATTTTCAATTTTCAAGTAGCAATTTACAATAAATTTTCAATGAAACAATGCAACAATTCGGAAAAGCTAAAATCGTGTTTGAAAATTGAATCATTGTAAATTCAATGGAAATTGAAAATTAATAATTGAAAATTTTTTATTACCATGGGACAAAAAATTAATCCAAAATCGTTTCGGTTGGGCATTATCAAAAACTGGCCGGTACGCTGGTTTTTCTCGGCAAAAGGCGGACGCTCGTTTTATCCGATGTATTTGGCCGAAGATGAGGCAATCCGAAACTTGATTAAAGAGAAATTGAATCAGGCGGGGATCGCGGGAATTGAAATCGAGCGGACACTCAACAACTTGCGGATTTTTATCAAAGCCGCCCGTCCTGGATTTATTATCGGCCGGGGAGGCAAAGGCATTGAAGAATTTACGAAGGCCCTTGAAACCGAGCTTAAAAAAATGAGAGGAACGAAGACCCAAGTCGCCATCAGTTTGAACGTGGAAGAGTTAAAACGTTCCGAAATCGCCGCTCCTTATATTGCCCAGCAGCTTGCCTGGGATTTGGAGAAGCGCATGCCGTTTCGCCGGACAATGAAAAAGTGCCTCGAACAGATTATGCAGAATAAAGAAGCGCAAGGAGCGAAGATTTTGCTTTCAGGACGGCTCGACGGAGGCGAAATCGCAAGAAGCGAGTCCTTAAAAAAAGGTTCATTGCCTCTTCAGAATCTTCGCGCCGAGATTGATTACGGGCAAGCAACCGCATTCACCACGTACGGAACGATCGGAGTAAAAATTTGGATATATAAAGGCGAAGTTTTTAAAAAATGAAAATATGCTCATACCTAAAAAAGTAAAACATAGAAAGTGGCATAAGGGCCGTTCCCGGAGGCGTTTGGTGGAAACGAGAGGGCTTCTTTTGAATTACGGCCAGCATGGCTTGAAAGCCACCGAGGCGGCTTGGTTGACTTCTCAACAGATTGAAGCGGCGCGCCGAGCAGTCACGAATTTTTTGAAGCGCGAGGGGAGATTATGGATTCGAGTATTTCCCGATAAGCCGGTTACCATGCGTCCTCCTGAAACAACGATGGGCGGCGGCAAGGGCGCCGTTGACCACTATGTGTTTCCGGTCAGGCCCGGCCGCATAATTTTGGAGGTGGACGGGGTGGATAAAAAAACCGCGACCGAGGCCCTGCGCCGCGCGGGCCATAAATTGCCGTTTAAGAGCCGGGTCGTAAGCAAAGAAGAAAAATAATAAGGTTATGAATCCCCACACCTATCAGAGATATAATGTACGATTGTTCATGCATAAATATTTTCGACACAATTATAGAATGGTCGCTCAATATAACGCAGGGTTCGCGCCTGTTCGAGGCGCAGATCTCTGATAGGTGTGGGGATGAAGAAAAGAGAAATCGAGGATTTGAAAAATAAACCCGTCGCTGAACTCCAAAAGCTTGCCGCGGAAGCAAGAGAACAGCTTCGTGTTTTGAAGTTCGACCTCGCGGCCGGCAAAGTTAAAAACGTCAAAGATCTCCGGATAATTAGAAAAGATATCGCCCGCCTTTTGACTTTTACCGCCCAAAAAAGCAATAATAGATAGCTCCTAAACAATGACTGAAGAGAAAAAACAACCAAAAAGGAGAAAGTTGACTGGTGTCGTGACGTCGGACCGGATGCAAAAAACAAGGGTCATCGCCGTGACTCGCCTGAAAAAGCATCCGAAATACCTGAAATACTATAAGGAAACAAGCAAATTTAAGGCTCACGACGAAGAGAATGAATACAAAGTCGGCGACAGTGTAGTCATCGAGGAAACCAGGCCGCTTTCCAAAGAAAAAAGATGGCGGATCGTCGAGAAGCTCAAAGCTAAAAGGCGCGAAACGACAGGCGAAAATTCGCAAAATTTCGCGTGAACGTTCGCATCAATTCATTTCTACCACAACCATGATACAAGAACGTTCAATTTTTCCGCCAAAGGCGGATCCGCCTCCGGCGGAAAAAGCTAACAGTAATAAAATTCTATGATTCAAGAAAGATCCATACTCAAAGTCGCTGACAACTCGGGTGCGAAAATCATCCGTTGTTTTCGTATTTTGGGCGGCACGGGCCGGCGCTACGCGCGTATCGGCGATATTTTCGTCGCATCCGTTCAGACCGCGGAGCCGAGGAAAAATATAAAAAAGAAAGATATTGTAAGGGCCGTGTTGGTGCGGAGCCGCCAGCCGTATCGCCGTTCAGACGGTTCGTACATTCGTTTCGATGAAAATGCCGCGGTGATAACTGACAGCAAAAAAGAGCCGGTTGCCACAAGGATTTTCGGGCCTCTGCCGCGCGAGTTGAAATCAAAAGGTTTTGAAAAATTAATGACGATGGCAGAAGAAATCGTATGAAAGTAAAAAAAGGAGATCAAGTAAAAATAATCGCCGGCAAAGACCGCGGCAAAACCGCAACGGTGACGCGCGCGTTCCCGAAAGAAAATAAAGTTACCGCAGAAGGAGTTAATCTTTATAAGAAACGCGTGAAGCCGAAGCGAGCCGGCCAAAAAGGCGAAATGGTTACGGTTGCAAGACCCCTCCAGGTTTCAAACGTAATGGTTGTCTGCCCAAACTGCAAAATTCCGAGCCGGCTCGGGTATCGCGTCGAAGCAAACCAAAAAATCCGCTACTGCAAAAAATGCAGGGCGAAAATAAATTAATTATGGCAGTGAGCACATCCGGTAAAAAATCCGACAGATCTCCCGAGGTGAGAAAATTTCTCGAAAAAATCGTTGTGAATGCCGGCATCGGACGGTTAAGCCAACAGCCCAATTTCGAAGAGAAATTGCTGCCTCAACTCATGAATAATCTTTCGGCAGTGACCGGACAAAAACCGGAAATCAGAAAAGCAAAGAAATCAATTTCCGGTTTCAAGATGCGGGAAGGCCAGATTGTGGGATTGCGGATAACGCTTCGCCGCCGGAAAATGGTTGATTTTTTCGAGCGGCTGATTAGAATAGTACTGCCCCGCGTCCGCGATTTTCGGGGGCTGGAGATTCTTTCCGTTGATGCCGGCGGAACATTAAGCGTCGGCATTCGCGAACAGCTGGTATTCCCCGAAATCAATCCCGAAGAGTCACCTGTTGTTTTTTCGCTCGGAGTCAACATCGTGCCGAGAACCAAGAATCGGGAAAAAGCGATTACGGAATATCGGCGCTTGGGCGTGCCGTTAAAGAAGTAAAAAATTTTTTCATGGCAAAACTTTCAGTTATAATGCGCAGCAGGAAAACGCCGAAGTTTTCGACAAGAATCGTCCGGCGCTGTTTTCGTTGCGGCCGCAAACGGGCGTATATCCGCGACTTTGGCCTCTGCAGGATTTGTTTCAGGGAAATGGCGAGTAACGGCGAGATTCCAGGGGTCAAAAAAGCATCTTGGTAAATATTTTATGTACTACGACCTTCTCGCTAAAATTAAAAACGCAGTTCTGGTAAAAAAAGAAAGTTTTTTGACCGCCTTTTCGAATTTTGATTTCGAGATTGCAAGAATTTTGGTCGAGCGGAAGTATTTGAAAGACGTCCAGAAAAAGACCATCGGGAATAAAAAATTTTTGGAGATAACGCCGAACTATAAAAATAAAATGCCGGTCATCACCGATTTTAAAATCATCAGCCGGCCGAGCCGCCATATCTACGCGAGTTGCCGCGATATCAGGCGGGTGAGGCAGGGATACGGCACAGGCATTTTTTCCACGTCCCAGGGTGTAATGACCGACCGTGACGCCAGAAGGAAAAAAATCGGCGGAGAGTACTTATTTGAAATATGGTAATTTTTGTATCATGAGCAGATTAGCTAAAAAACAAATACAATTGCCGGAAGCGGTTACGGTGGAAGAAAAATCCGGAATGCTGTTGGTCAAAGGACCGAAAGGGGAATTAAGGGTCCGCATTCTGCCGTTTTTGTCTCTTGGAATCGAGGACGGTTCCGTGGGAGTATCCGCGGTCAATCAAATCAGGCAAAGCCGGGCGAACGCTGGCACCATGTGGTCGCTGATTAAAAACGCGGCGGAAGGAGTAGCAACCGGTTTTTCAAAGACGCTTGAAATCGAGGGCATCGGATATCGCGCGAGCGTAGAGGGAAATACATTAATTCTTTTGTTGGGCTATGTCCAGCCTGTACGAGTTGAAATTCCCGAAGGCATTACATTAAAGACGGAAAAAAATATGATTCATATATCGGGCATTGATAAGCGGCTGGTCGGCGAAACAGCGGCAAGAATCAGGCAGCTTAAGAAACCCGAACCCTATAAAGGCAAAGGCATCCGTTATCAAGGCGAAGTCGTCAGAAGGAAAGCGGGCAAGAAAGCAGCCGCGGCAGCAGCATAAGCTTCGCAGTGTCGATGCCAATATACAAATGATGCTAATTATACTAATATCTAAATTCGTATCATTAGTAGATTAGTATATTCGCATCGATACATTAACATGAACCCAAGGAAAAATTTGAATCAAATACGAGGGAGGCGTGTCCGGCGCGTTCGGGCAAAAATTTTCGGAACCCTCCAAAAACCGCGGCTGGCGATATTCCGAAGCAACCGCCATATCTATGCACAGTTGATTGATGATGAAAAGAATCGTACGTTGGCGAGCGCTTCAAGCCGTGAATTTGCGAAAAAGGAGTTGAAAGAAAAAAAGACCGGACAAGCAGACCGGGTCGGCGAGCTGATTGCGAAGAAAGCTCTTGAAGCCGGAGTGAAGACCGCGGTATTGGACCGGAGAGCATACAAATATCACGGCCGGGTCAAAGCGGTTGCCGAAGGAGCAAAAAAAGTCGGTTTAAAGATATGATGAGAGACCGATATATTAAAAAAGAGGAGTTCAAGGAAAAAGTTCTTGATATAAGGCGGGTGACGCGCGTGGTCGCCGGCGGCAAACGGTTCCGTTTCCGGATAACCGTGATTATCGGTGATGAAAAAGGCAGAGTCGCCGTCGGCGTGGCAAAGGGTTTGGATGTTCAGAATGCCATTGAAAAGGCGAAAACCGCGGCGAAGAAAAATATTCTTGTCGTTAATCTTAAAGACGGCCGGACTATTCCACATGAAGTGTTCGCGAAGTACAGCGCCGCGAGAGTTTTGATTAAGCCGGCTGCCGCCGGACGCGGTTTGAGAGCGGGCGGCGCAGTCCGGTCGGTCCTGTCCCTAGCGGGCGTGAAAGACGCAACCGCAAAATGCCTTGGCAGGACGCCGAATAAACTGACCAATGCTCTCGCGGCAATCGAAGCGCTGAAGAAGTTAAAAGTTTATAACGTTGAAAGTTTGTAAAGTTTATAAAGCACTTTTGACTTTATCACTTTAAAAACTTTAAGAATTATGCAATTACACCATCTCAATTCAATAGGCAAAAAACCGAAAAAACGGATCGGACGCGGCGGAAAACGCGGCACGTATTCAGGCCGCGGAATCAAAGGCCAGAAATCCCGCTCCGGACACCGCATCAGGCCAGCGATCCGCGACCTCATTATGCGGCTGCCGAAGCGCCGCGGATTCGCCAATCGGCCGAAGACGTCAAAACCATTCTCCTTCAATCTTTCGGAACTCGTTAAAAGAATAAAGCCGGTTCTCAAAGAAGGAATGACCGTCGATAAAAACGTTTTGAAGGAAATCGGCATCGTGCCGTCTGATTATCGCGGAGAGATAAAACTCCTCGGCGACGGTGAAATCGATTTCGCGGTTGCCGTGAAAGGAGTTAAAATTTCCAAAGGCGCTAAAATGAAGATTGAAAAAGCCGGCGGCCGAATAGCATGAACCGCTTTCTCCAAATTTTTAAAATACAAGACCTCCGCAAGAAAGTTTTTGTCGTGGTCGGGCTTTTGGTGGCGTTTCGTTTGCTCGCGGCGATTCCGATTCCGGGCGTTAACGCGGCCCACCTCCAGCAGTTTTTCGGCTCCAACCAATTCTTCGGCTTTCTGAATATTTTTTCCGGCGGCGGGCTTTCGACGCTGTCGGTCGCGATGCTCGGCGTCGGTCCCTACATCACGGCAACGATTATTATGCAGCTTCTTACCATCATTTTTCCGCGCTTCAAGGAGCTCTATTATGAAGAGGGCGCGCGCGGCCAGGCGAAATTCAACCAGTACTCGCGAATGCTGACCGTGCCGCTCGCGTTTCTCCAGTCGTACGGATTCCTGACCCTTCTTATTTCCCAAAATGTCATCGCAAGGCCCGACGCGTTCGGCTTGGTGAGGAACGTGCTCGCGATTACCGCGGGCTCGATGTTGGCGCTTTGGTTCGGCGAACTAATCAGCGAACAGAAAATCGGCAACGGAATTTCGTTAATCATTCTTGCCGGAATCATCAGCCGTTTGCCGCTCGATATACGGCAGGCGCTTGTTTCGTATACGCCCTCGGCGCTCCCGACTTATCTCGGTTTTGTAATCGTGACCGTTCTTTTGATAGCGGGCATCGTGTATCTCAATGAAGGCGAACGAAAAGTGCCGATTGCGTACGCGAGACAAGTGCGGGGGAATAAGATGTTCGGCGGCGTTGCGAGCTATCTCCCGCTCAAGGTCAATCAGGCAGGAATGATTCCTCTGATTTTCGCAATCTCGGTTCTTCTCTTCCCGCAGTTTTTAGTCCAGATATTGTCGATTTTTTCGCCAAGCGTTGGCTTGAAGGTGAACGGAGTCGTTTCCGGGTTTTTGAATAACCAGCTCATCTACGGCATCGTGTACTTCTTTTTGGTATTTCTTTTCACGTATTTTTACACCGCTATCACGTTCAACCCCGGAGAGATTTCGAAAAATCTCCAGCGGAGCGGCGGCTTCATTCCCGGCATCAGGCCCGGCGAGACAACGACAAACTATTTTTCAAAACTGATTAACCGCGTCACGTTTCTCGGCGCCGCGGCGCTCGGCCTCATCGCGGTTTTGCCGCTCATCGTCCAAAGCGTTACGAAAATTTCCGTGCTTAATGTCAGCGGCACAGCGCTTTTGATCGTGGTTGCCGTTGTTCTTGACTCGATGCGCCAGCTTGATTCGCAATTGGTGTCGAGGGAGTATGAAGGCATAGAGTAGCTCCAACTTTCACATTGAGAAAAACGAAAACCCCCGCTTTTGGAAGTTAGTTGAGCTTCTCAAAAATTAAAAGCTTCTGTATTTGAAATGAAGAAGCCCCGACACGTGAAGCAAGGTTGTGTCGTTGCTTCTTCATGTCGGGGCGCTAACCCTTGACGATCAGATCTGGATGCGGTTTCCCTCGCCGTCCCAGACGCAGGCCATGACCATGGCGCCATTCCGCATCACGCAGCCGCCGAGGGCTTGGACGAGCTCACGTGCCTCGATCCCCAGCGTATCCGTGGGGAGCGTCGAGGAGAACTCCATATCCTCGGTGTCGTAGCCGAGCTCGCTTCTCATCCGTTCGCGGACCTCTTCCTCGGACGAGGAACTCTGGATGATCGAACGGACGGCGACTTCGAGTTCCTCCGGCTTCATCTCGTACCACGGCTTGGCCTTCGCGATCATCGGTCCCAGCAGTTCGATCACGAGGCATCGCGCCCGTTCCGCTCTCAAGGACCTCAGGATGTCATGAGCATTCATGATGGCTTTTGCCGGATTCGCTTCGGTGAGGAAGCGCATGGATGGCCGTCGGCCGCGCGAAGATTGCCACCGGGCATGGGCGATCACTCGCTCCGCTGAGCCTTCGGGGAACTGCAGGATAGCCGCTCGTTTCATAACTCGCTCCTTTCTCCTCTTGGATTTCGTACGCTCGTGAAAGGGAAACTTCCTACTACCTCCTTTCGTCAGGTTCTTTTATTGAAGATTTCTCAGCCGCGACTAAATACAAGATTTGTATTCACTTGTGGCTGAGGAATCCTCTACTTTCAAGGAACTAGAAATAGCGTAGCACGTCAATGTTATTTTGTCAAATGCTCCGGCGGCAGGACTCTAAAGCAAGACAATTTACTTAATCCCCAGCAAATGCTACAGATAAACGCCGAGCAGATAGCCGCCGACGCCTTATCTATAAATATCTTTTCGGTGGCCGATGCTGAAAAATACCGCCTCATTATTTCTAAAATAAAAGAGCGCTCGGTAGCGGCGAGTGATGCGCAGAGAGTGAACTCCCGGCAGTTCTTTTATTCTTTTCGTATGCAACCTTCCGTCAAGCCAATTCGCCTTAAAAATATTCTCCTGTCTATTAAAAAGTTTCTGAGTTTCTTTTGGTAGTTTTTCTAACGAGGCGACGAAATCTTTGGTTTTATGGATAACCATTATGTTTCGTCCAGCGTTACTTCACAGAAAAGGTTTTTACTGATTCAAGATATGATTTTTTAATTTGAGAAGAATTTTTATATTCTTTTAAACTTTCCTCGGGAATTAAAAGTAAAAACTTGCTGAGTTGATTCCTAATCAGCTTCAACTCACCGGCAATACCCTCCAGCATTTTATTTTGTTTTTGGAATGTTTGAGTAGTCATATGTTCCATTCTAATCAGCCAGAGTTAAAAGTCAATGAAGCAGGGCCAGCCAGTCGTGATGATGCCGAGCCCTCGTAGTTCTGCGTAAAAAAATACTCCAACCTGAATCCACAAAAAACTTATGAACTCGGGTTGGGGTGGAGGCAGGATCATCGTCTTGGTAGACGTGCCCTGCCTCCAATGATTCCGGGATTTCTCGGCCTGCTTGGTCGTCTCACCCTTTGAAGGGTTCGAACTCTGGGACCAGAGGCTTGAGCTTCCCCACTTGGCCGTCAGGGAGGAAGACGAGGTGAGGAACGCCTCGCTCCATCGCCAACGAAGGGATCGGTCGCTCGAGCGGCAGAATGACTGCCACCGCGTTGAGTTCCCGACACCGCTCGTCGTGCTCCCTGTAGTCTTGTGGATCGGTCCGTACGAACTCGACTTCCTTCCCGGGAAGACACGCTTTGAGCGCGTCGAGCTGAGAAGATTCGAGTTCCTCCGGATTTCTCCGCAGAACTACCACCACGACTTTCTCCATCGAATTCAACCTCCTTGCCGGACTCCGTCAGGAATCCAGGCTGGTACTGTTTTCGACAGTACTCTTTTTTCTTGTTTCTGTCAAATGATGGCTCCGGCGGCAGGACTCTAAAGCAAGAAAATTTACTTAATCCCCAACAGGTGCGGCAGATACACGCCGAGGAGATAGCCGCCGACGCCTGAAAGCGCGCCGATGAGGAGAACTTGGACGCCGCTTTTTAAAAGAGGAAGCCCCGCGATTATTGCTTTCAAAATCCCGATAAGAAAGAGCGCCGCGAGCGTCAGAAGAATCGACCAGACCAATGCCCGTTGCGGCTGCATAAAAAAATAGGGGAAAATCGGGATGACTGCCGCGACAAGATATGAAAAGCCGACATAGAGCCCGTCTTTGAGCGGCGCTCCGGGCGGCTCAGGGTCAATGCCGAGCTCTTTTTGAATCATCGTGGTGAAAAACGATTTCGGGCTTGCGGCGATTTTTTGTACAACTGTTTCGGCGTCGTTCCGCGCAAGGCCTTCTCTCTCAAACATCAAAACCAGTTCTTCCTGTTCGTCTTTCGGATTTTTTTCAATCGCTTCTTTTTCTTTTGCGATTTCCGAAATGTGAACCTGGCGTTGGGCCTGCGACGCCAAAAAGGCGCCGGTTGCCATGGAAAACCCTCCGGCAAGCGCTTCGGCGATTCCCGCGACGATGACGATATGGTTGTTCGAAAACGCGCCGGCAATCGAGGACACCACGCCGAGCGGCACCAACAGGCCGTCCTGCGCCCCGAACACGAGCTCCCGTATCTGCGAGAGCCGGCCGATCCGTGCTTTCTCTTCGAAAACATGTTCCGGCCGATGAGGTTTTTCGGAAAATAAGAGAGCCATTTATTTTTTTCTCGATTTATTATATCATAAAAAACCGTTCATGATGTCTGAAGCAAAGAACATTGACGCGATTTTTATACTCGGCCCTCAAGGATCCGGCAAAGGGACTCAGGCCCGTTTACTTGCGGAGAAGTTGGGATTTTTCTTTTGGGAAATGGGAGCAATCCTGCGCGCCAATCGGGACTTCGTGCTTGCGAACGGGGAAAAAGTGTACGAGATTACTGAACGCGGCGCATACTTGAGCGACCCCCAACTTTTAGAGATTCTGAAGTTCAAACTTTCGGATATTCCGGAGGGTAAGGGGATTATTTTTGATGGCGTGCCTCGTCGCATCGGCCAAGCCGAATTTCTTTTAAAGTGGCTGGCGGAGCGAAGCAAGAAAAATTTGGTGACCATTTTTTTGAACCTGTCGCGAGAAGAGTCCTTAAAGCGTCTCACGCTTCGCGCGGAAATAGAAAAACGGCCTGATGATACGCCGTCGGCAATAGAATCAAGGTTGAAATTATATGAGGAAGCAACTCTGCCAATTCTCGACTACATGAGGGCGAACACAAAATTCATTGAAATCGACGGCCAGCCGTCCATTCCTGAAGTCACGAAAAATATCGATCAAGCCCTAGGATTGAATGATGCTTCATGAAGAAACACATTATTACCATCACTGGATTTCCGGGCAGTGGAAAATCGAGCGCTGCAAAAGGGGTCGCTCTCCGTCTTGGATACGAACATTTTTCTTCTGGTGACCTGTTTAGAAAAATGGCCGCAGAGCGCAGTCTTTCAATTGAAGAAATAAATTTTACCGCGGAAAAACAGAAAGAAATCGACTTTGAAGTCGACAAACTTCTTGTAGAAATGGGAAAGGAAAAAAATAGTTTTGTGATTGATTCGCGTACTGCATTTCATTGGATTCCCGATTCGTTCAAGGTTTTTCTCGATCTTAATCCAAGAATCGCGGCAGAGCGCACTTTCGCGCAAATTCAGAAAGAAGGGAGAACAAGTCAAGCTGGATCATCGATTGACGAGGTGTATGAAAATACAGCGAAAAGAGTGGAGAGTGAACGAAAACGCTATTGGAATTTATACAACATTGATATTACCGATAGAACGAATTTTGACCTTGTTGTTGATACGGAAACCAATAATCTTGAAGAAGTAATCGCCATTATAATACCGGTCTATCAGAAATGGCTTAGCGCTTCCCAATTGAAATAATGGGATTCAACATTAAAACAAAAGAGGAAATCGAAATCATGGCTGAGGCGGGCCGCCGGCTCGGAGAGATTCTCGCGAAGCTCGGAGAAGAAGTTCGTTTAGGAACTAGAACCGACGCTCTCGACCGGAAAAGTTTTCAGTTGATTCGGGAAGCAGGATGCGAACCGGCATTTTTGAATTATCGGCCAGTAGGCGCAAAAAGACCCTATCCGGCGACACTGTGTGTTTCCATAAACGACGTTGTCGTGCACGGTGTGCCATCCAAGCGCGTCATCGAAGACGGCGATATCGTGTCGCTTGACCTCGGATTGAAATACAAAGGATTGTACGTTGACGCCGCACTTACCGTCGGTGTCGGCGACATTGATTCCAAAAATGAAGATACCGCACCGCAAGCGGTGCGGTATCGGAATTCTTCCGTAGCCAACCCTCCTTCGCTGCCTACTCCGCCGAAGCAGCTTCAGCTACGAAGGCCGGAAAAGCTACGGAAGGGTTCTCCGCATTCGGTATTCTCGCCTCAAGCGGCGAGGTATTGGGCGGAGGAGAAGAAAAAACTGATTGTGGCCGCAAGAAACGCTCTTGAAGCCGGCATCAAACAGGCAGTGCCCGGAAAAACCCTCGGCGACATTGGTTTTACGATTGAGAAGTTTGTAAAGGCAGAACGTTTTTCAATCGTTGAAGGATTGACCGGCCATGGCATTGGCCGCGAACTCCACGAAGAACCCGTGGTGCAGAACTTCGGCAAGCCCGGTAAAGGCGAGCGATTGAAAGCCGGCATGGTTATTGCCATCGAGCCGATGATTTCCATGGGCGGAGGAAAAATCAAACAGCTTGAAGATGAAAGTTTTGCAACCGCCGACGGTTCGCTTTCAGCTCATTTTGAGCACACCGTGGCGATAACCGAGAATGGACCGAGAGTTTTGACAAGAGTATAACCTTGAGGTATAGTGGCATCAGCTTTTTGATAACAAGAATCCTTGGGATGCAATAGACGGGAAGTTATTGTTTGTCCAAGAAATCCCTGCACGTACGCGCAGGGATGGATTGGTTACAAACAATAAACCAAGCACATAACGCATTATGTGCTTGGTGAAGCCTATGGCTTCATTTTCTCGTTTGCTGTATCTCAAGGATTCGACACAGTGGTCAGCGTTGCAGTACACTGTTCGCTAACCGAAGGGAGTAAGGCGATGCAGCTGAAGCCGTTCCACGAAGTCGCGAAAACGGATATCGGGGGGTTCATTTCTACACTTCGTATGCGGACTGAAGGGCCCCGGAATCCGTACGAGCTCTATCTCGAAAATAGGTTTGACATCCTTGCGGACTACCTCGAAGCTACAGATCTGCCTCAGGAAGTCATTCCCGACCTGATCCGACTTCTTCGAGAGCTTGAGGCGGTCGTCGGCGAGACGTCCCTCCTGACCGCTTCGAACGCTCGAGGTCTCCTGAGGAATTTCGAGAAACGGCTGGAACAGCTGGCGGCGACCTCGTCGTAGCTCCTCTAACCCCGAAGGGAGGCATCGCGATGTGCCAGCGCATCACGTCCTGGAGTCACGGAAGCCGCCGGGATGACGTCATCTACTGCGCCGTCATAGTCATCAAGATGGCGTGGCAAGGACTTCGCCGTCTCCTGCGCAGCTCTCACGCGATCTTCACCGCAACCTGCATCCGCTGACCTCGTCAGTCCGGGCGCGTAGCAGTGTGTCCCCACACTGTTGCCCGCCCCTCGCCTAAGCTTGCCATGAGCAGCGTCGAATGGTTCGTCATTCGAAAAACTCATGATGATTTTAGGCGAGAATTTTTATGAAACTATTACGATGACAGGCGGAACGCGTCATTGTTGTTATCGTGGTATAATTAACGCGTCGTAGTCATTGTTACAGTTATCGTCATGGTGAAACCTTACTTATCCGTCATCATTCCCGCGTACAACGAGGCCGGCCGCTTGCCGCTGACGCTGATTGATATAGACAGAATTTTGAGCAAAGCCGGATATACGTACGAAATTCTTGTGGTCAACGACGGTTCAACCGACAACACGGCCGATATTGTCCGGAAGATGGCTGATACCGTCAAAAATTTGAAACTCATCGACAACAACGTCAATCAGGGCAAAGGCGGCGTGGTCAGGCAGGGAATGCTTCTTGCAAAAGGCCAGTACCGGCTTTTCACCGACGCCGACAACTCCACTTCGATTGACCAGTTCGATAACATGGTTCCATATTTTTCCGCCGGAGGCGGAAGCCAGCGCTACGACGTTGTCATCGGTTCGCGCGCGGTCAAGGGGAGCAAGCTCGAGCCAGCCCAGCCGTTTTACAAGCAACTGCTCGGCAAATTAAGCAATATCATAATTCAAATTGTGAACGTTCCGGGGATTTGGGATACGCAATGCGGGTTTAAAGCGTTCAGCGAAGAAGCCGCGGAAAAAGTTTTCAGCAAGACAAAAATTAACGGCTGGGGGTTTGATATCGAAGCGCTCGCGCTCGCGCGGCGTTTCGGCTATCGCATCAAAGAGATGCCGGTGCGGTGGGTGAATAACGCGCTGTCGCACGTGAAACTCTCCGCGTACTTGAAAACGTTTTGGGAAAATGTTAAAATCAGGTGGTGGATAATCATCGATAAGTACGAGATTCGAAGCACGAAACCCTGAAAATCAATTTTCAATTTGCAAGTAGCAATTTACAATAAATTTTCAATGAAACAATGAAACAAACGGGTTTGAAAATTGAAACATTGTAAATTCAATGGAAATTGAGAATTGAAAATTTTTATATTATGGACAGTTACTATCTCACAAAAGAACGTTTTGAGGAGCTGAAAACAGAGCTTGAAACGCTTCGCGGCGAGAAGCGGCGCGAAGTCGCGGAACGGCTCAAACAAGCCAAGGAATTCGGCGACCTTTCGGAAAATTCCGAATACAGCGAAGCGCGCGAGGAGCAGAGCCGGGTGGAAAATCGAATTTCAGAACTGGAAGATATTTCAAAAAAAGCGGTCATTATTAAAACCGGTGAAGCGGGCGATCGCGTGGTAATCGGTTCTACTGTGAGCGTAAAAAGAGACAGTAGCGTTTTCCGTTATCGGATAGTGGGGTCTAACGAGGCAAAACCGGAAGAAGGCAAGATTTCAAACGAATCGCCGCTCGGCCGGGCGTTTTTGGAAAAAAAAGTCGGCGAGAGCGTTCAGGTAGCGACCCCGGGAGGCAAAGTTGCGTATCAGGTTTTGAAAATCGAATAAAGGGCTTGGCCCAAGAGCGCAAGCCGTAAGCACGGTGTGAGTGGTTTCCAAACCTTTACCCCGCCCGCTGGCGGGGTGCTCAATGTTGTAGTAAAATTTACTTCGCATCGGGCTCATAAATTTTAACAACATTGGCATGCTTGACGAACTTATCCAAGAGCGGCGCAAAAAACTTTCCCGGTTGAAGGAGGCGCGTATCGACCCGTATCCCAGCAGGACGAAAAGAACATGCACCGTCGGGGAAGCAAAAAAGAAATTCAAAACGCTTGCGAGCTCCCGCAAAAAAATCTTTTTGGCGGGAAGAATAACGGCCTCGCGGGACCAGGGCGGCGTGGTATTCGCGGATATTTCCGATGAAACCGGCAGAATCCAGTTGGTCTTGAAAAAAGACAATCTCAAAAATTTCGCTCTTCTGAAAGAAACGCTCGAGCGGGGGGATTTTTTGTCCGCGGGCGGCACGCTTTTTACAACAAAGAAAGGCGAAGAAAGCTTGGAGGTGAAAGAGTTTCAGGTTCTTGCAAAATCGCTTCGGCCTTTGCCGAGTTCCTGGTACGGTCTTGAAGAAACCGAAACGCGCCTGCGGAAGCGCTACCTTGATATTCTGTTCAGTCCGGAGACAAAAGAACTGTTCCGCAAAAAAACTATTTTTTGGCAGAGTTTCCGGAATTATCTTGTCAAAGAAGGATTTTTGGAAGTTGAGACGCCTGTGTTCGAGGCGCTGCCCGGGGGCGCCGAAGCCGAGCCGTTCAAAACGCATCACAACGCGCTCGACGTTGATTTTTACCTCCGGATTTCTCTCGAGCTTCCTCTGAAAAAATTGCTGGTTGCCGGTTATGAAAAGGTTTTTGAAATCGGCCGGATATTCCGGAACGAAGGCATTGACCGCGAGCACTTGCAGGACTACACCCAGCTCGAATTTTACTGGGCGTACCGCGACTACAACGATTTGATGGTTTTGGTTGAGAAGATGTACAAAGAGGTTGTTAAAAAAACAGTAGGCGGCCTGACTACCTCATTCGGCGGCGTAAAAATCGATTGGGGCAAAAAATGGCCGAGAATCGAATATACGGACATTTTCCAAAAGTTTAACGACTTGAATCCGGCGACGGCGTCGCGCGACGAGCTTTTCAAAAAAGCTGTCTCGCTTGGTTTGAATCCTGAACGAAATCTCGGCAAAGGCAGATTGGTTGACTTGATTTATAAAAAGACGGTACGGTCGAAATTAATCCAGCCCTGCTTTTTGATTCATCATCCTGCGGTAGTCTCGCCCTTATCAAAATCGCTGCCAGACAATCCAGAGATAACCGAACGCATGCAGGTTATCGCATGTGGCACAGAACTCGGCAATGGCTGGTCAGAGCTTAACGACCCTCTGGACCAGCGCGCGCGCTTTGAAGAGCAAGCACGGCTACGGGCTGAGGGCGACACCGAGGCGATGATGCTCGACGAGGATTTTCTGGAGGCACTCGAATACGGCATGCCTCCTGCGGCAGGGTTTGGGGTCTCCGAGCGTCTGTTCGCCGTCTTGATGGACAAGCCGGTGCGCGAGACGACTATGTTTCCCTTAATGCGCCCGCAGGGATAAATGTGATGCCAATAGTGCGAATGGAATGCCAATCTACAAATTGCGAATAATAATCTGTATAAATTCGCAATTCGCTACATTGGCATAAGATTGGTAGATTAGCATCATGCAAGCGAAGCGAGTTATGGTTTTCGGCACTTTCGACGGCGTCCACGAGGGACACCGCGCCTTTTTACGCGAGGCGAAACATTACGGGGATTATCTCATCGCAGTGGTGACTCCCGACCATCTTGTCCGGCACTTGAAGGGAAAAGAGCCGCGCGCCGACGTTTCGGAACGGATGAGAATGCTTGAAGAGGAAGACGGCATTGACGAAGCGGTTGCGGGCGACGAGGAACTCGCCTCATGGGAAATCGTGAAGAGATACCGGCCGGACGTAATCGCGCTCGGTTACGACCAGCACGCGCTCAAAGAAAATCTCGAAACGGATTTGATGCATCTTGATTTTCATCCCGAAATAAAGGTGCTCCGCGCGCATCAGCCGGAAAAATACCACAACGCGCTTTTATAGCTGTATCGCGTTTTCGCAGATCATTTTCGGTTCGCCGTTCCGCCACGACATCTTGCCGCGTATTGCCACCACGTTATTTTCTTTCCAGACAGTTATTGTTTTTGCCAATGTATCGTTAAACACGACGACTTCAAGCGACTTCAAGGAAAGGTCTTCGATTTTCGCGAAAATCATCGGCTGGCCGCTCTTGGTGAGAATCTTTTTGATTTCTCCGATCGTGCCCGCGATTCTTACCGACGCGTTTTCTTTGTTTTTCGCGCAGACCTCTTCGATCGAAGACGTCTTGAGTTCTTTTAATTTTTCTTTATACGAGTTTAGCGGATGGTCCGAAAGATAAAATCCCAGAAGCTCTTTCTCCCACGATAATTTTTCCAGCTGGGTGGCGGGTTCCGCTTGTTCTTTCAATTTGAGAGACGCGCTGGTCGAAGAATTTCCGAACAGCGAATTGCTGTTCTGCTGGCTGCTTTTTTTCACGAGCGTGCTGAAATGGAGAATTTCATCAATGCTCTCGAGCGTCTGTTTTCGCTCCGCGCCGATGGAATCGAGCGCCCCGCTTTTGGTCAAGCTCTCGAGCGATTTTTTGTTGAGGTCTTTATGCTGGATGCGATTCAAAAAATCGTTCAAGTTCTTGAACTCTCCGCGGTTCAGCCGTTCCTCGATGATAGTCCGTACAATCTGCTCGCCGACGTTTTTAACGGCAAGAAGCCCGAAGCGTATTTTTTTGTCGGCCTCCGGAGTGAAACTCATGAAGCTTTTATTGATGTCCGGCGGAAGTATTTCGATACTTTTCTTTTTCGCTTCGTTGACGAGAAACGCAATCCGTTCGATGTCCCCGAGTTCAGAATTGAAAAGCGCCGCCATAAATTCTTCCGGATAGTGGGCTTTCAGGTAGGCTGTGCGGTATCCGATGAGCGCGTAGCAGACCGCGTGGCTCCGGTTGAAGCCGTAGCGCGCGAATGGTTCGAACCAGCGCCAGATTTCTTTCGCCATCTTCGGGTCAATGCCGTTTTTTACCATTCCCTTTACCATATTTTCTTCCTGTTCGAGAAGGAGCGATTTTATTTTTTTGCCGACCGCTTTCCGGAGCGTGTCGGCTTCGGAAAACGTGAAACCGGCGAGTTCCCGCGCGACTTCCATCAGCTGTTCCTGATAGAGCATGATTCCATACGTTTTTTTCAAAATCGGTTCGAGTTTCGGATGGAGATAGGTTATTTTTTCTTTGCCGTGTTTTCGAGCGATGTATTTTGGCACCATGCCGGCTTCAAGCGTACCCGGCCGGTACAAAGAAATCATCGCGACAATATCTTCAAACTCCGTCGGCACCAGGTCTTTCAGATAGTGCCGCATGCCGTCGCCTTCAAGCTGGAATACGCCGGTCGTGTCGGCGCGCTGGAGAAGCTCGAACGTTTTTTTATCGTCGAGCGGCAGTTCCGATATTTTTATTTCCTCGTCGCGAAGTTCTTTCACGAGCCGGACCGTTTCCTCGATAATGGTCAGATTTTTGAGGCCGAGCAAATCGATTTTCAAGAGACCAAGGTCCTCGATGCTGTGCATTTCAAATTGGGTGATGACGATATCTTTTCCCTGCGGCGCGAATTGGAGCGGTACGTAGTTGGTCAGTTTTTCTTTAGAAATCACGGTGCCGCAGGCGTGGACGGACGCGTGCCGCGCAACGCCCTCGAGATGCCGGGCGGCATCGATTAGTTTCTTTGCGTCGGGATTCGCATCATAGAGCTCTTTGAGTTCCGCAACTTTTTTCAGGCACACATCGAGCCATCCTACTTTCATGCCTTGTGTCGGGTTAAAGGGAATTAGTTTCGCAATCTGGTCGCAGAATCCGTAGGAGATTCCCATGGCGCGTCCAGCGTCGCGGACCGCTGCCCGCGCCGCCATTGTCCCAAAGGTGATGATCTGCGCCACCCGGTCTTCCCCGTATTTTTCGCGGGCGTAGGCGAGCACTTCGTCCCGCCGCGCGTCAGCGAAATCAATGTCGATGTCGGGCATCTGGATGCGCTCGGGGTTAAGGAACCGTTCGAAGAGAAGATTGAATTTGAGCGGGTCAACATCGGTAATACCAAGAATGTATGAAATCAGACTGCCGGCCGAGGAACCGCGCCCGGGCCCCACGGCAATTCCGTGCGTTTTCGCCCACGATATCAGGTCCTCGACAATCAGGAAGTAATCCGCGAATCCGGTTTTTTCAATGACGCCGAGTTCGTATTCGAGGCGTTCTTTCAAAATCGCTGTCCGTTCGCTTTCCAAAAAACGTTCGCCGATTTTTTCATCGACGAGGTCGCGGAGATATTTGTCTGCCGTCCGCTCATCCGGCACGGGAAAATTCGGCAAAAGGATTTTATTGAGTTCGAGTTCGACATTGCATTGTTCGCCTATTTTTACGGTATTTTCGATCGCTTCGGGGATTTCTCTGAATGTCTCTGCCATTTGTTCCGGCGAGGTCATTGAAAAATCATCCATTTTGAGGGTCATCCGGTCGTCGTCAGTTAGCTTGCTTCCGGTCTGGACCGCGAGAAGAATATCGTGATATTCCGAGTCCTCGCGTTTTGCATAATGGATGTCCTGGGTCGCGACAAGAGGAGTATTCGTCGCACGGCCGAGTTCAATCAGTCCTTTCCAGACCTTTTCGTGCCACTTGGGGTTGAAATTTGGATGGCTGCCGATTTCGATGAAGAAATTTTCCGGCCCGAAAATTTCTTTGTACTCATTGATGATGCTTTCGGCGGGCTTGTCATCTAAAATCGCCCGCGCTAATTCGCCGGAGTAACAAGCAGATAATGCGATGAGCCCTTCGTGATATTCGCGGAGCAAGTCCTTGTCAATCCTCGGTTTATAGTAAAACCCTTCGAGATGAGCTTTCGTGACAAGCTGAATAAGGTTTTTCCATCCGGTATTATTTTTCGCGAGAAGAATCAAATGGTAATAACGCTCATTCGGCTCGCGGCTGAATCTGTCGCGCGGCGCCACGTATGTTTCAACTCCCAAAATCGGTTTGATGCCCGCGGCTTTTGCTTTTTTATAAAATTCCACTGCGCCATAAAGCGCGCCGTGGTCCGTAAGCGCGAGCGTGTCCATTCCGAGCTCTTTTGCGCGGCCAACCAGGTCGTCGATTTTCGCCAGGCCGTCGAGGAGCGAATAGTGCGAGTGCGTGTGGAGGTGAACGAATTTAGACATAGAGATTTTGTTTACAAATTTTACTTGAATTTTTCGAAAAAAGAAAGCTCCACACCTTTGCTTTTTCTCAAGATTTTAGTAGAATTCTAAAGCAATTTATCGCCACCTTAGCTCCCGCCCAACTCGGTTGGGCGGGGCTCGCCCCGCTCGGCGGGGCGGCAGAGTCCCGCGATGCGGGATTGCGATTTGCTAAGAAATTTAGCAAAATTTCAAAGCAAATCGGGAACAACACTTTTGCGCCAGTCCCGTTAGAGCCGCCCTAGCTCAATGGCAGAGCAACACTTTTGTAAAGTGAAGGTTCCCGGTTCAAGTCCGGGGGGCGGCTCTAACGGGATAAATAGGTCGCGAGTTCTCCGCCAAAGGCGGATCTGCCTCTGGCATGAGAATCTCGCCTTCGGCTCCGAAAGGCAAATTTTTACAAAATCGGGATAAAGTGAATGTCCTTGCTACTAAGGGTTCTGCGCCTGAGGCGCATCCGCCTTCGGCGGAAAGTCCGGGAGGTGGCTCTAAAATCAAACTTTCCGGTTTTTGCCGCTCTTTTTAAATCGTTTGGTTGAAGTTTTGATTTTAGAACTAATATTTGCTATAACATAAATGAATGGCTGATCCTTTTGGAGAACTAAGCAAAAGAATAAGGCTGGGTGAACTTGCTGAAAAGGAAAAAGAATTAAACGTGGAAAAAGCAGCGGCAGAGAAAGCAAAAGTTGCCGCAGAAGAAGAAGCCCAAAAGCCCCGAAATTTTTTGAAGCGTCTTAAAGAAAAAGGTGTATCAGATGACCCCACTGTAATTCTAAGGGCTATTAGAACATATCACCCTGACGTAGCTAGAACTAGATGGGAACCTGAAGATGAACCGATTGTTGGAGAGATAACTGAATTATTGATTAAACGCCTTCAAGAAATACGTTTAGGAGAAGAAACCATACCCGATGAGTATAAAAGATTCTGGCCCACATTTCGAGCGGTTCTTGAATCAAGTTCTAGCCGGGATGAAGGTCTCCAAGAACTCTATAGAGCTTGCGCTGAGTATAGGGAAGGCAGAGATTATAGATTCTCGCTAGACAGTAGTTCTGCGGCTAATGTGGTTTCTTCCGGAGATTCTTTGGATATGTTTCTCTCTTTAACTTTATTTTTAGATGTTACTTTAGGTCACACAGTGTATGCGCGAGGCATGGGAGTGCAAAGAGATTTAGAAGCTAAGGAGGCTCAGTGGTATATTCCCGAAGAACTGCTGGGCGATGAAAGAACCAGGGAGTGGCATGCAAGCAATAGGAATTTTAGCTCATTTGCTATGTTGCCTGGTTCCGGAGTGCTTCTAGCAGAGAAAATCTATGGTCGAACAAGGAAGATTTTTAGGCTTATTCGGGGAGTCGATGGTTTATATCGAATAGAAGATACTTTAGGGAACAATCTTATCTATCGAACGCAGGGAGGGGTGCCCTTAGTTGCCGGGTCGCTGGGTCAGGAATCATATCTTCTTGATCCTGGAACCGGTAAATTATTACCGGGTTACAAGCCAGATTTTGGGCCAACCGGCCAGATAATAGGTCCTGAAGGAAAATATCTTAAGGAAGCTGACGTAGAGAAAAGAGTTCTGGGAGAGGGCGAGAGGGGAAAGCCAAAGCCCCGTTTGGAGATCGAGGGAAAAACGGAATAAAAGTCTAATCGCAATTCCGTAGCATAGGCGGATTTATACTTTTCGGGATATTTAAGGAATGATCCAACTTTTATATTATGGACGAATCAAAACCAAAAATTGAGTCGGAGAAAATCGTTTATCAAGGCAAAATAATTGAAGTTGTTCAGCAAAAGATTAAGTTGGGCGGTGAAGAGAAGATTTTTGAATTTGCGAGACGTTCGCCCGGAACGCGGCTTATCATAGTGACTCCCGAAAACAAATTGTTGCTCACCAAAGAATATCGGAGCGAGTTAGATGATTACGATTACCGTCTGCCAGGCGGGAAAGTGTTCGATACGTTATCCGAATACAATGAATTCTTAGCCAGCGGCAAAGATATGGTTGAAAAAGCGAAAGTAGCTGCCATGAAGGAAGGTTTGGAAGAAACGGGCATTGATATAGAAGACATTAATCTTTTTTCGATATCCAAGCTTGGCGCAACCATGGTTTGGGATTTATTCTATTTTTTAGTCACCAAATACAAAGAACACGCGCGCGGGCAGGCACTGGAAGACGGCGAAGATATCGAAGTCGTACAAGTCAGCTTGAACGAGGCGAAAGAAATGTGTCTTGACGGCAGGATGCAGGAGGGGAGGAGCGCCACGATAATGTTAAGGTTTCTAGATTCGCGGCGCGCTTGAAAATTGCTTCTTTTTAAAGTAGTTTTATAGAGTTGCCGAGATAGCTCAATGGCAGAGCCTGCGCATGGTAAGCGTAAGATCCGGGTCCGATTCCCGGTCTCGGCTCAAAGTATCGATACCAATATACGAATTTACTAATTATACGAATGTTGTCCAAAAGTTGATTTGTATCATTAGTAGTATTAGTATAATTAGCATCGATACCGCAAAGCGATATGGCAAAAACAAAGTACGCGGAAAACTTAATAGGGCTCAAGTGCGCGGTGTGCGGCAATCGGAATTATTACACGCGCAAAAATAAAAAAACCATCGAGCGAAAAATCGAATTCAAAAAATTCTGCAAACACTGCAGGAAACACACGGCGCACAAGGAAACCAAAATTACGGGGAAGTAATTTTGCGGGACCCGCCACTATTGACAAATGGTTATCTTAAGATAAACTTCTCATATATGAAAAACAGCATCGTGGGGCTGAAAGAATTGAGAGAGAATATTGATACCTATATTGCCGAGGTTGAAAAGGGCAATTCTTTTGTCGTTGTCAGGAAGTCAAAGCCGGTTTTTAAGATAGTACCGTCAGAATTAGAGGAGCAATGGGAAACAGTAGCTGATTTTACTCGGCTTAGTAAGCACGGGATTCCCGCTTCCGCTATCCTGAAAGAGCTGAGGAAATTAAATGCCTAGTATTAAGAAGCTTCTCTCTCGATTTGGTAAAAGAGAACGAGAGGATATCGAACTACTCATTGAGAAAATCAATTCTTTCGCGTGGGATGCTTTAGATGTCAAAAAGTTAAAGGGGTATCGGGATGTCTTTCGCGTGAGAAAGGGCGATATACGAATTATCTATCGCGTTCAAGCAGGTCAGATATTCGTTATAACCATTGAACGCCGCAACGAAAGCACGTATAAATTTTAACGGGAGTTTAGGTAAGTGGCATACCGGTGGTCTCTCCCGATTTCATTTATGAAATCGTGGATCCTCGATTTTCCTAAAAATCATGTTATGATTTTGGAAAATCGGGACAAAACCGCGTAAGGGGGCATATTTCAGTGGCAGAATGTTTCTCTCCAAAATAAACAACCTGGGTTCGATTCCTAGTGCCCCCGCACTCAATTTTTCTTAGCAAAGTATGAGCTTAGAAAAATGAGTGCTCCGCATCTCCGCCAACGGGCGGAGCATCGGAGCAAACGAGTTTTACAAAATCTTGTGCCCCGCCAACGGCGGGGCCAGAAATATTTTGTATCGAGAGACCGAGATATCCGAGAATCGCTTTTAAAATTTTTGGCATATAATATTTATACAATGCGAAAATGGTAATTATTCCCTATGCACTAAGCTTTATTTTTCTATTATTTTCCGGCTTCTTAAGTTCGGCGCTGGCTTTTATTTTCCTTTCTCCTATTTCTAAGCGTCTCGTCGCTAATCGTTTTATTTCGGCAAAAACTATCTTCTTAATACAAGGATTTGTAGAAGGACTTATGATAGTCAGTATTATCCTTCTCATATTTCATGGATTCAAAATGCAAATGACACTGCTGAGTTTTGGAATTCTGGCTATTCCATACATATTCGAAGAACTTACAAGATTTAACCTTAGCTCTTTTGCGCCCTACTCTGATATTCCTCACGCTAAAGGCAGAATATCGGGAATCATACTTGCTGTCATATATTTATTAAGAAGTTAATATAAATTTATGGAAGCCACAATTCTCACTCTTAGTTTTCTAGCAACTGCTGCCGCCGCTATTTCTGCTTATTATGCTAGCAAATCAGCTAGTATCGCCAAAACAACCTTGGAATATTATCAAAAACCAACCATTATTGTTGGTCATCAAAACGGAGTTTACTTAGTTATAAGGAATGTAGGGCCCGGAGTTGCTAAGTCGATCACATGCATCGGTGATGCGAATATAAACATTGTTGGAGGTAAGAATCCTATTGCACTCTTAATTCCATTTCAAGGTCCTTCTGGAAGCAAGGATAATTATGGCGCAGAATATTTAATGGGCCTTCGGTCATTTGGATTATTGAATAACGCTTCTGAAGAAAAAATAACTGTAAATTACGAAAGTTTGCTCGGTCAAAAATTTACATCAAAATTTTTAATTACTAAACAAGAAATCCATGAATATAAAATTGAACCAATCGAATTTGGATAAATCACCCCGACAAAGACATTTTAGATAGCCACGTCAACATTTGCCAATCCCCTCTCTCTTGTGCGAACTTATAGCAACTGCGTTTTGCATTTTTCGGAATGCGCTATACTTAACTGCATATGGACACAGGAAAGCTTGAGCAAATAACAGCGCGGCTCCTCATGCCCGGGAAGGGAATTCTTGCCGCGGATGAGAGCAACGGCACTGCTGACAAACGTTTAGCCGCGCGCGGCATCCCGCAGAACGAGGAGATGCGCCGGAAGTGGCGCGAACTTCTCTTTACCGCGCCCGGAATAGAGACCGGTTTGAGCGGCGTGATTCTCTACGACGAAACCATCCGGCAAAAAAGTTCGGACGGAATTCCTTTTCCCGAAGCGCTTATGAAGCGCGGCATTGTGCCGGGAATTAAAGTGGACAAGGGCACAGTGGAACTCCAGAATTTTCCCGAAGAAAAAATTACAGAGGGACTCGACGGGCTTTCAAAACGCCTCGCGGAATATGTTTCGATGGGCGCGCAGTTCACGAAGTGGCGGGCGGTTATAAAAATCGGACAGGGGATTCCCACGCAAGAGTGTATAGATGCAAACGTTTATGTTCTCGCGCAATACGCGGCGCTCGCGCAAAATGCCGGACTTGTGCCGATAGTAGAGCCGGAGGTATTGCTTGATGGCACGCACACACTTCCGCAATCGGAAGCGGCGCTTGCGCAAACGCTTGCATCGGTTTTCGCGGCGCTTAAAAAATATCGCGTCCATCTTCCGGGAACAATTTTGAAAAGCAGTATGGCGCTTCCGGGAAAAGAGTCCGGCGTGAAGGCAGGGCCTCGTGAAATCGCTGAGGCCACGCTTCGCGCACTCAAGAAATCGGTGCCGCAAGAATTACCCGGCATCGTGTTTCTCTCCGGCGGCCAGAGTCCGCGCGAGGCAACCGAAAATCTGAATGAAATTGTGAAAATGGGTTCGACGAACTCACCACAGGCCGGCGGATATCCATGGCGAATAACTTTTTCCTACGCTCGGGGGTTGCAGGAGCCCGCGATGGACGCATGGGCAGGACAGGATACGAATAAAATAAAAGCTCAGGAAATTTTTGCCGCGCGGGTTCGCGAAACCGCGCTTGCAAGCGAAGGGAAATATCTCTCTGTTTAATAAGCTAATAAACTAAGTCCTAATCACTAAGTTCTAATTAACTAATTCATGATTGAAGTTGCCATTGAAGCCGCGAAAAAAGGCGCCGAAATTGCTTTAGGTTATTTCGAAACCGAACTTGAGCACGAAATAAAAGACGACAAATCGTTCGTTACAAAAGCCGACCGCGAAACCGAGGCCGTAATCATCGAGACCCTAAAGGCAAAATTTCCCGACCACGCATTTCTCGCCGAAGAAAGCGGAGAAACGGGGAGCAAGTCCCCATATCTCTGGGTGATTGACCCCATCGACGGCACCGCGAACTTTGTGAACGGACTTCCATTCTGGGCGGTTTCAGTCGCGCTCGTCAAAGACGGCCAGCCCGTATGCGCGGTAATCGCGAATCCGGTTATGAATCTTCTTGTCCACGCAGAACGGGGCAAAGGACTTTGGTGCAACGGCGCGCGCTTGAATGTCTCGACGCAAGGAAAAGATATGGCGATGATTAGCGTCGGTGTTGGAGTGGGTCAGAGCATCAAAGAAAAACTTCTCGCGATTTTCAAAGAGAATCACAAGCATCTTAAATCTTACCGCTATCTCGGTTCCTGCGCCCTTGAGCTTGCGCTTCTGGCACGCGGCGGCACGGAAGGATTCGTGAGTTTGGGAAATTCGAAATGGGACTACGCGGCCGGAGCGCTCCTTGTTCAGGAAGGCGGCGGAAAAATTACCGACCTCAAGGGCAATCCATGGAAGTTTGATGAAAATTATTTCGTCGCTTCGAACGGTGTTATCCATAATGAACTTCTCGAGGTTATACGCGCCGCCGGTGTCTGATTAGAAAATCTTGCTTCGTACTCGAAGCTTAGATTTTCAATCATCCCGAGCGAGTCCTGACGAAGGAAGGACGACGAGGGACAGAGTTGGCTTAGCGAAGTATGAGTTTAGAAATTCAGGTGCCCTGAGCTTGTCGAAGGGCAGACAACATTTTTATCGAAGGACCGTTTCAGCCGGGGCGATTTAGCGACCGAAATAGCCCTAACCAAATCTCTTTTTAGGTATTTAGAACTTGCAAATAATTTAAAAACTATATAGAATTGGAAACATGAAAGAGGGTCCTAAAATAAAAAAATCAGACACCAAACCTCAAGGGAAATATCCGCGTCACGAAGTTGGAAAAGTGCTTCGTATCCCCAAGGCAATAATGGACCAAAACGCCGGAAAAGAATGCACTGAAAAGGAGTCTGCGGGGTTTGTTGGAGTTGGTTATAACGGTCCATACAGGCTCGAAATAAGTTCTGCTTTGAAGTATGGCTTTCTTAAACGTGGAGCTAAGACGGGTTCTATTATAGTTACAGAAAGAGCAAAAAGGGCCATTCGCCCACAAAAGCTTGGGGACGATGTTGAAGCTTTTCGAGAAGCCATTTTAGACGCTCCGGATATTTCTGAGGTTTACTCTCATTATCGAGGAGAGAATCTTCCTGATAGTAAGTTTTTTAATAACGCACTCACCGATACATTCGGCATTCCGGCTGAAAAAGTTAGCGAATTTTATAAAATTTTTATTTCTTCTCTAGAAAGTGCAAAATTAATTGAAAAGATTGGAGAAAAAATTAGAATAATAGACGCATCTCAAACATCGACATCTACCGATGGAACGTCGCAAATAAAAAAGCTGGCAGAAAAAGTTAATATTGGTTCAGGAGATACTTGTTTTGTTGTTATGCCGTTTGCTTCACCGGTGGGAACTTACTATCAATCAATTTATGAACCGGCCATAAAAAAAGTCGGCCTTATTCCAGTCAGAGCTGACGCCGATATTTTCGGCACCGGAAAAATCATGGATCAAATCTGGAGAGGTATAAGTGATGCAAAGGTGCTTGTAGCAGAACTCACCGGAAGAAACTCAAACGTATTTTACGAACTAGGATTAGCACACGCTCTTAAGAAACCCGTTGTTTTGGTTTCTTCAAACGAAAACGATGTGCCTTTTGATCTGCAGCATATTCGCGTTATTTATTACGATGTCGCTGACCCTTTTTGGGGTAATAAATTAATTGACAAAGTTGCAGAGAATATTCTATCTGCTATAAAAAATCCTGAAGAAGCTATCTTTCAAAAAGTTTTGGAAAAAAATTAAATTCAGTTTCTATAAAAAACTTTTCTTACCTGACCGAAACGCCTAAATTGAACCGTCAGAGTGAGTCTCTGAAAATCCTTTAACAGCCTCACGTTAAAAGGTTTGAATCCTAGACACACCCCACTTAGAAAATCTTTTTCGCTCTAGCGAAATAGAGAGTCAATCATGATCAACCCAGCAGAAGAGATCGTTAATATTTGGCTTCAAGAACATCATAAATACTTTGCGATAAGTAATCTTGTGATTCCTCAAAAGACTCGTTTAAGTGCTCAAGGGAAAAAAGTTGGGGGTGGCAGAGGAAAAGAGGTCGATTTTTTAGCTACCAATGGAAACGGGAAATATTATTGGATAGAAGTATCTGTTTCTCCAAATCCCAGACTGCCTGGCGGTCCTGATAAGTCAAGAGAAATCCTCGCTACTAATGCGATTGAAAAATTTAGCAAGGGAAAGGAAGAGTGGTTGCGCGATCGTTTTAAAATAAGGACAATCGAAAAATGGTTCGTATATTCACCAAAATTATTTGCATTTTTTCGTAACGGACTAACAGAGGAAAAGCTGTACTGCGATCGTTTACGAAAGAAAAATATAAAAGCCGTGAGCTTTGCTACAGTACTGAAAGATGTTTACGACGAGCTTAATTACTACGGTTACGATTCTCCTCGTCAATATATTTTTCTCTTGAAGAAGATGGGCTATAAACGTGAAGCATGAACATTTGCCAACCTCTCTCTCCTATGCTAACTTATACCGACTGGAAAATGCCAGGCAGTGAAAATGCGACTGATCGCTTCGGGCGACAAAGCGGTTGCAGGACATTAGCTGGCAATAAAGCATGAAATATCAAAAGGTCAAACATATAGCACATTTTAATTAGTCGCATTTCTACTGCCTGGTATGTTAGTCATCCGCCTACAACGAATCGGGAAGAAGCATCAGCCGAGCTACCGCGTTGTTGCGGCTGAAAAGCGCTCAAAACTTGGCGGACCTCCAGTGGAGGATTTGGGCTCTTACAATCCATTCACCAAAAAAGCCGCTTTCAAAAACGAGCGAATTTCGCATTGGCTGAGCGTCGGCGCAAAACCCACGCCAACGGTTCACAATCTCCTGGTTAAAAATACCGTCATAAACGCTCCGAAAATGAAAATCTCAATTAATAAGCCGGAGCCGGGCGCCGTAGTTGCTCCGAAAGCGGTTGGGCCATCTGTTGAGGCACCGAAAGAATCTTCTGTTGAAATGCCAGTTGAATCTCCCGTTGAAGCGCAAAGTGAATCTTCGGTTGAAACGCCGGCTGAATCTTCCGTTGAAGCATCGATTGAACCGGTGGCCGAAGCAGAAGCAGTTTAGTTGGAAATCTTTTGATTTGACAGCTTCCAAGCGCCCGCTATAATTTTTCCATTATTCAGTTATTGTCGCATTACAGACAAGAAACCAGGTAGTGAAAATGCGACTGCCCCGACGTACGTCGGGGGAAATATTAAAAAAGTCGCATTTCTACTACCCGGAAAGGTCGTGAGAAATTCAGTAAGCACAGCTGTAACAATCATGCAAAGTGATCAGGAATTCCTCGAATACGTCGTGAAAGCGCTTGTGGACCATCCGGATGACGTGAAGGTTGACCGGAAGGTAGACGAGATGGGAGTTCTTCTTTCATTGAAGGTGCACGCGCAGGATATGGGACAGGTGGTCGGCCGGCAGGGCGCCACCGCGAAAGCCATCCGCTCGCTTTTGAGAATCGTCGGCGTCAAAAACAACGCCCGCGTAAATCTCAAGATTGAAGAGCCAGAAGGTTCCACTCATGTCCGCCCTCCGATGAGAGAGGACAATTATTAGAAGTTAATTTTGTGAAGTTGCAAAAACGGCAATTACGAAAGCCGTTCAAGATTGGACGGCTTTTGTTTTAGTCAGCACCTTGTATCTTTTCAGGTCTAATTGCGTAATCAGCGAAAGAGGGGATGGCAGGTTGTCGAGCGCGAACCATCCTATTCCGTCACATTTTTCCGGCTCCAGAATTTTTGGGATTTCTCCTGCCTTTAATTTCGCAAGAAAAGTCGTGGCAACCCAATGCTGTTTTTCATTCGGGATGATATGGTCTTCAGCCGGAAATTGTTTTGTAATTTCAATTTCCACTCCATATTCTTCTTTCATTTCTCTTCGCACTGCATCCTCCAGCGTCTCCATAAATTCAACGCTGCCGCCCGGTGTTTCCCAACATCCTCGCTCGCTCCCCGTATTGTTGCTTCGTTTAGAGAGGAATAGTTCACGCTTATCGTTAAAAATCATTGCTCCCGCTGAAACTCCTATGTAATCGATTGCTTTTTTCATTTTGAAGTATTTGGGTAATTTTAGCAGATAAAACCTTCCAATTTCCAGTCGGTTGGATTATACTGGGACACATGCTTTCCTACACCGAACTTAAAAAAGGGACAATTTTTGCGATGGACGGGGAGCCGTACGAGGTTCTGGAGTCGCATTTTTTGCGGATGCAGCAGCGGAAGGCCGTGGTGCAGACCAAAATCCGGAATCTGATTTCAGGCAAAGTGCTCGACCGAAATTTCCAGCCGAGCGACGCGTTCGAAGAAGCCGAAGTGGAAAAAAAGCCGGCTGTGTTTATCTATCAAAGCAAAGGAGTTTTTTGGTTCCACGAAGAGGGAAATCCGAAGAACCGTTTTTCGCTTGAAGGAGAAACAATTGGAGAAGCCGGCGAATTTTTGATACCGAACACAAAGATAACCTCTGTAGTTTTCAAAGACAAAGTCATCAAAATACTTTTGCCGATAAAAATGGATTTGAAAGTGACCGACGCTCCGCCCGCGGTAAAAGGGGATACGGCGCAGGGCGGAAGCAAGCTTGTTGAACTTGAAAGCGGCGCGAAAATATCCGTCCCGCTGTTTATAAATTCGGGAGACGTGATTCGGGTTAACACCGAAACCGGCGAATATGCGGAGCGAACGGAAAAAGGAAACTAAGAGCTTTCAGATTTTCGTTTGCTGAAAACGAAAAGATACAGCAACCCCAGAATTCCGAGCGTGTTTATAAGAAGAATGGCGATGAACCAGCGAGTATCATTCTTGCGGGCGGCGTTCCAGAGCGCAATGCCTTTCCAGTAGAGCGACCAAGCGACTGCGAGGATGATAAGCCACAAATTATCCATCAGGACTTTTTCGGTAAACATCGGATTCAAAAAAATGTTACGCGGCGAATTTATTATAGAGCCAGCCGAAGAGCCAACCGAGAATAAAACCGCCAATCGAATGTTGGATGACAATCACAACAAGTCCACCCCACGAGTAGTGGAAAAACGGATGCAGGCCGCCGAGAATTGAGATAGTGGTATGGCCGATGCCGGTAAGCAGAGAGAATCCCATCGCAACCAGCCAGAATCCTCCGATGAGTACGGCAGTCGCGTAGCCGAACGCTTTAGAATTGAGTTGCATAAAAATATAAATATTTTTTTGCGACCTTTGCCTATTTTTTCTTTTTCAAATGCTTAAAAAATTCAATCTGCTTCAGGCGCTTTTCGGCGTCTTCTTTTGTTGCGTATGTGCCGAATGATCGGCCGGTAGTTTCCGAAAGGACTACATACTTGCCTTTTACTTTTTTGATCATGGTTTCATTATATTGTTATTCATTGAAACATTTTACTTTATAAAATTATTTCTTTCTAGCTATTATTTCCGCCACAAAATTCTTCATTTTCTTCTTATCAGGATTTTTCGATTCTTTGTATTCTAAAATCTCCCAAGATTTATACAAGCGTTTAAGTTCTCCTTTATCAAACATAAAAGATGGTCGTTTTATCCTTTTATTTTTTTCATAAAGATCACCCTTTTTCATCATGGCCTTAATGACATTAAAGCCTCCTTTTGGTGTATTGTTCTGAATTCTTTTTAAATACCGTTTTCCTTCTGCATACGGAAGGTGATGCAACGTATAAACATCAATAAATATTTTTACATTTCTCGGCCATGAACGATTATTCAAATTTCCGACTTTTGCATTTATTTTGAACTTCGATTTTTTAGCAAGCTTTTTAAATTGAGCTATTGCCACAGAAGAAATATCAATAGCAAATACATCGAATCCTTTCGAGGCAAGAAATAGACTGTCTTTGCCATATCCTGCTCCTAAATCAAGAATTCTTCCGGAAGAAACGTATTTCAGTAAATTCTTAACTATACTATTCGGTTTAAGCCCGTAAGGAAATTTTTCTGCCGTATAGTTCTTATTGTAAAAAGTTTTTATGTTTTTAATATTTTGCCTATTCTGCCTTTTTGAAAATTTCATATCTCAATAATATATCATTTCCAAGTTTTTGGCTTTGCCCACATCAATATCTCCGATTTTCGTACGCCGCAATTCCTGGAGCATTGCCGGCACGCCGAGCCGCCTGCCGATTTCTTCGCCGACGGCGCGGGCATACGTTCCTTTTTCGCATTTCATTTCTATTTTGAGAATAATGTTCTTTTCTTGTGGTTCAATGCCGAGAAGTTTCAAATAGAAAATTTCCGTTTTGCGAAGTTTTTCTTCAACGGGGATATTTTTTCGCGCGTATGCGTATAACGGAATGCCTTTATGTTTTACTGCCGAGTACTTCGGTATCGGGAGTTCAATTTCTCCTTCCATTCCCTTCAGGATTTTTTTAAGTTGCTCTAGTCCTATTTTTTTGGCCTTCCCGATATCTTTATTCTCTAATTCGCGCGAATGAGCGAATATGACTTCTTTTTCTTCAAGAACCATTCCTTCTGGGTCTCCGGTTTCGGTGCGTTTTCCCAAAAGCACATCCATCACATAAGTTTTCGATAAACCCATATATTCACTCAAATGTTTTGTTCCTTCATTAATGCCGATAATTAAAAGCCCCGTCGCGAACGGGTCAAGTGTGCCGGCGTGTCCCATTTTTTTAATTCCCAATTTTTTTCGGAGCAGACGAATGACGTCGAAAGAAGTGATGCCCTTCGGTTTATCGATAAAAAGAATCTTCTCCATGAGAATTTCTTAAACGACCAAGTTAAAAACATTCCAATATTCTTAAGAATGTTGGAATGTTTTTATAAAGCTGTAAAAAATTTTTCCGTAAGGCGAAAGAGTATGGATAACATTACGTCCTTGATATTTTTTCTCGATAAGTCCTGCGTGGGCGAGCCGCCTCGTATGTTCAGAAGTAGTTTTTAAGTTGCTATCCAGCCTTCTTGCGATGTTATCTAAAGTAAGCTCATTATTGGCGGCGATGAGCATTAGGATTTCCAATCTGCGATGATTCGCAACACCCTTAAAGTGTCGCTCTAGTTGCCTTGCAGTTTTCGGTGTTTTTCCCATAATTTAGTCCGCTATTTCTCTGAAAGATTTCCTGTTCCAATAGTATAACATAACGACATTCTCATATTCTTAAGAATATGAGAATGTTATTCCTAATTTTCGAAACTATACAGTTTTTTGTTTTTGTAATTCATTTGAATGAATATTTCTTCATTTCTTTTTTAGCTCAAGACAGATGGAGTTAATGCAGTATCGTTTTCCGCTCGCGGGTTTGCCGTCAATTTGCTTCGGTCCGTCGTCGAAAACATGGCCGAGGTGGCTGCCGCAGGCCTTGCAGAGGACTTCTGTTCTCGCCATACCATAACCGTTGTCTTCTTTTAGTTCGATATGTTCAAGATTTGCCGGCTCAGTGAAACTCGGCCAGCCGGTTCCGGAATCGAATTTCGTATCGGATGAAAAGAGTTCGCTTTTGCACGAGGCGCAACGATACATTCCTTTTTCGTGGGAGTCATAGTATTTTCCCGTGAACGCCGGCTCGGTTCCTTGCTCGCGCATCACGCGATACTGTTCCGGCGTCAGGATTTTTTTCCACTCGTCGTCGGTTTTATTTATTTTTTTATTTTCATCCATTGGTTTTTATACCTAACATACGTTTCTACCAGTTTTTTTAATGTATTGCTGATGGTATTCTTCGGCGGGATAAAAAGTTGATGCTGGAACGATTTCGGTGACAATCGGCTTTTGATACATCCCTGATTTTTGAAGTTTGTCTTTTGATTCTGCGGCGAGCCGTTTTTGTTCTGGCGTATGGAAGAAAATTGCCGAGCGGTATTGGGCGCCTACATCAGGGCCTTGGCGATTCACTTGCGTCGGGTCGTGAATCTCCCAGAAAACTTTCAGAAGCTCTTCGTATGTTATTTCTTCGGGATTATATTCAACCAGAACAGATTCCGCGTGGCCGGTTTTGCCTCCGCATACGTCCTCATAGGTGGGATTCTCTCCGACAGCTGGCGGATGCCCTCCGGCGTATCCTACGGTCGTCGAGACAACGCCTTTCAGGCCTCGAAACGCCTCTTCCACGCCCCAGAAACACCCGGCGGCGAACGTAGCTTTTTTAAGATTCTTTTTTTCTTCCATTATTTTAATTGTAGACATTTTTTTGATTAATTCAAATGCGAGTGATAGAATAAAACGCTCATTTAGTATGAAAAAGAAAAAAGAAAAAGTGTTTGTGGGAATGAGCGGCGGTGTAGATTCAAGCGTGGCGGCACTGCTTCTCAAAGAACGCGGCTACGATGTCGTCGGCGTGTTTATGCGTTGCTGGAGTGGAAGTATTGCCGCCCCGCGACAGCGGGGCGAGCCTCGCTCATCAATTTATGATGGGCGGGACGGTTGCGCAGAAAAAGACGCCGAGGATGCGCGGCGCGTTGCCGAGAAGCTCGGCATTCCTTTTTATGTCTGGGATTTCGAGGAGGAATATAAAAAGCGGGTGGTCGAATATATGGTTGATGGCTACCGTCGCGGCCTGACGCCGAATCCGGATGTGATGTGCAATAAGGAAATAAAATTCGGATTGTTTCTCGAAAAAGCATTATCTATGGGTGCCGACTATATAGCTACGGGTCACTATGTAAGAATCCGCGAGAATTCTTTGTTCGAAGCGAAAGATAAAAACAAAGACCAATCCTACTTTCTCTGGACTTTGACGCAAAAACAGCTCGCGCGTTGCCTTTTCCCTATCGGTGATTATTTGAAATCGGAAGTCAGGGAAATCGCGCGGAAAGCCGGCTTGCCGACTGCGGACAAAAAGGATTCGCAAGGAATCTGTTTTCTGGGTCGAGTCAGACTCGATGAATTTCTTGGTAAATATATTAAACCGAGAACCGGGCAAGTCAGACTTGCCCAAAGCGATGGCGGTTATGAGGTGGTTGGGGAGCATCGTGGCGCGCAATTCTATACTATTGGCCAGCGTCATATCGCAATGGCGAATCGGAAGGGGCAAGCTGTGAATAGTCAGCCCGTGTATGTGGCAGAGAAAAACGTCGAGACGAATACTATAGTTGTCGCGGAGGGCAGTGATAACCCGGCGCTCTATAGAAAAGAAGTCGAACTCTGCGATGCAAATTTTATAAACCCTTCTTGTTTTCCTATTCGCGCGAATAAGAGAATAAGAGTGATGGCGCGGGTGCGGTATCGACAGCTACTCGTGCCTGCGACGCTGACCTACGCTGACGAGACGCAGACAGATGCAGAAAAAAATCCGCGTAAGTCCGCGCATAGTCCGTGTCGTTCCGCGTTGCTCGTTTTCGAGCAAGGGCAGAAATTCGTGGCACCTGGGCAATCGGCGGTACTGTACTCGAAAAAAGGCCAAATGCTCGGCGGCGGGGTGATTATGTGATAAAATTCAAAACATGAATTTCGACGAATATCAGGAACTTGCGAAGAAAACCGCTGTTTACAAGGAGACTATCGGGGATTCGCTTAAACCCGAGCTTTTTTATTTATACTCCGCCTTGGGCCTTGCCGGCGAGACCGGAGAAGTGGTTGAAAAGGTAAAAAAGTTATTGCGAGAGAAAAAAGGAATTGTTGATGAAGCGTCTCGCGAGGAGATAATCAAAGAGATGGGTGATGTCCTATGGTATTTAGCAATGCTTGCCGAAGAGCTGAAAGTACCTTTGAGCAAAGTTGTAGAAACAAATATTAAGAAATTAAATTTATGGAAAGATAGGAGAACTGTACTCGGCAAGGGTGACAACCGATAAAAACTACCTATACCGTTATGATCATAGTTTTCACCGGCAACGGAAAGGGAAAAACAACGGCGTCGCTCGGCCAGATGGTGCGGGTGCTGGGCCGCGGCAAAAGTGCTTTGATGATTCAGTTTATCAAGGGACCTTGGGATAGCGGCGAAGATCATTTCGCCGCTAAATTTTCAATTTCCAATTCTCAATTTTCAATTAGAAAAATGGGGCTGGGGTTCGTCGGCATTCTCGGCGACAAACTGCCGCGCGAGGAGCATCAAAAAGCGGCGGAAAAAGCGCTGGAGTATTTCAAGGAAGAAGCCGCGAGCGGTAAATGGCATCTTATTATTCTTGATGAAATAAATGTCGCGGTTTCGCTGGGGCTTATCGCGGTTGAAAAGGTTCTTGAAGCAATCAAAGATTTTCCGAAAGAACGGATTCTGATTTTAAGCGGTCGCGGCGCGGCGCCTGAACTCATCGAAGCCGCGGACCTCGCGACCGAAATGAAAGAAATAAAACATCCGTTCAATGACGGCGAACTCGCGAAGTACGGGATAGAGTTCTGAAAACTTGAATTCGCTACTGTAAAAGTATCGCGCTCAAGTTTTTGCCCGACCGAGATGTTTCCATCGTCGGTCAGGCGGGGGATTCGAGGTCGAGTCACGACTTCTTCCGTGACGGTCGTCGGTTTACCAGCCGAGAGAGGAGGAGAATGGGGATGGCGAAAGCCATCCCTACGACGATGGCGACCACCAGATCTTCCACTGCCTCTTGCGGCATTTCATCCACAAGAAGAAACCACTTTGCTCCATGCTGTACTGCCGACTGAATCCAAGGCTACATTTTGCCACTCCTTTGTGAGTCGTGCGCTGCATTCGGCACTCCGAGCTACGGGAGGCCGGAACTCCTAAACGCTTCTTGGTTTGTCAACAACACTTCTTCGATCGCGGGACCGACCGTGACGAGGGCGACTACGAGCAAGGTGCCGGCGAGGAGAGCTGCAACAGCAATCATGACAGCTCCGGGCATTCCCCACTCCAAGACGGGTTTGATTTTCATCGCTCTCCACCTCCGGTTGATAGTGCCGTGCTGTCGAGAATATAGCACCATCAGAGGGGATTTACAAATTCAGAAAGCTTTACTATACTATCTTTCACGCCAGGTAGTGAAAATTCGACTGGCTCCGACCGTGGTCGGAAAAAACAGTTGTAAAACATCGTCTGGCAACACATGTATGAAATATCCAAAGGTCAATTGTATGAGCATGGTTTAGTCGAATTTCTACTACCTGGCATGTCTGAACCGACCGACAACAAAATAACCGACGAGGCGGTAGCCGATTTGTACTCCCAAGAGCGTTTCAAGGGATTGATTGAAGCCGGGGTTTTCTTCGGCAGGAAAAGGACCAAAACCAATCCGCGGATGAGGCCGTATATTCTCGCGACCCGGAACGAGATGGAAATCATCGACCTCGAGAAAACCCTCGCGGGGCTCGAGCAGGCGCTTCTTTTCCTGAAAGAAAAAGTACGAAGCAACGGCACCATTCTTTTGGTCGGCACCCAGCCGCAGGCAGTCGAAGGGGTTATCAAACTCGCGAAAGAATTCAATATGCCGTTTGTGACCGTGCGCTGGCTCGGCGGACTTCTCACCAATTTCAAAATACTTTCCAAGCGAAATGATTATTATAAAAAACTGAAAGTTGATTTGCAGACCGGCGGCCTAGAGAAATACACTAAGAAGGAACGGCTCGGGTTTGAACGCGAAACTCGGCGCCTCGAAGAACTGTTCGGCGGTTTGGAACATTATCTCGCGTTGCCCGACGCGCTTCTCGTGATTGACCCGTGTATTCATACGACGGCGATTCGCGAAGCAAAGCGCCTGAAAATTCCCATTGTCGCCTATGTGAACACGGACGCCGACCCCGACCTCGCGGAATATTCCGTGGTCGGAAACACCAAAGCGAGAAAAAGCGTCAACTGGTTTTTGGAACAAGCAGCCGAAGCGATGCGGGAGGCAAAAGCGCTTCAATCCGCGCAAGTGAAAGAAAAGGAATCGGCTGAACCGGCGCCGAAAATGAATCCGGCGGCGGCATAACGGCTTTCATCTTATGAAAGACGATATCAAAAACATCGGCAAGTTGCGGGAGATGACCGGCGCGGGCGTGATGGAATGTAAAAAAGCCCTGCGCGAGAGTAGCGGCGATTTTGATAAAGCCGTCAAAATTATTCAGGAGCAGGGGCTCGCGAAAGTGGAAAAGCGGGCGGGCCGCGAGGCCGGCGCCGGTTTGATAGAATCCTACACTCATAATGAACGGATAGGCGTTCTGGTGGATGTCCGCGCCGAGACGGATTTCGTGGTTCGCTCCGAACCGTTCCGGAAACTCGCCCACGAACTTGCGATGCAGATTGCGGCGATGGCGCCGGCTGATGTCGAAGAACTTTTGAAACAGCCGTATATCAAAGATGAATCAAAAACAATGGGGGAGTTGGTGAAAGAAGTGAGCGCGAAAGTCGGCGAGAATGTGAAGGTCAACGGGTTTTCGAGAATGGAGGTCTAATAGCAAATTTCCAATTTTCAAGTAGCAATTTCCAATAAATTTTTCAATGAACAATGCAACAATTCAAAGAACAGAAATCAAGTTTGAAAATTGAAACATTGTCCCTCGATGGGCTCGGGATGGTGAGCGAAGTCGAACCATAAATTCAATGAAAATTAAAAATTGTAAATTGGAAATTAACTAAAATGATCCAGTTTATTCTCACCGACATCCTGATGATTTCTCTCGGTACGATTCTGTATATCGTGGCGCGTTCATTGCCGCGTATCGAGGAAGAGCCGGCGGCGAAACAAAATATGTTCGAGCGCTGGGTATCGTCCGAACTTCCCGAGAAATTCGACACCGCGTTCAACAACTTTTTGCTGAAGTCCCTTCGCAAATTCAAGTTAGTGCTATTGAAAGCCGACAATTCCATAACCAAGCATCTCAAAAAAATCGCGCCGTCCGCCAATGGCGGAGGCAACGGCAAACCGAAAATCGATTTCAAAGATATCAATAATTCCGATGAGGCGGTTGAAAAAAACGGCGAATCGGAGGATAATAATTAACGCTCAGCATCTGCGCCGGTGACAGAGAGGCCAATTGTACTTGACTGTAAATCAAGCGCCCTATGGGCTACGCAGGTTCGAATCCTGCCCGGCGCACATAACATAAAACACTACTCTCGGAGTAGTGTTTTATGTTATTATGGGGCGAGGATTCGAACGGGAAAGGCCTGCCTGCCGGTAGGCAGGGGTCGGGGAAACGGGAGTTTCCCCGTGGCGGAAGTCTTGAAACCGATGGGTTTCAAAAAAGTGAGATTCCTGCCCGGCGCACCACCAAGAAAAGTATGAACACCAAACCTCTTTTTAGTCCCACTCGTACAGAAGGCAATTTTGTTTTCCTTTCGGGTCAGATCGGGATTAAAGATGGAATACTGGTTTCAGAAAATATTAAAGAACAGGTTGCGCAGGCAGTTGAGAATATCGTCGCTCTTCTGAAGAAACATAATCTCCTACTAGAGAGTGTGATTGATGTAACGGCTTTTCTCATTGATCAAGAAGATTATCAACCTTTTAACGAAATTTACTCAGAATTGTTTAATGAACCATTTCCGACAAGGACGACGGTAACTGTTAAAAGCCTTCCGCTGGGAGCAAGAGTGGAACTTAAAGTGATTTCCCGAGCTTCATAAAGGTTGGAAGGTCGTCCAAGCCCGGCACACAGCTCAACCATAAAAATGACACAAGGCATTTTACTCGCAATCGGAGCCGCGATTACCTGGGGGCTTGTCTATGTGCTTGAGCAGCGCGTGTTGGGTCAATTTTCGGTTATGAAATTTCTTTTTTTCGAGTCAATTTTTATGTTGGTTATTTCTCTTTTGTCCATTCTCTTTTTTGAAAATATAAGCTCTCTCACTACATCGAAAAATTTCAGAGTTATTTTCGCCCCGTCGTTTTTTCTGCTCATCGCGGCTACCTTTTTAGCAGATTATCTTATTCTGCGCTCGGTGCAGTCAGCGGGCGCGACATTCGCGTCTATGTTTGAAATTACATTCCCTCTTTTCGTGACCGTGTTCGCTTTTTTTATTTTGCGCCAGCCGATACATTGGATAACGCTTCTCGGAGCGGCTTTAATTATCGCCGGCTCAATGCTGGTTATTTACGTAAATCAGCTTTAAGAGCGATTTTTACATTTTTGATTTTTTTCCTGGATTCATTACAATACGAATCAGCACTGGGCAGTGATGCCTTTCTTCATCGCGAGGGAATGTCGTGGCAATGGAATTTGAGAAAATGGGAGGAGTGAGCATGATAGCGAAGATCAGCGTAGTCCGGAGGGGAGACGAGTATCATGCGATGCTCGGTCCCGAGCACAGCGGAGGCGACAGGGAAGAAGTATTTTTTATGACCGGGGCTGAGATCGTCAGCCTCAAGCTTAGAGTCGAGGAGGAGGCTCGACGTCTCGGTATCAAGCACGTCGTAGGGCTCGACGACTAGGGGAGCGGATGAAAAGAGTGTTTAACGGCCAGCCAGAGATGACATCAATGGCTGGCCAAAGTACTTTTAAGAAGTTTCTTTGTTACAATATTTAAATGCCAGGTAGTGAAAATTCGACCCGTTCGCCCTTGGCGAACAGAGGCAATTGCAATCTAAACACTATCTACATAGTTTATGTTTAATCAAAAGGTCATAGATATCATAAAAGGGTAAGTCGAATTTCTACTACCTGGAATGCAGGAATACTTCAGCGACGCAATCGTGCTTGACCGGCTCGCGAACGGCGACCTCGACAGCCGCGTAATTTTTTTTACGAAAAAGTTCGGCAAGCTTGTTGCAAAAGCGAAAAGCGCGAGAAAAATCACTTCGAAACTTTCAGCGCATCTCGAACCGGGCAATCTTATCCAGCTCCGGCTGATTGAAAAAAACGGCCTGCAGGTTGTCGACGCGCTCAAAAGAGCGCGGCTCACGATGCCCCTACAGGACCTTTATTTCGTGGGCGAGCTTTTGGCCGAGGCGGAACCGGAGTCCGGGATTTGGGAGCTCTGCGCCAAAGAGAAATTTTCCTGGCGCGAAGCGTTAAAAATTTTGGGCTGGGACCCGGACTTCGCCCGGTGTTCGGATTGCCCGGGCAAGGCGTCGTCGTTCCACATAACAAGCCAGGAGTTTTTCTGTGGAAAGTGCTCTTCAAAACTTCCGAAAAACAAGGTAATATACATATGACTGCTGACTAATAACTAATGACAGATAACCGATGACAAATCACATGGAGTTGAATTCCGCGTGAGTCCTCGAAAATGAAAACATTTACAAAGACAAGTATTTTTATTGTTCTGGCCGGAGCCGTCGGATTCGGCTATTATTATTTTTTTGTGCGGCTGCCTCAGCCGAATGTCGGCCTGGAGTTTTCGAAACCCGACCAGACGCTTCTTGGCCAGCCGTTCAGCATATCGGTTTCCTTTTCGAATTATTCGGACCAGATTCTCAAAAACGCGAAACTTTCCGTTCTTCTGCCCGACGGCGTTTCTTTTTTGAACGATTCGCCGGACAAGCGCGTTTTGGAGCAGGCGGTCGGCGATCTCGGGCCCGGCAGCGTCAACCAGCAGACATTCACGCTGATTGCTCTGAACGGCAGCCAGACACTCAAGCATATTGACGCCAAATTGGCGTACGGAACAGGCGGCTCATCAGCCGAGTTCCAAAGCCAAAGCGGAATCGACGTTCCGGTCGGCCAGCCGGCGATAGGCCTGACGTTTGATGCGCCGCAAAACGTGTTCAACGGGGAACAATTCGACGTCACGGTTCACTATCAGAATAATTCCGGCCAGGATTTCAAAAATCTTCGTCTCAAAATCGATTATCCGCCGGTCTTTCAATTTATAAAGTCGAGCACCGACGCCTCGCTCGGCAACAATCAGTGGGACCTCGGAACGGTTCCGAAAAACGGCAACGGCGTTCTCACGATTACCGGCGCGCTCATCGGTCCCGAGAAATCGTTTTTCAATTTCCACGGTTCGGTTACGGCTGATATTCTCGGCCAGACATACGGAGTTTCGGACCAGACCGCGAACATCTCAATCTCGGCATCGCCGCTTTCCATTATCCCGAGCGTCAACAATACGGCCGATTATGTTTCGCATGTCGGCGACGAGCTGGCGTATGTCCTCCATTATAAAAATAATTCCAACACTACATTCGAAAATATCACGCTCAAAGCCGGACTCAGCGGCGAGCTCCTTGATTTTTCAAGCATCAGGACTGACGCGTCGTTCGACCCCATCAGAAAAACATTTACCTGGATTGCGGCGAATACGCCGGCGTTGGCGGCATTGCTTCCTGGCCAGGAGGGCTCGGTTGATGTTCGGATTAAGCTGATAAATGATTTTCCGATTAAGAGGATAAGCGACAGAAATTACACGCTCAAGCTTCACGTTGAGATTAATTCGCCGACGGTGCCGCAAGGAACAGAGGCGGCAAAAACAATGTCGGTCGCGAATCTTGAAACCAAAATTTCCGGCAAGTTGAAAATTCAGTCAAAAGCGTTATGGCGCGACGCGTCGTCGGGGATTCTCAACAAGGGACCTTTTCCGCCAGTTGTCAATAAGCCGACTCAGTATACGATTCACTGGCTGGTTTCGAACTACGCGACCGATGTTTCGAATATCGAAGTGAACGCCTCTCTTCAGGCAGGAGCCCGCTGGACCGGAGTCGTGAAAACCAATATCGCCAGCCAGCCGAGTTATGATTCCGCGAGCGGAAAAATTATCTGGGACGTCGGGAATATGACAGCCACCAAAGGAATCATCAGTCCTCCGGCAGAGGCGATTTTCCAGATTGAATTGACGCCGGCAATCAACCAAGCCGGCCAGCTCATAACTTTTTTGAGCGATACTCGGATTCAAGGGCAGGATACGTTCACGAATTCGGCGTTAAGCGGTTCGGCTCCGGTCCTGACGACCGGGCTTCCCGATGACTCGACCATTGGTTCGACTGTCAACCGAACCGTACAGCAGTAAGCTAAAATATTTTATGACAGATAACTTGATGGAAAAAATTGTAAGTTTGTGCAAACGCCGCGGGTTTATTTTCCCGGGCTCGGAGATTTACGGCGGACTCGCGAATTCGTGGGATTACGGGCCGCTCGGCGTGGAACTGAAAAATAATATCAAACAATTGTGGTGGGACAGGTTTGTCCGCCAGCGCGACGATATCGTGGGGATTGACACCGCGCTCATTATGAATCCGAAAATTTGGGAAGCGAGCGGGCATACAAAGACGTTCTCGGACCTTTTAAGCGAGTGCGTAAGTTGTCATCATCGCGTTCGGGTTGACCATTATCTTAAACCGAAAGAACAAACTGAACTGAATGAGAAATGGAAAAAAAGCGAGAGCGACCCGAAAGGTCTTCTGTCTTTGCAGAAAGAAATCCAGAAGACGCTGAACGAAAAAGCGGCGTGCCCGCAGTGCGGCAAAAAAGAATGGTCAGCCCCGAAACCTTTTAACTTAATGCTGTCCACTACGCTCGGAGCGACCGAGAGCGGCGACAAAGTTTACTTGCGTCCCGAAACGGCGCAGGGAATGTTCGTTAATTTCAAAAATGTTTTGGAAACAATGCGGCCGACGTTGCCGTTCGGCATCGCTCAAATCGGAAAGGCATTCCGGAATGAAATCACGCCTGGAAATTTTGTTTTCAGAACGCGAGAATTCGAACAGATGGAAATAGAATATTTTGTTCGCGAGAAAGAGTGGAATACATATTTTGAACACTGGCTAAAAGAGTTCCGCGATTGGTTTGAAGAAATCGGCTTGCCTCAAAAATTGGTGCATGAAGTGGAAGTGCCGGAAGCGGACCGCGCGTTTTATTCGAAGCGGTCAGTTGATTTTGAGTTTGATTTTCCTTTTGGGCAACGGGAGTTGTACGGGCTCGCGTACCGTGCTGATTACGATTTGAAAAATCATGAAACCGCGAGTGGCGTGAATTTGAAATATCGCGACCCCGAGACTAAAGAAGAATTCTGGCCGCATGTTATCGAACCGACATGGGGCGTCGGGCGGTCAGTATTAGCGCTCCTCACTGCCGCGTATTCGGAAGAAGGCGACAGGACCGTTTTGAAACTGAAACCGAAACTCGCTCCGTACAAAGCCGCGGTGTTTCCGCTTCTGGCGAACAAACCGGAGTTAATCAAAAAAGCAAAGGATGTTTACCAATTACTAATTACCAATAACCAATTACTTCCTATCGCCTGGGACGACCGCGGCAACATCGGCAAGCGGTATTACTCGCAGGACGAAATCGGCACGCCATTTTGCATCACGATTGATTTCGATAGTTTGGAAAAAGACGATGTGACGGTCCGCGACCGCGACACGATGAAACAGGAACGGATTAAAATAAACGAACTCCAACAGTATCTCCATGGCAAAATTTATTGTTAAGGGCGGCAGGCCGCTTGAGGGAGAGATTCGATTAAGCGGGGCGAAAAATGCGGCGACCAAAATGATGGTCGCTTCGCTTTTGACAAGCGAGGAGTGCGTTCTCGAAAATTTTCCGAATATCGGCGACGTCGAGATAACCGCGGAGCTTTGCCGTGACATCGGGAGCGAAATCGAAATTTCAGAATCACGCTTGGCAATTCAAACTCCCGAAATAAAAAACAGTAAAGCGCTCCATTTAAGCCGCCGCAATCGGATTCCGATTCTTGCGCTCGGGCCGCTTCTCGCGCGAGTCGGCGAAGCCGAAGTTCCGATTTTGGGAGGAGACAAGCTCGGGCACCGTCCGGTGAATCTTCATATAAAAGCGCTTGAAGCCCTTGGCGCCGAAATTACCGTCAATGCCGAAAGCTATCGCGCGGTCGCGAAGAACGGTCTTCACGGCGCGGAAATCGAGTTCGATTTTCCGAGCGTCGGCGCGACCGAAAATACTATTCTCGCGTCGGTGCTCGCGAAAGGAAAAACGGTTTTGAAAAACGCCGCGCTCGAACCCGAAATCATCGATTTGATAAAAATGCTCCAGAATATGGGAGCCATCATCGAGTTCGGCGCGAATCGAGATTTTTATATCGAAGGCGTAGCGCGGCTCCACGGCGTTACGCACCGGATTCTGCCGGACAGAAACGAAGCGGTGTCATTTGCATGTCTCGCCATTGCGACGAACGGAAAAATTCTGGTTCGCGACGCAGTACAGGAGCACCTGATTACTTTTTTGAATGTGGTTCGGCGGCTCGGCGCGGAATACAAAGTCGTTCCGGAAGGAATTGTGTTTTATCGTCCCTCCTTCGCTGCCTACTCCGCCGAAGTAGCTTCGGCTACGAAGGCCGGGAAAGCTTCGGCGGGCAAGGGCAATGGACTCAAACCGCTTGATGTCGAAACCGCGGTGCATCCGGGATTTATGACCGATTGGCAGCAGCCGCTCGCGGTCGTCCTGACGCAGGCGAGCGGCACATCCGTGATTCACGAAACAATGTACGAAGACCGATTCGGCTACGCGAAGGACTTGAATTTTTTGGGAGCGAACATTGAGGTCTCAACGGATTGTCCGGAACATTCTCCGTGTCGTTTCAAGGGAAAAGAATTTCATCATGTTGCGAAAATCAACGGGCCGACAAAATTACGGGGCGGTGATATGCAGGTGCGCGACCTCCGTTCCGGCATCGTGAATCTCATCGCGGCGCTTGCGAGCGACGGCGTTTCCGAAATAGACGGCATTGAAGAAATCGACCGGGGGTACGAGAAGATTGACGAGCGGCTGAAAAAACTGGGAGCGGAGATTGAACGATTATAAAAAATGTCACAGCCGATAAAACTAATTTCTCTCAACATCTGGGGCGGCCGTATATACGCTCCGTTCATTGATTTTCTGAAAAGTCGGTTTGGCGATACGGACATCTTTTGTTTCCAAGAGGTTTTCGACAATCCTTCAGAAAAGCATTCAAGAATACACAAAGAAGTAAGAGAAGATATTAATCAAGGCATCAAGCCCATACTCTCCGACTTCAACGGCTGGTTGGCTCCAAGCCAAGATTACGAAGAAAGTCTTGCGATGTATGTCATAAAAACGATACCGCTCCAGAAGACCGGAGATGTATTTGTATATCGTTGGAAAAATGCGATGGTGGGAAATGACGGGACTACCTTTGGAGTCAATGTGCAGTATGCCCAATTCGAGCAGAACAAAAAGCAATATACTATCTGCAATCTTCATGGCCACTGGACGCCAAAATTCAAAGGAGATGATCCTGCGCGGATTGAACAGTCTAAAAATATCAAGAAGTTTCTCGATTCTATCGAAGGCGCGAAAATATTATGCGGAGATTTTAATCTCGCGCCAGACACACAAAGCATGGAGATACTCGAAGATAATATGAGAAATCTCATTAAAGAATATGGGATAACTTCTACGCGCAGCCATCATTACAAAGAAGGAGTAAAGTTCGCTGACTATATACTTGTCTCGCCGGAGATAGAAGTGAAAGATTTCAAGGTAATTCAAGATGTAGTATCTGACCACCTGCCGCTATATTTGGAATTTCAGTAAATTTCATTTGAGCGGAATCATTTTTTAAAAAATCAGCCTTGATTCTGTTAAGAAAACCGTCTCGGAGGTTAAGCGGGCATGGTGTCCCGCCTTGGCGGGACGAGCGAAACCGAGAGCGAGCGCAATTTCCTCGCCGGGGAAATTGATAGCGTGTTTTCGTACAGAATCAAGGCTGCCCTTTGCCAATCGGATAAATGCGGAGTTATACTACCTGTAATGCTCACTCGGAAAATCGGCATTGATTTGGGAACCGCGAACACGGTTGTATTCGTGCCGGGCAGGGGATTTATCATCAACGAACCGACGATTGTTGCCTTGCGGAAGCCGCATAATTCGGTATTGGCAGTCGGCGTAGAAGCCAAGGAAATGATAGGCAGGACTCCGGAAGAAATCGTGGCGTACCGGCCTTTGAAAGACGGCGTCATCGCCGACTATTATATTACCAAAGCGCTCCTCACCTATTTTATTGCAAAAGCGGTCGGCAGGTTTAATATTTTCAAGCCCGATGTGATTGTGTCTGTGCCGGCCGGCATCACGCAGACAGAACGCCGCGCAGTCGTCAATGCGACTCTTGAAGGAGGAGCGCGGAACGCGTTCATTGTCCGCGAACCGGTGCTCGCGGCGCTCGGTGCCGGCATTCCCATCAACGCCCGCTCTGGGCACATGGTCATCAATATGGGCGGCGGCACATCGGAAGTGGCGGTCATCGCGCTCGGCAACATTGTTTCCTGGACCAGCTTGCGGGTTGCCGGCAACAAGTTCGACCAGGCAATCGCCGATTATGTGAAAAAAAAGTATTCGATTGCGATTGGCGAACAGACCGCAGAGCGCATCAAAATCGAAATCGGCGCGGCGCTGCCTTCAAAAGAAAAAATGGAATACCAGTTCCGGGGGCGGAATCTTATCAGCGGACTGCCAAGGGACCTTGTTATAAACAGCAATGAAATCGCCGAAGCACTCAATCCGTTTTTGATGGAAATCGCCGGTTCGGTGCAGAACGTGTTTAATGTCACGCCCCCGGAACTCGTTGCCGACATTATGGAAAAAGGGATTATTCTTTCGGGAGGCAGCGCCCAGCTCCACTATTTGCCGGAGTTTTTCGAGAGATTTTTGGGCGTTTCCACCTACATCGCCGAAGACCCGCTCTTTTGCGTTGCCAAAGGCACCGGATTGATTCTTGAACATCTCGATAAATACAAGCAGACGCTACTTAACAAAAGGTAATTTTCAAGTACCAATTTACAATTTTCAATAAATTTACAATGTTTCAATTTTCAAACAAAAACAATTGAAGCATTGAGTAATTGTAAATTCAATGTAAATTGAAAATTGCAAAATTAAAAATTATTTATTTTATGTTAATCGGTCACGAACAACTGGTTGAAAATTTCAAGGGTCTCGCCGAACAGAACGAACTTTCGCACGGGTACTTGTTTTCAGGTCCGTCTCGCGTCGGCAAAAAACTTTTCGCGCTGTGTTTCGCGAACTTTCTCGAAACGGGAAAATTTGGCGGGCCGAAAATGTTGGGCGACGCATTTTTGCTTGAACCTGACGAGAAGCAAACCATCGGCATCGACGAAATCCGCCGCATCAGAAATTTTTTGTGGCAGAAACCTGTTGCGAGTAAAAAAAGAACAGTGATTATTAATGATGTTGAAGCCATGACCGGGGAAGCGCAGAACGCGCTTTTGAAAATCGCCGAAGAACCGCCTCAGTCCTCGTTTCTGATTCTTGTCGCCCGCGACCCCGAGAAACTTTTGCCGACGCTCCAGTCGCGGCTCCAGAAGGTTTATTTTTCATCGGTTCCCTTGCCGCTTGTCGAGAATTGGTTGAAAGAAAAATTCGGTTGCGAAAAAGAACAATCGCGAGCCGCGGCCGTTTTGTCATCGGGCCAGCCCGGACTCGCCTGGCGAATGCTTTTTGACGAACGATTCCAGGCGCTCCGGAAGTCAGGCGAAGCGTTTCTCAAATCCGGATTCTGGGCCCGCCGCGAGATGATAAAAACCATTTTGGAACCGGACGATTTCAATCTTAACGAATTTCTGGAAATTCTTTTGATGATTCTTTCCGGAGGGCAAACTCGGGCAAAAACCAATCCGAAACTGTGGCACAAGATTCTTGATTTGCGGCACAATGCCGATTACCTGAATCTCAACCCACGGCTCCAACTCGAAAATTTATTGAACGATTAAATTTTCAATTTTCAAGTAGCAATTTTCAATGAATTTTCAATGAAGCAATTTTCAAACAACCACAATTGAAACATTGGGTAATTGTAAATTCAATGTAAATTGAGAATTAAAAATTTTATTTATCATGGCAGAAAATATCGATAACAACATAAAAGAATTTGAGGCATCGCTGAAGGCCGCGCTTGAGCGCTTGAGAGAAGAATTCGCGGCAATCCGCGGCAATCGTCCGTCGGTCGAATTATTGGAAAATATAAAAGTCAGTTATTATGGCCAGATGCTCACGATAAAACAGGTTGGGTCTTTAAGCGTACGGCCGCCGCGCGAGATCGAAATTCATATTTGGGACAAAGACGCGGTCCAGCCAGTTGCGAAAGCGATTGAAGACGCCAAAACCGGATTGAGCGTCTCGAGCGAGGGGAATCTGCTCCGGGTGTTTCTGCCGGCGCTAACCAATGAACGGCGCCAAGAACTGATTAAGTTCGCGAGAAAAACAGCAGAAGCCGCGAGAATTCAGGTACGGAGCATGCGCGACGAAGCGATCAAGAAACTCAAAGCAGCCGAAGAAAAAAAGGAAATCGCCGAAGACAATTTTTTCAAGGCAAAAGAAAAAATTCAGAAGACGATTGACGAGGTAAATAAAAATGTCGAATCGGCGCTCGAAGAGAAAATTCAGGAAATCGGGTCATAGTCATGGTTATTGTCATTCTCGTTATCATCGGTCTTTCGGTTCTCATTCTTGGTCATGAAGCGGGGCACTTTTTTGCCGCGCGGGCGTTCGGTTTGAAAGTCGACGAATTCGGTTTCGGGTTTCCGCCACGGCTCTTCGCCAAACGGAAAGGCGAGACCGAATACAGTTTCAACTGGCTGCCGTTCGGAGGGTTTGTAAAAATTGCCGGCGAAGAAGATGTCGCAAGCGGAGAGTTTGGTAAATTGGAATCGCTCCCGCTAAACGAGAAAAATCACTATTTCTTTTTTCAGCCAGCCTGGAAGCGGTTTTTAGTGATTGCAAGCGGCGTCATTGTAAACTTTTTAATCGGCTGGTTTTTAATTTCTTTTGTATTTATGGTCGGTAGCGCTCCGCTTCTCGCTGTCAGGGGGGTCCAGCGTAATTCTCCCGCGGAAAAAGCCGGAATTCTGCCCGGTGATATTATCGAACACTATACCGTAGCGAAAAATTTTATTGATTTTGTAAATCAAAATCGCGGCCTGCCTATAACATTTCAAATCAAACGAGATTCCAGGGATTTAAACTTCACCGTAGTTCCAAAAACAGATACTGCTCTGAACGAAGGCGCTCTCGGTGTTCTTCTTTCCGAATCCGGGATTGAGCGTCATGGCGTATTGAGTTCTTTAGGAGAAGGATTCAAGCAGGCGGCGTATGCTTCCGTCGCAATCGTCACCACTTTGTACGCGCTTATCAAAAATCTTTTGCTTCACGGTTCGCTCTTGGCCGGCGTGGTCGGACCGATCGGCATTGTTTCCGTAGCCGAACAAACCGGAAAAATCGGATTAGTGTATCTCCTTCAGCTTATCGGGCTTATCTCGATTAATTTGGCAGTGATTAATTTGATTCCGTTTCCGGCGCTCGACGGAGGAAGATTATTTTTGATTTTGGTCGAGAGAATTAAAGGTTCACCGATTCCGTTTAAGTTCCAGGCGTGGGCTAACCGCTTCGGTTTCATTCTTCTTCTTCTTTTGATGACATTTGTTACTATCCGCGATATTGCTCAATGGTTTTAATGTTAGGATTATAAATCTAAAATCCAAATGTCAAACCAAATCCAAAATCCCAATGACAAATAGATTTTAGATTTTGAACTTTGGGCTTGATTTGTAATTTGGATTTTGACATTTGGATTTACCGCATTATTCAATGTTAGAAGAACCGCGTATTATTTACGAGAACGAAAATTTTGTTGCAGTGGATAAGCCCGCCGGAATGCTTACTCACTCAACGCAGATAAATGCAGATATAGGCGCGGATAAACGCGGATACAAAATCAGCGAGAATCTGCGTACCAATCAGCGAGAATCTGCGGTTCTGACCGATTGGCTTTTGGAAAAATATCCAGAGATGAAGAACGTCGGCGACGAACCGGAGATTCGCCCGGGCATTGTCCACCGATTAGACAGAGAGACCTCCGGAATCCTGCTCGCGGCGAAGAACCAAAACTCCTTCGAATATCTGAAATCGCTTTTTAAGACACGGCAAATTAAAAAAACTTATTTTGCGCTCGTATTCGGGGCGTTCAAGGAAAAAATCGGAATAATTGACAAGGAGATACGCCGTAAATTAGGTACCGTAAAAAGAACGGTTTTTTCAGGGAAAGGGACAAAACAAGCAATAACGCGCTATACGGTAAAAAAAACTTTGACTAGTGCAAACGGAGAAACACTTTCTCTTCTTGAAGTTGCTCCCGAAACCGGTAGAACCCATCAAATAAGGGTGCATCTTGCATCTGTCGGACATCCGATTGTCGGCGACCAGATTTACGGTTCGAAAAACCAACCGGCTTGGGTCAGGCGCCTGATGCTCCACGCCTATTCTTTGGAATTTTCCACTGCAGAAGGCCGGCGTCTTAAGCTCGAAGTTGAACCGCCGCAGGAGTTCGCCAATCTCGGTTGAAGCATAAAGCTGGTTAGAAACGGAATAGTTTTTATTTTAGCAATCAGCGCAGGTTTTTGTTTCGTCAGGTGTTATCGGAGGCGAGCCCCTGATATGGCGAGAATTTCTATTTTTGAGAAGCTATCGGAGCTCCGATGGGCTTGGTGTCGCCTAGGGCGACCCATCGGAGCGAGATGCAGTCCCGATTTACCGCAGGAGTAAATCGAGGACGGTTCTCAAAAATAGAAAGTTGAGCGAAAGTTATCCACACCCCCACCTTTTTTAATATGTTATAATTTTTTCAATTGAGTCCGTGGAGAGTTTGTACGTAAAGGTCATAAACCATAAATAAAGGTCATAAATCACAAATAAATGAATAAAAGTATAGAACAAAGGGGATTTACCCTCATAGAACTTCTGGTGGTGATTGCCATTATTGCTGTTTTGGCCGTGGTCGTCATCTTAACCCTTAATCCTGCCCAGCTTTTGGCCCAAGCCCGCGATTCGAGCAGAATCTCTGATATGTCGACGCTCAAGAGCGCGATATCACTCTATCTGTCAGATTTTGCTTCTCCGGCTATCGGGGCTGCGGGCAACTGTTATTCGTCAACCACACTTGCACTCACGCCACTCCTGTGCGGAAGCAGAATGACCGCAACGGTTGTAACAGTATCTGCTAGTCCAGCAAAAGTCGATGGCACTGGTTGGATACCGGTTGTCTTCACTAATATCAGCGCTGGTTCTCCGATCGGTTCCGAGCCCGTGGACCCGACGAACAACGGTACCTATTTCTACAGCTATGCCACCAATGCATCGCCGAGCTTCCAGTTCGAGATTGACGCTCATATGGAGAGCCTCAAGTACGCGAACACTGGCGGCAGTGATGTCGAGTCAAAAGACGGCGGGAATAATCTTAATGTATACGAAGTCGGAACGAAGTTAGATCTGTAAATGCTGTTAAGGCGGCAATCCTGATTTTATCATCTTGTTTTTTGGAGAAGGAGCGCTTTTTTAGCGCTCTTTCTTTGTGTTTATCTATGGTTGTGCTTGGTTGTTTTTGTTATAATAATTAAGCGTAGTAAAGATTAAAAGTAATTTTCAAGTACCAATTTACAATTTTTCCGCCAAAGGCGGATCCGCCTCGGGCGGACAATAAATTTTCAATGTCTCAATTTTCAAACGAGAGTAATTGAAACATTGATTCATTGTAAATTCAATGTAAATTGAGAATTGCAAAATTGAAAATTATGTAAAGATATGCGTCTTCCCGTATCGCTTCCTCAGCTCAAAAATAAACTGATTCAGGAGAATCTTATTTCGTCCGAGCGGTTTGACGCGTTGGTCGTCGAAGCCGAACGAAAGAATGAGAATATTCTTGATGTTTTGACTTCCGAACAAATCGTTGCGGAGGACTATCTCAACGATTTTTTTGCTTCTTCTCTCGGTGTTGAACTCGCTAATTTGTCGTCCAGAAAAATTGATGAAACAGCAGCCAGAATGCTTCCGGAAGATATCGCTCGTCAGCGCCGCGCCGTTGTGTTCGGGCAAGAACCCGATGGTACGCTTGATGTGGCGATGGCCGACCCGGGCGACCTTGAAACCATAGGGTTTTTAACCGAACGCCTGAAGTCGAAAATCAAGCCGTATCTCGCGAAACCCGAGGACTTGAATCGCGTTTTTTCGATTTACGGACTCGAGTTCACCCAGAATTTCGAAAAAGTTATCGAAGAGAAAATTCAGGAGTCGCTGAAAAACCGCACGAAAAGCGTCGAAGAAGCGGCAACCCAGCTGCCGATTGTCGAAATCGTGGATAATATTTTGTCGTATGCGATTTCTCTCCGCGCCTCCGATATCCATTTGGAAATTTTAGAGGAGAATACGCTTGTCCGATATCGGATTGACGGCATACTCTACGAAATTTTGAAAATTCCCAAAGAAGTTCATCCGACACTGGTGGCGAGAATAAAAATCCTCGCCGGCCTTAAGCTCGACGAGCATTATAAACCGCAGGACGGGAGGTTTCGCCACCAAATCGCGAATCAACTCGTTGATGTCCGCGTATCGTCCATACCGACGTTCTACGGCGAAAAAATAGAAATGCGGCTTCTTGCGTCAACCGAGCGGCCGTTGTCGTTTGAGGAGTTGGGCATACTCGGAACGAACGCCAAGATTGTTTCTGAAAATTTGAAAAAGGCATACGGGATGATTATATCGTGCGGCCCGACCGGGTCGGGCAAAACGACTACTCTCTATACGATGATGAATATTTTGAATAAGCCGACCGTGAACGTCGTAACCGTTGAAGACCCGATTGAATACAATATCCGGTACGTGAATCAGACGCAGATAAATCCGGCGGCCGGCATCACGTTCGCGGCCGGACTTCGGTCTCTGCTCCGCCAAGACCCGAATATCATCATGGTCGGCGAAATCAGGGACGGCGAAACAGCCAACATAGCGGTTCAGGCCGCGCTCACCGGACACCTGATTCTTTCTTCTCTTCACACGAACGACGCGCCCACCTCGATTCCCAGGCTTTTCGATTTGGGAATTCCGCCTTTTCTGGTCGCGGCGACTCTGAATCTTATTATGGCTCAGCGTCTCGTGAGAAGAATTTGTCAGAACTGCGTGTATTCATACGAGATAACCCCAGTCATCAAAGAGACAGTCGTCAAACAGCTTCAAGAGCTCGGAGTGAAAACCGAAACGGAAATTCCGAAGATTTTGTTCCGGGGCAAAGGGTGCGTTACGTGCAACTCGATAGGGTACCGGAGCCGAATGGGTATTTTTGAAGTTCTTGAAATAACTGATAGAATAAAAAAAGCGATAACCGGGCCGCAGTTCAGTTTGGAAGATATCCGCCGTGAAGCAAGAACCGAAGGATTTAAGACAATGTTCGAAGACGGTCTTGATAAAATCCAGCTCGGACAAACGACGATTGAAGAGGTTTTGAGAGTGATACGGGAATAAGATATGCGCCTAATTCTTTTTGAAAACATGCTCCAAATCCTCGAAAATTATAGTCGTTTTTCTTCGGGAAAATTACGTGGTTCCCGTCGCTATCGCTCCGACCACTATTTTCCCCTGCAAAACTCCTTAATTTTCTGAGGTTTTTCCGAAATGTTTTCAAAAAGAATTAGGCGCATTGTTAGAAATTTTTATTAAAGGTATGCTCTATCATTATTCTGCTTCCGACAAAAACGGAAAAATCGTGGAAGACCAGTTGGAGGCGGACACACTGGGTCAGGCGCTCCAGTACCTCGCGGGAAAAGGGCTGCGGCCGGTTTCAGTGAAGCCCGTCCGCGGAACGCGTACGGGCGTATTCGGGTTTTCCCGCGGCATCAGCATGACCGATAAGATTTTCCTGACCAAATATTTGTCGCTGATGCTCAAAGTCGGGACGGATCTCCTGTCCGCAATCAACATTCTGATAGCCGATTTTGATAAACCGGCGATGAAAAATTTTCTTCTCGAAATACGGGAAAATCTTACTCATGGCAGGCCGTTTTACCAGACGTTTGCAGAGCACCCAGGGATCTTTTCGGTCGTGTTTGTCAATTTGGTGAAGGCCTCCGAGGTTTCCGGCGACCTTCAGAAAACATTCGAGGATTTGAGCGTTTCGCTCCAGCGGGAAGGCGAACTTAAGTCGCAAGTCCGTTCCGCTTTGGTTTATCCAATTATCCTTTCAGCGATGTCGGTTGTAATCATCGGTTTTCTCGTTACGTTCGCGTTGCCGAAAATCGCCGTTGCCTTTTCGCAAAGCGACATCAAGCCGCCATTTTTTTCAAGAATCGTGTTTGCCGTCGGTCTTTTCATAGGGGACCATATTATACTTCTCGCTGTCCTTCTTTTTTCTTTCGTTGGGTCCGCGATTTACTTTTTTGGGAAGAACGTCGCGGGGCGGCGTGTTCTGAGCCAGATGCTTTCGCACGTTCCGCTCGTCAGGAAAATTTACCGCGACCTCGCAGTCCAAAGGTTCACTTCCACGTTCGGCGCGCTGATGGGAGCCGGCCTGCCGATCACCCAAGCGCTGACCATTACCGCGGAAGTCGTTGGCTCGGAAAAGTTTCGTACGAGTTTGATGAGAATCGCGAACGACGGGTTGGCGAAGGGTTTGACCATCGGAGAGGCGTTTCGGCGCGAAGAGGCGTTTCCGAATGTTGTTACCAATCTCATCGCCATTTCCGAAAAAGCGGGACATCTTGAGGAAGTTCTCGCGACTCTCGCCGATTTTTATCAGTCGAGCGTGGAATCCGGCATCCGCGTCTTGGTCTCGTTTCTCGAACCGGCTCTCCTTCTTGTTATGGGTGTTTTGGTGGCGACCATCGCGCTCGCGATCATTGTGCCGATTTACCAGCTGACCGGCCAGTTCTAAACGAAATTTTCAATTATCAATTTACAATTTTCATTGAATGATGCAATGTTTCAATTTACAAATCGTTTGTCCGCCAGAGGCGGATCCGCCTTCGGCGGAAAAATTGGGAAATTGAAAATTCATTGTAAATTGGTGCTTGAAAATTGAAAATTATTATATCAAGTATGCCGTCTCAAGAAAAAGGAACAACTTTAGCAGAACTTCTCGTTGTTATCGGCATAATCGCAATTTTGGCGTCCGTTAGTTTTTTGAGTTTGTTCGGGACGAGAAGTCAGAATGATTTGAACGGCACTTCCCAGGAAATCGCCGCTCTTCTCCGTGAGGCAAGGAGCAGGTCTGTTGCGCAGAGCTCGGGTAACGGTTGGGGCGTACATTTTGAGAATAGCACGACCACGAGCCCCTTTTACGCTTTGTTTTTTTCGGCAACGTACGGTTCAACGACTACCATTGGTTATTACCGTTTGCCGTCGAGCGTGGGATACGCGGGTTCGAGTATCGCCCCCGGCTCGTTCAAAGATATAACATTTTCTCAGCTGAGCGGCCTTGCTTCGGCTTCAACTTCGGTCAGCATTTATCTTTTGGCCAATCCGGCGAACTCTTCGGCGGTCAACATAGCTTCTTCCGGAGCGGTCAGCTATTAGTAAAAGCGAAAAAGTGCGAAACAAAACGCGAATAAGTGCGAAAAAAGGAGATATGGTATTATCTCAATAAAGTATAGCAGATGGTAAAAACCATTCTCTCGGCTGATAAAAAAATATTCGCAAAGTTTCGCAGAGGTATTCGCGCCTTTTCGCTTCTGCATGAGGGCCAGTCCCTTATTGAGATTCTCGTAGCGTTGGTGGTCGGTTCGATTTTTATCATCGGCGCTGCAAGCATCATTGTTCCTTCCCTGCGGTCAAATACTCAAGTGAATAGAATTCAGGTTGGCGCCGCCCTCGGAAAGGAACTTTTGGAAAATGTCCGGGTGTCGAGCGAAGCCGACTGGCACACGATTTATAGTTTGAACAAAGGGTCCTTCAACCATTATCACCTTACCACCAGCACGTCGCCGTTTGCCGCAACGGTTGGCGATGAAACCATAGTGGTTTCCACTGCTACATACAGCCGCTATTTTTATGTGGATAATGTCGGCAGAGACGCAAGCGGCAATATTCTTTCAAGCGGCGGCACCGACGACCCCTCAACCCAAAAAGTTACGGTGGTTTACAGTTGGGCCAACGGCTCGAGCAACAATATAGTATTGTATCTGACCCGATTCAGGAATAACGCGTTCGGTCAAACCGATTGGTCCGGCGGTCCGGGGCAGGACGGTCCGGCAACCACCACGAATAATCACTTCTCCACGTCTTCCCAAATTGATTACGCGACAACCACCGGTTCAATTATCATAAAACTACAATGAGAAATAGGGGAAAAAATTTTTTCGTCATTCTTTTTTTGCTGGTTATTATCGCTCTCAATATTTTCATTCTCTCGGATATCGCAGAGGCGGCAACTAACATCAGTTCTTCTGTTGCCGCGCACTGGGCCTGGAACGATCTCATCGGCTGGCTCGATTTTTATAATACTCAGACGATAACCGTCAGTTCGCAGAACATAACCGGCTACGCCAGTTCTTCGGTGGGCGACATTTCTCTCGACTGCCACACGACGAGAAACGGGGATATTTGTTTGCAAAGCAGCTATCAGGTGACGAATGACGTCGCCGGGAATCTTTCGGGCTGGGGTTGGAATGATGCGTATGGATGGATAAGTTTCGACTGCAACAACAATAACGGCTGCGGCCAGTCGAACTATCGGGCGTATATTGACGGAAACGGCAATTTCCAGAATTACGCATGGAATGACGCGATAGGATGGCTCAGTTTCAATTGCGATAATGGCGGCGGTTGCGCCACGGCCAGTTACAAAGTGCTTGCGACCTGGGCGGCTACCACGACAACCGGCTATCTTGATTCGAGCACGTACGATACCGGCGTGACGAACGGCGCTCAGCTCAATTCGGTATTGTGGCACGGCAGTCAGCCGGTCGGCACTGCGGTCCGTTTCCAGTTTGCGACGAGTAATGCTTCGAGCGGGCCGTGGACGTTTGTGGGTACGGACGGAACCGGCGGCACGTACTACAATACGGGGCCGGATGTGTCGCTCCGCCTCGATTACACGCTCCACAACAACCAGCGCTATTTCCGGTATCGGGTGACGCTCGTTTCCAATTACGCGCAAAATCTGACCCCGCGCGTTGACGAAGTTATCGTTAATTGGAGTCCGTAGGGATAGGGGGTAGGGTATAGGGTTTAGCGATTAGGGTATTGTATAATAATTGATGCAGATGGTTTCGAATCTAAATCTAAACCCTACACCCTATACCCTAAAACCTAATCGGGGGCAGGCCGCTCTCTCCTTTGTCTTTTTAATAGGCGTGATTATTATTTCGATAGGGGCAACATTGGCGTTTCTCGCGGCGAGCTTTTTGAGTTCCGGCTACGGATTTCAGGCGGCAAACCGGGCGCTTGCGGTTGCTTCGGCTGGCGCCGAAGACGGGTTGGTAAAATTGGTTCGGAACAAAGATTTTTCGGCGCCAACGCCGTACTCGGTTCCGGTTGGCAATGATTCGGCAAGTGTCACCGTAAATCAGAACACTCCGGCTTCGGGGCAGGCAACCATTGTGTCGAGCGCAACCGTGTCCTTTCGGCAAAGAAAAATTCAGGTTATTGTTTCAATAGGCAGTACAACCGGTAAAGTCGATGTTGTGTCGTGGGGACTTCTGACACTCTAAACGTAAACATGAAAAATATAATAGAAAAGGTCTTATCCTTTCTGCGGGCGAGAACGAAAGTCGGCGGTCTTGAAATTTCCGACACAGCGCTTCGTTTCGCGTACTTCAAAGGCGGGGCGCTTCATGTGGTCGGTTTGCGTTTGCCGCCAGGGATTGTGGAACAAGGAGAAATAAAAAATCAGGAGCAGCTGCTCGAGGCATTGAAAAATTTGCGCCGGCAAATCCCAGCCGATTTTCCCCGGAACAGCCCGGTCAGCGCGGTTGCAACGCTGAGTTCGGTCCGCATCTATATCCAGGCGTTCACTCTGCCGCTGATTGAAGGGGAGAACCTTGAAGAGGCGGTTCAGTTGAATATCAAAATGATTTCTCCCATTGAACTCTCCCAGGCGTATTCGGGCTGGCAGCCAGTCGATAAAAATCAAAGCGAATCCAAACTGGAAATTTTAACCGCGTTCGTGAAAAAAGCATTTGTTGACCAAGTAGGCGTTCTTTTGAAGGAGGCCGGATTTTCTCCGATTGCCATGGAATCAGGAGCGTTGTCTCTCGCACGTTTGCTCCGCGAAAAGGCGGTCGGATTTGAACCCGATAAATTTTATCTTTTGGCGAGCATTGATAACCGCGGCCTCCAATTCCTGATTATTCGGCGGGGCCAGCTTCATTTTGAGTATTTCAATTCGTGGAAAAATATTCAGGGAGATGGCAAAGAAATTTCTTGGCAGGATTTTGAGGCGGCGGTAAAGCGAAATCTGCATCAGGTTTTGACGTTTTACGGCACGCACTGGCTCGAGCCTATTACCGAAGTGTTTCTTTTGACAAATACGTTTGGAGAAGAGGTTTCGAAAATTATCAGGGAAAATTTTTCTTTGACTGTCAGAGAATTGAAATTGAAACTCGACCAGCCCACTGGAAGAGAATTATTTGAAGTTGTCGGAAGCGTGCTTCGCGCCGAGACCCCACGTTTCAAAGACCGTGACATAAATCTTTTCGGCATCACCGTGCAGGAAGAATTCCGCCGCCGGCAGGTAATCGATTTTTTGAAATTCTGGGAAATGTCGGTGCCGTCCTCGCTCGGTATTCTTCTCGTAGTGCTTGTTATATCGTATTCGTTTTTGGTGAGTATGCGCCATTCTCTCGAGTCCCAGATATCTTCTTCGACGGTCGGCACGGAGAGCAAGCAGATTAGTTCTCTGAAGACCCAAATAGACGAATTTAACCGTTTAGTTTCCCTTGTTTCTTCGACCCAAAATTCGTTGAAACCGAAAATACCCGTTCTTGATAAAATCGGTTTTTTGGCGAATTCAGGCGGAGTGACGATAGAGAGATTATATCTTCAAGGAAACGGTTTGCCTGGGACATTGAGCGGCGGAGCAACATCGCAGGACCAATTGTTAAATTTTAAAAACGCCCTGGCCGCCGATCCGGCATTCGACTCGGTCAATCTTCCGCTTTCGGATATTCAGTCGAAGAACGATGGATTATCCTTCACGATAAACTTTGTGTTGAAGTAATGGATAGCTCGCTTTCGATATCCTTGAAGGTCGAATAGAGTATTTTTTCATCCGTACGGCTTATTTTTTTGAGCACGAATTCAGAGGCCTTTTTTCTTGACCCTTGCCTGCCCGCCGAAGTTTTAACGAAGAAGGGACTCTTGACCCTTGACTCTTTTGGGCGAATGCCGATTCGAAGCCGCCAGAAATCTTTTGCGTTTAGTTTCTGAATGACTGATTCTGCTCCATGATGTCCTCCGGCTCCACGGCCGAAAGAAATTTTATAGTTGCCCAGTTCAATATCACCGTCATCGTGAACAATGAGAAGTTCTTCCGGTTTAACGTTAAAAAATTTCAACGCCGCTTGAACAGCAGTACCGCTTTCGTTCATAAAAAGAAGCGGTCTCGCGAAGGCAACTCCTCCTATTTTTAGGCACTCGAAATTTTTCGACGCGGTTGGCTTTCGAAATTTCAATTCGTTTGAGGCATATTTTGAAGACAGATTCTTCAGGCGATAATCCACGAATAACCTCCCGACATTGTGGTAGGTATGTTCGTATGCTTTTCCGGGATTGCCCAGTCCTATAAGGAGCTTGATACTTGAAAATGGCGTTGGGGTTGAATTCTTTATTTCGGTAGTATACAATGAAGTCCGTAATGAGACAATTTTTCGCGTCGTTTCTCGAAGTCATTGAGGTGATCGCGGTTGCGTTCGGAGCCGTGTTTCTTATTCGGAGTTTTCTTGTCCAGCCGTTTTTGGTGAGCGGCTCGAGCATGGTCCCGAATTTCTCGGACGGCGACTACCTGTTGGTGGATGAAGTGACGTACCATTTTCGGCAGCCGGAACGGGGAGAAGTCGTTGTATTCCGCTATCCCAAAGAAGAATCGGTGTATTTCATAAAAAGAATTATCGGATTGCCCGGAGAAGAGGTTCGAGTACAGAACGGCAGGGTGACTGTTTTTAACAGCGAGCACCCCGACGGCTTTACTCTTGACGAGAGATATCTTCCCGGAGGAACAACGACTGCCGGCAACGGAGAATTTCAGGTGCCTAGCGACGGTTATTTCGTTTTAGGAGATAACCGCCCCTACAGTTTTGATTCAAGGAATTGGGGCATGTTGCAGGCGAAAGAAGTTGTTGGATTAGTCCAATTTCGTCTCTGGCCGCCGAGTTCTCTTCACGTATTCGCCGCGCCGTCGTACTGAAATGATAAGAGAATATTTCAAATTTATTTCCGCAGTTCATCTTTTTTTGGTCAGAGATGGAAAAATATTATTGTTGCGAAGATACAATACCGGCTATGAAGATGGAAATTATAGCGTCCCTGCCGGTCATATCGATGGGAATGAAAGAGCTACAAAGGCAATGATGAGAGAAGCAGTGGAAGAAACCGGAATAGATATAAACGAAGACCAAGTCCGAATGATCCATGTAATGCATAGAAAATCTGATGAAGAACGAATTGATTTTTTCTTTAAAGCAACTCAGTGGCAAGGAGAACCTAAAATTATGGAGAAAGATAAATGTGATGACTTGAAATGGTTTTCCTTTAGTCAATTGCCGAAGAATACAATTCCATATGTAAAAGCGGCAATAGAGAACTACAAAAATAGAATTTTGTTTTCTGAGTTCGGATGGAATTAGTGTTAAAAATGAAAAAATCGAAAAAAAAGACCGCAAATAAGAAAACTTCCGAAGAAGGTCTTCGAGCGCCCCGTGGAATGCGCGACATTTTGCCTTCCGAGCAGGTCTGGTGGGACAGAATCTCAAAAGAAGTCAGCGAGCTTGCCGAGTTTTATAATTTCAGCCGCATCGAGACGCCTATTTTGGAATACGCTTCGCTTTTTGAACGAGGGGTTGGCGAAGAAACCGACATGGTTGGCAAAGAGATGTATTTTGTTAGAAGCAAGGGCGAGGACCGTCTGGTGCTTCGGCCCGAAAACACGGCGCCGATTGCGAGAGCGTATCTCGAACATCATCTCGGCAGAACCGCTTCGCTCCAAAAATTTTTCTACCAGGGGCCGATGTTTCGGCACGAACGTCCCCAGGCCGGCCGTTTCCGCCAATTCACCCAGATTGGATTCGAGGTAATCGGGGGTTCGAATGACCCGATTTATGACGCCGAAATAATATTACTGTCCGACCGGCTTCTGAAAAATCTCAAAATAAAAAACATCGTTTTAAAAATCAATTCTATCGGATGCCGCGTATGTCGTCCGACCTACAAACGGCAACTCCAGAATTATTACAAAAACAAGGAGAAAAAACTTTGTCCGGACTGCCAGCGCCGTCTGAAAACAAATCCACTTCGATTGCTCGATTGCAAACACGAGTCATGCCAGCAATTCAAGGCGGATGCGCCGAATTTTCTCGATAAGCTTTGCAGCGGCTGCAGTTCCCACTTCAAAAGCGTTCTCGAATATCTCGAGGAATTGAAAATGTCGTATTCGATAGACAATACGCTGGTGCGCGGCCTTGATTACTATAATCGGACAGTATTTGAATTTTTCGTCGAAGGGCCTGGCTCGGAGTTCGGCGCGCTTCCAGCCGGAGGCAGATACGATTATTTGTTTGAGATGCTCGGGGGCCGGATGACGCCCGCGGTCGGCGCGGCGGTCGGCATCGAGCGCCTGATTTCCGTAATGAAGGCGCAGGGACTTGAGCCGCCGCTGAAAATCCACAAAAAAGTGTTTCTTATCCATGTCGGCGAACTCGCCAAGAAGAAGTCCTTGAATCTTCTCGAACAACTCCGTTCCGCGGGGATTTCTGTGGCCGAAGCGTTGGGACGCGATTCGCTGAAGACCCAACTCCGGCTTGCGGACCGCGAAGACGCGCGGCTCGCGCTGATTTTCGGCCAAAAAGAAATTTTCGAGCAGAGTATCATTATACGGGACTTGGGAACTCACTTGCAGGAAAGTGTTCCTATGGATACAATCGTTGAGGAGGTCAGAAAAAGGCTGAAAACAAAATAAATGGACTGCCTTTTTTGTAAAATCTCCGGCAAAGAGATTCCTTCAGAGATGATTTATGAAGACAGCAGCGCGTTCGCGATACTTGATACTCATCCCATGGCGCCGGGGCACGCGATGGTAATGCCGAAAAAACATTTTGAAACCATTCTTGATTTGGAAGATAGTGAACTTGCAGCGCTCTTTTCCGCGGTCAGGAATGTGACGAAATTATTGCAGGAGGTTTTTGCGCCGGACGGATTCACCATCGGCATTAATCACGGCAAAGCAAGCGGCCAGACCATTGAGCATCTTCATATTCATGTCATTCCGCGGTTTCAAAACGACGGCGGCGGTTCAATCCATTCGGTGGTCGATAATCAGCCGAAGGAAACAGTCCGTGAAATCGCCGAGCGAATCAGAAACAACCGGAGTAGTTAATGGTTAATAATTTTCAATTACTAATTTACAATTTTCAATAAATTTTCAATGAAGCAATTTTCAAACAAAAACAATTGAAACATTGAGTAATTGTAAATTCAATGTAAATTAAAAATTGAAAATTTAAAGTATAATAACAATATGGCATCAATTACAGCAAAAAAGCGGGAAGGCGAGTCCGCGAGTACGCTTCTGTACCGGTTTTCGAAACGAGTGAAGCAAAGCGGCGTTGTGAAAGAATTCAGAAAAAGGAGATTCCGCCGCAGGCCAACTAGCAAGCGGAGGATGCGGGTTTCGGCGCTTCACCGCACGAAAAAGAAAGCCGAACGGGAACGGCTCCGGAAACTCGGCGTTCTGTAACATCAGATGATGCCAATCAACGAATTTTATGCCAATGATGCGAATTGCAAATAGTCGTATTCGCGATTTGTAGATTGGCATTACATTTGTATATTGGCATCATCACACCAATGAAGGGGCTCAAAGAAAAATTGACGGATGATCTGAAAGAATCTTTGAAAGCGCGCACAAGCGAAAGAACCGATGTGGTGCGTTTTTTGCTTGCCCAGCTTCAGAACCGCGAGATTGAAAAGAGAAGCACGGGCCAGGCGCCGGTATTGGCCGAAGAAGAAGCAATCGAGGTGCTCCAAAAAGAAGTAAAAAAAAGAAGAGAGGCAATCGAGCTTTTCAAAAAAGGCGGGCGCCCCGAACTGGTTCAAAAAGAGGAAAAACAACTCGCCTATATAAACGGATATTTGCCCGCGGAAATGAGCCGGGAAGAACTCGAAAAAATTATTGATGATTTAAAACATCAGGGCTTTAGCGATTTCAATTCTTTGATGAAAGAAGCGATGAAAAAAGTGAAAGGAAAAGCCGACGGCAAACTAGTGAGCGAGATTGTGAGAGAAAAAATATGAGCGGAGACGATAAGCGCTATCCGGGAGTTGGTGTCGCCGTAATCGTTGTGAAAGAAGGGAAAGTACTTGTGTGTAAAAGAGGAAATACTCACGGTAGTGGAACTTGGGCAGTCCCCGGCGGTAAACTTGAATTCGGCGAGACGTGGGAAGAATGTGCCCGAAGAGAAGTTCAAGAAGAAGCCGCAATTAAAGTTAAAAATCTTTCTTTCGTTTACGCCACTAACGATATTATGCCAGGCGACAGTAAGCACTACGTAACGATTTATATGATAGGAGAATATGCAGGCGGTGAAGTCCATGCAAACGAGCCGGAGAAAAATAACGAGTTTCAATGGCTAGAATGGGAAAATATACCGCAACCAAGATTCATTCCTCTTGAAAATCTTTTCAAAGCCGGGTACAAGCCGATTTAGTCGTATGGAAGCAAAAGACCCTCGATTAGAAAAAAAATTGCAAAAGATTTCCGAAAGTATCTTGAGAGTTTTCGGCCCAAAGAAAACAATCCGAAAGAAAGCGGATATTTTTTTATTGTCCCATAGAGAAATGGTGCGACTGAAGAAGAAATTCCTGCCGCGCGAAAAAGGACCCGCGAATGTCCTCGCGTTTCCCGAGCCGAAGCACTGGCCCCACCCCGAAAAAAAGAATATTGGCCTCGGCGAGATTTACCTGAATCAGGGCCTCGCGAAAGGGGATATCAACGAATTGACAAAGCTTCTTATCCACGGCCTGTTGCACCTTTTGGGCTATGCTCACAAGAAAAAAAGTGATAGAATAAAGATGGAGAAAATGGAGAAGGAATTATTGACGCATATATTATAATTTTCAATTTTCAAGTAACAATTTTCAATAAAATTCCAATAAATCAATGATACATTGAAAATTCAATGAAAATTGGTAATTGTAAATTTATTTATTATGTCTTCAACATATGTAGTCGGCCTTGATATTGGCACTTCGATGATAAAAGCCGCGGTAGCGGAGATTCGGAACAACAAGCCGATTCTTCACGGGGTTTTCAAAGAACCCTCGGTAGGGCTCAGAAGAGGCGCGGTCATTGAAATCGGCGAGGTCTCGCCCGCGATCAGCCGGCTTTTGAGCGAAGTGAAAAAGAATTACAAGCCGGCACTGAAGACGGTCTATGTAAATATCGGGACTTCCCAGATTAAAACCCAGAGTTCGCGGGGCATCGTGGCAGTTTCCCGGGCCGACACGGAAATTTACCGCGATGACATCGAGAAAGTCATCAGGGCGAGCCAGGCCGTCAATCTTGCCCCGAACCGTTTGATTATCCATAATGTCACCCGGGAATTCATCGTTGACGGCGTCGGCGATATAACCGACCCGCTGGGATTAAGCGGAAATCGCTTAGAAGTGAATTGTCTCGTTATTGACGCGTTCGCTCCTCATGTGAAAAGCGTGATGAAAGCGGTTGAGATTGCCGGCGGCAGAATCGGCGGCTTGGTATTGAACCCTTTGCTCGCAAGCCGCGCAGCGTTGAGTAAAACGCAAAAGGACTTGGGCACTGTTTTAATCGATATCGGGGCGGGCACCACGAGCTTTTCCGTTTTCGAGGAGCATAAATTAATCGGTACTGGCATTATTCCTTTCGGCGCAGGAACCATCACCAACGATCTAGCGGTCGGCCTTCGGATTCCGGTTGCCGCCGCGGAGAATTTGAAACTTCATTACGGATACGCCCTTGCCAAAGAAGTGAGTTCGCGGGAAACAATCGGTCTCGAAAAATTCTCGCCGGCGGAGCACGGTACCGTGTCGCGGCGGTTTGTCGCCGAGGTTATCGAGTCCCGACTTGCCGAAATTTTCGAATTCGTGAATAATGAACTGCGAGCGTTCGGCAAATCAGGCAAGCTTCCCGGCGGAGCAGTGCTCGTGGGCGGGGGAGCCAAAATGCCGGGGATGACCGAACTCGTGAAACAGGAGCTGAAACTCGCGAGCCAGATCGGCTTGACGCTCCGCGAAGAATGGGGGAACGAAGGCAATGACTTCGGAGACGTGTTTGAAGACCCAGAATTCGTGAACGCGCTCGGCTTGATTCTCTGGGCATACGACCACCAGCGCCGCCAGCAGCCCGTAGCGGCATCGCTCTTCAAATTTAAAGAGTTGTTGCGCCATTTTCTTCCATAAAGGTTACATGCCAGGTAGTGAAAATGCGATTTAGGCAACCCAATTTTATGCTATGCTATTATGAGTAAACAAAATATAAGCGAAGGTCATCATTTCATCACTCAATCATGCGGTTGCCTTAAATAACGTTGCAATCGCATTTCTACTACCTGGTATGAAAAAAAAGTCCCATCCGAAAATTAAAAAAGAAAAACAGAACAATTCGCCTATAGTTATTAAAGTCGTCGGCATCGGCGGCGGAGGAGGCAACGCGATATCGCGGATGAGCCGCAATTTCATCCGCGGAGTCGAGTTTATTGCCATCAACACCGACCATCAGGATTTGGACCGTTGCGGAGTCCGCCGGAAGATTTATATCGGCCGCAATCTGACTCGCGGCCTCGGAACCGGAATGAATCCCGACATCGGGAGGCAAGCAGCGGAAGAGAACCGTTCCGAAATTGCCGAAGCGCTCAAGGGCGCGGACCTGGTTTTTCTGGCTGCCGGATTCGGCGGAGGAACCGGCACCGGCGCCACGCCGGTTGTCGCCGAAATCGCGAAGCAGGCAGGCGCATTGACCCTTGCGTTTGTAACGAGACCATTCGGTTTCGAAGGCAGCCAGCGTGACCGTATTTCTCAAGAGGGCATTGCGAAGTTGCGTGACAGAGTGGATGCGCTGATTGTTGTTCCGAACGACCGGATTTTCAGCATTATTTCGAAAGACACGCCGCTTTTAAAAGCATTCGAAGCAATAGACGATGTCCTGCGGAATGCTTTGCAGGGCATTGTGGAATTGATTGTTGCTCCCGGGATAATCAATCTCGATTTCGCCGATGTGCGGTCCATTATGGAAAACGCGGGCACTGCCATTGTCGGGCTCGGCATCGCGAGCGGTCCGGAGCGGGCAACCGAAGCAGTCCGGCAGTCCATCAACTCACCGCTTATTGAAGTAAGCGCTGAAGGAGCAAAGAGTATTCTTCTCGGCATTTCGGGCGGCCGCGACCTTCGGATGAACGAGGTTAACGAAGCGGCGCGATTGATTGCGCAGGCCGCCGACCCGGGAGCAAGAATAATTTTCGGGGCGTATCGCGACCGGAATCTCAAACCGAACCAGATTAAAATAACGCTCATCGCAACCGGAATCAACGGCGTACTGCCGGTGAATTCTCTGTTCGGAACGTATCAGACCAAACGGGAAAGTTTTTTGACCGAAGAAAGAAGCGGAGGCGGAGGGAAGACGGAGGATTCGGCGCCGGTTTCGGCAAGCGCAAAAGAAAAAAGTTTTTCTTCTCAGCTAGGAGATAAATCAGAGTATGTTGAACCCAGCAAAAAGAAACCGCTGAAAGCCGACAAGGAAAGCGAAATCTGGGACATCCCGACGTTTTTGCGGAGGAAGAAACGATAGTTTCCGAGTATCATAGTTTTCAGACATGAAGGAAGGTAGAGAAATTTTCAAAGTAACGGGAGAACCAGAAGATACTTCTAAAATAAAAGAGCATGATGCATGGGCTCGATTTCGGGAAGGGAAAAAGGATTCCCGCTTGAGGGAGTTTTTAGATACTATCGACTTTGAACTGCTTAGAAGTCTTTTTCTTGAAGCAGCGAGGAAATCGGGAGTAAATCCCGAGACACTGAATTTCGTTTCCGCCGATGGGATATTCGGAAAGTCAGGAAGTCTTTTAGAGCCCCTCGGGGCTTATAGTGGCTCCAGGAATATCGTTGCGTTGAGTATGAGAAAAATGGAGGATCGCTTCGGAGTCGAAGGCAAGGATCTTGATACAGTAGCGCTTTCAACGCTTTGCCATGAAGAAGTGCATGCTACGGCGAAAACAATATGCATTGGTCTAGGTTCTGAAGCCGAACAAGCCGGGTACCAACGAACGATGGAGAGTGCGACTGGTCGGCTCGAAAAACGCTTTCTACTATTTAATGAAGGGGTTACCGAGAAGCTTTGCCGGCAGATACTCGAGGAATATGTTGAACGTACTCATTTCGCTGATAGCCAAGGAATGAATCGCCTTCGAGATTTATTTAGAGAGAAGCATCCTTACGAGTCTTTGGTAGAATTTGTCGATCTCTTTATAGATCGTGTAAGTGCAGAAACGGAAGTAAGCAGAGATTTGGTGTGGCAGGCGATCATCCGTGGCGCTTACGAAGGAGAACGTTTTGACGATCCTGAACTGCAACAACTATTTTCAGAGTTGCTAACCCCAGATTTTATTGAGCTCTTATCTCAAAATAAAATTTCCGATTTGCGAGGAAAGTTGACTAAATCGAGGGAAAAGACACCGACAAATTCTTTTAAAACAAATGGGATGAATGCTCCAAGACGAGAAAACGAAGGCAGATTAAGAAAATGGTTAAAGACTCTTCTTCCAACATCACTTTAAGTTCTTGAGAGATATGTTGATTTTTCTTACGTAATATTAATTACTTCTCAACTTCCTGCGGACGTTCCAAAACAAGCGGTTCAACTTCGATTGATTCGCCGGTAATTTTTAAAATATCTTTGTCGATTTTCGAGAATTCTTTGTAAGCAGTGTTATAACTTTTGACGGTCAGGTCGAGATTTTTTCCGACTTTCAGCATAAAGTCGTCGTAGCGGCCAAGATGCGTGGTCAGTTTTTCAATTTCTTTTTTTATTTCCTCGGTTGATTCTTGGATTTTGAACGCGCGGAGTGCCTGGAATAATACTTGAAGATATGCGGAGAATGTCGTCGGCGAGACGATAATCACGTGTTTTTCGTTGTAAGCGTAATCAATCAAATCGCGTGTGTTTGATTTTGTCGCTCCGACTTGATTTATCAGAAGGTCGTAATAAATCGCTTCCGAGGGAATAAACATAAACGCGAGATTCACGGTTCCTTCTCCGGGTTTGATGTATTTTGCGGTTTCGTCAATCCGCGCTTTCAAATCAGCGACGAATTGTTTTTCGAGCCGTTCGCGCGCCAGAGGATCTGACTCGTTTATCAAACGGTTGTAATTCTCCAAACTGAATTTCGAGTCAACCGGCACGACCTGATTGCCGACAAAAATGACCGCGTCGACAATCGTGCCGTCTTTGAACGGATACTGTATCTGATAGTTCGAAGGCGGAAAAATATTCCTGAGGATGGTTTCAAGATAATATTCGCCGAGCACGCCGCGCTGTTTAGGGTTTTTCAAAATGTCCTGGAGATTTTTCAGCTGGTCGGCGAAGTTGACGACTTGCTTATTTGTCTCATCGAGCTTGGTCAGCCGTTCCATCACCTCTCCCACGATTTTTACGCTCTGGCTGAACTGATGCTGGGTCGCTTGGCCGACTTCGTGGAGTTTCGTGTCAAGCGTACGGTTCAGTTCGTTGATTCTGTCCTGAATGAGAAGCATTGACTGGTCGGGTTTTTTTTCGTCGTGTTGGCTTCTTAGAAGCCGCGACAACCAATAGAAACCACCGATTAAGACAATGACAATAGTGGCGGTTAAAAAATATTCAGCCATTTCTATGTATGCTATAGTATCCATAGCATTTTAACAAATATACCCATTGCGGAAAGCAATGTATTCATCAGCGTTAATCCGTGTTTTAACTCGTGCGTATCTGCGCGGTGATTAGATTGCTTTTCGCAATGCCTAGGACGATGAATCCACTCGGGCAGTGCACCCGCATCAAGCCCGCTAAAAGTCGGGCAGGGGGAAATCATGGACAACGCAACGAGAAAGAAGATGAGCATGTTCGAAGGCATTTGCAGTTTGTACGCTTTCACCGACGCGAGCTTTTTGGCTGTACACTTCTTGAGTTTGTTTGTACTCCCGGGAAACTTCGCGTGGCCTTGGTGGCTGGCTCTTCCCGCGGCTTCTTTCCCTGTTTTGTTCTTCACAGGGCTGGTGGCCTTGAAGAACAGCAAGGAAATTTGGTATTACATCGGCTCACGGCAGTTCGGCCTCAGCGGGACTTTTATCCTGGCCGGCGTGGTTACTTACGCCTTTTCACTCGGGACCATCGATGAGCTGATCGGTACCAAGCTCTTTGCGCCACCGCTCCCTTGGCTCTTGCTTAGAGTGAGCGTCGTGGCCTTGATCATGATGGTCGTGGCTTTCGTGATACATGAACCTGCTCCTGATCTGAGCTGGTGGGTTCAAGGGAGACGACGGGGTCTGAGCTAGTCAGTAACCGGCGGGGCTTCCGTCATTCGATGGAAGCCCTGCCAAGGAGTTTTTTCAACTCACTTTTTCGCCACAAGAAAATTGATTTGAGAAAGTTCTTTTAGTTTATTTCTTCCTGTTGATAAATCCCCACACCCCGTGAGGTGTGGGGATAAACTCTCTTTCCCCAGCCATTTCATCTGTTAGTATTAAAGGAGACGATTTTAATCGCGCGTTTTATCTTTTAATGAAAACTCATTATTACTGCACAAACTGCAATATTTATTTCTACGAAGAAAAATTGCCGAACATCAACCGAGTTCATTATGAATGCGGTTCGTCGGCGAGTATTATAAAACATTTTTCTGATGTCGAGAGTCAAGAGGAAGAAGAGTGAAAAAATCCAATGGGGTCTTCGCTGGTCCACTATCTTTTGGCTTTGAAATCGTTCGGGTATGGCATCGCCTTTTTCGGGATGATTGTCGAAGGAGAACTTCTTCTCCTCATACTCGGTTTTTTGACAAGCCAGGGATATTTCAATTTTTTTTATATGTTCTCGGCGTTGCTTTCCGGAGCGATATTCGGGGATTTTTTATGGTATTGGCTCGGCGTTCGCCTTTTCCGCAATTCGAAAATTAATTTTCCGAAATGGATACACCGGCTGTCGCACCCGCTTGACCGTCATTTGCGGGACCGGCCAGAGCAGACCATTTTCGTTTCAAAGTTCGTGTACGGGACCAATCACGCTACATTGATTCGCGCCGGCGCGTTAAGCGTGAACATCAAAAAATTTCTTAGGAGCAATATCTACGCGAATCTAGTTTGGATTCTGTGCGTCGGAGGGCTTGGTTATGTGTTCGGAGCTTCATTCCCGCTAATCAGAAAATATATTCGCGCCGCCGAGATAGTCCTTTTACTGACCGCAGTTTTCTTTTTGTCGGCGAGCCACTTTCTTGCTCTCGGTTATGAAAAGGAAAAAGACGGAGGGGAGGATGTGTGACGCGAAAATTTGGTATGATAGAGGAGTGAATCCCAGAAAATTTTTGAAAAAGCTCGGGCCCGGACTTACTACCGGCGCGTCTGACGATGACCCTTCGGGAATCCTGACGTATCTCCAGGGGGGCGCGATGCTTGGATTCGGGGCGCTCTGGACCGCCCTCGTGACGCTGCCGATGATGTATGGAGTTCAGGAAATGTCTGGCAGAATCGGCCTGGTGACCGAGAAGGGCCTGATACGGATTATTAAAGAGCATTACCCGAAGTACATTCTTTTTATCATCGCGTTCATTTCGACGGTCGTCATTACCATCAATATCGGCGCGGACCTTCTTGCCGTCGGAGTTGCCGTTCAAGGGCTCGTATCAGTAAGTACGTTTCTTCTGTTGCCGGTCATTGCGGCTATTATTCTTCTCGGTACTGTATTTTTTTCCTATCGAAGATTCGCGAATGTTCTCAAATGGCTGACGCTGACACTTTTCTTTTATGTGTTGACGGTTTTATACCTCAAAATTGATTGGTTCGCCGCAATGGAAGCGACGCTTATTCCCAACGTGGTTTTGTCGAAGGACTCTATTCTTCTTCTTGCGGCGATTTTCGGAACCACCGTCTCTCCGTATCTTTTTTTCTGGCAAGCGAACCAGGAAATAGAAGAAGAAGAGGAGAAAATTTCCGCCCAAGGCGCGCTTCACCGGAGCTCCAGCGAGACGAGCGGAAAAGTTCCGCCGCCCGGAAAAATCATTATTACCAAGAACGAACTCAAAAATCTGAAAGAAGATACGTTCGTGGGGATGTTTCTTTCAAATGCGGTTATGTGGTTCATAATTATTGGCGCGGCAGAAATTGGCAGAGTCCACGGAGCGCAGGGATTCGCGACGTTCGCGGAGGCCTCATCGGTTTTGAAGCCGCTGCTCGGAAAATTCGCGTATCTCGCGTTCAGCGCGGGAATCATCGGCACCGGCCTTCTTGCGATACCGGTGCTCGCGGGCAATATCGGCTATATGTTCGCGGAAATTTTCAACCTGCCCGAGGGTATGAACAAAAAATTCCACGAAGCAAAAGGATTTTATGCCGCTATCATTGCCGCCGTGGTATTCGGGATGCTCATAAACTTTTTCCGTATTGACCCGGTGACGCTTCTTATCTACACCGCGGTTTTTTATACCGTTATTACCCCGCCAATCATCTATATCATTTTGAAAATTGCGAACAATCGCGCGATTATGAAAAGCCGCGTCAATTCAAAAACTTCAAACATCCTCGGGTGGACAACATTTGTCGTTTCGCTGGTTTTATTGTTGGTTTACGTTGTAACGCTTTTTAAGTAGAGCGAACTTTTGCGAAAACTTTCGCACTCTCTCGCGTTTTACTTCGCGTTGTTTCGCAATATCAATTCTGATACGAAGGAGATACGATTTCTTGGTGTGCCACCTTAGAAATATCTTGAATGACGCGGATAAGATTTTCAAAATTATCGCCTTTGGTCATAACGCAGAGAAGATAGGGATTTTTGGCGTCATAGACAATGCCGCAGTCGTGGAGTTCGCGCGAGTGGATTGTCGATTGACTAAGGTAAATAGTGCTTTCACCGTATTTTTCCGCGACGGGGACATCTTGCGGCACGCCGGCGCGTATGCCGTTTTGAAAGCTGGCTTGCGAAAGAAGAGCAAGCGCTTTTTCCGACATCTCGCGGCTTAAGTAAGTTGCGTTATAGAGCACGCGGAAGAAGTATGAGTATGATTTGACCGTTATCGTATCCAAGTCATTATCTTTGGGGACAGGCACGTTGAGATCGGAAAAGACCTCGCTCAAAAGCGCCGGCTCCAAATGGTCAAAGAGAAGACGTGTGGCGTTGTTGTCGGAGTAAAGAATCATCGCTTGGATGAGTTCATCAACGGTATAACGCTTGCCGGACTCAATCAACTTTTTCGGCTTGATATCCTCTTTTATATTTGCGTCAAAACTTCCGTCGTAGAGGATTTCTTCCGAGAGAAGGTTGGGTTTTGATTCGGCGAGTTTGAAATATGTCATCATCAGAGGAACTTTTGATAAGCTTGCGGGAAAATATTTTTCAGTGTCATTGATGGCGACACGGCGCCCGCGATTCAAGTCGCGAAAGTAGACGGAGAGCGCGGTAGCTGTTTTGGTGTAAAGCGTGTCATCCACGATTTTCTGAATTTCTGTTTTGAGCGGTATAAATTCGCGAAATTCTTCTTTTCCCAACGAGCCGCAGGCGTAAAGCGGGCTGATAAAATTATAGCCTGAATCTTTCGCGCGGAGCGGCGGGTTGTCATAAGTAACCTCCGCGGTTCTCGCAGATAGTTTCGATTTAACATAGTGTCCCAGCTTAATATAACGTCCCAGCAAAAGCCCGCCGATGAATACAAGGACGACAACGACAAACCAAACAGCTGTGCCGCGGTTTCTGAAATGGCGAGATAAAGAATTTATTCTCATTGCTTTAATATATTATAACAAAAAAAGATGGATAAGTCCCTCCGCCCATACGATTTTTGAGAACCGGTTTCGATGTGTTCCTGCGACACATCGAACCTGCCGCTCGGCGCAGGAATCGCCAAAGGCGAACCAAGCCTCTTGCGCCTCCGCGAGCTTCTCAAAAATCGTATGGGCGGAGGAGGCAATGACAAGCCCTGGGCAGTTGATTTATCGGATCGGAGCGAATACAATTAAAATTAGAATCTTGGCAAGAATAATATATGCCCTTGAGACGCAATAGCTCGGAATAATTTTTCTTGGTTATTGCGTCTCAAGGCGCAGAATTCAAACGAGCTTTGGCTCTTCGCCCTACACATCAGTCAAGGAGGACGAGATGAAGTCAGGAAGGTTCACAGAGAGCATGCTTTCTCTACTCGCCATCATCGCAATTGTGGCCTTCACGATCGGAATGGGCATCCAGACTTACGCGCTCCTCGCCCACTTCGCTTTCGCCTACGAGAACGATCCGCTCACCCAAGAACAGATTCGGCTCCTCAATCACTGGCGTTGGGTCGGTGACCTCTGGCTGGCCGTGGCAGGCATCACAGCCGCAGGGGGCTTACTCCTCAGAGGAGGGCAGATTCCGCCGTCAATACAACAACGATGGAAATCCTGTCGCAAGAAGTTCACGCGCGTGATCCAGCGGGTCGTCGGCTCTTCTCGAATCTCGATCGCCGTGTTGCGCCTCGTCAAACATGAGCTCGCAACAGTACTGGCTTCCTCGGCCGTTATCGGTGCTGTCATAACACTCTTCAGCCTCAGCGATGGAGAAGAGATCGTTCTTGTCGCCACTGTCGTAGCTCTTAATCTGGTGTTCGTCGCGCCAAGAACTGTTCGAGTAATCAGGCAGTAACAACCACCGTTCAGGCATCAATGGAGTTCCTCCGGCTGCCAGAAGGTGGTTCTTCATTTTTGTATGTCTCTTTTTTAAAAACATTTGCATTATTTTGCCTACATTCGCGTTATTCCCGCCTTCGCTAAAGCTACGGACGGGCAAGCGCGATTACTCCTCGATTTTCAGAAAAGTTTTGATTAGGGTATTATTGTTAAAAAATGCCCAGCCGTATCGACATAAAATATAAAATCCCCGACACGAGAGCCGAAGTAAAGTTGCGGCATCTCGAAAGCATCGGTTTCAAGGGGAAAATTAAGTCTGTAGATTTAGTGGATTCTTATATTATTGATGCGAATCTTGCTCGTTCGCAATTACAGGCCGCGGCTCGCATATTGGAAAATCCGCTTGTTGAAAAAGCGACCGTGAACTCGCCGCAGGCGCCAGCTGAATTCGATTGGGCGATTGAGGTCGGATATCTTCCCGGCGTGACCGATAATGTCGGCTCGACCGCGAAAGAAACAATAGAGGATTTTTTAAACCCCCACACCAAAAATTTTGGTGAGGGGGCAGGAAAAAAATTCAAAAGCGGACAGAGCGTATATTCTTCGCAAGTTATGTTTCTTTCGGGAAAGCTGTCAGGAGAAGATGCGCGGCGTATCGCCGACACTCTCTATAACCCGCTTATCCAGCGGACGGAGATAAAAAGTTTCAAAGAGTTCAGAAAAGACGGCGGCATGGGAATAAAAGTTCCCAAAGTATTGCTCCGCGCAAAAGCATCAGTAAATATGGTTAACCTCGAGGTTTCGGATGAGGAACTGGTTCACATCGGCAAAGAAGGCATCCAAAACCGAAACGGTAGCCGCCGTGGACCGTTGGCGCTTGACCTCGACAGCATGAAAACAATCCAAAATTATTTCCGAAGCCGTCGGCGTAAACCAACTGATATAGAATTGGAATCGCTCGCGCAAACCTGGTCCGAGCACTGCAAGCATACGATTTTCGCAAACCCGATTGATGAAATAAAGGACGGGCTCTATCGTTCTTACATCAAGAAAGCAACGAGCGTAATTCGCAAAAAGAAAGGGAAACGGGACTTTTGCGTTTCAGTATTTACGGATAACTCGGGCGCGATTGCGTTTGACGACGAATATCTTGTCACGCACAAAGTGGAAACGCACAATGCTCCTTCGGCGCTCGATCCGTTCGGCGGAGCCATCACGGGAATCGTGGGCGTGAACCGCGACACCATCGGATTCGGCATGGGCGCGAAGCCGGTCGCGAACGTGTATGGTTTTTGTTTTGCTGACCCGCGCGACAAGAGCATTCTTTATCGGGATGAAGAACAGAGAGAGAAAATGCTTTCTGCGCGGCGCATTATGGAAGGCGTAATTCAGGGAATAAATGTCGGTGGCAATTGCTCTGGCATTCCGACGCCGCAAGGATTTATGTTGTTCGACAAACGATATCGAGGGAAACCGCTTGTGTTCGCGGGCACCATCGGTTTGATTCCCCGGACCGTAGCCGGAAAACCATCGCACAAAAAACAAGCAAAGCCCGGCGATTACATCGTGATGGTCGGAGGCCGCGTCGGTCAGGATGGAATTCACGGAGCGACATTTTCATCGCAGGCGATAGATTCGGGAAGTCCGGCAACCGCGGTGCAAATTGGAGATCCTATCACGCAGAAAAAATTGAGCGACGCGCTCGTGAAAGAAGTCAGGGACAAAGGATTGTATCACAGCATCACCGACAACGGCGCCGGAGGTCTTTCTTGTTCGGTCGCGGAAATGGCGCGTGAGTCGGGCGGTTGTGTTGTGGACCTTGAAAAAGTTCCGCTGAAATATCCGGGGCTTGCGCCATGGCAAATATGGATTTCTGAATCGCAGGAACGGATGACGCTTGCCGTGCCAAAAAGTAAATGGCGCGAACTTTTCAGGCATTTGGAAAAACGGGGAGTGGAAGCGACGGTAATTGGCGAATTTACGGCATCGGGGAGATGCGTTGTGAAGTATAAGAAAAAAACAATTATGGATATCGGTCTGGAGTTTTTGCACGAAGGATTGCCGAAAAAACAGCTCGTGACCCTTGCGCCGTCTCCTTCGAAAAGCCAAACTCCGCCCCGAGGAAATGTTGATTTTAGAACGATACAAGAAATGCTGAAGCGTCCCAATATCGCGAGCTATGAATTCATATCGATGCAGTACGACCACGAAGTACAGGCAGGTTCTGTTTTGAAGCCGCTTCAGGGTAAAGGCAGGGTGAATGGAGACGCGACGGCACTGAGGCCTCTTTTGGGCTCGAAGCGGGGCATTGTTCTTTCTTCGGGCATCACTCCTTCGTATTCGGAAATTGATTCGTACGCGATGGCTTCGTGCGCGATTGACACGGCGATTCGCGCCGCGGTCGCGGCAGGCGCGGACCCGGATTACCTGGCGCTCCTCGACAATTTTTGCTGGTGCAGTTCAGATGAACCGGAACGGCTTTTCCAATTGAAGCGTGCGGCGCAAGCTTGCTACGACTACGCGGTCGCGTACGAAACGCCTTTTATTTCAGGCAAGGACAGCATGTTTAACGATTTCAAAGGATATGACGAAAGCGGAAAGCCGATAAAAATTTCCGTTCCTCCGACACTCCTCATTTCCGCAATCGGCGTGGTGCCTGACGCGGAAAAAATGATATCGCTTGATGCAAAATACCCGGGAGATCTTGTATATGTGCTCGGCGAAACGCACGATGAACTCGGCGGCAGCGAATATTTTTCTTTTCTCGATGAAAAATATGAGGGTGGCACAGTTCCAAAAGTGAATGCGGCAAAAAATAAAAAACTCTACTATGCTTTTTCAGAATGTACTCGACAAGGAATCATTGTATCTGCAATTAGCGTTTCGAAAGGAGGACTGGCGGTCGCGTTATGCAAGACGGCAATGGGAGGAAAGCTCGGTCTGGATGTATCGCTCAAAAAACTGCCCGGAAAATTTTCGAATGACACCGCGGCGCTTTTTTCCGAAAGCCAAGGGAGAATCGTCGTAACTGTCGCGCCGGAAAATAAAAAGAAATTCGAGCAGAAGCTGAAAGGAATTTCTTATGTCTGTATCGGCAGCGTAACCGCAAAGAATACAGTTATTATTCGAAACAGGAAAAAAGCCGCGAAACTTTCGCTTTCCGAAATCCTGCGCGCATACAAATCAACCTTTCGTAATTACTAGTTACTAATCACTAAGTACTATGCCTACTCCCTATGTAATTGTTCTTTCCGGTTACGGATTAAATTGTGAAGACGAAACGAAGTACGCGTTTGAGCTCGCGGGCGCGAAAGCAGATGTCGTCCATATAAACGACCTCGTGGCCGAGAAAAAAATACTCCGAAAATATCAGATTCTCGCGATTCCCGGAGGTTTTTCGTACGGAGACGATACGGGCTCCGGAAAAGCATATGCTAATAAACTGAAAAATCATCTCAAGAATGAACTCGATGAGTTTATAGAAAAAGATCGGCTCGTAATCGGAATCTGCAATGGGTTTCAGATTTTGACGAATTTGGGTTTTCTGCCCGGCGCGCTTCTGCCGAATACATCGGCGCGTTATATCAACAGATGGGTTGATTTGAAAATTGCGGGCGAAAGTCCGTGGACACGAGGTATCAAGATGCTTTCTGCTCCGGTTGCCCACGGCGAGGGCAGATACTTCGCGGATGAAAAAATTCTTGCGTCGCTCGAGAAAAACAATTCAATCGCGGCAACGTATGTAAAAGGCGAAATATGTGAGTATCAGAGTTTGGCGCCGAATCCGAACGGCGCCTTAAAAAATATTGCCGCAGTGAGTGCGAGAGAAGGTAGAATTCTTGGCATGATGCCGCACCCTGAAAGGGCGATGTTTTTCACGCAACTGCCGCATTGGCCATACCTCAAAGAAAAACTCCGGCGGCAAGGCAAAAAACTTCCGACATACGGACCGGGACTCGAAATTTTTAAAAACGGGGTAAGATATTTCAAATGATCAAACTAGTCGCTTTTGACTGGAACGGAACGCTCTTGGCTGATGTTTCCGCTGTTATCAAAACCTATGACATAATTCTTCCTGCGTTTGGCCTTAAGCCTGTTTCTTTGAAGCGTTTTCAGGAAATATTCGAGATTCCTATTATCAACTATTGGATAAAAATGGGTTTCAAAGAAAAAGATTTTTATAAAAATGGCGATAAAATCCAATTGCTTTTCCAGCATCATTATGAGTTCTTCGCCAAGAAATCCCGGACCCGCGCCGGAACCAGGGCGACTTTAATCTGGTTAAAAAAGCAAAACATCGAATGCATCATTTACAGCAATCACATCGTTCCCGAAATCAAAAAACATCTGCCGCGTCTGAAAATCGAAAACTACATTACTCACATTCTTGCCAGAGAACCAGGCGACCATTCTCATCTGCATTCCAGAGGCAAAGCTGAAAAATTAAGGAAATTTGTACAATTGAAAAAGATCAAGCCTTCGGAGGTGGTTTCCGTCGGCGATACCGGAGAGGAAATCGAAATCGGCAAAGAATTCGGTTATCATACAGTCGCAATCAGCGGCGGTTTTAACTCAATAAAACGCCTCAAGAAACACCATCCCGATTTTTTGATTCACAATATGCGCGAGCTTATCGGAGTTATCAAAAAACTTAATTCCTGATACAATACTCAAATGCAAAAACCACTCGTGGGTTCGACAAGCTCACCACAAGTTGGCATCATCATGGGTTCGGATTCGGATTTGCCGGTAATGCAGGACGCGGCAAAAATACTCGATGAATTCGGCGTGGCGTATGAAATTACTGTCGTGTCCGCACACAGAACTCCTGATAGGGCGACAGAGTACGCAAAAACGGCGATAGAGCGTGGCTTGAAAGTCATTATCGCCGCGGCCGGAGGCGCGGCGCATCTCGCAGGAGTGACGGCCGCAATGACCGTGCTTCCCGTGATCGGCGTGCCGATAAAAACGGATGCTCTGAACGGCATGGATTCACTCTATTCCACAGTCCAGATGCCGCCGGGAGTTCCGGTGGCAACGGTTGCTATCAACGGCGCCAAAAACGCGGCGATTCTCGCGGTGCAGATGCTTGCCATTGGAGATGAAAACCTCCAGCAGAAACTCGTTCAGTATAAAAAAGATATGAATGATAAGGTGCTTGAGAAAGCGGAGAGCTTGGAACGTACTTGATGGACAAATCAACCATCGAAAATCATCTCAACGATGTTTTAGAAAAAACCGATTTTCCGGAACTCGGTGAACGGGAGCAAGGCAAGGTACGGGATGTGTACGTCCAGGACGACAAACTTATTCTCATTGCAACCGACCGTCATTCCGCTTTTGACCGGAATTTGGCTTTGATTCCGTTTAAGGGACAAGTACTTAATCAAATAAGTAAATTCTGGTTCGATAAGACCGAAAATATAATCCAAAATCACGTGCTTGCGGTTCCGGACCCGAATGTGATGGTGGTCAAAAAATGCGAGGTGGTGCCGGTTGAGGTGATTGTGCGGGGATATATTTCCGGGGTGACTGCGACATCAACATGGACGTTGTATCAGAAAGGCGAAAGAAAGTTCGGCGGCGTAACTCTGCCCGAGGGGATGAAAAAAAATCAGAAACTCGAACGACCAATCATCACGCCGACGACGAAATTCGAGGCGCACGACAGGCCGCTGACTCGGGAAGACATCGTGAACGGTGAAATGATGAAAGAATCGCTCTGGAAACAAATCGAGGAAGTCGCGATACAGCTTTTTCTTCGCGGCCAGCAAATCGCACTCCAGCGGGGATTGATTCTCGTGGACACGAAATATGAATTCGGAGTCGCGTCGGATGGTTCGACCCATTCAACAAGTTCAGGGCAGGCAAGCTCACTGCTAAGCGGCAATCTTATTCTGATAGACGAAATCCACACGCCGGATTCTTCGCGCTACTGGCAAGCCGAAAGCTATGAGTCCCGAATCGCTCAAGGTCAGGAGCCGGAATATTTTGATAAAGAGTTTTTGCGTATCTGGTTTAAGGAGCATTGCAATCCGTACAAAGACGAAAAACTGCCCGATGCGCCCCGCGAAATGGTGGTAGAATTATCGTGGCGCTATATTCAGATTTTCGAGCAGTTGACCGGCGAGAAATTCCAGGTTGATTTTTCAACACCGATACTTGAACGAATACAGAAAAATCTTGTTCCATATGTTATACACTAATCACTAATGGCTACTCACTAATTACAATGGATCCTCTTGAAACAATCAGCCCGATTGACGGACGCTATCAGGAATATACGGGAGACCTCGCGAAAATTTTCAGCGAGGCGGGATTGATGCGGTATCGGCTCTTTGTCGAAGGAGAATATCTTATCGCGTTGTCCGAGCATCCTGACATTGATTTGCGCGATTTCTCGGAAGAAGAAAAAACATTGCTTCGGAAACTTGTTTCCGGATTTTCGCTCGAGGACGCAAAAATCATAAAAAGCATCGAGCGCACGGGGTACAAAAATATCAAAGCGACCGACCATGATGTGAAAGCGATTGAATACTTCATGCGCGACCAGCTGGAGAACACTTCACTCAAAGATTGTCTCGAATGGATTCATTTCGCGCTTACTTCCGAGGACATCGACAATCTCGCGTACGGGCTTATGTTGAGCGACGCCCTTGAAAAAACGATTCTGCCGCTTCTTGAAAAAATTGCCGCGGTTTTGGACCAATCCGCGAAAGAGTATAAAAATTTGCCGATGCTTGCGCGGACGCACGGCCAGCCCGCGACGCCCACGACATTCGGAAAGGAGTTCAAAGTATTTGCGGCGCGACTCGAACGGCAAATCAATCAACTGCGCTCTTTCCGCATCCTCGTCAAATTGGGCGGAGCAACCGGCAACTATGCCGCGCATGTCATTGCGTGTCCCGACGTTGACTGGAAAGAGTTCTCAAAAAATTTCATCGCGCGATTAAGCGGAAAAAGAACCGTAGCGCTTGAGCAAAACTTTTTTACGACGCAAATCGAACCGCACGACACTTATGCGGAACTTTTTGATATGCTCCGGCGCATCAACACGATTCTCATCGATTTCAACCAGGACATCTGGCGCTACATCAGCGACGGGTGGATTGTGCAAGGTGTCAACGAAGGAGAAGTGGGGTCGTCCACAATGCCGCATAAAATAAATCCGATTAAATTCGAAAACAGCGAAGGAAATTTGGGTATTGCGAATGCGTTATTCGGTTATTTTTCTTCGAAACTCCCGATATCGCGGCTTCAGCGGGACCTTTCGGATTCGACCGTGGAACGGAACTTCGGCATTGCACTCGCGCATTCCGCGGTGGCTTACTCCAGTATTTTGAACGGACTCGGCAGAATCCAAGTGAATAAGGAAAAAGTTCTTGAGGACTTGAATCGCCATCCTGAAGTCATTGCCGAAGCAATTCAAACAATATTAAGGCGTGAGGGCGTGGCGATGCCGTATGAAAAATTGAAAGCGCTCACGCGCGGGAAAGAGGTGACAATGGAAGATATGCGCACGTTCATCGAGACGCTTGAGATAAAATCCGAAGTGAAAAAAGAGCTCCTGCAGCTCACCCCGGAAAATTATATCGGGATTGCGAAGATTCTTGCAGAAGGGAGTAGTTGAAATTATGAAAGTCACACTTTACATGGCTATGTCCGTAAATGGAATGATCGCGCGAGAAAATGGCGACGAAGATTTTCTTTCCCACGATAATTGGAGAAAGTTTTGTTCGTTGGTTAAAGAATTTGGGAATTTTATAGTTGGCAGAAAAACGTATGAAGCGGTAAAAAGTTGGCACGATGGTTATGGATTCGACGATTTGAAAGCAGAAAAAGTTGTTATTTCTCAAAATAAATCTCTCGTGCTTGATGAGAGTTATACTGTAGTTTCTTCTCCAAAAGTAGCGTTGAAGAAACTTAAAGAAAGGGGATTCAAGAAAGCTTTGTTAACGGGTGGTTCGACAATCAATTCCTTGTTTGCCAAAGAAAAATTAATTGACGAAATTATCTTGAATGTCGAGCCGGTTTTTGTAGGAAGAGGCATTCCAATTTTTTCGCCGGAGAATTTTAACTTGTCGGCAAAATTGTCTTCAATCGAGCGCGTTTCTAAGGGGATTATCACCTTGCGATATATCGTTCAAAAATAAAAATACTGTGGACAACCAAATTCAAAAAAGCGAATACGCGAAATCCGGCGTTGACTACACGAAAATGGAGCCGTTCAAGCAGGCGATGGTTGCGATGGGGAAACGGACTCTTTCGTTTCCGAATCGTCGGAATGTCTATATCAACGAAGAAGTACTGCACAGCCACGGCGGTGTCTTCGAGTATCGCGGAAATCTTCCACATCTCTGGTGCAATACGCAGGAAGGACTCGGCAACAAGAATTGGATTGCGGAGTGGATGTACGTGAATTCAGGCACAGAGAAAACCTATTACGATAGCATCGCAGCAGACGCGGCGCTTATGGCGGTGAACGACGTGATTGCGCAGGGAGCGATGCCGGTGGTGTTCACCGATGAAGTTGCCGTCGGAGGCGCGGACTGGTTCGCTGACGAGAAGCGGGCGCGCGATCTTGCGGAAGGATATTTCAGAATTTGCGAGGAAGTCGGCATGGCTTTGCCCGCGGGCGAGTCGCCTGCGCTCCGATATTTGCTCAAACCCGAGCCGCCGGTAAAAAGCGCGCCGTCACTTTCCGGTTGCGTGACTGGAATCATCGCGCCAAAAGAAAAACTCATCACGGGAAAAAAACTGAAGCCGGGATGTCACATTATCGGTGTCACATCGTCTGGCATTCACGCGAACGGCATATCGCTTCTGATTAAAAAAGCGCTCGAACTTCCGGCTCAATTTCTCACAAAACTTCCGAACGGCAAGACGCTCGGCGAAGAAGCGCTCATTCCCACGCGGTCGTATGTCGCGTTAATCGAGGCATTACAAAAAGAGAATGTTGATATCTCTGCCCTCCTGCCCGGAACAGGAGACGGTATCGGCAAGTTGGCATTTGATAAACGGCAATTCACATATCGCATTCATACGTGGACGAAAGTCCCCGTTATTTTCGAGTTTATGCGCGAACTCGGCGTTTCGTTGCAGGACTGTTTGAAAACATTCAACTGGGGAATCGGTTATTATATTTTTCTTCCACCCGAAGAAGTCGAGCGAACGCTTTCCATCGGCGCGCGAGCCGGATATGAACTTATTGACCTCGGCGTCGTCGAAGAAGGAAAGCGCCAGGTTATTTTCGAACCCTTCGATAAGACTCAGGGCAGACCGGAGAATATTACGCTTCCACCGCCGGGGGAGTAAAAAATTCCAGTGTGCAGCGCGGCAATGTAATATAATAAGTATCTAAATTCATATGATCCAACAGATTAACAAAGATACACAACTTTGTATGTCTCTTTCTGGGCGCCCAGGTAATTTTGGGACCCGATTCCATAATTTTTTGTATGGAAAGCTCGACCTGAACTTTATTTACAAAGCATTTACGACTAACAATCTTGAGGGAGCAGTCAAAGGCATCCGCGCACTTGGTATCCGTGGCTGCGCTATTTCGATGCCATTTAAAGAAGCGGTCATAGATTTTCTTGATTGTATTGATCCAACCGCAAAAAGAATTGCCGCAGTCAATACGATTGTCAACGATGGCGGACGATTAACTGGCTACAATACTGATTACATTGCTATCCGTGAATTATTACAACAGAATCGCATTCCGAATACTTTATCGGTCGTTGTACTGGGAAGCGGCGGAATTGCGAAAGCAATCGTATGCGCGCTTCGAGAATTAACTTTCAAAGATTGTATTGTTGTTGCACGGAATACTAAAACTGGACCAGCTTTGGCAGGGATGTATGGCTATAGGTGGCAGCAAGCTTTTGGTAGCGCAACTTTTGATGTTCTTATCAACGCGACGCCAATCGGGATGAAGCCCAATATCGAAGAGATGCCATTTCCTCAACCTTTGATTAAAAAAGCTAAGTTTGTTTTTGATGCGGTTGCAGATCCGTTCGAGACCCAAATTATCAAAGTTAGCAGATCTTTTGATAAGGAAGTTATATCTGGATTTACTATTACTGTAATTCAAGCGCGAGAACAATTCCGTTTATATACTGGAGTGGCGCTATCACAAGATTTAGCTGAAGAAGCAGCTAAATTCGCCTTTTTAGTTAGATGAGAAAATTGGTTCTAACGTCATCTTAATGCCCGAAAAATCCGCGGCCGATGGCGTCAGGTATCATATAGAGAGCGACATTCTGTTCGCGGCAGAGGTCGATTGTTTCTTTGTCTCTGATTGAGCCGCTCGTTGCGAGAATCGCTTTTATTCCGGCATCGATAAGAATTTTCGGTCCGTCGGGAAATGGGAAGAACGAATCGCTGTAAGCGACTGACCCTTCAAGATTATGTTCAGAACGGTGCGCCCTCTCGATCGCGAGTTTTGCGGCGCCGACGCGGTCTTGCTGGCCAACGCCGTTGCCAAGAAGCTGGCTGTTTTTCACGATGGCAATCGTGTTGCTGTTGCTCGTAGTTCCAATTGCCCAAGCAAGAAGGAGATCGTTTTCCTGTTTTTGTGAGAGCATTCCGTATTTTTGGAGTTCTTCGTTTTTCAAATCAAGAACGAACGTATAGTTCGGCTGGCGGAGGAATCCGCCGCGGACGTATCGGAAACGGAGAGCGCTATCCAGACATTTTTCGTCAAGCGAGCCGAGCGTCTCGTTTGCGATAAACCGGCATTTGTCGCCTTTTCGTTTCAACGCGGCAATCGCTTCAGGAGAAAAACTCGGAGCAATGATAGCGTCGAGCAATTTGCCAGCAAGATGTTCCGTTACGCTTTCGTCCACGGAAAAATTTGTCATAATCAATCCGCCGAATATGGCGAGGGGGTCGCCGACCATCATTTTTTTCACCACTTCGGCTTTGGAATCGCCCACTGCGGCGCCGCACGCATTGCCGTGTTTTACTCCGATTGCAATGAACGGCACCGAATTCCGATTTTTTGCGTACGCAGCAGCTATATGGGTTATGGTCTGGAGCATCCGGTCAATGTCGCACCAATTGTTGTAGCTCGGCGCTATTCCTTCGATCAGTTTGAACTTGTCGAGCGCAAGAGAGTCGTTTGTACCAGACGAGAAAAGACCGGCTGGCGACTGCTGAGCATTTTCTCCATATTTGCACGAAGCAATTTCTTCCCCCAAAATACCGGCATATTTGCCATCGCTCAACCCTTCGACAGGCTCAGGGTTGACTCTGAGCGTAGTCGAATGAGTCAAATACGCGGCGGAATTCATAATGTATCTTGCTACAATAAATTCTCCCTTGGCGGCTTGCTGTTCCAAGAACCCGTTGTCGGGCTCGCCGGCTTTCAACCAGTCAATGACTTTTTGCCGGTCGTTCGGGTCGCAAATTACGAGGCGTCCGCCTTTTACTGCCGAGCGAATTAAAGTCGGGCCGCCGATGTCGGTTTTCTCAGTTACCGATTCTTTGGTGCTGCCCGGTTTCGCGATTTCTTCTTCAAGCGGATACAGGTCAACGCAAACGAGGTCAAAACACGGGATGCCGAGCCGTGCGAGTTCATCGATATCTTCCTGAATGTCCCGCGACAGAAGTCCCGCGTGGATTTCGCGCGAAAGCGTTACCACACGATGGCCGAGAATGGCTTCACCACCGACTAAAGTAGCAACATCGATAACTTTAATATCCGCAGACGCAAGATGTTTCGCGGTTCCGCCAGACGCGTAAATCGCAAACCCGAGCCCGACAAGTTCTTTTGCGAACTCGACGATGCCGTCTTTATGGTAAACCGATATAAGCGCTGTTTTCATTTTTTCATGCAATAGAGTTTAACCTTAAACGGGATAATAAGTATTGACGGCTGGCCACAAGTGGGACGATGTTGGAACTATTTGGGAAAAAGAGTGCCATCTTTAATTTTCTTATTTACATCTGCGTTTATATAAAACGGACTAGCAATATCTAATAGTTCTCCGACTTGCTCCAAAGAGGTTGCTGGGGCTTGATCAACCCAGTTGATAAATCCGACCGGAGCGTTAAGAGTTTTCTCCCATGCTTTTCGAAAAATAGAATCTGAATGTGCAATTAGTTTTTTATTTTGGGCAGTCTTCCTCTCTTTTTTTAGTTTACCCATACTCTCAAGGCTTTTTCCTATCATACCAAGAGCTTTTAAATTTTCGTCCATCCAAAGACTGAACTCTTGCCAGATTTCAGGGGGAAGTAGCGCTTGTAAAGCTGCTTTAATTTCTTTATATTTTTTTGTTTCTTGAGGAATCAGATTCTCTGCAAGATACGTTGAGATAGATATTTCCGTTCCGGGTACTGGTACTTTTTCCATGTTTAGATTAGGAGTCTTTAAAAATTTAAATCCCAACTGGCTGGGAGGCGTGGTTTCGAACTAAAAGGATTTGGTTTACTGAATGACTTCATGGTAAAGTAAAATCATGTCAAATTCAAAAGTAACCGGCCAAGGGCTCGCGTACGACGACGTTTTGCTTATCCCCGGGTATTCTGAAGTTCTGCCACGGGAGGTGGATATCCGCACCCGTCTGACGCGCGGAATCGAACTGAATACGCCGATTGTGAGCGCGGCGATGGACACCATCACAGAAACCGAAATGGCAATGGCTTTGGCGCGGGAAGGCGGCATCGGCATTCTTCACAAGAATCTTTCGATTGAGCGGCAGGTTGAGATGGTGGAGCAGGTCAAGCGTTCCGAATCGGGAATAATTTCCGAACCCTTTACGCTTCGTCCGGACCAGACAGTGAAAGACGCCCAGGCGCTGATGCGAAAATATCGCGTGAGTGGCATCCCTATTATTGACGGAAGCGGCAAGCTCGTCGGCATTGTCACAAACCGCGACCTCCGTTTTCAGACAGAGGATTCCAAACGTTTGGAAGAGGTGATGACGAAAGACCGTCTTGTGACAGCGCCGCTCGGAACCGGCCTCGATGAAGCGCAAAAAATTTTGCATACGCATAAAATTGAAAAGCTTTTAATCGTGGACGACAACTACAGTTTGAAGGGATTGATTACGTTCAAGGATATTGAAAAAAGAAAAAGTTTTCCCGGCGCGTCGAAAGACGAGAAGGGCCGTCTGCGGGTGGGAGCGGCTGTGGGCGTGGCAACGGATACTTTGGAGCGAGTGGAAAAACTTATCAAAGCCGGCGTGGATGTAGTCACGGTGGATACGGCTCACGGTCATGCGAAAAAAGTATTGGACCGCATCCGGGAAATCCGGCAGGCATGGCCGAACTTGCAGATTATAAGCGGCAATCTCGCGACTCCGGAAGCCGCGGAAGCATCAATCAAAGCGGGCGCGGACGCGGTGAAAGTCGGTGTGGGCCCCGGTTCAATCTGCACGACACGAATTATCGCCGGCGTCGGAGTGCCCCAGCTTTCCGCAGTAATGAATTGCGCGGAGGTATGTATGAAGCACGACGTTCCGCTTATCGCTGACGGAGGTATCCGCTATACCGGCGATATCGCGAAAGCGATCGCAGGAGGCGCGTCAACCGTGATGCTCGGCAATATGCTCGCGGGCCTCGAAGAATCGCCGGGCAAAACGATTATTTATAACGGAAGGAAATATAAGACGTATCGCGGCATGGGCTCGCTAAGCGCAATGGCAGAAGGCACGCGCGACCGGTATTTCCAGGACGCGGAGGAAAATCTTACGAAACTCGTGCCGGAAGGAATCGAAGGCCGCGTATCGTATCGCGGATATGTCAGCGAAATCGTCTATCAGATTACGGGAGGTCTTCGCGCGGCAATGGGATATTGCGGAACGCCGACTATAAAGGATTTGCAACTTAAAGGAAAATTCGTGCAGGTGACGCAGGCCGGAATCGCGGAAAGCCATCCGCACGACGTAGAAATTACGGAGCAATCGCCGAATTATTGGAAATAGTTTTTTCGTTTCGAGGGACAATATATTATTTATGAACACTGCGCAAAAACAGTCGGAAGTTATCGCGGTCGTTGGAGGCCAGTGGGGAGACGAAGGCAAAGGCAAAATCGTGGACTACTTGGCGGCGGACGCGGATGTGGTAATCCGGGCGCAGGGCGGGGATAATGCGGGCCATACTATTTCGAACGAGTTCGGAAAGTTTGCTCTGCATCTGGTTCCAGCGGGAATTTTCAATGCGAAAACAATAAACATCATCGGAGCCGGCGTAGCGTTGAATCCGAAAACGCTTTTGAAAGAAATCGCGGAACTCGAATCACGCGGCATCAACGTAAGCAATATTCGTATCAGTCCAAAAGCCCATTTAGCATTCGACTACCACCTATTTCTGGATCGTATGCAGGAAGATGGGCGTGGAGACAAAAAAATCGAGACCACCAAGCGCGGCATCGGCCCGACGTATATGGACAAGGCGGAACGCATCGGATTGCAGGCGCGCGTTTTGCGCGATCCGGATCGGTGCTTGCGTGAACTCCGCTCGGTGCTTTCGAAAAAAGTCCAGATGTTTTCCGGAAAAGCGATTCCCGATGAATTCAAGGCGGAATACTACGAAGGCCTCATACGCGAAGCCGCGGAAAAATTAGGGAACATAATTGTTGATACCGAGCCGATTGTCGACGAGCATCTCGGCCGCGGTTCGAAGTTCGTAATCGAAGGCGCTCATGGCACGCTTCTCGACCTTGACCACGGCACGTATCCGAAAGTCACCGCTTCCAATTCGACGGTCGGGGGATTGCTCGTCGGCGCCGGTATGCCGGCGCTTCGCCTCACGCGGGTAGTGGGCGTGTTCAAGGCGTACCAGACCCGGGTGGGAGCCGGAGGGATGCCGACAGAGCTGAAAAATCAGCAGGGCGATTTAATCCGGGAGCGGGGGCATGAATATGGGACTACCACGGGCCGACCGCGCCGGGTCGGATTTTTTGACGCCGTTGCCGCGCGCTACGCCCATGAAATCAATGGATTCACCGACATCGCCATCACGCGGCTTGATACGTTATCAGGCACCGGCAATGTAAAGATTTGTTCGGGATACACATATAAAAACCAAACCATTGATCGTTTTCAGGTGGACGATGAAGTGTTGATGGAGTGTCATCCTGTCTACGGCAAAGAATTCGATGGTTGGAGCGGAGATATTTCCATCGCAAAAAGTTTTAGTGATTTGCCGGAGAGCGCGCGGCAGTATTGCGACGCCGTTATGGAAGCGTTTCCGGGCGCGAATACGCGTTTCCTCGGAGTCGGCGAAAAGCGGAGCGATATTATTGTTTTATGAATCCCCACACCTATCAGAGATAAAATTTACAGTTATCCATGAATAAATATTTAGGGCACAATCATAAAATGGTCGCTCAATATAACGCAGAGTTTGCGCCTCGAAGAGGTGCAGATCTCTGATGGGTGTGGGGATGAACCAAGGGTTTTTAAAAGTGAATCGGTTTGATCTTCTGGTCTCCATTTATATTTTTTGTATTTGCGTTGCTGAATTGATGGGAGCAAAAACATTTCCCTTGCTCACTCTGGGTAGTTTTAAGTTAAGCGCGAGCGTAGCTATTTTCGTTATCCCGATTCTTTTTACCATTAACGATGTAATTGTAGAGGTGCACGGCAAGGAACGCGCTCGAAGCGTCATCCGTTCGGGGCTTTTCGTCATCTTTTTGTTGTTTCTTGCCTCTCTCATTTTCATATCGTTGCCGCCCTCAGGACGTTTTGCGGGTTCGGAACAAGCATACGATACTGTTTTCGGGACTTCGATAAGAATTATGGTCTCCAGTTTGATTGCTTTTACTATTGCTGAATTTACCGATGTTTTCGTTTTCGTTTGGATACGAAAAAAGCTTGGGAGTCAGGCACTTTGGTTTCGGAACAATGTTTCAAATTTTGTTGCGGAATTTTTCGACACGGTGATTTTTATGACGCTCGCTTTTTCGGCTCTGGATAAATCGTTCGGCTATAACGCCGTATTTCTTATCGGGCTGATTCTGCCGTATTGGCTTCTTAAATGTTTTATGTCGGTAATCGAGACGCCCTTCGTATATTGGGGGATCAAATGGCTCAAAAAAACCCCGGCATGAGAGTAATTCTCGCGGCAGTGGTTTCCGTAGACGGAAAGATTACTCGCGGCTCTCAGCCGGGTACATCGGGATGGAATTCTGTTGCCGATAAAAGATATTTTGCGCGGCTTGTCGCAGAGAACGATGCAATCGTGATGGGCAGAAAAACATACGCAGCGGCGAAAAAGAACATAAGGCCTTCTCCGAGAAAGTTGCGGATTGTTTTGACTCGCAATCCTCGAAAATATCGAAAAAATGAAATTCCCGGCCAATTGGAATTTTCGAACGATTCTCCTCGCGTGATTATCCGCCGGCTTTCTTTGCAGGGGCGTCAAAGGGTTTTGGTCGCGGGAGGAGGAGAAATAAATGCTTTATTCCTGAAAGCAAATTTGGTTCAGCATATCTATCTTACCGTAGAACCAAAAATTTTCGGTACGGGAAAGAGTATCGTCTACCCAATCAAGATGGTTAAGGATTTAGAACTCATCTCGGTTCGCCGCCTCAATCGCGAGGGAACATTGCTTTTGCAGTACGATGTAATGAAATGAGAATTACTTCCATCAAAACCGACAGAATCGTTCCCGGACGAAAGTTGTTCGACATATTGAACCGCTATCTAAAAAAACTTCCGGAGCGGTCCATTCTTGCCGTGACTTCGAAAATTGTGTCTATTTGCGAGGGCAGGATAGTGCCGGTTGATTCGGTTGATAAAACGAAATTAATCGAAGAAGAAGCCGATTATTTTTTACCATTGGAACAAAGCAAATATAATGTTGTTCTCACTCTGAAGCATAATATGCTGATTCCCTCGGCGGGAGTCGATGAATCGAACGGCAACGGGTACTACATTCTCTGGCCCCGCGATTCCCAGCGAACGGCGAACGAAATCCGCACCTATCTGACGCAGAGATTTAAGAAGAAGAATATCGGAGTGATCGTAACGGACAGCAGAACTTCTCCGCTCCGGTGGGGTACCACGGGCACCGTACTTGCTCACAGCGGGTTCTCCGCATTGAACAGCTATATTGGTCAGCCCGATATATTCGGGAGAAAATTAAAAATGACGAAAGCGAACGTAAGCGAGGCGCTTAGCGTTGCCGCGGTTCTCGCAATGGGAGAGGGAAACGAACAAACTCCGCTTGCTCTTATTGAAAATGTTTCCTTCGTTCGTTTCCAGCAACGGAATCCATCTTCCCGCGAAGTAAAAAAACTATCTATCAATCCAAAAGATGATTTGTATGCGTCTTTGCTTCGAGGAGTTTCTTGGCAAAAAGGTAGGAAGAGGAAGGGTTAATCCTATGCCCAAAAGCGGTGCGTTGACTTTGGATTGTTGGTTGCGGTAAGATAGTAATATGTTTGCAGTTACTATTCCTAAAAAAATCACCAAAGGAGCGGAGCTTGTAGTGATGCCTCGCGAAGAATATGAGAAAATGAAAGCTCAAATGGTACCCAGCATATTCCTTAAGGGGGAAAGCGCGAAGCGTCTTGACAGGCGGGTCAGCGAAGGATTAAAGGAATACCGTAAAGGGAAGACAGAATCATTGGAGACGTTTCTTTCAGCTATAGGCTGATCCGCCTCCCGCCTTCGCCGGGGCTTCTGCCGCCGTTAAAACTATGGCGGACAAGTCGGTGGAAAAAAAAAAGAATACAAGCAATCTTTGAAAATGGCAATTATTCTTTCTTCTCGGTTTAAGAAGTCCTTTCGGAAACTTCATACCCGTATACAGAAGAAGGCAATCGAGAAGATAGCTATTTTCAGAAAAAACCTATTCGATTCGCGACTCGAAACTCATAAACTTCATGGCGAGAAAAAAGAAGAGTGGGTCTTTTCAGTAGATTATTCTTACAGAATCAGTTTTATTTTTCTTGAAGACGGTAAAATTCTTTTTACAGATATTGGCACTCACGATCAATTATACTGACGTTGCTTTGACCAAAGGCAATTACCAAGGAGCGTGAAAACAGTTAAAACTTTTTCCTTCGCCGTTCCTGGCGTGATAGCATAATTTTATGCATCCGGTAATTCGGCACATTTTGGATAGGCGAGGGAAAAAAGTACCGGTTCATGACGGCAGGAAAATTACTCTGGTTTTATATAGTGGAATTATGACGGGAGTGCGCGGGGCAGGAGCAATGATCGCACTTGAAGATTTGGGATTATCTCACGCATTTGACGAGATACAGACCGTCTCTGCGGGATTTGCAAACGCGTCTTATTTGTTGGGAGACAATACTCGACCTGGAACTTCTATTTACTATGATGATTTGGCGGGAGGAAACTTTATTAAACCCTGGAGAATATGGAAGATGGCCGATATTAATTTTGTAGTACATGCGACCGAAGTGAAAAAACCTCTCAATGTCGAAGCTATTAAAAAAACCCATACAAAACTCTACGTCCGCCTTTTAAACGTAAGTACCAGAAAAAATGAATATCTGGAAATTCATGATCTTTTCCACATTAAATATCATGACATTTTAAAGGCGGCGATTTATATGCAGTATATGGCTCCCGGCACCGTTTCAATCAATGGGACTCGATATATGGACGGGTGGTTCACCTCAAATGATTCAATAGAATTCGTAAATCATGCGCTTGCATCCGACGCCACCGATATTTTAATAATTTATAATCGGAGAGATCAACGAGCAAAAGAGATTCCTCTTTCGGATCGAGTGTGCGAAATTCTTCCGGAACCGGAGTGGAAATTAAGCTCTTTAGAAACAAATTCGGAAAAATTGAAACACGCCACCATCCAAATGGGAACATTGGTGAAAAAAACGTTCGGAATCGACGAGCCAATCAGCCTTGCGTACAACGACGCCCGCGTTTCAAATTTTAACGCCAACTAAATTAAACAATACTATGCATCCGGTAATCGAACATATTTTAGAACGTGAACAAAAACAGGTGCCAATAGACGACGGACGGAAAATAGCCCTAGTACTGCACGGAGGACTTATGACTTGTGTCCGGGGATGTGCGGCAATGATCGGGCTTGAAGAGTTGGGCCTTTCGCATGCGTTTGACGTTATCTATTCTGTTTCCGCGGGATTTGGCAATGCATCGTATCTTTTGAGCGAACAGGCGGCTTTGGGAACTTCGGTGTATTATGAAGAGTTATCGGGCAATAAATTTATAAATTTCTGGAAACCTTGGAATGTTGTAAAAATCGATAAAGTTATTTATGCGATGGAAAACACAAAACCGCTTGATGTGGAAAAAGTCTGGGAATCAAAAACAAAACTATTTGTTCGTCTCTGGAACTCAAAAACCAAAAGGATAGAATATCTCGAAATCCATTCTTTCCCATCGGAAATGTATTCCACGCTTCTCAAGGCAGCTATGTATGTCCAATATGCTGTGCCGGGTTCTGTAAGAATAAATGGGACACCGTATATGGACGGGGAGTTTATTTCAAAGAATAGCATCGAACACGATGAACACGATAGAAGTGCGATTGAGTCAGACGCAACGGATATTTTAATCATTTACAATAATCTTTATCAGCCCCCAAAAGAGATACAAGAAAATGATAGAGTATGCATTATTGCTCCGGACCCTGCCTGGGATTTGAGCCGACTTGAAACACGAACCGATGTTTTGAAACAAGCGGCATTTCAAATGGGAACTTTGATTAAAAAGACATTTGGAAATAGTGAACCGGTAAACATTGATTATCATGATCGGCATTGATTTGGTGTTCATTCCGGAGTTTAAGAAAAGAATTGAGAACATTGATCTCAATACGATTTTTCTTGAGTCCGAAATTCGGGAAAACCCGCAAATAGAAAGTTTAGCCGGGATTTTTGCCGCCAAAGAAGCATTCTTTAAGGCGACCGGGCGAAAAGAAAATTGGCTTGATGTTTGGATTGAAAAAGAGCCAAGCGGGAAACCGGTTTTACAATCCGTTCTTTTAGACAAAAAAAGAGCGGAAGTGAGTATCGCGCACAGCGGAGACTACGCCATCGCGATCGCAATCATTCAATAATCTATGCAAACGCTTCTTGATATTTTTTCGCTGTTCGAGAAACGAGGCAGTCGTCCCGCTTTTGTATATCGCACGGGCGTACGGCGTTTTGTATTTACGTATCAAGAACTCGACAAGTTATCACGACAGACGGCGCGACTTCTTGAAGAAAAAGGAATTAATCCCGGTGACCGCGTACTTCTTTGGGCTCCAAACAGCCCTTGGTGGGCAGTAGCGTTCTGGGGAATTATTACTCGAGGAGCAATCGTCGTGCCCGTTGATTTTATTTCGGGCAAGGAACGGGCGCTTGCAACCAAAAAGGCCTCGGGAAGCGAGTTGATTATCCAAAGTCAATATAAGCTTGAGAAAATAAGTGATGACAGAGCATTTTTTGTAGAAGATCTGGAATACATGCTTGCCTCTCTCAAACCCATAGAACATTTTCCGGCAAAAAACGAAAATGACATTGCCGAACTTGTTTTCACTTCCGGCACCACAGGCGATCCGAAAGGTGTCATATTGACGCACAAAAATTTAATGACAAACCTTCGCCAGTTGGAACAGCATATCCAGTTCGATAGCGCATACAACTTTCTTTCCGTATTGCCTCTTTCTCATATGTTTGAGCAAATGGCAGGATTTTTGGCGCCGCTTCACAAGGGATGTCGAATTATATATTTAAGAACATTAAAACCGTCTGCCCTTATGGAGGCGCTGAAAGAAGAAAATATTTATATGCTTGTTCTTGTTCCTCGGCTGCTCCAGGCGTTAAAAAATTCAATTGAAAGAAAATTTGAATCAAAACATCTTGGAAAAATATTCAAAAAATTCTTGGCTTTTGCTTCTTATCTTCCAAAAAATTTAAAGAAAATTTTATTTTTTCCGGTTCGAAAATCGTTCGGCCGTCATTTTAAGTTTTTTGTTTCAGGTGGGTCCTCGTTGGATCCAGAGCTTTTCGGATTTTGGAAAAGTATAGGGTTTGCCGTGCTTGAAGGATACGGACTTAGCGAATGTTCTCCGGTTTTAACCGCAAACTCTACCGAAAAACAAATTTCGGGCTCTGTCGGTATAGCCCTAAACGGAGTAGAAATTAAAATCGATCATAATGAAATTTTTGCAAAAGGAGATAATATTTTTTCCGGTTATTGGAAGAACGAATCGGCAACGCGAGCCGCGTTCACTTCCGATGGATGGTTCAAAACAGGGGACTTGGGCTACTTGGACGAAAACAAAAATCTTTTTATCAAAGGCAGAAGCAAAGACGTTATCGTAACAGGCGCTGGAATCAATGTATATCCTGAAGAAATTGAACAAGAATTAAATAAAATTGAAGGGGTCACGGAATCCTGCGTAATCGGCCTTGATACCGGAGAAGGAGAAGAAGTTCACGCAGTTTTGCTTCTCAAACCAAACGCGGAAAGCCCAGAAAAAATAATTGAAAAAGCCAATGTAAAACTTGACCCGACTCAGCAAATCACGGGCTTTACCGTTTGGCAAAAACTCGATTTTCCGAAAACCCCGACGTTAAAAATCCAGAAAAATAAAGTAATGGAGTTTTTAAAATCGAAAAAAATTATTGGCGAGGAAGATGAGACCGACCACTTAATAAAATTGGTCAGCAAAGTAACTTTTAAGGACTCGAAAGAAATCAAGGAGGACTCACTCCTCGTTTTAGACCTTGGGCTTACTTCGATTGGCCGCCTTGAACTGACCGGTTTTATCGAACAGGAGTTTCGGGTAGATATAGAAGATACGGCGATAAAGCAAAACACGAAAGTGAGTGATTTGAGAAACTTTATAGCCAATCGAGGGAGTTATAAAGAGAAAAATCGTTTAAGACCCTGGACAAATAACCTTATAGTCCGGCTTACTGCGGGTTTTTTTGATTTACTACTCAATTTGCCCATCAGTCGTTATTTTGTGAAAGTGGAAGCGGTGGGAATTGAGAATATAAAGGGGATTGAGGGCGGATTATTCATCTCGAACCACGGGAGTTTTTTTGACCATTCAGTAATTTTTTACTCACTAACATTTAAACAGCGTTTAAGATTCGCAACTGCGGCGTGGGAAGAATTTTTCTTCGCGCCAAACCACAATTTCTTTTCCAAAATTTGGAGACGTTTTTGTTTTCAGTATGCTACCATTTTCTTTAATGTATTCCCGATCTCGCAAACAAGAGGATTCAGAACAACATTGAATTTTATGGGAAAACTTATCGATAGAAAGTTCAATATACTTTATTTTCCCGAAGGATCAATGACGCGCGATGGTCTCATGCTTCCATTCCAAGAGGGGCTTGGTATCGTAATAAAAGAACTTAAAACGCCGGTAATTCCGATACACATTCACGGCATCAGAAAGGTCTTCCCGCGAGGAGCTGTATTTCCCAAGCGAGGCAGAGTCAAAGTAGTTTTCGGGAAACCGCTCGTCTTTACCACAGAATCGCCAAGCGCCATAACGACAATCTGCAGAAAAGCTGTTGAAGCTTTGTGAAAGTAAAAAAGTATCAAGATTAGAGATATGAAAATAAAGAATCTCCGTCCGAGATTAGTGAAATCGCCCGGAAAACGATTATAGATCTATAGAGAGCTCAAAAGGATTTTTTCTTCGATTGCACGGTGCATGTCGCGTATCCCCATCTGAAATGTCGCGGTCACTCGTTTTGCATCTCGATCAACGAATGAATTGAGCGGCAGGGCCTGCTTAGGGCGGATAAGGATGAAATGCTCTGGATCTTGCTCGACTGCTTTCTCAATCGCAGTGAGCCTGAGATCGTATGTCCTGATTGCCCTGGCAATGGGAGTGGGAAGTAAGTATGAAGCGAGTTTCGACAATCCCGTTAACGACTGAGCGTAGTAAGCGCTCGGCCGATTTGAAATAACAACAATTTCTTCGTATCCATCCTGGAGTGCTTTTAGTGCGGGCAGTTGATCGGAAAGTCCGCCATCGACATATTTGATGCCGTCAATTTCCACTGGACCATGCAAAATAGGAATTGCGGCTGATGCCCGCATATATTCAAAAAAGTTTTCCCGGGACGGAGTCGTATACACCGCTTTCCCGGTTTTGTATTCGGTAAGGACAAAGACCAATTTCATTCGGGACGCGAAAAGTTTTTCAAGATCAAGGAGAGACCGTCCCTCGCTGAAAAGACCGATCAGATGGTCAAGGTTAAGAATTTTCTTTCTCTTGAGTTGATTGTGGTATTGGATAAGCTTCCCGAAAGCGACGGTGCACCAGGTTTGTTCAATAGTTTCAAGTTGTTCCGTAATAAAAAACGGAGCGGTTACCGCGCCCACCGAACATGCATAGACCGCGTCAAAATATCCTGGACCAAGCGCTTTACAAAGTTCGACTAATACTCCAGCGTCGTATGCCCCGTATAATCCTCCCGACCCCACAACAAGTGCTCTTTTAGGGATCATAGGCAAAATAGGTTTTATTCTCGTTAGGATTTTTTCAAATAGAGTTTTCGTGTATACTTAGTTTATAACTAATAATAGACGATTTCAATGAAAGTCATCAATAAGATACTCTACGAAGAAACAGTAAGGTATTTCCGTTACTTTGTTCTTGCGCTTCTCCTCGCGCTGGCTATTGTCGGCCTCGACGCCCTGGCTCCATGGCCGTTTAAAGTATTGATTGATAATGTTCTCGAAGCGAATCCTTTATCCAATACTCCGGTCTTCGGCACCCTATTTTCGGCTTTTAATTCTCGCGAGCTCTTGGGCATGGCAGTCGTTTTTATTTATTTTACGAGCACCTTTTTACTTTCACTTCTTGAATATCTCAGCCCCGTCGTTACGAAAAAGTTCGTGAAGCAGATTACCGCAGATTTTACAAAACGCGCTTTTGATAATCTCCAAACTATTGCCATCGGATTTTACAAGAAACAGGAGATCGGCGATTACATTTACCGGCTAAGCTACGACGTTTCAGCGCTCGGCGACTTTTTTGAGGAAGGAGTTTTACAACTTATCACCTCCTCGCTCTATCTGGTAACGACAGCGGTTATTATGTTTTTCATTGACCCAAAACTCACGTTCATCTCGCTCGTCGCACTCCCTTTTTTGACATTCGGCCTCTATCGTTTCGGCAAAGATATTGCTTTCGCGACAAAAATATCCGAAAAAAAGGGAAGCACCGTCATTTCCTTCATCGAAGAAACTCTCACGCACCTCAAAGTCATTCAGGCGTTTTCGCAGGAGCATCGCGAAGCGCATCGTTTCGGCAAAAAAATTGATACGTCGCTCAAGACAGATATTAAACTTCAGCGTCTTACTTTGATGTTGAACCTTCTTGTCGGCATTATCATCGCGATCAGCTATTCGGTCATCATCGGCTACGGGATTCGTTCTGTGTTCCTCGGACATTTGACCGCCGGCCTCCTCATTGTGTTTGTTTTCTATCTCGATAATCTCACCAACCCTCTTCTCAACGTAATCTACGCCACGAGCATGATTCGCGAAAACTATGTGAAAATTTCCCGCATGAAAGATTTTTTCACGCAAAAGCGCCAGACAGTTCAAGGCGGCGCGGTGAAAAAAATCGAGAAAACGAACATTGAATTCCGTCGAGTATGCGTAAAAGGGGACGGTGAAAAGGATATCCTCCACAATGTAAGCTTCGCGATCCCCGAGGGCAGCCGCACGGTTATCTTGGGCGCGAACGGCTCCGGTAAAACAACGCTTTTTTCTCTCATCCTTGGTTTTATTGATAAGCCCGATCGCGGCACAATTACTATTGGCGGCACTCGCCTCGAAGATTACGATATACAATCGGTCCGCGACGCAATTTCCTATATCCCCCAGGAAATTACTCTTTTTAACGATACGATCAAAACAAACATTGCCTTCGGGAGTCCAGAAAGTTCTCTCGAAGACGTAGTCCAAGCGGCAAAGTTAGCGAACGCGGATGAGTTCATCCGTAAACTCCCGCAAGGGTATCACTTCCGCGTTGGCGAAGCCGGCAATTATCTCTCGGGCGGCCAGCGGCAGAAACTGATGCTCGCCCGCGCTTTCTTAAGAAAGGGTGCGCGACTCCTTCTCTTCGACGAAGTATTTTCCGCCCTTGATATCAAAAGCAGAACAGAAATTCTTAAAAACATTTACGCATTCTCTGTGGGAAAGACAACGCTTTTGGTGTCGAATATTTTTTCCATTGTAAGCGCGGCGGACTATGTGGTAGTATTAAATGACGGGAAAGTAGTTTTTAGCGGCAAAAGCCAGAAATTAAAACACGAGCGATCGCTCTATCGTCTCCTTGTGGAAATCAAGTAGCTATGAAACAAACCAGATTCGAACCCCAGTGGCTTTTGAGCGGCGCCTTCTTCCTCGCTGGAATATTCTTCGGCGGTCTTGGCATATATATTTTCTTGAATCTTTCCTTGCCAACATTCTCAAAGATTCATCCTCCCGCATCATCATATAAATACATTAATCCGCTTCTCGCCGTTGACATTAATCAAGAAAAGAATTTTTCATCGAACAAAGCGCTCGAACTCGGCATTAAAGGCCTTATCGACGACCGGAGACAGCACGGAGATATTCAAGATGCGGCAATTTACATCCGTAACGTTGAATCGGGCGCCTGGGTCGGTATCAATGAAAATGAAAAATTCTCTCCGGGGAAATTGCTTAAGATTCCCATCATGATCGCGTATTTTAAATTTGGCGAAGGAGACCCGTCGGTGTTTGATGAAAAAATCCGCTTTGCCGGTTCAGCAACCGTTGACAACGAATCTCTTCCAACTCAACAACTCGAGAACGGCAAGGAGTACACGATTGACGACCTTATTCGGCGAATGGTCGCTTATAACGATAACGGCGCCGCAAATCTTCTTTTTGACTATATTGATAAGAAAACTTTGAACGAGGTCTATTCTGATCTTGGCGCTGGTTTCCAAGAAGACAAAGAGACCGACGATTTTATTTCCGTCAAGGCATATAGTCTCTTTTTTCGGGTTCTTTACAACGCAACCTATTTAAGCCGAGGTTCATCAGAAAAAGCGCTTTCAATTCTCGCTGAGGCGGGGGATAGTAAAAGAGGTCTCGGCGCAACCTTCCCCAAAGAAATACCCGTTGCGGAAACCACGGGAAGTCGCAAAGACGTAAATAAAGGACCAAACACAGTAGAACTCCGCGATTGCGGAATTGTCTATTTCCCGAAACATCCCCATCTTTTCTGCGCAATGGCAAGAGGAAATTCACGCGAACACATAGAACAATGGTTCAAAGATGTTGGACGGCTTCTCTACAGTGATATACGATACAGGTATGCGACCGAGTAAAACTTTCTTATCATATATGAACCACGAGTATCACACCTAAAGGTCGATTCAGCATAATTTAGTTTATATTTTTATAATATGGCAATGAAGAAGAAAGTAGTAAAGTCGAAACCGAAAGCAAAGGCGCGCGTCAAAGTTCCCGGGAAAAAGAGATAATAGGGCAAAACGCGAAACGAAAAATCCCGCCGAGCGGCGGGATTTTTTATGCTCTCGCTATAAGTATAAGTAAAAAGCTCGAGTACTTTAGGATTAGGATTTAAGTTTGTTGTCATCGCTTGAAATCAAATATTTTTTATCGGAAAATCCTAATATGGCTATCATAACCGTTGCACCGAAAAGACCGAAAAACATATCGCCCATAGTATCGCTGTTGCTTGCCTGCCACAGGCGGTTCGGGTGCAACAGGTTTTGATGCAACACATTCATCCTTATATGGTCACAGACGAATTCCCACATTTCCCAGCCTATGTTTAGTAAGGCCATTAGAGCGATGAGTATGACGATGTTCTTCCAAAGATTCTTTCTGAAAAGATTGAATTTGGGATACTTCTCTGTAAACCAAAGAATAAATACTAATTCCATCATTCCGCCAAAGAAGTGAACAAAGAAAGCGTCGTATCCGAAAAATCCCGCGTTGCAGCCGAGATATCTAAAGCAGAGAGAGTTACTCGACAATCCGAATATGTAGCCGCCCATAAACCATACGAGAATCCAAAGGGATACCAAGAATATTAAAAGACCGTCGAGGCGGGAAGTTTTTTGCATTGCTTAATCGCGGTTTTTATATTATCGTACCAATTATGAATCAGCCATCCGGATTTTACAACCTCGGCATCGCGCCGAACATATTAGGGATACTTGACAAACTCAATTTCAAAATCCCCACGCCTATTCAGGAACGTTCCATTCCGCCCGCAATCGAAGGGAAAGACCTCATCGGCATCGCCCAGACAGGAACCGGGAAAACGCTCGCGTTCGGTATTCCGATGATACAGGCGGCGCTCGCGGGCAAGCGGGGGCTGGTGGTTCTTCCCACGCGAGAATTGGCTCTTCAAGTTCACGAAACATTTCAGAAAGTCGGTGCCACGCTCCGCTTGCGGACAGCAATCCTCATCGGCGGCGAATCCATTTATCGTCAAATACAGGCGCTTCAAAGAGATCCGCAAATAATCATCGGCACGCCCGGAAGAATCATTGATCATCTTGAACAAAAAACGCTTTCGCTCGGCGCGGTCGGCGTTCTTGTGCTTGATGAAGCAGATCGGATGCTTGATATGGGATTCGCGCCGCAGTTGAAGCGGATACTTCAGGTGGTGCCGCGCGACCGGCAGACCATGCTTTTTTCCGCGACCATGCCGCAGGATATTGTTGCCATCGCGCATTCGCATATGAAACTTCCGATGCGCGTGGAAATCGCTCCGTCCGGCACCATGGCGGAAAAAGTGACGCACGAACTTTTCTTCGTGCAAAAACATGACAAGCCGCGGCTTCTTGAAAAAGTACTTACGGAATATCGCGGTTCCGTGCTCGTTTTTTTGAGAACGAAACATACCGTACGGAGAATCACTCAAGGCGTGCGCGCTCTTGGCTATACGGTTGCCGAAATCCATTCGAACCGTTCGCTCGGCCAGCGAAAAGACGCGCTCGAAGGATTTCGGAACGGCAGATACCGGATTCTTATCGCAACCGACATCGCCGCGCGCGGCATTGATGTGAGAGGAATCGAACTTGTGTTGAATTACGACCTTCCGCAAACCGCGGAGGACTATGTCCATCGCATCGGCAGAACCGGACGGATGGGTGGCGTGGGCCACGCGATTTCTTTCGCCACGCCCGACCAAAAAGGCGATGTGCGCGGAATTGAGCGATTGATCCGCGCGACCCTGCCGCTTTCGAAACTTCCTGAACTTCCGCCGGCGCGGATGTCTTTGCTCCCGCAACGACCGCCGTTTTCTTCTCCGCGCCCGCATTTCGGTGGAGCAGGCGGGCCTCCTCGTTCACGTTTCGGCCGCAATCCCGGATTCTCAGGTCCGCGCCGATTCGATCGCCCCAAGTGGCGGGGACGCTAAAAAATCGCCGATAAGGCGATTTTTTGGTAGGATTACAATTACTTACGCCTATGAATTTCAATAAAGCCCTCCTGATTAACATCGATCAATCAGCGTTGGATTCTGAATACTGGAATCAATTAGATCAACTTGTCTCCAAAAGAATCCATCTGTTGAAAGACAATCTGGAGATAATGAAAGAATTAGTAGATACCGACTGCCTACTTGTGAATTTCGGAGTGTCTGTCACAAAAGAAATGATAGACAGCGCACCTCATCTGAAGTATATCGGCATATTAGCCACCGCCTACGGAAAAGTGGATAGCGACTACGCGAAAGAAAAAGGTATTCCTGTTTGCAATCTTGCCGGATACAGCACCGAAGCGGTTGCGGAGTTCTCGATAGCCGTAATTCTTGAAAACATACGCCAACTTGAAGAGGGCAAGCAAAGAGGAAGAAACGGAAATTATTCAGAGATTGGATTGAAAGCAAAAGAAATCAAAGGAAAAGTTTTCGGCGTTGTCGGTTTAGGAAGTATAGGCAGGAGAGTCGCTGAATTAGCTCAGGGTTTTGGTGCCGAAGTAAAATATTGGTCAAGAGAGAAAAAAGACGTTCCCTTTACCTATCAGAATGTGGACAAACTTATTGCAGAGTCCGATTTTTTATCGATCAATCTTGCGCAAACCCCGGAAACAGAAAAGTTTTTGAACAAATCAAGATTACAAAGCTTAAAAAAAAGGAGCAGTGGTTATTCATACGGTGCCTATGGAATTAGTTGATATCGATGCGTTAGAAGAAAGACTCAAGCAAGACGATATCGTTTTCATCCTCGACCATTCCGATGAAACGCCCCAAGAAGATATGAAAAGACTTGCTCAATACAAGAACTGTATTATCTATCCACCCATTGCATACATAACCGCAGAGGCACAGATTGCGAAAAAAGAAATATTTATCGGTAACATACGGAATTTCTTGAGTGGATTGCCGACAAACAAAGTTAACTAACAATAAATCTATCATTCCTGATGAGCATTGAGAGCGTCGTTTGTCAAAATTGCAAAAGCCAATTCATCATCGAACCGGACGACTTCGGTTTTTATGAAAAGATAAAGGTTCCTCCGCCGACGTTTTGTCCGGATTGCCGGCGGCAGAGGAGATTGTCTTGGCGGAACGATTTTTTCTTTTACTCGCGAACCTGCGGCTTATGCAAAAAACCGATTATCTCTCTTTACTCGCCCGACAAGCCGCTTACAGTGTACTGCGTGAAATGCTGGTGGTCGGACAAATGGGACCCGAAAGCATACGCGCAAGATGTCGATTTCTCACGCCCGTTTTTCGAACAGTTTCAAGAGCTTCAAAAACGAGTTCCCAGACCCGCGCTTATCAACGATGACGGCATTGCAAGCGTCAATTCGGAATATACGCATGACTTTTCGTTCGGCAAAAACTGCTACATGGTACTTATTGCATGGAAACTGGAGGATTGTCTTTATAGCGTATATGTCGTAGGCGGGAAAGAAGTTGTTGATTGCTTTAGCGCTTTCGGCAACAATCAACTCGTCTACGAAGGCATTTTCCTTGAAAAATGCTACCAGTGCCGTTATGTGTATTATTCCGCATCACTTACCAATTGCGCTTTTTGTTACGATTGCCGCGATTGCTCGGATTGTTTTCTTTCAGTCGGATTGCGTCACAAAAAATATTGCATAAAAAACAAACAATACTCCAAAGAGGAATACGAAAAAATCCTTGCAAGTTATCAACTCGATACATATGCGGGAGTCGAGCGCGCGAAACAGGAATTTTACCCGATGCTTAAAACGTTCCCCCGGAAATTTTCCAATATCAAACGCTCTCTCAATTCAACTGGAGACGATTTGCTTAATTGTAAGAATGTGCGTTTCGGCTTTAATATGCAGAACGCCGAAGATTGTCGGTATGCTTCAGACCAAGATACACCCAAAGACAGCTACGATATCAGCGTGGGAGGAGAACTCAATCAATGTTACGAAGGGCTTACGCCTGATAATTCCTACCGGGGATTATTCACCATATTCTCATGGAAAAATTTTGAAGTGACATACTGCGAAAACTGCCATTCTTCAAAAAAATTATTCGGTTGTTCGGGATTAAAGAAAGGCGAGTATTCCATTTTGAATAAACAATACGGCAAAGAGGAATACGAAACGACAAAAACAAAACTCATTGAACATATGAAAAAAACAGGAGAATGGGGCGAGTTCTTTCCTTCACGATTATCTCATTTCGGATATAACGAAACCGTTGCAGAGAATTTTTACCCGCTGACGCGCGAACAAGCTTCTCAAAAAGGATTCAAATGGGAGGATTATTCTCAGTTCACCATCGGCAAAGAAACCATGAAGACCGAAGATATACCGGATTCCATTAACGACGTTTCGGATTCAATCACAAGCGAGATTCTTGCGTGCAGTACGTGCAAGCGGAATTATCGTATCGTCTCGCAGGAATTGAGCTTTTATCGAAAAATGAAAATTCCGATTCCGCGGCAGTGCTTTTATTGCAGGCATCGCGCCAGATTTGCGTTCAGAAATCCATATCAACTTTGGCACCGGCGGTGTACTTGCGCGGGCCTGCAATCAGAAAATGAGGTCTACCACAATACCGTTTCTCATTTCCACAATAATGCTCACTGTCCCAACGAGTTTGAAACTTCGTACGCTCCTGAGCACCCGGAAATCGTTTATTGCGAGCAGTGTTATCAAGCCGAGGTGGTGTAAGAAATATTATTGTCTATCAGACAGAAGTGTCGAAAAGTTGATTTTATTTGCTTTCTCGGCTACTATGCCAAAGCGCCGCGCAAAGGCGCTTCTTTATTATGCCAGGTAGTGTCGTGCCTGAGGCAGATCCGCCTCTGGCGGAAAAATGCGACTGTTATGCTATAGCATAACACTATGACATGTCATAGTGCCGCAGGATTTCCATTGTTTGGCATATAATCATCATATGAACATTAGAAACATCGCCATTATTGCCCACGTTGACCCCGCCTACGCCAAGGCTTCGGCGGGCAGGCATGGCAAAAATTTATGAACATCCGGAATATAGCAATCATTGCGCATGTGGATCACGGGAAGTCGACTTTGGTTGACGCACTCCTCAAACAGTCCGAGACCAATCTCGGCAAGCTCGTGAACGACGAGCTTATTATGGATTCAAATGAGCTCGAGCGGGAGCGCGGCATTACTATTTTTTCAAAAAACGCGGCGGTGATTTATAAGGAGACGAAAATAAATATAATCGACACGCCGGGGCACGCTGATTTCGGCGGCGAAGTGGAGCGTGTTCTCAACATGGCGGACGGTTCGCTTTTGCTCGTTGACGCGCAGGAGGGACCGATGCCGCAGACACGCTTCGTGCTGAAAAAAGCGCTCGATGCCGGGCACAAGATTGTCGTGGTCATTAATAAAGTTGATAAGCAAAGCTCGCGAGTGAATTATGTGCTCGAGAAAGTCATCGAACTTTTTGTGGAGCTTAGGGCAACAAACAACCAATTGAATTTTCCGATTCTGTACGCATCCGGCAAGTTGGGCGTGGCAGGCAATTCCCCGGAGCTCGCTCTGATGAAAAATATCGCGCCTGTTTTTGAGACGGTTCTTACTCATATTCCTAGTCCGAAAGTGATGGATGACGCGCCTTTTCAGATGATGGTGGTTTCGATTCAGTATGACAATTATCAGGGGAGAATCGCAGTGGGACGGATTCAGCGCGGCATTGCGGAGAACGGAATGCAGATTGCCCACATTCCGAACGGCGGAGCAGCAAAAAATTATAAAATCACAGGACTCACCACTTTTTTGGGGCTCGGGCGCGCGGCAATTACTTCGGGGCAGGCAGGCGACATCGTCGCAATCGCGGGGGTTCCGGACGTGAATATCGGCGACACGCTTGCGGATGCGGCACATCCTGACCCTTTACCCGCGATAGCCATAGAAAAGCCCACGGTCAAGATGATTTTCTCGGTGAATGATTCTCCTTTTTCAGGCAAGGAAGGGGAATATTGCACTTCGCGCAATCTTCGCGAGCGGCTGTTCAAGGAACTCGACAATGATGTGGCGCTCCGCGTGGAAGAGAGTACTTCCACCGATGAATTCGTGGTCAGCGGACGCGGCGAATTGCATCTTGCGATTTTGATTGAAAAGATGCGGCGCGAAGGATATGAGCTTCAGGTTTCGCGGCCGGAAGTTATTTTTACAGAAGAGAATGGCAAAACGCTCGAGCCGGCGGAAGACGTTTGGATTGAGGTGCCGGAAGCGTATTCCGGCATGGTAATTCAGAAAATGAGCGGCCGGAAAGGAGAACTTAAAAATATGAGCGTTGAAAACAGCACTGCGTCATTTCATTTTTTTATCCCGACCAGGGGACTCATCGGTTTCCGGACGGAGTTTATCATCGAAACTCGCGGCACCGGCATCATCAATTCGCTTTTCTCGGGCTATTTTCCGAAGTTTGATTCTGTCGTCGCGAATGTTCACGGCTCGCTCGTTGTTCACGAAGCGGGCGCGAGCACCGCGTACGCGCTTTTGCGTTCACAGGAACGCGGAGTGATGTTCATTGGCCCCGCAGAGAATGTGTACGAGGGGCAGGTGGTGGGACAAAACGCGAAAACGGAAGACATTGTGGTAAATGTCTGCAAACAAAAACAGCTTACGAATTTTCGGGCGAAAACGGACGCGGTGACTAACGACCTTGTTCCGCCCCGCGTGCTTTCTCTGGAACAGGCGCTCGAGTATATCGGCGAAGACGAACTTGTGGAGGTGACGCCGAAGAGCATCCGCCTCCGGAAAAGAATTCTCCGAAATGCATTGCGATAGAAGAATAGAAGATACGAAATCAAAACTATTAACACTTTTCGCGATCGCGAAAAGTGTTAACAAAAAATAGCTCTTTAAAAGGTTTACTTTACTCCGAGCAACTCGATCTCGAATACCAACGTGGAGTTCGCTGGAATCAGATTTCCGATGCTTCTTTCTCCGTACGCGAGAGAAGGCGGAATCGTAAGCTTTCTTTTTCCGCCGACTTTCATTCCGACGACTCCCTGATCCCAACCCTGAATCACTTGACCGGCACCCAGAACAAATGAGAACGGCTGGCCATGGTCATAAGAACTATCGAATTTCGTTCCGTTCAGAAGCGTTCCGGTATATTGCACAGAAACGGTATTTCCTGCTTTTGCTTCAGTCCCGGTGCCTATTTTTATTTCTTCAATGCCAATTTTATTTTCTACGGGGATTTGTCCCGATTGTGTTTGCGGTTGAGCGGCGGGAGTATTCGTTTGTTCTTGCTGGGGCGGTTCTTGCGTGGCAGGCCTATTTCCTAAAAACGCGAGCGTCAATCCTCCCAAAATGAATACGATAATAATAACTATTGCTATGTACTTCATTCCAGGCAGTAGAAATGCGACTAAATTATACTAGTGACTTTGACCTTTGGAATTTCCATACTATGTTGCCAAGCAATGCTTTTCAACCACTTCCTTCGACTTTAGTCGAAGCAGTCGCATTTTCACTATCTGGCATATTTTCATTCTATCGCGAGTTTCGACTGAACGCAATACTGCTTCTCTGCTATCCTTGCTTACGATCGTTATTAAGGATAGCAAAAACAACTTGAGCCGACGATCTTACTGAACTTATCTCCAGACCGAAAGAATCACCCCCATAATAGAAAGCGAGACGAGGTAGTACGAGTTGTTGAGAAACCAAAGTTTCCACTGTTTTCCTTCCCAGATAACTGATCCGAGCGTTACCGGAGCGATAAAGCCGAACCAGTTCCAAAATCCTGCCATAATGCCAGCAGGTATTCCAGTTACTCCTAAATAAGCGCTCCCAAAAATGACGGCGTGGGCGAGCGCGTAGCTCATCAGGAGTGAGCCAACAGTCATCAAGGAATACTGCATAGTCATCCCTTTCTTTTTTGCATCCGCCATCGATTCCTGAGTGAATCCCATCAATCGTATCCATTCTTTTCCGAACAGCGGCCCATACCACAAAAATCCCAACACGATGCTCGCGATTGTCGCGACGAGCACAGCTAAATAATTTATAGAAACCATCGTAATTTCGCTCTAATGGTTATCGAACGTAATTCGCCCTAATTGTTATCGAATATAATCGAATCGCTATCGAATATTCGGTCTTCATTCGTTTTCATTCGGTATATTATTCGGGCGAGTAACGTTTTTTCGACCCTTTCATAAAGTATAGCAGACGTAGAACAATTGACTAATTGTAGAAAATTGGGATATAAAGGTGATAGTAAATTCAAAGGAGGGGAGGTGGAAACGGTGACAGGAACGAAGACCAAACCGGTCGTGAAGTTCGTTATCTTCGAGGATGCTGTCGCCTCGCTGTGGGCAGCTGTTCCGCAATTCGGCATCGGCCCTGGTTTTGACTGGTGCGTGGGCGGCGCGCTCCTGGAGGACGCTCACGAGAAGGCCGTGGAAGAACTACGGCGCGAGATCGAAGAGCACTGCGCCAACCTCATCAACGATCTTGACCTCGGCATACGTCCCGTTACGGCGACGGAGGATCGAATGGAGCTCGCTCGACAGGTCGTCAGGGACGGCTTCGAGCTCGTGGAGGACACGTCCATTCCGACTTACTGGGACAAGAAGTAACGCCTCGCCCCAAACCCCTCGCCCAAGTCATCCGTCAGACAAATTGCCCGCAAGGTGATTTGTCTGACGCGAACCTGAGTTCGCTACTCGATAGTGATTTCAGGTTTGCATAAGATGAGATATATCGGTGGCACCAGGGGCAATCCTGAAAACCGTCGCGCAGGCCGAGCGGGCATGGTCCCAGCACTTATTTTGTGAACAAAATAAGTGCTGGAGAGCGAGGCCGAGGGCGAGCGCAATTTCCTCGCTGGGGAAATTGATAGCGTGTTTTCGCACGGAATCAGAATTGCCCCTTAAAGCGGTTTGCTAATTTTATATTTCTGCAACTGCAAATTTCCCGGGCCGCCGAGAGAGCGGACTTCTTTGATTGCTTTGACGGGATTCTGAACTTTTAGTTTATGGATATTTTCTTTCACGTGCTGGTATGCGTCTCGGAACGGCATACCTTCTTTGACGAGACGATTTGCTTCATGGACGGCAAAGAATTCCGGAGACAAAGATTTCATCAGCACTTGCCGATTCGGTTTCATTCTCGGCATTACCAAGGCACAGACCTCCAAGCTTCTTCTCGCGATGCCGAGCCCTTTGATAAGCGGTTCTTTGGTGAGCTGTGTATCGCGGTTATAGCCGGAAATCAGATTTTTTGAAGTGTCTTTGACTTGTGTCTGCAAGGCGACGATAACATTGACGTTGCCTCGTACAATTTCAAAAATATCCGGATTCCGCTTCTGCGGCATAATCGAAGAGCCAGTGGTGAATTCCGGCGGCAAAAAGAAAAAATTATATTCCGGCGTGGTGAACCAAATCATTTCGTTAGCTAAGCGTCCCAAGGTCATCATAATTTTCGTCAGCACGGACAGTATGTGGCTTTCCGTGGTGCCGCGGCTGTTCACGGCATACAAAGAGTTTACCTGGACGCGCTTAAAGCCCAAAAGTTTCGTTGTTAGATTTCTGTCCAAATCAATATTCACGCCAAAACCGGCTGCGGCGCCCAAGGGATTTTGGTCGTTGAGGTAATACGCCGTTTCAAGGAGCATATGGTCATTGATTAATTCTTCCAAATACGATGCAGCCCAATGACCGACCGAAGAAGGCATTGCGCGGCGGGTATGGGTGTATCCGGGCATGGGCAGGAATTCATATTTTTTTGCCATCTTTAAAAACACGTTTTGCATTTTGACGAGTTCAAAACTTACTTGCTTAAGTTTTTTTCTGGTGTAGAGGCGCGTGGCAACCAAGACCTGGTCGTTCCGGCTGCGGCACGTATGTATTTTTTTGCCCAAATCCCCGAGTTTTGCGACCAGATAGTTCTCTATCGCTGTGTGGCAGTCCTCGTCCGATTGTTTGATTGTAAACTTTCCTTGGTTATGCAGGGCAAGAATTTCGTTCAGACATTTGTTCAATTTTTTTTGTTCCCCTGGGGTCAGAATTTTTGCTTTGACGAGGGCTGCGGCATGCGCCTTGGATGCCTGGATGTCAAAAGGCAGGAGGCGCGTGTCTAAAATATAGTCGTTGCCCACGGTGTATCTTTCCACCAGGGGATGGAGTTTTGTTGATTTTGTTTGCCACAATTTTGCCATATTATTTCATGCTCAATATTTTTTGTCCGTTCGTTGTCGCAATGTCCACCAGCTTGTCGAAGTCAAAAAATCTGCACGCATCGAGCAGCATTCTCATTTCAATCCATAAATCTCCATCGGTAAATGGGCAATAAAAATCTGAAACATTGTCCACTCCAATTCCCACGGTAATCCCGGCCTTGAGCATTTCAGGCACGTTGGCGATACAGTTATGAATCGGCGCTTGATACTGGTCGAGCTGGCGCATATTCAAAGCCGCGGAAGGACATACGGCCACAGCCATCCCCGCGCCCGCCATTTTTCTATAAATTTCTTTCCGGTATTCTTTGGGCTGGCTAGAAACGGAAATGGCGTGTATCGCCACCACGCGGCCCTGGTAGCCGTGCTTTTCCGTTGCCTTGATTAATTTTTCGGTATCTTTCTCGTTCGGATTATTTTCCTGGTCAATGTGCACGTGGAGCGGCTTATTCAAATTTTTGGCGATTCCGAATAAAATCTCGGTACTCTCGTCGTCATTCGGCCGGTCTTTCGAAGGCAAGCCGCCCGCGATGTCGGCTTTCGCAGTAATGCTTTCATATAATTCGCGTTCGGTTTTATCGCGCAATCCTCCCAGGGGCTGAGTGATGGTGAGCACTTTAATTTTATCTTTATATTCTTCTTTCACCTTGTTCGCCGCGTCGATTGCCTTATGTCCGACCGCGCTGTACGCGTCCACGAACGTGCAGGTGAGTTTGCAGCCCTGGCTGACCAAAATATCCAGAGCTGTTCTTATGCGCTCTTCTATTTGTTCTTGCGAAGACGCTCTTTTAATGTCATCAGACATTTGCCACTTTGTTTCCATGTCCACCATGGTTTTGTCCAGGCCCTCTTTGGTGATGTAAAACGCTTTGTCAAAATGCGCGTGGCAATTCACCCAGCCGCCTTTTTGAGCGATAGCGTCTAACATTTGTTGTTTAAGGTTCCAGGGCTGGTTCATACCAGGCAGTAGAAATGCGACTATATTATATTAATAACTTTGACTTTCAGATGTTTCATGCTTTGTTGCCAGATATAGAGTTATTTCTGACTGTTTTGTCGCCTAAGGCGACCAGTCGCATTTTCACTGCCTGGCATATTAAAAAAATCCCCAATCCGTTGCCGGATGGGGCTTTCGTGAGTCGAAAAAGAATTTTCTCGGAATGGGCTGTACATTTATATCCTGTCTAAGATAGCAAAACGACCCAAAACGTCAAGGAGCTCCGGTTTTTGGTTTTGGAGAACCGGCGTTCGGTTTGCTCCAGCGGCAAACCGCCGCCTGCATCTCGTCCCGACGGCTCCGACGCGACTGCGTCGGTCGGAGGCCAAGCCCGTCGGGGTTCCGAAAGTCCCGCAACTCTCCGAGCGACAGCGAGGTTAGAGTTGGCGCGATCCCGCCTATTGTTTTGTCATGATTCAATCCGGGGAAGTTACGAGAGTGCAGGATCCGCGCCATTGTAGCTCGCTTCGCTCGCACAATGGGCGGGACTTCTCCAAAACCAAAAACCTCCACCGTTGGAATAGGGAGGGACAGAATGAATTAAAGCCGAAGATTCTATATTCTCATAGGGTCTTGATTATCGTGGGCAGTTCTTTGAACGATCGAATAGAATATTTTGCGCCCGCCAGTGGTATAGAACCGAAGTGGACGAAATGTATTCCGGCCGCAATCGATGCCTGCATATCGGTTTCCGCATCTCCGATATAAATGGATTCATCCGGAGATACACCGAGCTTTTCTGCGGCAAGCAGCAACGGCTCGGGGTGCGGCTTGTGGTTTTCGGTATCTTCATATGCGACGGCAACTTTGAAATAAGGTCGCAGAGTATCGAGAGGGGGTTCGTAAACGGTTATTCTTATTCTATTCGTTACAATCCCAAGCATATACTGCTCGCTTAATAATTTTACTGTCTCTTCCGCGCCCCTTGGTATCACGGCGGGCTTCGTTTTTAAGCCGGCAATATTATTGCGGGCGAAATCCCAGATATTTTGAATTTCTGCATCATCGGTAATCCTCGTGAGCGTTTTTATGACATCCCATAGAGAGGTATGAGAAATAGTTATGTACTCTTCCCGGGTTGGTGGCAGGTATCCCTTTACTTTCATAAGTTCTTGGAAAAACGCCAAGTTGGATTCAAAAGAATCAAGAAGCGTGCCGTCCACGTCGAAGAGAAGCGCTTTAATTCCGTTCATAAGCATAGTTCGAGTATAAGTAGTTTATATTTAAAAACAAAATAATTTTTCAAAAACATAAGGGGAAAGAGCGTTTCCTGACGGCATTGTTGCTTGCCGTCTGGTCGTCTTCTTTCCCCTGAGGCGCTTCGTTCAATTGTCAAAAGGAGGAGCGCGGTCGGGTTGTCTCGGTCAAGCCGCTCGAAACCGTCTGGGTTGCTTCCCTTCTCGTTTCTCCTGGCATGATCGGCAGAACGGCGTTGCGGGCATGGCCTCGAGACGTTTCTCGTCGATTTGGTCTCCGCATTCGCGTACTCGACAGTTCCCGTAGATGCCCTTGTCCACCCGATAGATAGCCGCTTCCAACATGATGATGCGGGTCGTGCGTCTGTCGATGAGAAGTGCAGCGATCTCTTTCTCCACGTTGTCCGTCGCCACGGCTATGGGATCACTCGCTGGCGTCCGTTCTCGCAGGACTTCTCTGCTCGGTGGATGTTCGTTGTCCAGCATCCCCTGAAGCCTTTCCCTGATCCTCGAGAGATCCAATGCCATCGCGCAAGCTCCGTTTCCTTTGGTTGGTATGTGAACCTCTCTCCTCCTATTACTAAAAATAGTTTAGCATACCCCGTAGGAAATGGCGAGAAAATAAATATTTTCGAGCCAATAGTCATACAAGCAAACATGAACATAGTAATCAATTGTCTCAAAGTCGAATCGAACATGACGGAAAATATTTAATTTCCTACGGGGCATATTCAAATTAGAAAAGTAAATTCCAAACTCAATAAATTTTCTTCAGTGAGATTGCTTTGATGATAGGATAGTAATATAGTAGAAAAATCTATATGAACAAAACGAAATTTTTAATTTTAACCACTGTTTTCATCGACGTTGCGGGGCTTGGCATTATCATTCCGATTCTGCCCTACTATGTGGAGCGGTTCAGTTCGGCGCCGCTTCTCATTACTTCTCTTTTTTCCGTCTACGCGTTGTGTTCGTTTTTCAGCGCTCCGGTGATGGGGGCGATTTCCGACAGAGTGGGGCGGAAATTAATGTTCGTCACGAGTATTTTCAGCACATCGCTTGGGTGGTTCGTATTCGCGGCGGCGCCGAGCATTCCTTTTTTGTTTTTGGGGCGCGTCATTGACGGCGCGGCGGCAGGCAATCTTCCTATTGCTCAAGCGTATATCACCGACCTCGCCCGCGACGACCGGGAGCGGACAACAAACCTCGGACTTATCGGAGCGGTGTTCGGAATCGCGTTCATTATAGGTCCGTTTTTGGGAGGAGCGCTCGGTTCGATTTCTCCCACGTTCCCATTTTGGTTTGTCGGTTGTCTCGCGCTCGTGAACGGGATTCTCGGAATTTTCTTTTTGCCCGAGACAAATAAACATATGAGCGAAAATCGGCGCATATCCGTCAATCCGTTTTCTCCGTTGGTGAAGGCGATGAAAAATAAAGCGCTCCTTCCCAATTATTCCGCGTGGTTTCTTTTCGGCACCGCGATTTCGAGTTTTTTTTCAATTTTTGCGCTCTATGTCCGGGCGACATTCGGATTAAATGAATTTGCGGTAGGAATTTTATTTGCCTGCATCGGTGTCATTGTCGCGCTGAATCAACTTGTCGCTTTGAGATATTTTTGGCTGAAATATTTTCGAGAACCGGCGCTTGAACTGGTCATGCTTATCATCTTCGCGGGAGGATTTTTGTTGATGACCGTACCGAATACAGCTTTATTTTTAATCGGGCTTCTCGCAACCGCATTCGGCCAGTCGGTACTCCGAGTCATTATGAACAGTCAAATTGTCGCGAAAGCGGACGCGAGGACAAAAGGAGAAGTGCTTGGCGTGACAGCATCGATATTATCGTTAAGCATGGCAGTCGGGCCGTTTATTGCCGGTTCGTTGTTCGGTTTCGACAAACGCACTCCTCTTATGGCAGGAGCATTGCTTCTGCTCGGAGCGTTTCTTGTTCTTTATAAAAATCGAAAAGCGCTCTCGGAAGAAAATCTTTCAGAAAGAGAAATAATTATTTCTGAAATTTAACTCTGGCAGTGCGGGTTAAAGCGTTTCAAGGTCAAGCACGTAGTCGATTTTTATTTGTTTCACAAAGGAAGGGACGTGACTCACGAGAATCATCGCTCCTTCGTAGCGGTCGAGTGCCTTCGCGATTACGGGAATGTGGCGGAAGTTGATATGGTTCGTCGGTTCATCGAGAATGAGAAGTCCGGGGCGCTCGAGTACGATCTTCGCGAACGCGACGAGCCCTTTTTGTCCCTCGGAGAGCGAACCAATTTTTGTTTTTAAAATTTCCGCGTCAAGAAGAAATCCGGCGGCGCAGGAACGGAGTTCCTGTTCTGTTCCGACCCGCCCCTCGGAGGCACTCGGGACCTTCGGCATCGCGTCCGCCAGCGTTTTATATACTGTTTCCTCAAAATCGAGCGTTGAAAAATCCTGCCGGTAGTAGCCGATGCGGATGCCGGGAGTTATCCCTCGTAGAGACTCGGGACCTTCGGCATGTTCACCTTTTGCGTGCCCGGTCGCAAGCATCTCGAGCAATGTCGTTTTCCCGATGCCGTTCGGACCGGCAAGAAGCAGGCGCTCTTTTTTCTTGAGAGTTATGTCAACCTTTTTCGTAACCGGCTTGCCGCCTTTTATATTCATAATAGAAACGGACTTCAGTTCAAGAATTCGCCCGCTCAAGTCCTCCTGGCAGGGGATAGAAAAATTTCTGATTGTTTTGTCCTCGCGCCTGACTTCGACGATATCGCCCTCAAGTTCTTCAATTTTTTCTTTCATTTTTCGCGCGACATCGCGCAAGTGGCCGCCTTTCTGTCCGAAGAAATTCGCCTGTTCTTTCCGGTGCTGGATGTCTTTTTCAAGGCGCACGTTTTTCATCCGCTCGCGCTCCAGACGCGCCTGAATTTCTTTCACCACGTGAAAATAGTCGCCGGTATATTGCTCGATTTTGCGCGTGAAGATGTCGAGATAGAGCACGCCCTCCGTGAAGGAGTTTAAAAAATCGGCGTCGTGAGAGATTACGATACAGGTTTTCGGATATTCGATAAGAAATTGCGTAAGGTGCGCGATACCCTGTTTGTCGAGGTTGTTCGTCGGCTCATCGAGAAGGAGGATATCCGGATTTTGGATGAGCGCCTGCGCGAGAAGAAGCCGCGCTTGCTGTCCACCGGAGAGTTCCTTGAGGATTTTATCGAAGGGAATTTTAAGATGAACGACTTCGAGAATTTTTTCGATGCGTTTATCAATGTCGTAGATTTTTCCTCGCTCTGCCGAAGCTGGAGCAAAGGCGGGTTCGCTTAACCCTTTCTGAAAAAATTCCTTGACCGTTAGTTCCATTTCGCTTCGCGGTATGACTTGCCGGGCGGTCGCCATTGTGAGGCCTTGCCCGACTATGACCTCTCCCGATTCGGGTCTCGCGTCTCTCGTAATCAACCGGAAGATGGTTGTTTTGCCGGCGCCGTTCTGACCCATCAGCGTTACTTTCGACTCTTCGCGAACGGAAAAATCCGTCTCGTGAAGAATGGACTTTTTCCCGTACTCGAAGGAAACGTTTTTAAAACGGATGATGACTTCGTTCTGCGGCATACCAGGTAGTAGAAATTCGACTAAGTTGTGTTATATCTTTGATTTTTGTCATTTACATTGAGATGTCAGATAGATTCGATTCGACCATTGTATTTTCCGCGCAAAGCGCGGCAGTCGAATTTTCACTACCTGGCATATTATTTGAGTGCTTTGATATCGTTCAGGATTTTTTCGATTTTTTTCACACTCTCGGAATCATGGATGGAGACAGCAATTATGTCAGGATTCATTTTTTCGAGAGTTTTTAATTTCTTCGCGAGTGTTTTCTCGTCCACAAGGTCGCTTTTCGTAAGAAAAAGGTATTCCGTTCTATCCAGCAGTTCTTTGTTATAGGCGCCCAATTCCTTGCGGATTGTTTGGTAGTCCTTCGCGGGAGCAAGCGATTCGGCGGAGATGAAATGGAAAAGGATGCGAGTGCGCTCGATGTGGCGCAGGAATTTTATTCCCAAGCCGCGGCCTGTCGAAGACCCCTCGATGAGTCCCGGAATGTCGGCGAGAATCAGTTCGTAATATACGCCGAGGTTCGGTTCGAGCGTGGTGAACGGATAGTTCGCCACTTTGCTTTTGGCGTTTGTGAGTTCGTTCAGCATGCTTGATTTCCCGGCGTTCGGGAGTCCCACGAAGCCAACATCGGCGATAAGCTTCAGTTCCAAACGGAACGCAAACGTTTCGCCAAAGAGACCGGACTGGAATTGTCTGGGACTGGTATTTTTCGAAGACCGGAAATGGAAATTTCCCTTGCCGCCTTTTCCGCCAGCCGCGAGAATTACTCGCTCGCCGGTTTTCGTAATCTCCGAATCCGCTCCTGTCGTGAGATTATGGATTACGGTTCCGACCGGGAATTTCAGGACTAAGTCCCGGCCGTCGTGGCCGTCCTTGAACTGATTTCTTCCTTCTTGTCCGTTCTCGGCAATCAGTTCTTTTTTAAAGCGGAATTGATTCAGCGCGCTTAAATCGGAAACGCCTTCGGCGAATACGCTCCCGCCTTTTCCGCCGCTTCCGCCAGTCGGCCCCAAACTCATAAGATTCTTATTAAAAGCCACGGCGCCTTTTCCGCCATAGCCCGCCGAGACCTTGATTTTTACGTCATCGATTAACATGCCAGGTAGTAGAAATTCGACTTGATTGTGTTTATAACCCTTAACGTTCTTATATCTGTATTGCTCTGCCAGACAACCAGAATTTGGCTGTTATCTTTCCCGCGCAAAGCGCGGTGGTCGAATTTTCACTACCTGGCATGAGTTTCTAATCCTAACCCAAATCGGCGCCTAAAAGAAGACAGGGGATTCGATATGAGAATCCATAATGAGACACCGCAACTCTATTTCTTATTTTTATGCTGCGACGAGAAATGAATGTGAATGAATTTATCGATGCCGAGGTATGTGCCGGCATTCGCAAAAAGAAGTATGAGAAGGCATATGATGATAAGCACTTTGTCGTTGATGAATTGAGAAACGTTGAGCGCCGCGTAATTGAAATTCGGCAGATAGCTTACGAGCGTGAGGATAATGCCCGCGACAGATATGAAGCGGGTGAAAAGTCCCAACAAGAGACACCCGCCGATAACGAGAAACGCCCATTCAAAAAATAAGTGGAACAAACCCGCGCTTGCCGGAGCGCTCAGCCAGGAATAGAAACCGCTCAACGACCGCTCGCGCAACTGCCGTCCGAGCGGGGCGTTGAAAAGCGTGCTAAAGCCGAGATAGAAAAAATTCAAACCGAGCGCGAGCCTCAAGAGAAAAATAATAAAGCGCAGGGAGTGGGGAGTTCTTGATGAGTTCGTCATGCCAGGTAGTAGAAATGCGACTAATATATTTTGATGATTTTCATCTTTGGAGTTTCCATGTTTTATTGCCAAGCTATGATTTACAACTGTCCTCTCCGACCGCAGTCTGAGCAGTCGCATTTTCACTACCTGGCATGGCTGATGAACTATAATTATATTATACTATATCCATCTTATATAATGGACAACCACCAAAAACATTCTCTGGGCCGCCGCGCATTCACCTTTTTTCTTTTAAAGAAAATTAAATTCGCCGTGCTTCTGTTTTTGCTTGCGGGAGGGGTGTGGTACGGCGGACGATGGATTCCGCAGTCCTATGTTGCATGGGAGGGCTATGCCATGGAATTTCTTTTTCTCGCTGCCGGCGCGTACTTTCTGTTCCTCTTGATACGGGCGTATCTGGAATATCGTTACTACACGTTTATGTTTACGGAAGAAGCGTTTATCGTGACGTACGGGTATATCGTACGGAAGGAGGTTGCCGCGCTCTATCACCAGATTCAGAATGTGAACATCAATCGCGGCCCCTTGGATCGGCTGACCGGAGTAAGCCAGATGGTTATTTTTATGACGGGTTCCGAGAGGGATTCCATCCCTCGGGGGGACTCGGGATTTTCAACCCATAATACAATTATATTGCCGACCATCGGAAAGACGAAAGCAAAGATGGTTCAAAAAGAGTTGTTAATGAGGGCGCGCAGACACGTACCGCCCCATCCCGCGAGTAAAGAGTAGCCGGAAAGAGTTTTAACCAAGAATTTCAAGCGGACTTCTCCCGCCTTTCTCGCCGCTCCCGCTTTTCTTATTTGAACGTTTACCGTTTGATCAATCTCAACTTTTTCTCGGCAAAAAGCGCGTGCCAATCTATTCTCATGAATAGATATATGGTTAAGATGGTTATGATTTGCGAAATAATGAAATAGAAGCCGAAAAAAGAGCCCGTCGTTATAAATTGATAGGCAATCTTTCTGGTTATTGCGGAGGCGGTAAACGATAACAACGCGTAGCTGGCAAACCTGCCTAAAAAGAAAGGCAGCGCGATGGATTTCAGAGGCAAGCCGGTCAACCCATACGCGATAAAAAGCTGGCTGGAAGACAGCGGACTGAAGGCATAAAAAAGAAATATGCCGAACGTCAACGCCCTCCTTCTTTCCAGGTGTTTTTTCAGGTCATCGATGTTCTTTTTCGATCGTTCGCCGAGAAGTTTTCCTCTTATTATTTTATTGGATAACTTGGCGAGAATTAATCTCCCGAGTGTTGCGGCAACGGCTCCCGTGAACGCCAAGAAGAGAAAGTTGCTTACGTTGTAATAAACGGCGATAGCGGACAAAACCAGCCACGTTGGCGGGGCGAAAATCGGAATAACATTCAGCGCCAAGATAAAAAGAAAAACCAAGATAGTTATAACCATAACGCAATCAATGTATCATTAAAGCATTGAAAAATCTATATTTTCCCCTATCCTGCGACTTAGGATTATCCACACACCCCCCCTTGTCTTGGAAAATCACTATCGCTATAATAAATTCTATGAACAACCGCACCATTTTCAAATCAATTATCACGGGATTCGTTTTTTTTGCGCTTCTTCTCTTCGTCGGGCGCGGGTTTACTTCTTATGGTCAGACATCAACACTGCCTATAGGACAACAACAAGGTAGCGGCATTACATCTGATTTCCAACATGACGTTGAAGAAGGGAAACAACAGGTGAATAACGACAAGGATGCGCAGAATAATCAACACGAGATTGACAATGAAGAGGATGAAAAAGCAGGAGACCAGCATGGCGACCAGCAGGTAATTGACGGGGAAAAGTCAGAAGGTGAAGTTGAACAGGAAGTAGAGAATGAAGTTAAACAAGAGGGCGATCAGGGTAGTCAGCAAAGCGATGAAAATAGCGCCGCCTCAAGCACCGGCAAGGGAGGGGATAATTCAGACGGATCGGTAAGCAGCACTGGCAGAGATTAAATAGAACTTTTCCTCATATGAATAATAAAAAACTTGTTATCGGTATCGTGGTCGCCGTAGCGCTCGCGGGCGGACTGGTAACTTATTTTGTTGCCCGCCCAGCACGGATTGCTCCTGTGGCAGTCCCGGCTCCTTCACCGCAAAATCCTCCTGCAGCTTCGCAGCCGCAACCCTCTACTAACCCTTTAGCTCCTAAGACAACTTCTACCATATCTAAGCCAGCCACTAAGTCCGGGCCCAGTGTACAAGCAGCGATTACCGGCGTAGTTTTGAGTAAAACTATCGATGCAAGCGGTGCTCCGGTGAATCCCGACACTACGTTTTCTCCGAGCACACCTACTATCTACGCGATTTTGACTCTCAAAAATGCGGTACAACGCACCGAGCTTTCATACGTTCGCTACTACGAGGGCAAATATATAGATGCCAAGGTTTCGCATCCGACACGAAACGGGGTGCGTTACTTCCATTTTGAATTTGCGCTCAAGCCGGGACAGACCCGAAAAGCGGGGCACTATACGCTCAACTTATACGTAAACGGCAAAAAGGCCCAGAGCGTAAGTTACATTGTGCGTTAGGTATGCATTAATAATATGTAAATGGTATACTTTAAAACATAAGGTCGAACAAGAAATATTAAATAAAAACTATGAAAAAATTTATAACCACAACGCTACTCTCTCTATTGGCATCGGGCAGCATTGTATTTGTACAAGTGGCTTTTGCGGCAGTGACAAAGCCGACGCCGACTCCTGCGCCGATATCGAAACCAGTATCAGCTCCCGCGCCAGCTCCAGTAAAGCAGGCCAGTCCAGCGCCAACACCAGTAGCGCCGACAACGCCAAAGTCAGCGGCGCCGGCTCCGGCAGTAACTCCAGCGCCATCGTCAAAACAAGCAGTTCCCGCTCCAACGCCAGCACCAACTTCTGTAATAGCACCAACCCCAGTACCAGCATCAAAACCTTCCCCAATTCTTATACCAGCCCCGAAGCCAGCACCAACTCCAATTTCTGTACCGACATCAAATCCAGTGCCAGTAACAAAGCCCGCTCCGACACCCGCTCCGGCGTCAAGGCCAGCGCCAACGTCAATTCCTGTGCCAGCAACAAAGCCGACGCCTACACCGACACCAAAGCAAACCCCAAAGTCAGAACCAACTTCTGCGCCGACATCGAAACCAGGACCAGCAGTAAAACCGTCCCCAAAGAAGTCAACCACAACTCCGGCACCGGCACCGGCGCCCAAACCTAAATCTCAAAAGAAATCACCAGGACCTGGGACCTCGGCGCCCGTTAAACCTTCTCGGTAGGAACGGGTATCAAAGTAAAATAACAAACGCGTAACAGGCAGGAGTCATTTTAGTTGCCTTTTGGTCGAGGAGTAATAGTGAGCAGTAATAGTTTAGGGGCCAAGAGAGATAATAGGAGTTGAAGGTAAAACTGTCATTCCTTCGACAGCCGATACGGTCGATACTCGTCCGTTCGAATATGCTTTCAGTACGAATTGTTCTTTCTGAGTTTGAAGGAGCTCAAGACGAGTTTTGAGTTCGTTGAGTTGATTTTGCTGAAGCGCAATATCGGCAGATGTTCCGGCGGTCTGGGGAAGTTGAGATAATTTGTATTGAGCGTCTCGCAAAGATTGTTCGGAAGCAAACATGGTCTTGAGGGCTGAAATTATATTGCTTCGCGCAGTATAGATATCCGATTTGCCGTTTCGAACCGTTGTGAGGGTAGGGTCTGATGTTTGTCCGTTCACAATGTAAGCAAGGGCGTCGAGAAAATCAGATATTTGACCAAGGTTATTTTCCGCCATCGCCTCGTAGATAAAGTCGCTGTCAGGGTTTCTGGGGAGAGGAGTGTTTTTCCATGAAATAAGAATGTTTTCCATATTCATTCTCTTTGCCGGAATGTCGATGTTCAATTGCGAATCCGTTGCAGATATGTTGATTTGGTATTGTTTACTGAAAAACTGGTCTCCTTTGCCCCGAATGGCATCGTCGGCTTTTATGTATGCATCTCGAAGCGAAGCAACGAAGTTTTTATGGGCATTTTGTATTGCCGCCTGCCCATAAGCAGTTTTTACTCGGTCTGAGTTTGATGCGGTGTTTCCTTCTAACTGCGCTACTTTCTCTTTTTGAACTTCAATCGTTGCCTGGAGTTCTTTTACTTGGGCATCGTATTCTGTCGTATTGAGAGTTGCAAGGACCTGACCGGTCTTAACAATGTCGCCCGGTCGTACGTATATTTTTGAAATCTTCCCGCCGCGCTCAAATCCCAATGTTACTTTGCTTCTTTTTTCCTGCGCATTACTTTTGTTTGGTTTGAAGAGTGCGGAGTAAGAAAATATACATACAACCACCAAGAAGCCGCCAAGAACCGATGCGCGCCAAGATTTCGCACTCAAACGCCGAACAGGTTTCTTCATAGGACTATTTACATTTTTTAAAAAGTAGCAATTCATAGAGAGAGAAACTGGTATCCTTGCGTCTCGAGAATGTCAATAATTTTCGGCAGCGCTTTCACGGTGGCAAGATGGTTGGAGTGCAGAAGCACATTCGAGCCGTTATGGACATGGGAAATAACGCGATTAACCAAGGTATCGGTGTCGGGTTCGGACCAGTCCCGGGGGTCTACGTTCCACAGTACGAGTTTTAATCCGTCTTGTTTTGACTCGTTTTTGACATTCGCGTTCACTCCTCCGTAGGGCGGACGAAACAACGTGATGGGTTTGCCGGTAAATGACTGTAAAATTTCGTCGGTCGCTTGAACCTCCTTACTTATTTTTTCAGCGGAAAGATGGGGCAAGAAGGCATGAGAAAGCGAGTGGTTCCCGATGGAATATCCTTCTTGGACTGTTCGTTTGGTTATTTCGTCATAGCGTTTGGCATTTTCACCTACGAGGAAGAAAGTGGCGGGTATTTGATATTTTTTTAGAATATCAAGAATTAAAGGATGGTATACCGCGTTGGGGCCGTCATCGAACGTAAGATATACTGTTTTGCTTGAAGAAGTTTGCGCGGAGTCGGGAAGTTGAGAATTCTGAGCTGCTTGCGCAGTATTCGCAAGATACGAGCGAGTAAGCTGAGAAAGCGGTTCAGAGTTTATATATAAAGAGATGTTTACTCCTTTACTATTCTGGCCCGTAAAAACTTCCTGACTTTTGTTGAGACCCGTGGGGATTTCCATCAGTTTTCTTTTGCCGGAGAAAAATTGCGAATAGACAGCCACCCGGGCGTCGTGGTCGTCGAATTCCGCGTTGGTTTTGGATTCCACGTTTATCGCAAATTCTCCCAGTTTTTGATTTAAAGATTTTTCGTCCAGTCGAAGCTGGAGAGAAACTATCTTCGGGTTTTTGCTGTCGGGTCGTTCCACCACGGTGAGAAGACGTTTTAAATCATCGGGGCTTAAGGTAAATATTTCTCCGGCGCTTACAATGCGTATTGGTTGTTGCGTAAGCCGAATCGCTTGAGCGCGGATGGGAGACAGTTCAGCTTCGTTGTGATGGAGCGAAGTGCTCTGGACGGGTATCTCAAGCGCTTGTGCGGGCGGGTTAAAAATATTTTTTTCGATAAGAGCGGCTAATTTTTTTGCATCTACTCTAATTCCTGTTTTTGCGGGAATTGTACGGTTGATATCTCCGGAGAAATCAGGCATAGGAGGAGTGGCATCTTTATTTACTGCGCTTTCAATATCAATTGCTTGGACTACGAGGAGGGTTTTAGAAATGCCCCCGGAGAGTTTGATGCGCCGCGCTCCTATAAAAGAAAGGGTTTGGTCGTATACTTTGTTCCACCATGCCCCTTGTCGTCCTACTGCGTACGAACTGTTCAGAGTTCCCTTTTTATTTAATTCTGCTCCCAAATCCCGAGGATATATCGCGAATAACTTGTTTTCATATCTGAGCTGCAGAGGAGTCGATAATTCTCCTTGGGCGACAGAGAGTATTTCTTGCGGCCCGAGTCCTGAAATTGACCGCGAGTGAATCCGAAGTCCCGCCACGGGAGTCGAACGCTTCGCATTCACGGTCATTAAGATGGATTCCATCCCCGCGAGAAATATGAGAAGTAAAAGAGCCCCGAGAACTATTTTAGACCTTTCTCTTTTTAAAGTGGATATGTTCATGGGAGTATATCTATAGAAAGAATCTTGCCGCGGGTAATTTCCATGTCTTGTTCCAACCCCTCAGGGACAACCAATTGCTGAGAGCGAAGGCGGGTATCTGCTTCGTCGCTGAATTTTTTGAATTTCTCTTCAAGCTGTAATTTTTCCTCTGGAGGAAGCGAAGAAAAATTTTCCACAAAGGTATCAATTTGGTCATTCAGCCGTTGTGTCACAAACTCTACTGTGGAAAAATCCTGCGCGATAACCGAGTTCTCAATGTCGTCAACTTTTTCGTTAGAAAATTGGACCAAAAGATTTTCTTGTTCTCCTATCGTGGGGGCTTGCGAAAGAAGATTTTCTTCCAGGTCAGATTTTTGCACAATCTCATTATTAATATCTTCAGGGCTTGTAAGAGAATCCCTTGAAGTTAATCCTTCTGTATTCGTAAGTTTATCAGCAACATCTGCGGGTAGATTTTCGTTTTGCTCGGTTGTGCCTTGAACCGATTCTTGAACACCGTTATCCGAATTTTCAGGAGCAACGAGTTCGGGCTGCGGGGTTTCAGCAGAAGGATTTATTTGTTCGGGAACTGTTTCTTGTGAGTTGTCTTGGGGGGTCTCAAGAGTGTCAGGGTTGTTCGGGACCACTTCCGACCCGGTTCCGAGAGAATCGGAGTTGTCCGGCGCGGGTTCCGTTTGCGTATCGGGTTGTAAGGTTTGATCTGGAGGGGTTTCGGCGGGAGTGCCCTGGTCAGGAGGCGGAGTATCAGAAGGAGGTGTTTGGTCCGGAGGAGCGGTGTCAGCCGGGGGAGTCGGAGCAGCGTCTTGCGCAAGGAGATATGAGGCGTGAAAAATATCAGCTCCCTTTTTCAGATTTAACCGGAAATATGCCATTGATCGAGCACTGCCGACTGTCGCAAGATAGGAAATCTCCAAAACAAAAATTACTAAAAAAACTTTAAAGTTTTTCATTCGCTATACATTATACCAAATACGATAATAAAACGCATATCCTGTTGTCTAGCTGCGATTCTCACCGAAGATGATGTAGTAATCTTTACGAACTGGAGCGGTGCGGACCCTCAAAGATAAGCGATGCCGTAAAAAGGAGTATGCCCGCGTCCCGAACGAAAATATCGGTAAATCCGGAATCAAGCCAGAGCCCAATGACAATTTCGAGCATCACAAGCGTCCCGATGAACGCGAAAAACCAGACATAGAATTCCAAAAGAATGCCCAATCCAAGCAGTGAGAGGACTATCCCGTGCATCCGAACGAGTAATGCGGGCGTACCAACGTGAGCGAGGAATGACGGTATGAATGCCGTCCAGTAATCGGGCTGTATGATTTCCCAAGTACCAAACGAAAGAAAAACGAACGAAACGCCTATCCGTCCGAGAAGAGAGCGAAGTCGAGACGAAGGAGGAATAGAGAACATGGCGCTGTGTTACTGCACTGCGTAGCCGTTCGCGTCCACCACTACCGCAGTATCGTCAGATAAATTGTAGTCCTCATCAGAAGCATCGTCGCCAAATGATGTCTCGATAAAATATAATTGTTCTCCGGGCTTGAGTGCGTAGGTTTGCGTGTGGTACTCGGATTTTTTTGCCTGGAGCGTGATTTTTTTGGAACCGTCGGGGAGTGTATCTTTGGTAAGTTGGAATCCGGAAAGCGCCCGTGTCGCGGATGCGTCAAGCGTGTCTCCTGAAACGAGATAGGCGTATTTTGAAAGTGGCGTATCCGCAAATTTTGCGCCCTTGTTAGTCCTTTGGGTATTCGATGAAGCAGGGGACGGGGAATTTTGCCCAAGTCCGGATGGCGATGCCGCAGGAGCGGACGATGAGAGTTGATGTTTCGACCCGGGACTCAAGAAGAAGAAAATTCCGCCAACAGTAACAACGAGAACTACAATGGGAAAAACAATTTTTACATTCACAGTTGTTATTGTATCACAAAAAAGAAAGCAGTATAAGAGTTTTTTAGAGGGCAGAATAGGGAGAAGGTAACTGACCCGTTTCGGTCAGGCAAATTACAGATGAAATAATCCCTTAATTCTGGACCAAATTGAATTATTGCTTCCGTACGCTTGGAGAACTTCTTTACAAGACGCAGGTTTTCCAGTTGAGATTTCAAATAATCCAGATTCTTTCAATTCTTTGTTTTGGCCGCATGACTCAACAGCTGTCTGGACACTTCTTACTTGCATTATTCGTTCTGATACACCTTGTTCCTCGGCTAAATTCATTTGTTTTACTGCAATGAGCAGTTGTAATACAGTTACAAATCCTAAGATAACAGTAAGAACAAACATTCTATTACCTTCTCGCTCGGCAGCGGCACTATATTTTATTAAATTTTCCCTTAACTCTTTCACCTCTGTAATTAACTCATCAATTGCTAAAATTTCTTCAACCTGAACACGAGTCAATTTTGCATCGTGTGACATACCAGAACTTGGATTAGATTCAATCTCTTGCAAGAGTTTTTTTGTTTCTTCTTTCATAATTTTTTTATACACCTCGTACTCCGAACCCATCTCACAGTGCCCCGCCAACGGGCGGGGCACTGTGAATTTCTAAGCTCATTCTTCGCTAACAAATTCTAATCTGTCCCTCGGCGTGTAGCGCCTCGGGATGAATGAATCGCTAAACTCGAAAACTCGTTAAGCGATTCTATTCAGCTGCGGGACAGGGAGTCGAACCCCAATTTTTTGGTTCAGAGCCAAACGGCCTACTTCACCCCGCCGAATTTTCTTCTCCGAATTGCTGTGTACCTCGGTCTGGTACCAAAACCTTGCAAGCAGTATAAGGTTTTCTTTGAGGTCAAAGCAAAGGGGTAAATAACCCGTCTCGGTCGGGATTAGTCGTGACTAGAATGATAAACGGCATCTGAACCAATACTTGTGTAAATTGAGAAATCCATATAATCAGTTTTTTTGATTGCGTTAACTAAATCCTTATATGATTTTGTGTTGGTTGCTCGGTCAATGCTTATCCATTGATCACCTGTTGCGTTTTGAACATAGTAGAGCCTGTCGTCATACTTTTTTAGGTCTGAATCCCTTACATATTTTACTTCAATTTCCAAAAGGATTCTGTCTGGAGTAACCGTTGAAGAATCATATGTTGCGCCACTGCTGAAAGATAAAGTAAATTTTTTCGCGTCGCTGACAATCTGATCTATAAATCCTTTTGGCAAGTTTAAGTTAATATTATCGCCGGGCTTTATTTCTTCAATTTTTGGATTCCAATCTGGAAGAAAAGCAAATTTAAGAAGTAGTCCATCTGTTCGATTCTGTGCAACTAGTGCTGGAGTTATAAAGACGCTGACTTGTTTAGCTTGAATTTGACCATTATTCTGAATTGAAAAAGTTGGGCTGCAATTCGCATCGGCACATATATTGCTGTGATAAGTGAGCTGGGGATTAATGTTTAATTTTTCGACCGCAATGTATTTATTGTAATTCTGATAAGCGTAAAAAGCAGCTATTGCAGCTAAAACTAACCCCACTACTCCTATAATAAGATTGAAATTCATATGTCTTTTAATCATAAATTATTTTTTGGCTGTGTACCTCGGTCTGGTACCACCACCGTGCAAGCCCCACAAGCGTTCCCGGGGACACTTTCGAAGGCGAAGCTGACGCATCTCAGTCGCGAGCTGAAAGAAAAAATGAGACATTCTGAGACACGGAAAGGGATATATAAATCATGTCTCATTTTCAGGAGCAGATGACTATCGACTATTGGGAATAGTGACTGAATTCAGATGAAACAGCGGCGTGTCCCGTGTTTTTTTGATAAGTTAAGTTTGGAACCCGACGCAGCTCCTAATGCTGCAGAGATTTCAATTGATCTTGGAGTTTGCGGACCATGTCCAACAGCGCTTGGATTTTTGACTGTATGTCTTGAATCTCCCGTGATTTGAAGGAAATGTCATGCAGTTCGGAAACTGTGATTGTCCTGGTTGCGGCATTGTAATTGCCTTTTGCGGAAACTTTATCGCCAACGGAAATGTCAGAAATGGTGATCGCGTGGCCCCGTCCAACCAACGTTGCGCTGCCCAAATTAACGTCTTTGCTCAATCCGTAGAGACTGGCATTGACCATGTTCGTCGAACTGGAAACGGAGTTGACCACTGCTCCGGTTACCGTGAAGTCGCCATTGGCGTTGATCTTCACCGACTGATGTTCCGCGGAATCATTTTCCATGTCTCCTTCATCGTTGTCGTTATGGTTCCCCATGCGTATGTTCATACCGCCATGATCTCCCATCATCGTAGTATGGTTATCGCCTTCGGAATCGTTGTTCCCGTTATCGTTTTTGGCGGATGCATGGCGGACAGAAAAAACGCCAACGATCAATGCAAAAATGGCAAGCACCGCGAACATTGAGGTAATAAGTTTTTTGTTCATATTCGTAGAATGATGTCGACCTTTGCCTTCTCTTCATTATATCCGACGAATGAGAAAAGATGAAGTTACCAATGACCTGCCTCGGGTGCGTTGCCGTGCTTTCCGGTCATCCACGATGGTTTGACAAACTCACCACAAGTACTGCGTTGACTCGTGCTCGCCTGTATGACGAAGCTTGATCATATTTTATCAAAAATTCCTGACCAAAAGGGGTCGTTGAGAGGGTCGTTCTGGAACGACCCTCTCAAAATCTGGTTTATCGATTTGCCTGCTGACCGTCTGGGACGCTATTGGAACTATTTTATATCTTCAAGCTGAGCTTCTTTTTTGATATTCTTAATGTCTTTTAGATAGGAGGGGATCTGTTCATCCCATGGCGTACTCGAAGTGGAAGTAGCTGAAATAATTAGGTTCTCATCAAGAAAAGATATAAATCTATTTCCTTTAGAATCCTGAACGACAATGTATCCGTAATCGCTGCTATCAATGCAGATAGCACACTTGTGCCTATACACGGCTTTTACGATAATATATTCCCTATCCGCTAAGTAGCCTCTTTTCTGCGAGGTCGGGTCGACTATGGTCTTAGGCCAAATTTTAGGGTCGGTATAATCAACATCCAGAATACCCAGCGTCCCGTCTTTAGAATCACTGATAGGATCAAATTCTATATTGGCATTTTTATCGAAAACAATTTTCTTATCTTTGAGTATCTTCGGTAAGGAACGAATTTCATCGCAACCACTTGAAGTTGGGCCACAAGTAGACGGTAATAGCGATCCAGCAATGTATGCAGCCCCGAAGACTAATACGATGGCAATAAAGATAAATATACCCTTCCGCCCCGTCGTGAATAATTTTTTGATCCAGTTTATTAGAGCATACACACAAAACCACCACACGATGAAAAGAAAGACTATAGATACCAAAGCGTTATTAAATATCTTTAAAGGCACCGCGACCGCCACAAACACCACAGCGAACAACGCCATTAGTAATTGAGGAAATATGTTAACTATTCCCATAATTAACCCTGCGGCTACTGGTATGGTAAGAATAGCAAATATAAAAGACCAAATTATTCTTGACCTGGTAGGGGCCAGAAGCCTTGGTTTTCTAGTAGGCTCGACTTGATTAGTATTGGTAATGTCGCTCGTTTTTTCAGGCTCCGACATATATTTAGCTTACTAAATAGGATCCGGTTTATCAAACAAAGTTTGCTGCCGCGAGGGATGCATCTCTTTCTCTTCATTTACATAAATCACTTTCCATTCCGGTTCCGTAAAGAGGCTTGACGCCAAACCTTCTTCGACGAGTTGGCCTCTACCTTGTATTTTCAAACAATTGTCCCTCGTCGAATCTTTGCAAGGGTTGTTTGCGGTCTGGACTTATAAAAAGAATGGCGGCATCATTAAGAGTACAACTGAATAGGGCGAAAGCCCGGACCTAAACCCAGAGATTTCAAACATTTTTGGGCATGGACTACAAAACGATTGCGCGTATTAAGCTCCTAGTCAGAGCACGCGCAATCGTCATATCTCGAAAGGGATATGGGTAATCCCCTTCGGGATTATCGCTGGCTAGGGGCTTTATATTTTAAGGTCGATCTCCTAGCCGGTATTAAAATAAACAACGACATGGAAGAAACATCTAAACCGAAAGAAACAAGTAATTCTACAGACCAGAACTGGTTTAAGAGCCATCCTGTTTTAACAGGGATTTTCGGCTTTCTTATATTACTTTTTATTATAGGATTATCATCTGGAAATTCTAGAAATGAGAATGCTCCTCAGTCCCAAAATCTGCCGCCCGCCTCGCCGCAAGTCGCGTCTACGTCTACACAAGAAAATCAGGCCCCATTAGATCGTTTTGGTGACGGCACTTTTATTGTCGGAAAAGATATACAGCCGGGAACCTATAGGAATAGTGGGAACAATGGTTGCTACTACGAGAGATTAAGTGGCTTTGGCGGAACGACGGGTGATATCATCTCAAACGAACGTACCGACGCTGTAGCGATAGTAACTATTCTCTCAACCGACGCCGGATTCAAATCGTCTAGATGCGGAACGTGGAACAAAGTTTCAGGAACGCAATCTAAACCAACCCAAAAATCAAGCGCTAAAATCCCAGCGCAAAATTCTATTCAGGAACCAAGAACGCAAGTACCCGCGCCGACCGTAACCACGCCCACTCCGGCACCTACGCCTGCTCCGGCTCCAGTCCCTCAGCCAGCTCCGCAGCCAACGCAAGCATCCACACCGACCGTGACCATGCCACCGCCACCAACATCTATCTCAACACCACAAACAGATAGGGCCAGTATGCTTGCGATTCTAAAGGCAAACGCTTCTTCAAAGTGGGGCAATGATTATCAAATGGTTCAGTATGAATATAATAATCAGGTTCAGGCATATGACTGGGTAATGGCACAAACAGCATACCCAGACATTATGACAAAAGCAGAAAACAAATGGGGTAATGACTACCAGATGGTAAAATATGAGTATAACAATCAAGTCAATGCTTATAAGTGGATAGTGGCACAGACAGCGTATCCTGACATTATGGCTAGCGCAAAACAAAAGTGGGGCGACGACTACCAAATGGTTAAATACGAATACAACAATCAAGTTCAGGCTTACAAAGGTCTATCTCCGTGATACCAGTTGTTGTAACTCATACCGTGACCATTGAAGATTACTACTAAAGGTAATACATTGTATACAGAATGTTGAATTTTCTTGGCTCCCTTATCAAGGGATTGATTGCCACTTTTGTTGCCGGCATTGTCACGGTAAGCAGCGTTTTTGTTCCCAAAACCACTCCACCGCCATCGAGCAATCAAGTTGTCGCGGTGCAGCAACCGACTCCTTCGTCAACGGTGGACAAAAAAATCGCCGAACTTGAAAAGGAAATCCAGGACCTGAAAGCTAATCAGCAACAGAAACCGTCGGGGCGTCAATCGAATTCATCTGCGCAGACGATAAGCAATTTACAAGATCAGGTAAGCCAATTGAAGGCGAGCGTCTCCAGTCCAGTAATTCAATTCATCAACCCAGCGATTATTATCGCTTCGTTCCCGAATGTCATTTCGATAAACGGAAGCGGTTTTCAATCGGGTTCCCAGATAAAAATAGGGAATACCGACATGTCGCTCAGCGGCACGCCGACACCTACATTGATACTTGCAAAATACGCGGGGGATTTTAATCCGGGGACGTATGACGTCATAGTCGTAAACCCTGACGGCGGAAAGTTCACGTTAAGCTCGGCGCTAATCACCCGGCCAGCGGCCAGTCAGACGACAAGCCAGAATGGCACGTTCCTCTCTGCAGCCGATGTTATTCAAAAAGTTCAACCCGCGACAGTCCTGATCACGACAGATTCGGGATGCGGTAGCGGAATAATTATTCAGGGCGACGGCACAATACTCACGGCTGATCACGTTATCAGCGGCGCAAGCGCCATCAATGTTTATTTGAGCGACGGCTCTGTGCGCGTCGGTTCTCCGATAGCTGAAAATCCCGGACAAGATTTTGCGCTTATAAAAATCAGCGGTAGCGGTTTTACTACGGCAAACCTCGGAGATTCAAGCTCTGCTTTTTTACCACTCGGCGCCGGCGTGATTGCTTTAGGTTTCCCTTTTTGTGGTACTTATAGCCAAACATTAGATACAGAACCAGGAGTTATTACTTCCAGAAGAACGCTATCCGGCAATGCCAATCTGGGTGAATTACTTCAAACAAATGCAAGAATTAATCCCGGACACAGCGGCGGACCACTAGTGGACTACTACGGAAATGTCGTGGGAATCAATGAGGCGATGGCGGTCGACAGAATGCAAAGCATTTTTGGCGCAAATATCAATATAACAGGCATCGCCTACGCGACACCAATCAATGCCGCAAAGAATTTCATCAACAACCAATCCGCGTTTCAGTCAAACCAATCTCAACCGTCTTCTCCCGCAAACCCATCTCAACCACCGTCGGGTTCAGTTGGTACAACCAGCAATACACGACAATTTACCATCAACGGCAACGGTTTTTGTACCAACAATCCCGGCGTATCAGCCATTATTCTTAGCTGTTCCTCACTCGTTTTAGACGCTAGTATTCCCGCTGTATATATCCAATCTTGGAACAATAATCAAATCACATTCACCGCTCCGGATTCGGTGCCGGCGGGAATGTGCTGGGTTACCGTAAGAGGTTACAACAAATCGTCCGGTTATTGTTCTGACGTGCGGGTAGGCGCTATAACAGTCCCGTAGTTCAACAATTGCTCCGTACTTCTAATGACGCACCTCTTTTGAAAAAGAGGTGCTTTGCGCTGGGGACATCGCGTCTGGACTTTCCGTGTCCTAGCGGCATCGTTGGTTGTCGAAAGGTCGTAGACAATCACAACCAACAACATCATGAGCGTCGTCGCGGTACGAAAAGAGAAAAACAAAATTACGATCGGTGCGGACAGTATCCGCATTTCGGGCTGGGGAACGCAGGAAAAAGACAAACTGGCGAAGTTGTTCAGGGTAAGCAAGGACATGATCCTTGGTGCCGTGGGGAGCTGCTCGACCACGTCGTTGTTCCGGGACTTCATCGAAAATCATCTTCCGAAAACAAACGAGGAGTACGGATGGACCATGCTGATGAAGGACTTTGCATTTTATTTGAGCGACATCAAGAGCGGGCCCAAGTTCGAGGATTCCAACTTCATCGTCGTTTACAAAAGCAAAGTATTCTTCCTTGGCGGTTATTTCGTGCGAGAGGTGAAGGACTACTATGCCATCGGCGCGGGAATGGACTATGCGCTTGCCGCGCTCTACCTCGGTGCGAGTGTGGAGAAAGCAATCAAGACAGCGTGCCATCTCTCTATTTTCTGCGAGGAGCCGGTCAACATTATTCAAGTATAAAAATTTACAGGGGCAATCAGGGATATGCTGTTTTGATTGCGATGCCTCAACCGTCGTTATCTCGGGCGGTCTTTTTCGGTTTTTCAATCCGATAAAGAAATCTCCCTTTTTTATTAGAATATAGAATGAGGGTATGTTTCGTATTTTCCCAGGATAAGAATTCATCTAAGGGACGTTATAATTAAAGCAATGGATTACGTCGCAGACACAGTTAAAACAATCGAAAAGCTGGGTGGCGGGCGAGCCGAACACCCCGGCTTGTATTACCTCTTGGATTTACATCTGCAGCTGGTTGTTCTCCAGGAATTCATGGAGGGTGCGGAAAAATCGTTTTTATACCCCGAAGCGCTGGAGTGGATTTCTGAACTCATAGACGGCGCTTACGAGCATGACGGCTCAGGGACGGAGAAAAATGAATTTCTGCACTTCGGCGCTGCATGGAATGACGACGACTTCAGGAAGTTTACAACTCCCGAGTGGAATGACTCGTACCGACAAAGAATCGAAGATGACATTGTAGCACATGCATCTCTGACCATGGAGGACGTGCAAGAGCTGCGGGAAAAAGTTGTGCAGTTGGTAAACTTGAGGAGCGGCATATTCGCCGCACTCAAGGCGCTTGCGGATTGCATAAAGCAAGATGAAATTTCGACAGAAAGAATGGCTGATGCGCCTTCCAGGCTTTTGTGGTTTTGGTCTGGCTTCAAAAAGGGATTAGCCGAACTCCAAAGATCTGAGCACTTGACGCATGCAGTTCTTGCCGCCCGCGAAACCCTCACCCAAATTCAAAATGAAAACGCCAAAAGAATAAGCTTCAAGCATATACCCGCAAAAGTTTGTTTGCGATGGCAGGATTACGAAGGAGGGCGAAACGGTTTTGCCGCGGCCGAGGAAAGAAGCAGGCGAGATGATTCAAAATTTATACCGCTTGAAAATCTTGCCGAGACAGAACAGCCCCGATTAAGCGACCGTATCATTGCGGAAGCGGAAATCAATCTGGCGTATGATCGTGCCAATGCAACCGAAAAATCTGCAATGGAGAAAATTCGTCGAAGAGAGCCACGTACCCCCGCCGAACGCCAAGCCATGCACCGGTTTCCCGAAAAACCCGATAAACCGCGAACCAAGCCAAATAAATCTTCAAAACCCCCTGAAAAGTAAGGGGGTTTTCGTTTGTGTCACGAATTACGATTTTCCGATGGGAAGTATTGTTATAGGGGTATAAAGAACGGAATGCCTAAAAATAGAGCTAAAAATCAAAATGTTTAACATCGAAAATACGTCGGTCTCCACCCCCGCCATGCAAAGCGAATTTACTTTGGAAAATATGACGAACTCCGCAATTTCGGTTTCCAAAATCAGTAAAAACGACCGTACCGCAGACGGCAATCTTCTCCCGGAGGCCAAGGACAAAGCGAGAAAAGCGTTTGAGAAGTACGTCCGCGATGCGGGGCGTATCAATATTTCGGAACTTTCGCGGCATCTCGGCTTGTCTCGCCCCACCGTCCGGGCGATCGCGGACGAGTTCTTGGCGGAGTGGCGTGCCGATATCGAAGATCAGGCAGTCGTCGTACACAAATGGTGCGAACAGATGGCACGGGAAATTGACGCTCAGCCGGAAAATTTTGACAAGGACGCTATCGCTCGCATCCGGCTCAAAATGTCCCTGCTCGACAAAATGCGAGTCATACGGAGAGTGCTGAATAAAGGAGGCGAATAAGTAAAAAAGAACCGCTATTAAATAAAAAAGCCAAAAAAATAAATCGAATACTTCCTTAAACCATGAAAGAAAACGTAAGAAGTAAAAATGTCCGAAACGTCGGCCTTGTGTGGAGTACGGAAAAGCGCAAAGTGAATGATTTGCTTCCGTATTCTCGCAATCCAAGACAGATGACCGACAAGCAGACGGAAGATTTGAAAAAAAGCCTCGAGCGCTTCAACCTCGTCGAGCTTCCCGCGATCAACACGGACGACACCATTATTGCGGGTCATCAACGCTTGAGGGTACTACAACTTCTTGGGCGGGGCGAGGAGCTAATCGAGGTGCGCATGCCGAACCGCAAGCTTACGAAACGCGAGTTCGAGCAATACCTCATCACGAGCAATGCCGTCGGCGGCTCCTGGGACATCGAAAAATTAATGGACTTCGAACTCAATCTCTTAATTGACAGCGGTCTGGACGAAGCGGAACTCGAGGGCATGTGGAGCGGCTTGCTTGAGGTGGACGACGACGGCTTTCAGGTTGAAAAAGAACTGGCCGCGATCAAGAAACCAAAAACCAAGCCCGGAGATTTGATTCAGCTTGGACCGCATAAGTTACTGTGCGGCGATGCGACCGATCCGGCCACGCTCAAACTTCTTTTCGGAAACGAAAGAGCGTCGATGATTTATTGCGATCCTGTCTATAATTTGTCCGTCGATTATAACCGCGGCATCGGCGGAAAACAGAACTACGGCGGCAACGTGAACGACCATCGGACCGACGACGAATACGAAGAATTTCTCCGCAAGAGCATCGAGAACGCGCTCTTGGTTGCGAAGGATGATTGCCACGTATTCTACTACTGCGATGAAAAATATATCTGGCTCCTTCAGGGGCTGTACCGCGAACTCGGAATTGAAAATCGGCGCGTGTGCTTGTGGGTGAAAAACGGCCAGAATCCGACACCCGACGTGGCGTTTTCCAAATGCTACGAGCCATGCGTGTATGGCACAAGAGGCCGTCCGTTTCTCTCGAAGAATCTTCAGAATCTGAACGAGGTGATGAATAAGGAGATTGAGACGGGCAACCGCCTCGTTGACGGAATCTTTGACCTTTGGAATATCTGGTTAGTGAAGCGGCTCGCCGGAAACGACTATGAACACGCGACTTCCAAGCCGCCTACGCTGCATGAAAAGGCAATCCGGCGCTGCACGCGCCCCGGGGACATCATTTTAGACAGCTTCTCGGGAAGTGCCAGCACTCTTGCCGCCGCGCACCAGCTAAAACGCAAGGCCTACTTAGTCGAGATAGAGCCAGTCTTCTGCGACCTCGCCATCAAACGCTATGAACTCCTTACCAATGACAAAGCAAAAAAACTCAATTAACTACGGCGACATCTTCCGCATCGGCAATCATTTGCTCGCGTGCGGAGACGCCCGCGACCAGGAACTCGTTGACCGCCTTGTCGGCAGCTTGAAGATCAAGGCCGCGATTGTCGATTGTCCTTACGGCGTACAGTTCGTAGAGAACAAGGCCGGTTTCAGCAAACTCAAAGTTCCCAAGAAAATCCTCAATGACGACATTGACTCTGAGCCCGAATACGCGAAGTTCACGGAGGAATGGCTGAAACCGATCATTCCACATCTTGAGCGGAAGAATTCGTTTTATATCTTCAACGCCGACACGATGCTTTTCGCCCTGCGCGAGGGGATGAAACGGGCGGGCGTAAAGTTCTCGCAGCTCCTCATCTGGGTGAAAAGCCAGCCGGTCATCGGCAGAAGAGATTATTTGCCGCAACACGAACTCGTAATCTACGGCTGGTACGGCGCGCACGACTTCAAGAAGTCGAAAGACAAGTCGCTGCTCTTCTATCCGAAGCCGAGCAAGAACCCGCTTCATCCGACCCAGAAACCGGTCGGCTTGCTGCGGAGATTGATTTTGAACAGCACCGGCGTCGGCGACGTCGTCTACGACTGCTTCGCGGGCGTGTCGAGCCTGGGAATCGCCTGCGAACAAACGAAACGGTCATCGATCTTGATCGAGCTCGATTCCGACTATTGCCTCGCAAGCATCAGCCGCTTTCAGAAACTGTTCGGGATCAAAGCAGAACGTGTCGACAGAAAACATACATCGAAAACAACATGACAAAAATACCGAAAAAAGGAATCATCGCGGTGAAACAAGAAGGTGAGAAGAAAGCGATTTTGGACCAGCTCCGCCGCGTGCCGATTATTCAAGTCGCCTGTGAAAAAGCAGGAGTGAGCAGAGCTACGTTCTATCGGCTGAGAAACGAGGATGAAAAATTCAAAATCGATATCGAAGAGGCGATTGCCGAAGGCGTGGAATTTATCTGCGATGTGGGGGAGAGTCAAATGGTGTCGCTTATTAAGGACGGACACTGGCCGGCAATCAGCTTCTTGCTCCGCACGCGGCATCCGAAATACGCCACCAAAATTCAAATCGACGCCAAAGTGAAGGCAGACGAGCCTTTGACGAAAGAACAGGAGGAGCTAATCAAGAAAGCCATTGACATGCTCGCCTTGCCGTCCATTGCGGACGCCAAAGAGGTCGACGAGCAGAAAGACGAAGAAAATCAAAATGATGACTAATACATTCAACGGCCTGTTGACCGACGAAGAGTGGGCCGTGCTGGAAAAAGTAATCAAGGACCCCGTGCTTCGAAAGCATGCCGCCAAAAGAAGCTTTGCGCTTTTTGAGGCGATTTACTTCGGAGAGTATTTTACCCGTCCCTTCGCTCCCTTCCACAAAGAGTTCATGGCAATAGCCGAAGATCAAGAAAGAAAATTCTACGTCGTTCGCGCCTCGCGGGGCTTTGCCAAGTCCACCATCCTGAATACCCACTACGCCATTTGGGCGATACTTGGCTATCAGCAAAAGAAAATGGCCGTGATTATCGCTCAAACCTTGGAGCAAGCTCAGAGATACATGGCCAAAATCAGACACGAACTTGAACGAAACGACCTTTTGCGCCAGGATCTCGGGCCGTTTCACGAGAGCGGCGAGTGGGCAATACCGTCGATCGTCGTCGACAATTACGACGCGAGAATCGCAATCGCCTCGGTAGGTTCGCACGTCAGGGGATTAACCCACAGACACCATCGCCCAGATTTGGTGATTTTGGACGACGTTGAGAATCTTGACTCCGTACGAACCAGAGAAAACAGGGATAAAACCTACGAATGGTTCGTGAGCGAAGTCGCTCCCGCGGGAGAACTGGAAACGACGAAGTTCCTGTTTTTGGGCACGCATCTTCACGATGATTCGTTGGTTTCAAGAGTTGTCAGAGAAATAGAGAAAGGCGGAAGGAACGGCATTGTCAGGTCGTATCCGTTCTTGGATGAACGCGGAGAACCTCTTTGGAAGGCCAGGTATCCCGACCAGCAGACAGTGGAAGCATTCAAACAGATGATCGGCGACGAGGCGGCTTTCGAGCGGGAATGCATGCTGCGCACGCCGGCGGAATCAGGCCAAATATTCCTGCCGGGATGGGTCAGAGAATTTGAAGCGTCTCAGCATCCCGGATTTGCGGGTTGGACCCGATTTCGGGAAACGGCGATATCGGTTGACGTCGCGGGCTCCAAGGAAACTTCTGACTATACCGCCGTCGTAGTTTCGGATGTCTGGCGCTACGAAGACCACATGCGCATCTACGTTCTCGAAGCGTATAACGTCCATCTGAGGTTCCAAGAGATCAAAGTTTTTATTCAAGAGCTTTATGAAAAGCATCGCCAGCGCACTCAGAGTCTACCGATTGTTCTGACCGAGGCCGGCGGTCTTCAGGGATGGTTGGCCGATGAACTCAAAAATATTCACGTCAATGCGGTGGAACGGAGCGCTGGCGGCATGAGTAAAGAAGACAGAGGGCGGGTTGCTTCGGGGCCGATGCAAAAAGGACAAGTCTGGTTCCAGAGAGGTGGTATCGGCATTGACAGACTTATGGAGCAGCTGCTCGGCTTTGGCAGAGAACGATACGATGACGAGTTCGACGCCTTTACGCAAACGGTCTTATACGTAAAGGAAAACAATTTTTCTGCCTTTACTATTCCGGGTTACGAAATCGCTGACAGCATTCCTTTCCCGGCCGAGGCAGAACTGGCCAGAAAAGCCAGTCTTAAACCAGATTCAAATCAAACGGCGCAACCGCTGTCCGACCCCCAAAAGAAGGATTACTCTCAACTTACCGAAGAAGAAAGAAAAAATCTGGAGCACGAAGAGGATTTGAGGTTGATGCGCGAAAGCGAGGAGCGGAGGATGATCGGATTGTCGGGCTGATGTAGGGGAATTTGAGGAGAGGTTTTGCAAGCATTCTTTAGGCTTAGTTATCAACTCAGGCACTCTGGACTCCCTAGCGGGGTTGCGTCATCCATTTGGGTATGACTACCCAAACCATGGGGGCGCAGGGAGCGGGAGCCCCCACAACAATCCCGCCCGAGGTAAAGGTCAAATACGTGCTTTACGCAAGGAAATCGACCGAGAGCGAGGAACGGCAAATCCTTTCTGTTGAGTCGCAGATCAAGGAGATGTTGCAACTTGCGGAACGCGACGGCCTGGAGATTGTCGACATCCGGAGAGAGTCACATTCAGCGAAGGATTCCGGCCAGCGTCCGGTCTTCAATGAAATAGTCAAAGATATTCGAAGCAGCAGGTATACTGGCATCCTCACGTGGGCGCCGGATCGGCTAAGTAGAAACGCTGGTGATCTTGGATCGCTGGTAGATCTCATGGATCAGAAATTATTGCTTGAGATAAAAACCTACGGTCAGCACTTTACTAATTCTCCAAACGAGAAGTTTCTCCTGATGATTTTATGCAGTCAGGCAAAGCTGGAAAATGATAACAAGAGCGTGAACGTAAAGAGAGGACTGCGAATGCGTTGCGAGATGGGGTTATGGCCGGCTCCGGCACCGACTGGATACTTGAACGAAAAACGAATCGACCGGAAAGGATATGTGATGATAGATCCGGAGCGGGCTCCGGTGATGAAGCAAATGTTTGAAAAAGTAGCCAACGAACATTGGAGCGGGCGCAAGATATACCACTGGCTGAAATTCGATATGAACTTCCGGAGTGCCACGAGTAACAAGCCGCTTACGCTGAGCAATATTTACCGTTTACTGCAAACACCTTTTTTCTACGGAACGTTTGAATATCCGGTTGGAAGCGGCAACTGGTATACCGGTAAGCATCAGCCGATCATTACTCGGGAGCTTTATGAAAAAACAAAGGAACAGTTGAAGCGGGATAAAATTGTCCGGGGAGAAAGCAAAGAATTCGCCTTCACGCGCCTAATGACCTGCGGGTTCTGCGGATCAGGAGTCTGCGCCGAAGAGAAATTCAAGACGCTGAAGTCCACTGGCACGATAGCCCGCTACGTATACTACGGCTGCAACCGATCAAAAGCATTACATTGCGGGAATACGTATATCCGCGAGGAAGAACTGATCAAACAGCTCGTTGCCTTAATCGGAGAGCTGGAGATAAATGACAGGGCCATCAAGAAGAAATTTGACGAGGAGTATGCGCGGATGCAGAAGTTTCAGAAGGCATTCCTTGGAGCTGGGCGGGTAAGCGCCCGCACCGAAGATCCTGATCCAAGGCAGTATGCGACTCACGTGCTGACGGAAGGGACCATAGAAGAGAGGAGAGAGCTCTTGGGATGCTTAAAGAGCAAGTTGATACTGAAAAACAGGGAGGTGGTTTTGGGGAAGAATGATTGAAAAATATAGGGAAATCGATTATTATTGATAAAACTGAAACGCCGAAATTAAATAGGCGAAATATTGATGACTTCGGATCTCACATTTATCACAAACAAAAAAAATCGAAGCCTCAAGAAACGCTTTGAGGTACTTATTAAAGATACAAAATTCTTTGATTGTCTGGTTGGCTACTTCTATGCCAGCGGTTTTCATGCCATATACCAATCTCTTGAGAAGACAAAGAAAGTACGGATTCTTATCGGTATTAGCACTGATCCGCAGACGTATGACATGATGCGGAAAGCAAAAACTGTCGAGCAATCGGCTTTGCAATTTTCGAGTGCCGAAACTAAAGAAAAGCTTGGCACGATCGTTGAGCGAGAAATGGAAGAAGCGGAAGACAGCGAAAAAACTGAAGATGGCATTGCCACATTCATTAAGTGGATTAAAAACGGCAAGCTTGAGATTCGGGCATATCCATCGGAAAAGATTCATGCCAAGGTTTATATTATGACCTTTGGTGATAGTGACCGCGATAAAGGAAGAGTTATTACCGGCTCAAGTAACTTCACTCAGGCCGGTCTGATGGACAACTTGGAATTCAACGTCGAGCTAAAGAATCGGGCGGACTATGATTTTGCGCTCAATAAATTCAACGAACTCTGGGAAAATGCCATCGACGTAAGTCAGAAATATGTAGAGACTATCCGAACGAAGACATGGCTTAACGACAGCGTCACTCCGTATGAGTTGTATCTTAAGTTCTTGTACGAATATTTCAAAGACGATTTAAGTCAGCACGACGAAATGTTTCTGAAATATCTCCCAAGCGAGTTCATAAAACTTGAGTATCAGGAACAGGCGGTTCTTAACGCCAAGAAGATTCTCGATGAATACGGCGGTGTCTTTATCTCCGATGTTGTCGGTCTTGGCAAAACCTATATTTCGGCAATGCTTGCTGGGCAGATAGTGAATGAGGGCAGGATTCTTGTCATCGCTCCGCCGGTTCTTTTGGACAAGACTACTCCGGGATCATGGCCAAACGTATTCAGGGACTTTAATGTTCCGGCCACGTTCAGATCAATCGGCGAGCTGGACAAGATAATCAAAGATGGCGTTGAGCAGTACCAGCATGTATTCGTAGATGAAGCTCATCGTTTTCGGACCGAGAATAACGCCACATACGAAAAACTGGCAGAAATCTGCCGAGGAAAAAAAGTTATATTGGTTACCGCTACCCCTTATAACAATTCACCGAAAGACATTTTGAGCCAGATCAAGCTTTTTCAAAAAGCTCGGAAAAGCACGATCCCTAATCTGCCGGACATTGAGAAGTTTTTCGCTAGTCTGGATAGGAAACTTAAAAACCTTGATCGCCAGAGAGACTACGCCAGCTATATAAATATCGTCAAAGAAAACGCCAAAGAAATTCGAGAAAAAGTTTTGAAGTATTTGATGGTTCGCCGGACTCGGACAGAGATCACTAAATACTTTGCCGAAGATTTGGCCGCTCAAAAACTGAAGTTCCCGGATGTTGAAAAACCGGAGCCAGTTTTCTACGAACTTAATGAAGCGGAAGACGCCGTATTTACCAAAACCATCGAACTCGTCGCGAAGAAATTCAAATACGCTCGCTATACTCCTATTCTTTATTACAAAGGCGAGGTTACCCAGCCCGAAGCGTTGGCACAGAGGAACATGGGCAAGTTCATGAAAATCTTGCTTATCAAACGGCTAGAGAGCAGCTTCTACGCTTTTCAAAACTCCATCAAACGGTTCATTTATTCCTATGAACAGTTTTTGTCCGAAGTAGACAAGGGTAAGGTGTATGTAAGTAAAAAATACATTAACAAAATCTTTGAGCTTCTTGCCGATGATAACGAAGAAGCCGTTGAAACTTTGATCAGCGAAGGTAAGGCCGAGAAGTTACCGAGCAAAGATTTCCGAGATGGTCTCAAAAAAGATTTGCAGAGCGATTTGGATATTCTTAAAGAGATTCAAAGGATGTGGTTCGGCATTAACCGCGACCCGAAGCTTCTCACGTTTATAGATAAGCTCTCGACCAACCCCGTTCTCAAAAAGAACAAGCTTATTATCTTTACTGAATCAAAAGAGACAGCGGAGTATCTAGCTAAAAATATTGATGCTAAGTTTCCGAACGAGACCTTGTGCTTTACCGGCGGCTCAAGCGTATTAGTCCGGGAGCAGGTCATTAAAAACTTCGACGCCAGAGCCAGATTTCCGAAAGACGATCACCGTATTCTTATCTCTACTGAAATTCTAGCCGAAGGCGTGAACCTCCATCGCTCCAATGTAGTCATAAACTACGATCTCCCGTGGAATCCGACTCGTATGATGCAAAGAGTCGGCCGCATTAACCGCGTTGATACCAAATTTGATAAAATTTATACTTTTAACTTTTTCCCAACAAAACAAGCTAACGACCAGATCAAGCTTCGGGAGGCGGCCGAAGCAAAAATCAACGCCTTCCTTTCCTTGCTTGGCGGCGATGCGAATCTTCTTACCGAAAACGAGCCAATCGGCTCGCATGAGCTGTTTAGTAGACTCACCTCTAAAGACATTATCACTGGTGAAGACGAAAACGAGGAAAGTGAACTCAAATATCTTCATGCCATCAAGAATATTCGAGACAAAGATCCAGATACCTTTGAAAGAATTAAGCATCTACCGAAAAAAGCTCGAACCGCGAAAACTGATAAAAAAAACGCTGGTCATCTTGTAACATATTTCCGTCGTGGCAAAGTTCAAAAGTTCTTTATGGCCAAACCCGATGCCGATGCTCACGAACTGGACTTTATCTCCGCGGCCAAAACCCTCGAGTCATCTAAAGACGATAAACAGCAAAAGGTAGATAAAAGTTTTTATGGCTTGTTAGATCAAAATAAGAAGGCGTTTATATTCTCCACTACCGAAGAAATGCCGGATGTAAAAATGCGCGGCGGTCGGGATAGCGCTACGCAAATCCTACGGATTCTTAAGGCGACCATGAAAGATAGCCGACAATTCACCGAGAATCAAGATTTCTATCTAAAGAAAGTCATTACCCAGCTTGAAGAGGGCGGTCTGCCGAAGCAAACCACTCGGGTGACTCTGCAAGCCCTGAACAAAGAAATTCAAAAAGGCACGAACTCATTGAAGATTCTCTCGGTCTTACAATCACACATCTCTAACCGGCTTCTTGAGGGTCATTTTGTCGAATCGGGCGCTGATCACTTCGGCAAACGAGAAGTTATTTTGTCAGAGTATTTAACGGATTAATGAGATGCAGAAACTACAGGCGCAAAACATTGTCAGCGAAACTTTCGAGAAACCATTTGAAAAGACTCGATTTACCCGATTCATCAAAGAGTTATTAAACCACATTGAAGAATCATCCTTCGTTTATCGAGGGAATCTTATTCCTGATGCCTACGAAAAATATATCAGCACATTTGAACGAGTCGGGAAATATTCTGATGGCGAAAGTAAATTAGATATTCTTATAGTTAATCTCAAGAAAGAAACTTCTCTAGAGAGAGCTAGGACTGCCCAAAGAAATTTTATTGCTTGGTATTTGAATGGTAGCCGGGGAGGAGAAATGAAAGACGCAGCTTTAGTCGCCTTTGTATCTCCCAACGATGAAGATTGGCGTTTCTCGTTGGTAAAAATGGAGTACAAGTTCACCGAGGGAAAATCCGACAAGACAAAGGTTAAGGAAGAATTCACTCCAGCCAAACGCTGGTCGTTTCTCGTTGGTAAGAATGAAAACAGCCACACTGCCCAAAGCCGGTTGGCTCCCATTATTGAAGATGACCAAACCAATATTACTCTCAAACATCTTGAGGATGCTTTCAATATTGAAAAAGTTACTAAAGAATTTTTTGAAAAATACCGGGAGATTTTCTTAAAACTCAAAGAATCTCTTGATGAGATAACAAAGAAAAATAAAAAAGTAAAGGAAGATTTTAAAGCAAAGGATGTCAATACTGTAGATTTCACCAAAAAGCTTTTAGGCCAAATCGTATTCTTATACTTCCTTCAAAAGAAGGGTTGGTTTGGTGTATTAAGAGGTAAAGATTGGGGTGAGGGAGATAAAAAGTTTCTGCGCAATCTTTTTTTACAAGCCCATCAGAAAAATAAAAATTATTTTAATACGTTCTTGGAGCCGCTTTTCTACGAAGCTCTGCGTCTAGAACGACCGAAAGATTACTACGATCAATTCAATTGTCGGATTCCTTTCCTCAACGGAGGATTGTTCGACCCCATTAGTGACTACGATTGGCAAGATACGGACATGGAGATACCAAATGACATTTTTTCTAACGATCACAAAACAAAAGAGGGCGATATAGGTGATGGTATTTTAGACATTTTTGACAGATATAACTTTACCGTCAAAGAAGATGAGCCGCTTGAAAAAGAAGTGGCGGTTGATCCCGAAATGCTCGGAAAAGTTTTTGAGAACCTTCTTGAAGTGAAGGATAGAAAATCGAAAGGAACTTACTATACACCTAGAGAGATTGTCCGTTATATGTGTCAAGAAAGTTTAGCAAACTACTTGGCAACAGAATTGGAAAACAAGGTTAGTAGAGAAGATATTGAAACGCTGATTAAATATGGCGAATCAGTGGTGGAACATGATAGCCGTGTAGTAAACGAAGGACGCGAAACCAAAGATTACTCATTTAAACTTCCACAGAATATTCGCAAACACGCAAAACTTATAGACGAAAAACTCGTTTCAATTCGCGTATGCGACCCAGCAGTAGGATCGGGAGCGTTTCCAGTGGGGATGATGAACGAGGTTATACGAACGAGAAATGCGCTAACGCCGTACATCGGCAAGGACGGAGAACGGACACCTTATAATTTCAAGCGCCACGCCATCCAAAGCTGTCTTTATGGCGTAGATATTGATCCGGGTGCTGTTGAAATTGCAAAGCTGCGGTTATGGCTTTCTCTTATCGTAGATGAAGAAGAGCGCGAAACAATCCAGCCATTACCGAACTTAGACTATAAAATTGTTCAAGGCAATTCGCTTTTAAGCGTCGAGAAAAATAGCCTATTTATATCGCACTGGATGCAGGAGTTAGAAAAGGTCAAAGGGCTGTATTTCAACGAAACCAACCCTCGCAAGAAGCAGGAATTCAAGAAAAAAATAGATGAGCTCATTAAACAAATTACCAATGGCCACAAGGATTTTGATTTTGAAATCTATTTTTCGGAAGTTTTTAGAGAGAAGAAGGGTTTTGATGTGGTTATAGCAAATCCTCCGTATCTCGAAGCAAGAAGCCCAGAATTTACCGAACAGATGAAAGACGAAGCACAGCAGGGAGCAAAAATTAGGTGGGGCAATGATTTAGAATACATAACTCGTGGCTCCGATCTTCTTATTTACTTCTTTGAACTCGGTATTTATCTGCTTTCGAAACGCGGAACTTTAGTATTTATAACTCAGAATTCTTGGCTTGATACAGACTACGGGAAAAAATTCCAGAATTTCTTATTAAAGAACACCAATGTCAAAGCTATCATTGACAGTGACTTTAAATATTTTGATAGCAAACTTGGCCCCAATATTAATACAGTGATTCCAATTTTCTTTGGGAAAAAAGCTGACGAAAAAAGTGTCACAATTTTCGCTCGCTATCATGAAAACTTTGAAAAAGTCAAACATTCGATACTGTGTAATAAGCCGATACACCCATTTTCCCAAGTGGAGATTAAAAAATTCGAATACAGTAATCCCGCGCTAAAAAATCTTAAATGGGGAACATTGTTATCTTCGCCAAGCGATGTATTACAGATATTTTCTCTTCTTAAGAAAAAGGGCAAGAGCCTAAGTCAGCTATCAAACCATGATCTTTCTATGGGGCAAGGTCTTAATCTCCAAAAATCATTTGTCGTAGACGAAAAACTATTAAAGGATTTTCCGTTTATTGCCGAGCATTTAATACCCTTTATGGGTACAGAGGATGGAGCACCTTTTGTCCTAGAGAAAACTAAACAATTCATAGTAGACGGGACCCTACTTGAGTCATCGCAGATCAAGAAGTTGAAAAGTGCCGGGATAAGCATATTCCAGCCAAGCTCTACAGGCAAAATAAAACCACTATTGATTTTACCTCGTGGCGTTAGTAGACACTTCTGCGCGATGAATTCTGCGCAGGCCTACTCATCAAGTGGTGTAGATATATACGACAATAATGGCAACCTCTCAAGGGAGTCGGCATTAAATCTTTGGTTTTTCCTAAACAGCTCTATTGCATGGCTCGTTCGTGAAATAACTGGACGGAAAAGCCTCGGTGGAGGCCTCTTAAAAGCAGAGGCCACAGACTTAAGAGAAGTTCCTATTTATTTTGATTTCAATAAATCCAGTGACATTCAAAAAGTTTATGAAAGGTTGAAGAAACGCAAAGCTTTGCCAACTGTAGATGAGATTGATACTGGCGAGCATAAAACAATAGATAATATTGTCTTTGATTATCTTGATGTATCGCAGAAACAGAGAAATAAAATAGTCGAGTTTCTTAAAACGCACATCCTAGGAAGGATTAACAAGTCGAGAACATAGACATAAACTCTACGACCTCACCCCAGAGGAGATTAAAATTGTGGAAGATTCTTTTAGCAAATAACCTACATGGCATTTTCACGAGCATCAATTAAATACAAACCGTTGCGCGTTGGTTTTTTGGTTAGGGATGGAAATCTTGAGGACCTAAAGAAAGCAGCTGGTATCAACTGTTTGTTATGGGGTGGTATATATAATCCAATCCTCCCAATAGTTTCTGGCGATAATGCATTTGCGGAACAACTAATGAATCTTTTTTCAGTTGATCTACTCTATGCCGTAGCCCAAACTCCTGAAGTCGAGGCTTTCAAAGCGAAATATCCTTTTTTGCGAGACCCTCGACACTACGCCGAAAATATATTTTATGAAGATTGGAACACAAAAAAGCAGGTATTGGGTTTACTTGATTCAAAAAACATTGTTGACCTTTTCTGGAATAAAGAATACAAAAACAAGCCAAGTGGATATAAAAGCAACTTTCTGTTTCTTAAGTGGGAGGAGGCAGATCCTCTGGCCAATGTTTTTTCTCTGCAGTTTGGGTTTTTTCCTACGGAACCAGATTTGAAATGGAACTACAAACAAATTTTTCTTAAAGGATTGCACGCGCAAGAGCAAAACATATCACCTGGGGACAAATTAACAATGAACCCAAGAAAAAGTTTCGGCCCCATTGATTTAACCAGCGTTGAACTTAGAGGATATGGGACAGGTGTTAGATTTAATGGCAACGGTATATATGTGGGCGACTCCAATAACTTCGAAGATCTTTTGTCATTTTGGAATATTCGTGCGGCTGACATTAGTGTTGTATATTTGGCCAAAGACCATATGGAAAGACACTTGTCTTTTGCACAATCTTTTTTAGATTTCCTGAATAAGTTGCCGAACAGACACCCGAACATCGAAGATCACCTAACTATTTATCACAAAATTGATGACAAGGAACTCGTAACTTCGCTGTCAACGCAAATTACTTCTAAAAAAGGACTCGGTTGGAATAAAGTATCTGAGCACTCGTGGAATGGTTTAAATATCCAGCCAAGCTATCAAGTATTTAAATGGCAAAGTGTTACAACACACATAGAACCTGTCTATGATAAATATGTTGTAAACATTAACCTCCCCACAAAAACTTTTCTTGTTGACGAAGACGATATTGATATCAATCAGCAACAACTCAGCGTTATAGTTGATCCTTACGGTGATTATGGCCATCCTGGATATACTTTAAAATTGCCACAAATAAGAGAACTCAATGAATTTTATAGTCGAGAAGTTGTTGTTGATCCTTGGTCATTGAGAGTTGAAAAGGACGGATTTTCAAACATTATTTCAGTTAGTGATAATTCAATTGATCTCTATCCAATATCAAAACAAGTTCTTATTGAAAAACTTTTTGACATTGTTGACATAAAAGCGCAAACAAGTCAGCCCGGACTTATTGCTAGAAAAGTCATTGAGAAGATTGGGGGCATTGAGGACGCACGGGTTCTAAAAATCAAGGGCGTTAGAAAAATACTGCAAGAAGGCGACCCTAATAGTTCTATAACTCGCGGAGAGGCAACAAAAATCATTCATGAGAACGATTTCCAAAAGCACAAAGGTTTATTTATAGAGGCCAGAGAGAAGCGAGAATTGGACAGCAACGCCGTTTTTGACTATTTGTTAAAAAAGGACTATTTCAGGGCTGGTCTCGAGCTAATTTGTGAGCAGTGCAAGCTAAAGAATTGGCTCACACTAAAAAGTGTTGATGATTTTTGGATATGCGAATTTTGTGGGGGCAATAATCAAACGAGTACTCACCTCAAGACCAGAGGCGATTGGAGGTTCAGAAAAAGTGGGTTGTTCGCAAAGGATAACCACCAAGAAGGTGCCATACCCACACTTTTGACCCTCCTTGCGATAAAGCGCATTGCGGATCATTCAAGCTTTACCTATTCAACGGCCCTTACCCTCTCTGGTAAAGATATAAAATGCGAGACAGATCTTTGTGTTCTACAATACAAACCGAATGACGACATTGAAATTGGTATAGGTGAATGCAAGAGTGAGGGGGGAATTATTACGCAGAGCGATTGCAGTAATTTGAAAAAGGTTGCTCAAAAATTAACTTCTATCGCCGGTGGCACAGATGTTTATTTGATTTTTGCGAAAACCAGCGATGCATTTCTTCCCGAAGAAATAGAAAGATTTAAAGCTCTTTCCAAAGATGCAAAGATAATTTTGTTGTCTAACAAGGAGCTTGAGCCATACCACATTTACTGGCTCGATGGTGGTGGAATCGAAGAAGATGTGCCTGAAAAATATCCGCATTCACTCTCAGACCTTGCGAGAAATTCATTTGCTCGGTATCTTAAAAACTAAAATAATTTCTATGGAGAAAAACAGTGTGACCAAAGAATACTATTACAACCAATTTCGTGATCAATTTACGGAGTTTGTTAAAAAATCAAAAGCTCACGAACATCCTAGCGATGGGACCTACATTTCAATTCAGGATTTAAACAGAGAAAATCTTTCGCATATTCCGCAAGAAGATTATATGTTGTTTCATTGTGCGCTGGCTTGTACCATTCTTATTGACCAAGTGATGTATACACACTTCAAAGACGACTATCAAACATTTCAGCAAATGACGCTGTATCCAAAAATTGAGTATGGCATCACCAATATTAATGTGAATCCTTGGGCGATTACGCATAGTGAAATAGGGCTGACTACACTCGAAAGATTTATTGAGTTTTTCGTTGATGATCTCAAGGACTTTTTCACTAAAAATAAATTTGAGCAGGCAACATGGCAAGCAGTGAAATTAGCAATGTTAAACGATAAAGATGTTGTAAGCGGCACGCGCGGCGAGATTTTTAAGAGGGTTTTGGAGAAAAATGGATAATCTTTATGGACGAAGAAAAAGAGCGGCAAAAAGAAATAAGAGAAAAATTGGAAAGCGAAGGGCTTGATCCTGACGAATTTGATGAGGACGAGCAAGAAGAACTCGCTGACCTTCTTTGACTACAAATAGTATGGCCGCAGGATGGGTACATGCATCAATGGATTTAATGGCGTTCGGGCGCAGTTATTTTGATTTGCATAAATATAAAGATCATCCGTGGAAGGAGCTTGGATACAAGCACAGACAAGTAAACCATGATTGGTACAACGAATTCGGTAAAAGCTGGAATCTCAACGAGCCGTTTCCGTTGATCATTCATATGAGGACTAATGCCATAGTAGATCCTGATAAAGCGGAACAGTTTCAGTCGTGGGTTTCGCACGATTATTTGGACAAGATTTGGGATACCCTTAATTTGGAACAACGGAGAAATTTTGAACTGGCTTGTAAATGGTTTTTGGAAAACCCAGAAGATTTGAATCGAGTTTATGAAATTGATGTTTTTAGGGGTTTAATCTATAGAGTTATTGACGGAAAAAATATAACAGAACATTGCCCAGAACTTATTGATGAATATAGACGACTCCGTGCTTATGTGGCTAAAATAAAGAACGAATAATTCACTAAAATTGGACATATGGTCAAAGTCATTCAAAAAGATAATAAAGAACTATACCAATGCGAGGGGTGCGGATTTCACTATGAAAACCGGGAGTGGGCCGAGAAGTGTGAGGTGTGGTGCCGGGAGCACAAAAGTTGCAACATTGAAATCACGGCTCATGCCGAAGAAAATAAAAAGCCGAAGAAAAACCGCTGAAATTAATCAGCAGTTTTTCTTCTTTGAATACGGCGCTCAGCCGGTATGCTATTTACGGTACGGAGTAAGTCAGGCATTGCTGAGGCAAGGTGGTCTGCCTCGATACTGCGCTGACTCGTGCTGCGGGACCTGGATTCGAACCAAGATACTCGCCTTCAGAGGGCGATGTCCTACCATTAGACGATCCCGCAGCAATGCGGAGAAGTTTTTTAAATGAATTGCCGCCGTGCCAATTCTTAATTTCCTTCTCTCGTTTTCGAGCCTGCTTATAATTGCTATATTCTTCAAAGTACACCAGTTGCCAGGGTCTGCCAAGCTTTGTTGATAATACATCGCCTTTATTATGCCGTTGTACCCTTTTGTCTAAGGTAAGTTCGGTAATACCAACATAGTGCTTGCCCTGAATATTTTCTAAAATATAAAGGCGGCAATTCATATTTGATTTGGCGGGGCAAGTTAGCCGATCCCGCAATTGCTTTTGTTAAAGGCACTATATGCCGGGTAGTCCTGCCTGCCGGCAGGCAGGGAAAATTCGACCACTATGCTTTGTGTAGAAAAGACGATGAATAAGAAAATCGAAAGTTATAAACACAAGCAAGTCGAATTTCTACTACCCGGTATGATACAATAAGCTTATGCGAGATATCAAATCTCTTGAAGCCGAACTCGGAGAGATAATATCGAAACCGCTTGAATCGGTTTCGGTCATCGACTTTATGAATCTCATCATAGAGTTTGCCTACGTGACCAAGGCATCCGATGTTCATCTCGAGCCGGAAGATAATGACGTGAGAATACGTTTCCGCATAGACGGACTGCTTCGGGACATGATCGATAAAAAACTGTATACCCGCGCGCTCCATCAGGAGGTTATCAGCCGCATCAAAGTAATGTCCGGACTTCGCACCGACGAGCATTTCCTGCCGCAAGACGGGCGGCTCCGCGTGCGCCTTGAGGAAGCAGGCGAAATCGATGTCCGCGTGTCCATCATGCCGACGTATCAAGGGGAGAATGCCATCATGCGGGTGTTGGCCGAAACCCAGAACTTCGGGCTCAAGGATTTGGGCTTTGTCGCCGAGGACTTTGAGAAAATACAAAGCGCGATTCGCAAGCCCTACGGCATGATTTTGGCGAACGGGCCCACGGGTTCCGGCAAAACCACGACGCTCTATACGATTTTGAAAGAATTGCACAAACCGGAAATTTCCATTATCACCATCGAAGACCCCATCGAGTATTCTTTGGAAGGAACGACGCAAATCCAGGTGGATATACAGACGGGGCTGGCGTTCGCGAACGGACTGCGTTCGATTCTCCGGCAGGACCCGAACATTATTATGGTCGGCGAAATCCGCGATTCCGAGACCGCGGGCATCGCGGTGAACGCCGCGCTTACGGGCCATCTCGTCCTTTCCACGCTTCACACCAACGACGCCGCGACTACGTTCCCGCGCCTCATCGATATGGGCGTGCCGCCGTTCCTCGTCGCCTCTACCGTAAACATTGCCATGGGCCAGCGCCTTGTCCGGAAACTGTGCGAGAAATGCAAAAAAGAACGAAAACTCACCGAAGACGAATTTCAAAGTTTGCTTGAAATTGCGCCCAAGCAGGCGGCGATAAAAAGCAACATATTCTATAACCCGGGCGGCTGCGGCGCGTGCGAGGGGAGCGGGTTTGAAAGCCGCATCGGCATTCGCGAAGTACTCGAAGTGAATAACGACATCCGCCAGCTTATTGTCGCGCGGGCGAGCGCGCAGGATATCAAGAGCGCCGCGGTGCGGGGCGGCATGATTACTATGTTTGCCGACGGAATGAAAAAAGCCGCGGAAGGATTAACCACTATTGAGGAAATTCTCCGCATCATTCATGAATGAGGAAAACGGAAAAGAGAACAGTAAGGAGGAAAAAGAGAAAGCCCCGAAATGGAATTTCAACCCGTTTAACAAACTTTCGGCGCAGGATAAAATAAACTTCGCGCGGCATCTTTCGATAGTCATCAAGGCGGGCATACCGCTCTATCAGGGACTCACCATCATTAGTAAGCAGGCAGGGTCGAAAACGCTGACTCGGATCGTGGTACAGCTTGTGAATGATGTGGCGAACGGACGTTTTTTAGCGGACAGCTTGGAGCGTTACAAGAGCGTCTTCGGAGAATTTTTTATAAATATTATCCGCGTGGGAGAGGCGAGCGGGACGCTTTCCCAGAATCTTCTCTATCTCGCCGATGAACTCAAGAAACGGAAAGGCCTCCGCGCCAAAGTGCGTTCCGCGATGGTATATCCGCTCGTTATTCTCGTAGCCACCATCGGCGTTACCGGCTTCCTTACTTTTTTCGTATTCCCCAAACTTCTCCCGGTTTTGCAGGGTTTGAGCGTGAAACTTCCGCCTTCTACCGTGTTTCTTATCGCCGTAGTGGATTTTTTGACGCGCTACGGCATTGCCGTAGTAATCGCTCTCGCAGTCGCCGTTATCTGCCTTCGAATCTTGATAACAAGAGTGGCGCCGGTTCGGTACGCCCTTCACAGGGCAATGCTCGCGGCGCCGGCACTGTCTAAATTCTCAGTCAGTTTGAACGTAGTGAGCTTCTCCCGAATCTTGGCTCTTCTTTTGAAAAGCGGCGTGAAAATCGTGGACGCGCTCAGGATAACGGCTTTAACATGCGACAATCTCGTGTATCGCGGGCTTATCCAAGAGGCAAACGAAGAAGTGCGGAAAGGCGGCCAGCTCGCGCCATTTTTCGCCAAGCATCCGAAATTTTTTCCGCCGCTTATGACGGGAATGATACAAATCGGCGAAGGCACGGGAAATCTCACCGAGAATCTGGAATACCTCTCCGAATATTACGAGGAAGAAATGTCGTATAAACTTCAGACCCTGACAAGTCTTCTTGAGCCGGCGCTTCTCCTTGCGATGGGTCTCTTGGTGGGGTTTGTCGCAATTTCGATTATCACGCCCATCTATTCCATTTCGCAGGGCGTACAATGAAAATAAAGTCAGAATAAAAACAAAAAATGTCTAACGCGACGGGGAAAAATCCAAAATTTAATCGAAACATAATACTGAGTATTATCCTGCTTTTTGGTATTGTGTTTTCGGTTATTCAGATTGTGCGCGCCGTTGCGCCCAATCCTGGGCACAACTTTACCGAAGTTTCCGGAGGTGTTGTCCAGGGCGATCTTTTGTACGGTTCTGCCGCCGATGTTCTTTCCGCTCTCGCCAAAAATATCACTGCCACGAGATACCTCTCCAATACCGGCGCGACTAACAACCCGGCGTGGGCGCAAGTTGATTTAACTAACGGAGTGACCGGAATCTTACCTACCGCAAACGGCGGCACGGGCATTGCTTTCTTTACCGCCGCCGGGCCCACAATCGCAAGAGTTTACACATTCCCGGATGCCGCCGCGACAGTTTTGACCACGAATGCGCTCGTGACTTCGGCGCAAGGCGGCACGGGCATTGCTTTCTTCACTGCCGCCGGTCCAACTGTTGCCAGAATATATACATTTCCTGATGCCGCCGCGACAGTCTTGACCAGCGCTGCCGCGGTAACTGCCGCTCAGGGCGGAACGGGGCAAGCGGGAGGTTATACAATCGGGGATCTTCTTTACGCCAGCGGAGCAAGCGCGCTTTCAAAACTCATTGACGTAACGGCCGGGTCGTACCTTAGAAGCGGCGGTGCTGGCGTGGCTCCGGTCTGGAGCACCCCGACGCTTCCTAACACGGCGACGAATCGCAAGGTGATGATAGGCAATGCCACTAATTGGGTTGAATCAACTGAAACGTACGCAGTTCCCGGAGCAACGGCGGGAAATCTTATGGAGTCCGACGGCACCAACTGGGTGAGCGCTGTTGGCGGCGTGCTGATCGGTGAAATTGTAAAAGTTACCGGTAATATAACCTATGTGCCTACAGCAGGAACGACCTCTATTGTAATTAGGGGAGTTGCCGGAGGCGGAGGCGGAGGCGGCGCGACTGGCACTGCTTCAGCCTCATCTTGGGCTGGCGGCGGCGCCAGTGGCGGTTATTTTGAAAAACGTTTTACCGGAATCAGCAGTGCGACGACCTATACCATCGCAGTCGGTGCCGGCGGACTTGCCGGAGTTGCAGCAAATGGCACGGGCAGTACAGGAAGCATCACCACGTTTGCCTGCCCGGCTGCCTGTACGGGCGGAGCTTTAACCGTTACCGCGAATGGCGGTTTGGGTGGCGTGAGCATTGCAGTCGGAACTTCTATCCTTTCCAGTATGGGCGGAGCAGCCGGAGCTGTTTCAACAAACGGAGATGTAAATGCTACTGGATCGCCAGGCGAATATGCATTGCGGTTTAGTGCAACCACTGGTAATACAGGATCAGGAGCGGCAAGTGTTTTTGGTAGCGGTGGAAAGGGTAGTAACGCGGCAGGCGTTGGCGTAACCCCCGTTGGCTTTGGCGGTGGCGGCTCGGGGGCAGCGAGTATTTCGACTGCGGCAAACGCGGGTGGTGCTGGCGCGCCCGGTGTTCTTGTAATATTGGAATTCAGATAATATGCCAGGCAGTGAAAATGCGATCTGGGGATTCTCAAAACAAAGATGAGAAAATTAAACAGAGTTAAAAGTCATCGTTCAATCATCCAATCATGCGATTGCTTGAAATAAGTTTGCGATCGCATTTCTACTGCCTGGTATGACCAATCGTTATTTCTTATGCGTGATTATGATTGTTTTCATAGTGAGCGCAGTTGTATTCAATGTTTCATTTTCGGAGGCCCGGGTCGCAACGCCTCAACTGTTTGATAAGAATATTTTTGGAGAAAATGAACAATCGTCGGCAATAGTTCATTCCCGCTTCAATGACGGCAGCACCAATATTATTTTTTATATTGATTACGGAAACAACAATTTTCAATATAACGCTGAGACTATCGGGCACGGCGATCTTCCCTTTTCCGATTACTATGCTCCGGCGCCGGGCATTGGTAAATATATCGCAGTGGAATATTTCAATGATGGCGGAACATTTGGTTGCTCGGGGTTTTCTTTAAACGAGTGTATTGCCGACCCGCATTTTATCAGCCAGTTTGGTTTTGAGGTTACGGCCGACCAAACGCTTGGCGCGATTACTACAACCGCAGCAACTACAACTGCAGCAACGACAACTGCCATAACAACCACCAGCACAAACGAAACAGGAATAATTCCATTCATCATAAACGGCATACTCGATTTTTTTGGAATAAACACAACGACAACCACAACGTTTTTAACCGATTTAACAGCTGCCAGTTTAACTTCCTCCGCCGATGCAACTGCCACCACTTCAACTCCGACGAGCGAAGCTGTCGGAGTCCCGACCGCAAGCGTCGGGACTGTTGGCGCCACCACTTCTGTTTCTTTTACCACGACTACGACAGAAGGGGTCGCCATCACCACAAATCCCCCAGGAGAAGAAATTATTCTGCCGCCACAAGGCGAGGTAACGTCTTCGCCGCTTGAAAATACTACGAGCGCTACTCAAGCAAGCAAAGTAAACAGTTTCCTTGCTACGATAGTTGGAATGTTCAATCTGGGGCTGGATGATACGTTTATTGCAATCGTGACAACCATTGGCGTTCTTCTCCTCCTCGCGTTCATACTCTACCGGATTGCGCAATGGCTTATAGTAAAGAGGAAACGGTGATTTGGCGGATGTCGGGAATCTCTAAATAGATTTGGTATAATGTAAAAAATAAGTATGCCCCGTAGTGAAACTTCGGATAGCCCGCTCGAGACGGGCAATTCAGAAATTTCAGCGGGTGGTAAAGACGCCATAACAAGATTTCAGATTATAAACGGGATTAAACCTTTTGTAATCCGAAGTTCTACTACGGGGTATGGAAAAAGAATTTGATAAATGGAATGAAATAAAAAAGGAAACGCATACCGAAGAGCCTCGCCTATATACGGTGCGTGAAATCTGGTGGTGCCGTCTTGGCGCCAATGTGGGTTTTGAGCAAGACGGTAGCGGGCGCTTGTTTCTTCGTCCAGTTGTTATCGCGCGCGCATTCGGACCTAATATTTGTCTCATTCTTCCGTTGACTGCGTCAAAACAAAAACATCCTCTCCGTGTTTCAGTCGGAGACGTACAAGGAAAACAGGCATCCGCACTGCTTTCACAGATGCGTATTATTGATACACGACGTTTAGTCGAGAAGGTCGGATTTATGAATAAACAAGTTTTTGCGCAATTGAAAAAGGCCCTCAAAGACCTGCTTTAAGAGCCGTTTTCTGTTCTCCCCCTTGCGGGGGTAAGGCCGAAGCCACTTGTAAATCGAGTATAGCAAATCCATATTCTATGTCAAGCCCTACCCTGTGGATAAATAGATTATTGCTGACGCTGGCTTTGGGGTTAATGTTTTTACATACGGCCAACGCCGGCACGCTTTCTTGTTCCGTCGCAACCACCTGTGCCGCAGGCACGGTGATTTGGCGGATGCAGAATACGACAAACGCTCACGCGGAACTGCCGAGCCAAGCTTTATACACTCAGCTTGTCTGCTGTAGCGGCGTGACAGGTCTTGGAACTTCCTGCGCCGGAACTTTTGCCACGGTGTTAAAATTATCCGGGACGACCAATGCTCATGTACAGCAAAATACTCAAACACCTTACGCGAACAACGCCTGTATGTCAGTTACTGCTGGCGGCACGGTTTCGGTGGGATATCAAGCAACGAATTGCGTGGGATTTGACACTACGCTTGGTTCAATGTCCGCTGTCACTAACGCCCATGTGGGAAATAGCGCCGCCTACCCATCGATTCAAATATGCGGAACCGCGACGGCGGGAGCGGCACAGTCGTTGACTTTCAGCATTTCCGCGAACTCTATCGGGTTTGGCACTTTAAGTACCGCCGTGCCAAGATTTGCCAATACCACAGGCGGTTCTGCTACAGAAGTTGAAGCCCACACCTTGACTGCCTCGACAAACGCTACGGGCGGATATATAATAACGGTGCAGGGCGCAACCCTTACTTCGGGCGGCAATACGATTACCGCCATTGGCGGAACAAATACTGTTTCGGCTCCGGGGACTGAACAGTTTGGACTGCGGGCAACGGTTACAAGCGGTACGGGAACCGTAACCGCTCCTTATGCCGCCGCCGGTTTTGCCTACGCCGCTACCGCAAGTACCGCGAGTCAAGTCGCTTCTGGAGCCGGAGATGGCGCGAGTACGATTTATTCGGCGCGGTATATCGGTAATATCGCGGGATCAACCGAAGCGGGAAGCTATAGCGCCGCCTTGACCTATATTGCTACCGCGACATTTTAGCGATAAAATTAAAGTGTTGACAAACTTGTTACGATTGTAATATAATAAAAGCCATGAGTATTCGCGAATTCAAGCCCCATAATAGGTCAAATTTAGCTTCTGTTCCGTCTCTCTCTCTTACACACTTACACAGAATAAATTCTGGAGAAATTTCTTGCCCAGTAGTTATGCCGAAGGCATATACTACTGGGGTAGTTTTTCACCCAATTAGCCGTGGCTAATTGGTTTTTTGTTTTATTAAAACATGAAACACATAAAAATAAATAAAATAGCAAGTTCGGGATTGATTTTGCTGTTCGTTACAGTTCTTATTTTGCCGTTCGCGCAAATAGCGCAGGCCGCGGCGATTACCAGCGCGTCCGACACGATGTCAAGTTCAAAAGTAAGCGCGCTTTCTAACCATGAAATTAAGTTTATTAGCCCCACCGGCGCGGCTGTTTCGCAGACCGTTACAATTACATTTCCTGCAGGCTTTACTATGGGCACCTTTGCTCTGCTTAACTTTGACGTGGCAACTGCAGCTACCTGTGGCGGTGCTTTCACAGAAAGAACTGTTGCGACGACTGCTGGTGTAGGAACCTGGGGTGCGGCGCAGGCAGCTCAAGTGGTAACTCTTACCGCTCCTACTGATGTGGTCCATCTTGCGGCGACCAACTGCTTACGAGTCAGGATTGGTAACAATGCGGTTACGGGCGGCGCGGGCGCAAACCAAATCACTAATCCTTCTGCGGCAGGAAGCAACGCGATTACCATCGCCGGAACATTTACCGACACTGGCACTATTACCGTACAAATTCTTACCGATGATCAAGTGGCGATTTCTTCCACCGTGGCACAGACCATGAGTTTCAGCTTGGGCGCGAATACACTTGCGTTAGGAACTTTATCTACAACCGCAGTGGTCTCTGGTTCGCATACACTAACTGTTGCTACCAATGCCGCGTCAGGAATGGTAGTAGCCGTTACAGGAGCCACCCTTACTGCGGGTACGAATACTATTACCGCTTGTGCTGCGGGCTGTACCTCAACAGTTGGCACTAAACAATTCGGAATCAACCTTGTTGCCAATACCGCGCCGTCTGTAGGCCTGGCCGTGTCTGGCTCTGCGCCGATTGGAGCTGCCGCGACTGGCTATGCCACTGCCAATAGTTTTCGGTTTGTGACTGGTGAGACGATTGCCAGTTCCGCTGCCGGGATCAACAGCTCCGTCTTTACCATCTCCTATATCACCAACATCTCAGGAGCAACTGAAGCGGGAAGCTACACCGCAACCTTGACGTATACGGCTACATCCACATTTTAATGATTATGAAATATTTTATTGTAATTTTAATTTTGGCAGGAGTCGCGGCTTTTGCGTTACCTGTGCACGCTCTCACCATCTCGCCAGTGAAGATTGAAGTATCCGGCGATCCGGGCCAGACCCTGCAGGGCGAACTTAAACTCTTTAATGAACAGGATGAGTCAAAGACATTTTATTCCTCTTTTGAGAATTTTGAAGCCAGGGGAGAAACAGGCGCACCCTTTTTTCTTCCCGAGAGAAAAGGGTTGGCGACTTGGATCAATACAGAGGAAAAGATCATCCTAAAATCAAAGGAAGAAAAATTTATCTCTTTTAGCATTCAAATACCCAAAAACGCCGAGCCGGGAGGATATTTTGCCGCCATTTTGTGGGGGCAGACTCCGCCTGAAGCCAAAGCAGGGGGGCAGGTAGCAGTTGGAGGAAGATTGGGCGTTCTCATACTGTTAAGAGTTTCCGGCGCGGTGGAAGAGGAAGGCGGACTTCTGGAATTTGGCGTAAAAGACAAGCAAAAGTTTTTCAGTTTGCTTCCTGTAACTTTTTCCTATCGTTTTAATAACACCGGCGGCGATAGAACCGTGCCCCAAGGAGAAATTACGGTAAAGAATTTATTTGGCCGCACCTCGGCAACTCTTCCAGCAAACAAAAAAGAAGGAAGCGTCTTGCCCGGCAGCGCGAGGAAATTTGAGGTGATATGGGAAAGTAAGCAAAAAGCGACAAGCGACACAGAACAAGACGAAAAGATTGGTTTTTTTGAAATGGCAAAACAACAATTAAGCGCATTTCACATTGGTTGGTATACCGCAAAACTCAATGTTGTCTGGGGTACAACGCATCAAGCCGTAACCGCTAAACACAGCTTCTTCATTATTCCATGGCAGTTGCTTCTTATCGTCGCCATCATCTTAGCAATCATTGGATTTTTAGGAACTTGGGGGCTTAAAAAATGGGATCGTTGGGTTATTGCAAAAGCAATAGAGGAAGAAAAGAAAGATGAATCCCGTTAGAGAAAAGTCGCTGCAAGCGACTGAAGTCGCGCCAAAGGCGCAGCGTTCTCTAACGGGATGAATGTTTTGCTTATTTTACTTTTTATAAATTTTTTATGGGGATGGACGCCTCAACCTCTTTTTGCGGCTCAAGGAACAGTTTCAATTTCAGCTTTTGTCCCGGGAGAAACGTATGCCACCACCACGTTCAACTCTTCAAGCGGCGGCACCTATACATTTAGTACGTTAAGTAATAATTCTGCGGCTTTTAGTTTCCCGCCGGATTTTTACAACGAATCTCTCAAGCTACAAACAAATTCTTATCCGAAAACATTTTTTGCAACCAGTAAACCGGCGCCTTCCGGGAAAAGTTTTATTGGAAAGACCTACGATTTTGATCTCTTTACCGCCTCAAGCAACCAAGTTACTGCCGTAAACAAAGCGATAACGATTTCATTTACCTATACTGATGCCGATGTGAGCGGTATGGACGAGAACGCGCTGGCGCCCTATCGCTGGGGGAGCAGTAATTCTTCTTGGCAGCTTATTTCCGGGAGCACTGTTGATACGACAAATAATAAAGTTACATTTTCAACAACGCTCTTTAGCTCCTTTGCGCTTTTCGCCGCTCCGGCATCAACACCGCCGCCGCCATCATCGTCAGGAGGAAGTAGCGGCGGCAGTGGTGGAGGCGGTGGAGGCGGAGGAGGCGGCGCCGGATATGCTCCAATTTTTCAAACTTCAGCAATTTTTAGAGGCATTGGGTATCCTTCGAGTAAAGTAACCCTTCTCCAAAATGCCCAAATCGTGGCAGTAACCGAGGCCGGCCCTGACGCAAAATTTGAAGTAGATATTTCCAATTTGTCCGCAGGAACCTATAACTTCGGCGTTTGGGGTCAAGACGCGCTGGGAAATCGTTCCATTACTCAAACGTTTGTCGTAACTCTTACAAACGGCGCGACAACGGTCATAAGCGGCATTTTTCTTGCGCCAACCATCGGCATTGATAAGGTCCAGGTGAAGCGCGGCGATATCTTGAATGTTCTGGGATACACGACGCCGAAAGCAACCGTCTCGGTTGTGATAAACTCAGAAAAAGAAATTGTGGAAAAAATCATTTCCTCAGACAACGGTTATTATCTTTACAAATTCAACACGGGAGAAGTTGATTATGGCGATCACACCACGCACAGTCGGGCCGCTACCAACGACGGCAATGTTACGACGGATTCGAATTTCGTTTCCTTTAAAGTAGGTGTCAAAAATGTTCTTGCCGCGGCGCCTTCAAAAGCGGCGTCTGCCGGCGACCTGAATAATGATACGAGGGTCAACTTAATTGATTTTTCGATTATGGCCTACTGGTATAGAAGACCCTCTCCTCTACTTACCGTTGATTTAAACGGCGACGGGAAAGTCGACCTTGTTGACTTCAGCATTTTGGCTTATTACTGGACCGGGTAGTGAAAACTCGACTCCGATTATGTTTTATTATGTGTATGTGTTACAAAGTATGAGAGGAGGTGATTTGTATATCGGTTTTACGGTTAATTTGAAGGCTCGATTAGGAAAACATAATCGCGGATTAAATTTTTCGACTAGAAGACAAAAACCTTGGCAGCTGATTCATTGTGAGGCATATAGAAATGAAAATGATGCCAAGCGCAGAGAAAAATATCTTAAAACAAGCCAAGGGAGTCGTTTGCTAAAGCGCATGCTGAAAGAATATTTTTATGCCCAAAAGTCGAAAAATTAGTCGAGTTTCTACTACCCGGTGGACCGGGTAATATGGCTTTTTTTATGAAACATATTCTTTTGATACTACTGCTCTCCGCCGTGTTTTTACTATCACGGGTTTCTTATGCGTCAGTTATTTTTATAAATTCTCCAAACGCATCTTCGGGGGGCGAAACGGTTCTCATAAGCATTGATACGGAGGGAAAAGATATCAATGCCGTTGAAATGCATCTCGGATTCAATCCCGGCGAATTTCAGATAAAAGACGTCAGTGACGGTGGCTCGATCGTGAACTTATGGGTTCAGAAACCGATATTCTCAAACGATGCCGGAACGCTTGATTTTTCGGGCATTATTCCGGGCGGTTATACCGGCACAGAGGGGAACGTTATAACCATCGCAATTATTCCAAAACAAATAAGCAATCCGGAAGGATTCCGAGTCATTTCTGATAAGATTCTTCTTAATAATGGACAGGGAACATCTGACGAAACAACAGTTAAAAATTCTGGATTTAAAATCGAAAGTTTAGCAGTTCCTGCTTCTCCGTCATCGCGTTTAGATACTCAAGCGCCGGATTCCTTTACTCCCGAAATCGCCCGAGACCCGAATATATTCAGCGGCAAATACTTCCTTGTTTTTTCTGCGACAGACCAGCTTTCGGGGATAGACCGTTATGAAGTTATGGAAGTACCGACTGGTTTAAATATCAACACTTTAAACTCTTGGCAAAGAGCAGGGTCCCCGTATCTTTTGAAAGACCAATCGCTTTCAAGCGATATCTCCGTGCGAGCCGTTGATAGGTCCGGGAACTTCCGCATGGTTAAAATCCCGGCCCAGGTTCCCGTCTCGACGTTTTCACGAGTGAAAACGATATCGTATACCGCGCTCGGTTTCATTGCGATGGTATTACTGGGAACACGTTTCTTTCGATGAAAAAAGAAAAAGCAAACGATGTTATGAAGTACAACATCGTTTCAATCGGTTCGCTCGGCAGAAATGAAAAATCTGTTTTCACTTCTTCCTCGCTGCCGATTGTCAAGCTAAGTTTCGGCTTTGTTTTCGCCGCACTATTCACTTTTTTCTTATCGGCTCATTTGGTAAGCGCTGCTTCGCTTTATTTTTCCCCGCAAAGTGTAACCCGTTTCGCAGGCAATAGTTTCTCTGTGGGAATCTATGTTTCGTCGGCGGACACCGCGATGAATGCCGCCCAAGGCGCTATTTCTTTTCCCAACGATAAACTCGAAGTAATTTCTTTATCGAAAAATAGTTCGATTATCAACCTTTGGGTTCAAGAGCCGTCGTTTTCCAACAGAGACGGAGCGATAAACTTTGAAGGCGTTGTGACCAATCCGGGCTTCCAGAGCAGCTCCGGGAAAATTTTGACCGTAACGTTTCGCGCCAAGGACACCGGCAAAGCGTCGCTTTCTTTCCTTTCTGGTTCGGTGCTCGCGAACGACGGAAAAGGAACGAATATTCTTAATTCGTTGGGGAGAAGCATTATCACGTTAACAGAAGCCCCGTCCGCGGAAGCGCCGCCTGCTCCCAAGAGCGAGAAACCCGTTGATCTGCCAGCGGCGGTTATCGATGTAACTCCGCCTGAACAGTTTATCATCATAAGGCAAGACGAAGATTTGACCAGCAGTCAGCCCGTTTTCAGCTGGGCATCATTCGATAAAACATCAAGCATTGCCTATTACGAAGCGAAAATCGGCAACGGCGATTGGTTTAACCCCGAGATAATCAAAAAAAATGGACTCTATGTACTGCCCCTGCAATCGCCGGTCGACTTGCGAACACTTGTTGTCCGGGCTTACGACAAGGCGGGAAATCTCCGGGAATCTTCAATAGAATTTAAGGTTCTTGCTAAAAACACCTGGTATCTTTGGTGGTATAAAGTAATCGAATTTCTTTCCCGGTGGAGATGGTTTTTGATACTTATTGTTATTCTGTTGGTGACAGCGCTATATTTCCTGACGCACCGGTCGTTTAAGCGACGTAAAAAATCTAAACAGGAACTTCAGGAATTTAAGGCAGAACTACAACGTGATTTGAAGCGGCTTGAAAAAAATCTTGAAACCGAAGAAGAGAAAGGATTAAAAGTTGATTTGAGTCCATCGCATATCCAAAAGGCCAGAGAATCTCTTCAGAAGGAAGTAAAACATATTGAAGAAGACATCAAAAAGGAAATAAAGGAGATAGATGATTTTCCTGAATGATAAGAAATAAAAAAATGTCACGGCGCGGATCAAGTCTCATTGATATCATCATCGGGCTTGGCATTATTGTGCTTCTTTTCGGCGGCATTTATCTCGTATACTTTTCGCTTCTTAACGCGATTTCGAATATCGAGGCGCGCAACGCGGCAGCCGCGGTATTGCACCAGCAAGTAGAATTGATTCGGAATCTTCCCTATGCGAGCGTCGGCGTGCAGGGAGGCGTACCCTCCGGAAGTTTGCCTGCCCAGCAGACGGTTTCGTACGGCAGATACAGTTTCACCATTACGACAACGATACGGAATATCGATGACCCCTTTGACGGGACTCTCGGCGGAATTCCCAATGACACGGCGCCTGCGGACTACAAGCTTGTCCAATTTACGGTAAGTTGTTCCGCTTGCGCCAACTTCAATCCCCTGAATATTACGACGACAGTTGCTCCGAAGGGCCTTGAGAGCGTCTCAAACCAGGGGTCGCTTTTTATTAACGTGTTCGATGCGTTTGGCGTGGCCGTTTCCGCCGCGACGGCGCACGTGGTAAACGCGACCGTGTCGCCGGCGATAGACCTCACTGATGTCACCAACAACAGCGGCACCCTTCAGCTTGCGGGAGTTCCGACGAGCACGCAGGCATATCAAATTTCTGTTTCGAAGGCGGGATATTCTTCCGACCGAACATATACTATCGGCGATCCGCAGAATCCGAATCCATTGAAGCCCCACGCGACCGTTGCGGAAGGGACTCTGACGATGATAAGTTTCGCCGTTGACCGCGTAAGCACTCTCGCAGTTTATTCTTCAAGCGCGACCTGCGTTCCGGTCGGCAACAACACGTTCAGCGTCACGGGAAGCAAGCTTATCGGCGCGAATCCTAATACCGTAAAATTTTCGACAAGCACCTTGCTCGGCTCGAGCGCCTCCTCGACGTTTTCGAATCTCGAATGGGACACGTACGCGCTTGCTCTCACTTCTTCGTCGTACGATCTCGGCGGCACCATACCTCTTTCTCCTTTGGTCGTGAATCCAAATTCGTCTCTCTCATTCAGATTTGTGCTGCAGGCGAAGCAGCCGAAATCGCTTTTGGTATCAGCTGTCGATTCGGTAAGCGGCGCGGGCATCCAAGGGGCGAACATAACTCTTTCGGGCTCCGGAGGATTTTCTCGGACGCTCATCACCGGGCACGGTTTCTGGACCGATACCGACTGGTCGGCCGGCGCGTTTTCAAGCCAGGCCGGGATGGATGCCACCTCTACGCCGGGCAGTGTGACATTGCTTGCTGTCGCTTCTTCGACATACAGCACTTCGACAGTGGCTTCGCTTGTTTCAAATACCATTGACGTTGGTTCAAGCAATTCCACTTATTTCTCTTTAGGATGGAATCCTTTGTCGCAGCCGCCGCAAACAGGCGCGGGGAGTTTGAAATTCCAGATTGCCGCGAATAATGACAACACAACATGGAATTTTGTCGGACCCGACGGCACTTCCGGAACATACTACACGTCGAGTTCTACGTTGAGCGGCTTCAATAATAATCGGTACGTTCGCTACAAAATATTTATGAGTACGCAAAGTTCTCTCGCGACGCCGCGGCTCGACGATGTGACGCTGGAATTTTACGGCGCGTGCGTGCCCACCGCGCAGGTTCTTTTCCAAAATCTTTCCGCCGGCACTTATACGGTTGACGTGACGGCCGCGGGGTATACTGAAGCAACGACATCGGTGTCCGTAGCGCCTGACTCGCAGTCGGTTCAGATGCGGCTTACTCCTCAATGAAATACTCAAAATTTAATGTGAGAGCGTTGACCCGCAGTCGCGCCGGGTTCACGCTTTTTGAAGTGGTTCTCGCCATGGCAATCGCGACGAGCATTATTTTTGTCATCGCCGCTTTCCGAAGGAATCTCGACCAGCTGCAAAATTTTACGAGCCAAAAGCTGCAGTCGCGGCAGGATATAGACCAGACCATCCAGATTATGACGGCGGAAATCCGTTCGGCGGGACCGTCGAGCGCGGGAGCATACCCGATTGAGACGGCGACTTCCACTTCTTTCATTTTTTACAGCGACATAGATAAAGACGGTCTTTTTGAACGCGTCCGCTACTCACTGGGCACAAGCACCATCGTAAAAGGAGTAGTCCATCCGTCGGGCAACCCATTGACCTACGCCACCTCGACGGAAGTAGTCACGACGGTAGTGGATAACGTCGTGACCACGAGTTCTCCGGCTCTTTTTGCCTACTATGATTTAAATTATACCGGCTCCCAGGCGCCGATGACATTTCCGATAACCGTTTCGCAGGTACGCATCGTGCAATTTTCGTTCTCCGCCAATGTAAACACAAGCAGTTCGTATTCGTCTGAATTTTTTTCGCAGCTCGTCGACATACGCAATGTAAGGAGCAATTAAAAGCTTTCACTGCTGGGTTATAGTAAAATGAAACAAAGTTCCCAAGGACAAATTTCGGTGACGCTTCTCTTTTTCGCGGGGCTTACTGTTGTACTCGTAAGCGGTTTCGTTTTTCTTGCGTCGTCATTTTTGCAGCTTTCCGTCCGTTCGTTGAATAAGGTGCGGGCGTTTTCTACGGCCGAAGCCGGAATCGAGTATTATCGATGGCATCTTGCGCACGCGCCGCAGGATTTCGAGGACGGTACGGCCCATGGAGGGCCATACATTCACGGCTATTATGATAAAGACGGCGCTCTTATCGGAAATTTTTCGCTCACGGTCACCCCTCCGCCAGCCGGCTCGACAGTCGTTACGATACGGAGCTCCGGTTCTTCCGCCTCCGACTCGACCATTGTAAAAGCGATAGAAGTGAAAATGGCGATTCCGTCGTTCGCGAAATACGCGTGGGCGCTCAACGACAACGTATTTTTCGGGAGCACCGCCGAAGTGTTCGGCCAGATCCAGTCGAACGCCGGAATACACTTCGACGGCATCGCGCATAATTCAGTCGCAAGCGCATTGACGACATATACCGACCCCGACACCGCACAGAATCAGTGGGCGGTGTACACGACGAAAGCCCCCGCGGATCCCCAGCCGCCGACAGCGCTTCCGAGCCGGCCGGACGTTTTTATGGCGGGAAGAAGCACCGGAGTTCCCGCGATTGATTTTACGAAATTTACCCAGGACCTTTCTTCTCTCAAATCGCTCGCGCAAGCGAGCGGCACGTACTTCGGGAGTTCAACGGCTTCGGGATACGATCTTTCGCTTGCGACAAGCGGCATCTTTACTGTTTATAAAGTGACGGCTCTTGTTGCGGCGCCGTCCGGCTGCAATGACACCGGACAATCGGGATGGGGAACGTGGAGCGTTCAAACGGAAACGGTTGTTGCAACAGGCACGATTCCCATGAACGGCAACTTATTTTTTGAAGACAACCTTTGGGTGCGCGGGAAAATAAATAATAAACGGGTGACGATCGCTTCGGGGCGTTTTCCAGATAATCCCGGGACGCGTTCCAGCTTGACGGTGAATAACAGCGTTACCTATACGAACTACAACAGCAGCGATACGATTGCGTTTCTTGCCCAGAATAATTTTAACGTCGGCCTTATGAGCGACGACAATCTTCGCATCGACGGCGCCATGGTGGCAATCAACGGGCGCATTGGCAGGTATTCGTATCCGAATTCGGAATGCGGTTCGACGAGAACGAGGGCGCTTCTTACCACGGACGGGATGCTTGCGAGCGCGCTCCGTCCGGCGTTCCTGTATTCTTCCTCAAACGGTTATCAGTCGAGAAATTATAATTACGACGCGAATCTCCTCTACGCGCCGCCGCCGAGTTTTTCTCTTACCACAGACCAGTACTCCATAATTTCGTGGAAAGAGATACAATAAGAATGAATCTCTAATCTCGAATTTCTAATCTCTAAACAATCTCAAAACGTTTTTGAGATTTGATATTTGAATTTGTTTAGAAATTAGAGATTAGGATTTAGAGATTTTATGAGAATATGAATATCTTTTCGGACAACAAAAGGCGCGGGCTCACTTTGATTGAAATTCTGATTGCTCTCAGTTTGATATCGCTGATAGCGACCGTCGGATTTTTCGCTCTTAATCCGACCGGCCAGTTCGCGAGCGCGCGCAATACCGAACGCAAGCTTCATCTGCAGGCGATTATGAACGCCGTCCGCCAAAACATAGCCGACGCGAGCGGGGGCTCGTTCAGCTGCTCTTCGGGCGCGCTTCCGACGAGCACAAAAAAAATGGCTTCTTCGGCCGGCAATTACGATATTGCGCCGTGCCTTCTGCCGTCATATCTTACGACCATGCCGTTTGACTCTTCGGCGGCAGGGGCGCATTTCGTATCGGCAACCGATTACGATACCGGGTATACTGTTGCCTATAACCAAACCACGACCCAGATAACTCTCAACGCTCCTTCCGCGGAGCTGAATAAAAGCATCACCGTGATTCGCTGACGCTTTCTAGGTTCTCGATTAAAGCGATTTCAAGCGGCACGCTCAAAAACGGACTGTAGCGCATTTCCGAATACGCGCGGATGAGGGATTTTAACAGTTTTATTGTTTTCACAGTGTCGCCGTGGACCGTCAAGTTTTTCAATCGGACGATTTCTTCGTTGGTAAGTTCAAGAGTGAATATTTTTTCAAGCCCGGGGTTCAATCTCAGCGACAGAACTTTTCGCAAGTGATGAATCAGGTCTTTGACGAATTGGACGAGATTGTGGCCTTCTTCATTGATGCTAGAAATATATTCCAACGAGCCCTTAAGGTCGTTTTTCAGGAGCAGTTCCGCGAATTCCTCGATTTTTTTGAGGCCGGTTCGCCCGGTCAGCCGCTCCGCGGTTTTTAAGTCAATTGTTGAACCGAACGAACCGATTTGGTCGAGTAGCGACTCCGCGTCGCGCAAACTGCCTTCGCTTGCCGCGGCAACCAACTCGAGCGCGGACGGTTCAATATCAATTTTTTCCGCCGCGGCGATAGCCGCGAGTTTTTCCATTATTTTCGTTTTCGGAAGTTTTTTGAATAAGAATCGTTGGACGCGGGAAGTGATGGTTGCCGGCAGTTTTTCGTATTCGGTGGTCGCGAGAATGAAAACCGCGTGAGCCGGCGGCTCCTCGAGTGTTTTCAGGAGCGCGTCTGCCGCGGCTTTGGTTAGCTGGTGCGCTTCGTCGATGATGTACACTTTGAAGCGGTTGCTTACCGGAGAAACCTTGATGCTTTCTTTGAGATTTCTGATTTCATCAATGCCGCGGTTTGACGCCGCGTCTATTTCCATCACGTCGAACGAGGCATTGGAATCAACCTCGCGGCACGAGCGGCATTCGTTGCAGGGCTCGCCGCTCTGCCGGAATTTCTCGTCTTCGTGTCGGCGCTCGCAGTTGAGAAGCTTTGCGATGAGCCGGGCTGTGGTTGTTTTTCCCGTGCCTCTTGGCCCGTAAAAAAGATACGCGTGGCCCAGCCGGTTCTGCCGGGCGGCGTTTTTAAGGATTTCGACGTTCGTCTCCTGGCCGAGAAGGTCGGATAATAATTTCGGACGGTATTTGCGGTAGAGAGCGAGAGCCATGTAAGAAAATTATAGAGAAGATGATTGCATTTAGCAATTCCGGGCGTATAATTTATCTATACAACCTGGCATGAAAATTCTCATCGGCGGGTTAGCGGTTCTACTTTTGGCAATCGGATTTTTTTTATTTGCCTTGCCGCGCGTCGCGATTGTCAACGAGCGTACCGGCGCAAACGGCTCTCAAGCGTCTCAAACTGTTCCGCAGAATGCGCTCTCGGTTCCTGAAGCAAGCATACCAAGTTCTTCCTCGAATACTTCAGCATCGCATTCCGGAAACGGGTCAGCCGACATCGAAAATCAGGCGCCGCTTGGAGCACCGCCGGAAGTTGTAAAAGCGATTTATCTCACGGGCTGGTCGGCCGGTTCTGAATCGAAACTTGCGTCCTCGATTGACCTTATTCAAAAGCGGGGGCTCAACGCCGTGGTAATTGATGTCAAAGATTATTCCGGCTATGTCTCGTACGCGATGGACGTGCCGGAAGTTAAGGCGGCCGGAGCCGAGAATGAAGTGCGAATTTTGAAACCAAACACCGTCATCAAAAAACTCCACGACAAAAATATCTATGTCATCGCCAGAGTCACGGTGTTTCAGGACCCGATTCTCGCGAAGGCGCATCCGGAATGGGCGCTCAAAAATAAAACGAGCGGCAAACTTTGGCTCGACAATCACGGCCTCGCGTGGCTCGACCCTGCCGGAAGTCAGACATGGGATTACGTTATTTCAATCGCAAAAGACGCGTTGAGCCGGGGATTCGACGAAATAAATTTCGATTACGTGCGGTTCGCTTCGGACGGCAGTTTGAGTTCCATCAGTTATCCGTTCTGGGACCAGAAGACCCCGCGGCACGCGGTAATCAAAATTTTTTTCGGATACTTAAGGGAACATCTGCCCGGCGCGAAAATTTCTGCCGACCTTTTCGGCTTGGCAACTATCGACACGTGGGACGACCTCGGCATAGGCCAGGTTATTGAAGACGCGTATCAGTATTTCGATTACGTTTCGCCGATGGTATATCCTTCGCATTACGCAGCCGGAACGCTCGGTTACAAAAATCCCGCGCAATATCCGTACGAAATCATTAAATATTCAATGGAACATGCGTTATCCCGGTTGAATACATATGAGAACGCGACTTCGTCGGCTTCTTTCTCGCGTCCGAAACTGCGTCCGTGGCTCCAGGCGTTTGATTTAGGCGCGGTCTATGATTCCGCGATGATTGACGCGCAAATAAAAGCGGTCAACGATGTTTTGCAAAATGCTTCGGCAAGCGACCCCTCGACTACACTCGGGGCAAGCAAATACGGCGGCTGGCTGTTGTGGGACCCGAAGAACAATTATTCAAATTACCGGGGATAAACCCCGCAGGAAATCAGAATGACGTACGAACTCGAAATAGAACAATTCAAAGGACCGCTCGATAAACTTCTCGAGTTGATTGAGGCGCGGAAACTTGAAATCACCGAAATCAGCTTGGCGGCGGTGACTGACGATTTCATCCGTTATCTTGAGGGGCTCGCGAAAATAGAAAAAAAAGAAGGCGAAGAGTTTAGGGCGGAACTTCGCATTATGGCTGATTTTATCGCCATCGCGAGCCGTTTGATTTTCATCAAGTCAAAATCGCTCCTGCCCGATGTTTCTCTGACAACCGAAGAAGAAGCGGAAATAAAAGACCTTGAAAACCGGCTTAAACTGTACAGAGAGTTGAAACCGGCAATGAGGCACGTTGCCGGGCTTTGGCAAAACGGAAACCGGGAATTCAGCAGGCCGTATTTTCTGGACGTTCTTTCTTGGGCAGCAGCGCCGGGAGTGACTGTGTTTTACCCTGGTCCGAATTGTTCGGTTGAAGCATTGACATCATCGCTCCAGAAAATTTTTGAGAACCTCGAAAAGATTTCGTCAGAAGAAGCGACCATCAAAGAAGAAATAATTTCCATCGAGGAAAAAATAAAAGAAATCGTCAGCCGGATTCAGGAATTCGGAGAATCGAGTTTAGCGGGATTGTCGGGAAGCGGCTCGCGTTCGGAACTCATCGTTGCCTTTCTCGCGATTCTCCATCTTGCCCACGAACAGATGATTTTTTTGGAGCAAAAAAGCCATTTTTCTGATATAATGGTCAGGAAATTATGATGCCAATATACAAATGGTATGCTAATCTACAAATTGCAAATAAAATTTTTAAAAGTTTTATTCATTAGCAATTCGCATTATTGGCATAAGATTCGTAAATTGGCATAACATCAATGGAAAATTTTGAAAAAAAACTGGGCGAACTCGAGGCGTTGCTGTTTATTTACGGCGAGCCGTTTCCGTGCAAAAAAGCGGAAAAGGTTTTGGATGTCTCGAAGGAAGAATTGAATTCGCTTATCGAAGAATTCGGCAAGCGGTTGTCGGCTGAAAACAGGGGATTGAGCTTGCTCACGGACAATGAAAAAATTCAGCTCGTGACAAAGCCGCAGTTCGGAAAACTCCTCGAGGGTTTCGTGAAGGCCGAGTTGAGCGATGATTTGACGCCCGCGAGCTTGGAAACGCTCTCGATTGTTTTGTATCTCGGCCCGATTTCGCGCGGCGAGATTGACTACCGCCGGGGTGTCAATTCATCGTTCACGTTGAGAAACCTTTTACTCCGCGGCTTGATTGAAAAGTCATCTGACAAAGAGCACCAGGGCTCATATCTCTATCAGGCGAGTTTCGACCTCTTGAAGCATTTGGGCGTGAATAAAAAAGAAGAGTTGCCGGAATACGAGAAATTTAAGTCGCTTATTAAAACTCCTGATTCGCCTCCGTCAGAAACTTTCCCAGGAGCAATATAATGACCAACGTTCAAAAGATTTTATTTTCGGGGATGATTCTCCTGGCTGTCTTTTGGGGAAATCGTTTCAATAGCGGCGACCGCGCGAGTGGAAGTTCGGAAAATAATCCGGCAAAATTTTCAGCATTGGAGTCCTCTTCTTTTTTGGCGCAATCCATCGGCGCAGTTGAACCGGCAAGCCAGGTCTCAACTTCCGATACACATAATTCGAATATGCCGGAGCCGGAAGCCGACACGCAAAATAATTCGGCGCCAAAAATCGGCATACTTAACTCGGCAACAGCGCCAGCCGCACCTGTTTTTTACCGAGCAGGAAATAATTCAGCCCCCACTGTCAGCGCCCAGGAAGCATTGGTGGCAGACCTTCAATCCGGCGAAACGTATCTTGAGATGAACGGCGATACGCGCTGGCCTTTGGCGTCGCTCACGAAGCTTATGACCGCGGTCATGGTTATGAAAAACATTGATTTGAAAAGCCGGCTTACGCTCGCTCCGGCTGATTTTTCCGCCGGCGAAGAAACGGATTTTTTCAAAACGGGCTCGGCGTACTCGGCAAGCGATGTTCTTACCGCAATGCTTCTCCTTTCAAAAAACGAGGCAGCCGAAGCGTTTGCGAACAATTTCGGTCGCGAGAAATTTATCAACGGACTGAATGAAATCGCCGCGGAGTGGGGCATGCAGAGAACGTATTTCTCGGACCCGACCGGCCTTTCGAACGCGAATCAATCAACCCCGCAAGACCTTAAAAAACTCGCGTTGCATATTTTCCAAAATTATCCGAAGATTCTTGAGACAATCCGGCGAAAAACCGCGGTGATTACCGAATTGGGCTCCAGGAAGAAAACAACTATTTCGAACATTAACTTGTTCGCCGGCAGAAGCGATTTCCTCGGCGGCAAAACCGGCTACACCGACGAAGCAAATGGCAACCTTCTTTCGATTTTTTCTTATGGGAATCGGCCGATTCTCATCATCGTTCTCGGCACCAATGACCGGTTCGGCGAAACGGGAAAGCTTTTCAACTGGTTCAAGAATAATTTCCGGGCAAGCAGGTAATTCAAAAAAATGTACCAAGGCAATATTTTTCTCATAGTCCGCACGCTTATACTTTTCATTCTTTCGTTCGGAGTGGCGATTCTCTCGGCGCCGTTTCTGATAAGAATTCTTTACAAAAATAAGGCGTGGAAGAAAAAGCCGAGAGAATTTACGATCGGCGGGGGGAAAACGCCCATCTTTACGAAACTCCACGCCGAGAAAGAAGTGAGCACGCCGCGGATGGGAGGCATTCTCATCTGGTGGACCGTTCTTGTCGTGACAGGGCTGATGTTCTTCGCTTCAAAGTTTTTGGGCGGGCCGTTCTGGGGAGCGATGAATTTCGTTTCCCGTTCGCAGACATGGCTGCCGATTTTCACTCTCATTTCCGCCTCGCTCCTCGGGTTGATTGACGATATTCTCGTGGTCAAGAACAAAGGCAAATACATCGGCGGCGGCGTCCGTCTCAAAGTGCGGCTTTCCGTGATAGGCCTCATCGCGCTCATCGGTTCCTGGTGGTTTTATTTCAAGCTCGGCTGGTCGAGCATCTATATACCGTTCTATGGGAATCTCCCGATTGACGGATGGTATATTCTTTTATTCGTGATTGTGGTTTTTGCCGTGTTTTCTTCGAGCGTGGTTGACGGTTTGGACGGTTTGTCCGCCGGAGTGCTGTCGCCGATTTTCGCCGCGTTCGGCCTCATTGCTTATATTCGCGGCGCGTACGATTTGGCGGCGTTCATTACTGTCATTATCGGAGCGCTTGCAACATACCTTTGGTTCAATGTGCATCCGGCGAAATTTTATATGGGCGAGACCGGCATTATGGGTTTGACCGTGACGCTCGCGGTCATCGCCTTTTTGACAAACTCCGTCATTTTTTTGCCGCTGATTGCCTTCGTCCTCGTGGTTGAATCCGCCTCGGTCATCATCCAGCTTGCTTCGAAAAAATTCTTCCACAAAAAAGTATTTTTATCCGCGCCGATTCATCACCACTTCCAGGCGCTCGGCTGGCCCGAGTCCCAAGTCACGATGCGATTCTGGATTATTTCGGCTGTCGCAAGCGCCCTCGGCTTGGTGCTCTTTTTCTTGTCACGGTTTTTTTGAATTTGACTTCTATCTGGCTGTGGTGTTTAGTATATCCACGCTGTTCAGTAGTAGCAGTTGGTCGCTCTTTGACAACCTTAGTTAGATTTTCGAGTTCACCACCCACGCGCCCGAGGGGCGCAGAAAGAAGGTATCATGTCGGCGACTACTCCACTTCCGAGTTCTTTCTTTCGGCTCACCCACGATTTCGCGGGCGCCGTCCGCATCCCCGCACTTCGACATCCGACCTATTTGGAACTCCGCAGCCACATCAACTGGGTCCGAGAGGAGAATAACATCAGCGACCTTTCGCCGGAAGGCGAAGTCGTCTTCGGCCTCGGCACCGTGCTCGCGGACGGCGAGGAGACAATCTCGGGCCTCGAGTACGAGCGCCGGATTGCCCGGAGTCTGCAAGAATCCCTGGTGTTGGGTTGCCAGCATTGGAACCACTTCCAGCGCAACCACGCGCTCCTCGTGGCCGTGCCTCCGGAGGTTGTCTACATCGATTTCCCGGGCATCATCGTGTCGCTCATTTTCGATGCCAGCGAGCTTCCCTCGGCATCGAAGCTGCAGAGGAACTTCCCATGCCTCGTTAGGGACGGCAAGGATTGGTCCCCATACTGGCGCTCACTCGGCCGTCACCTCAACCGGTACGGACGGATCGCAGTTTCCTATCCGCTCCCGTGAACTCGACCAGAATCAAGCCGGTAGCATCCTTCGGGGTGCTACCGGTGTCGTCTTTTTATAACGTTTTATTTATGAAATTCGTGTGATATTATTTCCAATATGCTTCAATCCAAGCTTTTTACGAAAACCGAGCGGTTTGCGCCAAAGGATGAACTTACGGTAAACGCCCAGCTTTTGAGCCGGGCGGGGTATGTGGAGAAGCTTATGGCGGGGGTCTACAACTATCTGCCGCTTGGCCGCCGCGTCCTTAAAAACATCGAACAAATCGTGCGGGAGGAAATGGACCATATCGGAGGCCAAGAGGTTCTGATGGCAATGCTCCATCCCAAGGAAATCTGGGAGAAAACCGGCCAGTGGAAAAAACTGGATGTCCTGTTCGAACTTGAGAGCCGGACCGGCAAAGAATACGCCTTGGGACAAAGCGAAGAAGAAGTGGTGACGCCGCTCGTGATGAAGCGTGTGCAGACATATCAACACCTGCCCGTCGCAGTGTATCAGATTCACTGGAAATTCCGGGATGAGCTGCGCTCCAAGTCGGGCCTGTTGCGCGGCAGGGAATTTTTTATGAAAGATATGTACAGCTTTCATGAAAATCAGGAGGACTTCGACCGTTTTTACGGCGAGGTCAAAAAAGCGTATATGAAAATTTTTTCGCGCCTCGGCCTTGTCGCAAAAGCAACCGAAGCATCGGGCGGAGATTTCAGCGAAAAAATTTCGTATGAGTTTATGGTTTTGACCGACGCGGGCGAGGACGATATTTTTTATTGCTCCTCGTGCGATTTTTGCGTGAACGTTCAAATCGCAAAAGAGAAAGCCGGCGAGAAATGCTCTCGTTGCGGCAAGGGGAAGTTAGCGAAAGCGCGCGCTTCGGAAGTCGGGAATGTGTTTGACCTTGGCCAGAAATATGGAAAAGTGTTCGAGTTGACCTTTGTTGCCCGGAACGGCGAACGCCACTATCCGATTATGGGTTGTTATGGTTTCGGTATTTCGCGCGTGATGGGAGTGCTCGTGGAAAAGTTTCACGACGAAAACGGCATCATCTGGCCAGAGAGCGTGGCGCCGTTCAAAGTCCATCTTTTGGAGCTCGGCGGCGCTTCGGCAAAATCGCTCTATGAAGATTTACAAAAAATGGATGTTGAAGTACTCTACGACGACAGAGCATCGTCAGCCGGCGAAAAGTTTACCGATGCGGATTTAATCGGCTTGCCGTTCCGGGGGGTGGTGAGCCCTAAGACCGGGGAGAACATAGAGCTCAAACGCAGAAACGAAAAAGAGTCAAAATTGGTGAGTAAGCCGGAACTCCTGAAAATCCTCAAAACAAAATCTTAACTTTCATGCTCGATAATTTTTTTAAAGAAGTCGGAATTGACCTTGGGACTGCGAATACCCTCATCTACCAAAAAAATCGGGGACTGGTGGTGAATGAACCGACCGTTGCCGCGATTAATAATAAAACGAACGAAATTTTGGCAGTCGGCGAAGAAGCGAAAAAAATGCTCGGCAGGACCCCGGGCCACATCAGCGTGATTCGGCCGCTCGTGAACGGCGTGATTTCCGATTTCGACGTGACGCAGGAACTTCTCCGCCAGTTTCTGAAGCGGCTGAACCGGGGCAGTACGTTTTCAAGCATCAGGCGCGCGGTGCTCGCGGTTCCCGAGGGCTTGACCGAGGTTGAACGAAAATCGGTTGAGGACGCGGCAGTTACCGCCGGTTCCGCGAAAGTGTATCTCGCGTCGTCGCCGTTGACCGCGGCGCTGGGCGCGGGATTGCCGGTTGAGGCGCCGGTCGCGAGTTTAATCGTTGACATCGGCGGCGGCACGACCGACATCGCAGTGATTTCTCTCGGCGGCATCGTCGTCTCGAAGACCCTGAAGGCGGCGGGCGATAAATTCAACGACGACATCATCAGATTTATGCGCGATGAATTCCATCTTGCCATCGGCGAATCAACCGCCGAATCCGCGAAAATCAGCGTCGGCTCGGCCATTCCTCTCGACGAACGGCTGGATACTCCGGTTCGCGGCAGGGATTTTTCAAGCGGCTTGCCGAAAGAAATAATCGTAAAAAACAGCCACGTCAGAGCCGCGATTTCAAAATCACTCCGTTCGATTGTGGATGCAATCCGGGAGGTAATTGAAATGACGCCGCCGGAACTTGTCGGCGATATGCTGAAGCAGGGGATTTCTCTTTCGGGCGGCGGCGCGCTCCTTCGCGGATTAGACGAGCTCATTGAAAAGGAAACCGGCGTCTCCACGAGAATCGTTGATGAGCCGCTAGCCGCCGTGATAAGGGGGCTCCAAAGAATAGTCGATGATTTTGAAGGCCATCGCCGATTTTTGGAGAGTCCTTTGAAGCCGCTTGAGATTTCGCTTTGAAATTTTTTCCGGAGTCGTATTTCTACTACCGGGCATGCCAGGTAGTGAAAATGCGATTTAGGAAATTTAATGTCATATGTCACCATGAACAAGGAGCACTGTTTAATCACTTAACTGCCCCGCTGGTTGAGATAAACTTGCAATCGCATTTCTACTACCTGGCATGAAAAAAGAAAATTGGTTTTTAACAGGGTTAATCTTCGCCGTTCTTTTTTTACTGTTTTTTAATCCAGGGCTTAGCTGGAAAATCCAGACATTTTTTTCTCCGACGAAAAGTCCGCAGTCCGATGCATACCAAAAGCTCGTTTTGGAAAATGAATCTTTGAGCGCGGAACTGGCGGGACTTCAGCAAATCAAAAAAAATCTCCCTCAAAAAAATGACGCTTCGTTGTCTGTACTTGTTTATTCGCGCTATCCGTTCAATTTCAAAAACGAGATTCTGGTGAACGCAGGCGTGAATCAAGGAGTAGAAAATGGTCAGTCGGCAGTCATTGCTTTAGACGACGCCACTTCTCCCAGTCCAGTACTTGTGGGAAAAGTAGAGAAAGCTTTTGAAAATGTTTCGCTCGTCCAAACGATTTTTGATTCGCGATTCCAGTCCGCGGTCCGAATCGGCAAGTCCGGAACGAACGCGCTCCTCAAAGGAGGCAACGAACCGGAACTTTCGTTGATACCGAAAGACGCAAAAATTGCAAATGGAGACACGATATATTCTGCGAGTCCGGATTTTCCGTACGGCCTCGCAATCGGCAGCGCGAACAATGTTCGGATTTCTTCCGACCAGCTTTTTCAGGAAGCAGATGTCGAAACGAATTACAATCCGAATGAGCTTCAGTCGCTTGAGATTGTTACTAAGCATTATGCCAGGTAGTGAAAATTCGACTGGTCGCCGCAGGCGACAAAGAATAATCGCCCAACCATAAGTTATTTAGTAAGACAGTGCCAATGCAAAAGTCGAGAGTATAAAGATAATCAAGTCGAATTTCTACTACCTGGTATGGTACAAAATAAGCTTTTCGCTTCTCTTTTTGTTCTCTTGCTGGCTTCTGGTTTCCAATACGGCGCAAAAGCGTTATTCGGATGGTCGCCTGATTTCGTTTTGGGTGTTCTCATAACGTTTTCTTTTTTCCTCGGATATATCGAAATTTTATTTATTGGCGCGCTCAGCGCGTTGCTTTTGAATTGGAAGCCGTATGTCAGCCCCGAGATTTTTATGCTTATAGCGTTGCCGCTTTTGGTCTTTGGAATTAAAAGATACTTCCCTTGGCGAATCGAACTAAGCCATCTCCTCTCGGTTTTTTTCGGCATAGCCGTTTTTTACGGTATTTCAAATTACGGTTCGCTTTTCGCCAACCCCGCTCTTTTTTTGAAAAGCGTTTTTTGGACGCTTGTATTCGTAGCGCTCATTTTTCAAATATTCAGCCACTTTTATCCGCCTTCGCAGAAAACCATGAGGTAAAAAATTGGAAGAATGCGTAAAACAGAAGAAATCCAATGAGTCCCGTTAGAGACAACAATTCCGTGATTTCCATAAAGATGTTTAATATTGCAGGTAAAAAAGTCGATTCTGTTAAAATGGATGACTTACGGTCGCTTTGGGCGACCTGTCTCTAACGGGATGAGTGCTTTTTCTAAATCCAAAAAAAAGAGTGTAGACCTCGAAGAATCCTTGAGTGATGAATGGGGGAAAGGTTCGGAGCTTGTAGAAGTTCCGCTCGGCGACAGGCCGGTTATCTATTTGGGGGCGGTTATCCTTTTTACGGGCATCGTTGTTGCGGCGAGGATTTTTTCTCTGGGAATTTTGAAATCGGATATGTATGTCGGACGCGCTCAGGCGAATCTCAATCGCATTGAGCCGGTGCAGGCGCCGCGGGGCATTATTTCCGACCGCAACAATAAAGTGCTTGCCGACAACCTGCCGGTTTTTTCGGCGTTTCTCAACGTCAGCGAGTTTCTGCGGCAGCCCGATTTTGAAGAAGCAACCCTTAATGCCATAAACGGAATCCTCGGCATGCCGGCGGACGATGTCTGGACCGCGGTTGACGCAAGCGATTTTGAAAGCGCGGACAATCGGATTCCTTTGAGTTCGGATTTGACCCAAGAAGAAATTGTAAAGTTGAAAGGCCTGAACCTGCCGGCGATTGCCATCGATGACAGTTTCAAGCGGCGCTATCCGGACGGGAACATTTTTTCATCGGTCATAGGATACACGGGCTTTGTGACTTCCGCCGACCTGAAAAATAATTCCAAGCTTACGGGCGAAGACGCGATAGGAAAAGGCGGCGCCGAACTTTTTTACGATAACTTGCTTCGCGGCAAATCCGGTGCGATTATCCAAAAGCGCGACGCGAAAGGAAGAAATATCGGAGAAGAACAAACAATCACTCCCGAGATAGGAAAGAAACTTCGCCTGACGATTGACAGGGACTTCCAGACCTATTTTTACAACCGGATGAAAGAGGGCCTTGATACCTTAGGAAGAACAAGAGGCGTTGGTCTTGCCATAAACCCTCAAAACGGAGAAATTCTTTCGTTGGTTAATTTTCCGGTGTTCGATAACAACGTGTTAAGTTCGTCCGGACGGAATAGCGAGAAGCAGAACATTTTAAATTCTCCGGAACAGCCGCTTTTCGCAAGAGCAGTCAGCGGTTTTTACAATCCCGGTTCGACCATCAAGCCACTGGTCGGCACGGCCGCGCTCAAAGAGGGAATCATTAATCCGTCGAAGAAAATTTTTTCACCCGGATACCTCGACGTTCCGAATCCGTATAATCCCGATTCGCCGACCCGTTTTCTTGACTGGCGTTACCAGGGCGATGTTGATTTGTCGGCTGCAATCGCGCAATCGAGCAATGTTTATTTTTATGAAGTCGGCGGCGGAGGGCCTGACGCAAAAGGCCTTGGCATAACCAAACTTCGCGAATGGTGGCAGAGATTCAATCTCGGAAGCCAAACGGGCATTGATTTGCCGAATGAGGCAAAAGGGTTTTTGCCTTCTCCTGATTGGAAACAAAAAAAGACCGGTAAACCATGGCTCCTCGGCGACACCTATAACGTGAGCATCGGCCAGGGAGATTTGCTGTTGACGCCCATTCAGCTTTTGAATTACATAAGCGCGATTGCGAACCACGGAAAAATGTATCAGCCGGTGATTAATCAAAATCAAGCGAAAAAAGTTCTGGCTGATTTGTCGGAGCTCGAACCACAGTTTAAAGAAGTCAGAAAAGGAATGCGCGAGGCAGTGACCGCTCCGCTCGGCACCGCGCATCTTTTGAACGATTTGGGATTTCCTGTTGAAGCAAAAACCGGCAGCGCGCAGGTCCATAACAACGCGCAGGAAAACGCTTTTTTCGTGGGGTACTTGCCCGCCGACCTGTCCGCCAAAGCTTTAGCGTCGGCGGAAGTTTTAACGAAGGCGGGTATTCCCGGCCAAGATAATGGTTCGCCGCTTGCCATCCTCGTCCTCATAGAAAACTCCCGCGAAGGCAGTTTGAACGCAGTGCCGATAGCGAAAGACGTTTTGAATTGGTATTATTGGAACAGGATTAAAAAATGAATTTAAGTAATGAAATCGGAAGTTCGTACTTTCTTATTCGCGCGAATAAGAAAGTACGAAGATGATTATATTTGGTTGAAAGTGTTACAATTCATAAATCAATGAAACAGTTGGAAAGAATTTTTAAGGGACTTGCGAATCGGCGTCGGTTGGCTATTATTCGACTTTTGGTTCAAAACAAAGAATTGCCGGTCGCAGAAATCGCTCGGCGAATTCATCTTTCATTTACTTTCACCTCAAAACATTTATTGATTCTTCATCAACTTGATATTGTTGAAAAACGTCAGGAAAGTTTGAATGTGTATTATCGGTTTGGAGGCGAGTTGCCTGACGCAGTTAAGCGAGTTGTTTCTCTTATCTCTAATTCGCGCGAATAGGAAAATATAAAATAGATAAAATATGAATTCTGAAACGAAAATTTGCCAAAACTGCAAGGAAGAATTTATTATTGAATCGGAAGATTCTAACTTCTACAAAAAAATAAACGTCCCGCCGCCGACCTGGTGCCCGGAGTGTCGGATGATACGGCGGTTCATGATTCGGAACGAACGGTCACTTTACGGAGGGAACTGCGACAACTGCGGGAAAAGAGTTATTTCCATGTATCATTCCGGGAAGGAATTTCCGGTTTACTGCAACGAATGCTGGTGGGGAGATTCATGGGAAGGAACCGTATACGGTCGCGAATACGATTTTTCCAAGCCGTTTTTCGAGCAATTCCGGGAACTTTATAAGAAAGTCCCGCACGCCGCACTTATTGCAACCCAGAATCTTGATTCTCCGTATGCCGGCTTCACGTATAAAAGTAAGAATGTTTATCTCTCCGCCTCGGTAATAGGCTCGGAGAATATTCTTTATTCTTGGGCAGCAGACCAGTCGTTTTCCTGTACGGACTGTTACGAGGTCGCAAACTCCGAGTTGTGCTATTGGGGACAGAACATCGAACGATGCTATCGGACGGCATTCCTTATTCATGCGAACGAGTGCATGGATTCGCAGTATCTTTTCGACTGTAGTAACTGTAAGAACTGCTTTTTGAGTTCTAATCTTCGAAGCAAGCAGTATGTGTTTCAAAACGTCCAGTACTCGAAAGACGAATATATGGAAAAAGTTAAACCTTATCAGTACGGGAGATGGGAAAAACAGCGGGAAGCGCTCGAGAAGTTCAAAGAAATCATTTTGGGTTCTGTGCACCGATACGCTCGCGTTTTAAGATCAGTTAATGCGACCGGAGATAACATCTATAACGCGAAGAATGTTCATTCTAGCTTTGATGTCTACGATGTGGAAGACGTTAAGTATGCGTTCCGTTCGTTCAGCGAAAAAGATTCCATGGATGTGTTCGGCGCGGGTCCGAATTCAAATCATTCCTATGAGTGTGTGAGTACCGGAATTCAGGGTTCGATGGAAAAGTTTTCCGCATATATTTGGGAAAATATATCCAATGTCGAGTACTCCGTTTTTTGCCACAGCGTTTCTCGGGCTTTCGCCTGTATCGGTCTCCGCAACAAGCAATACTGCATTTTGAACAAACAGTATTCGAAGGAAGAGTATGAGGAGCTCGTTCCCCGCATCGTAGAGCATATGAACTCAATGCCCTATGTGGATAAACAAGGTAGGACCTATAAATATGGCGAATTCTTCCCTCCAAATCTCTCTCCCTTTGCCTACAATGAAACCATAGCTCAGGAATACTACCCTCTGACCAAAGAGCAGACGAAACAGCAGGGATACCGATGGAAAGACCCTGAAGAGAGGAAGTATGAGGTTACGATGACTACAGGCCAGATTCCCGACTATATTAAGGATGTAAAAGACGATATCCTCAACCAAATTATAGAATGCAGCCACCGCCAGCAATGCAACGAACAATGCACCAAGGCTTTTAAGATTATTCAGGATGAACTCGCGTTCTATCGGAACCTGAACCTTCCGCTTCCTCGACTTTGTCCCAATTGCAGACATTATCAACGGTTGAAACAAAGAAATCCCCTCAAGCTCTGGCATCGTACCTGCAACTGTAGCGGGGCAACTTCGGAAAACAAAGCGTATAACAACTCGACTGAACATTTCCATGGGAACAATTTTTGCCCCATCGAATTCGAAACCTCGTACGCGCCGGAACGACCGGAAATCGTATATTGCGAGCAGTGCTATCAGCAAGAGGTGGTATAATGTAATCATGTCCGAATTTCGAAAAGATTTAGTTTCCGGCGATTGGATTATTCTCGCGCCCGAGCGCGCCAAACGGCCGCACGAGCTTTTGCCGAAAAAGAAAAAGCGCGTGGTCGCGCCGAAATCGAGTTGCCCATTTGAAGATCTCCGGAAATCCGGCAACTGGCCGCCGGTGCGCATCGTCCCCGCCTTCGCTAAAGCTACGGCGGGCAAGCCCGATGAGAAAAGTTGGCGCGTCGCAATAATTCCGAATAAATATCCGGCGCTTCGCCATCCGGGAACCTGCAGCGTGCCATTTGGACTAGGGCCATATCAGCTTTTAAACGGGATGGGCCGGCACGAACTGGTGATTACGAAAGACCACAAAAAAAACCTTGCCCACATGAGTTTGGAAGAAGGAGCAGAGTTATTCCGGATTATTCAAATACGCTATCGCGAATTGGCTAAAGATAAGTGCTTGCTCTATACCTCGACATTTTTCAATTGGGGCGCGAGCGCGGGAGCGTCACTCTACCATCCGCACTATCAGATGCTGACTTTGCCGATCATTCCGCCGGATGTCGAACATTCATTGAAGGGCTCCGCGAAATATTTTAAGAAGCATCGGAAGTGTGTTCATTGTGAGATGCTTCGTTTTGAGAAAAAGAGCGGGAAAAGAATCGTCGCCAAAAATTCTCTAGCCGTAGCCGTGGCACCGTTTGTTTCACGGCGGCCGTTTGAGATAAGAATTTTCCCGCGGCGCCACCAGCCCTATTTTGAGAAAACGTCCCAAGAGGATTTGAAATCCACCGTGGCGGCTCTCCAAACAGTCCTCCGAAAAATAGAAAAAAATCTTCGCGACCCGGACTTAAATTTTTTCATTCATACCGCTCCGCTCAAAAATCAATCATGGCATCGCCATTATCATTGGCACATCGAAATTTTGCCCAACTTGCCAAAAGTTTCAATTCCCGCGGGTTTTGAATTCGGCACCGGCGTCGAGATAAATGTCGTTGACCCGGACGCGGCGGCGAGAATGTTAAGAAGTTAGCTCATCCCATGGTTAAAAAGTTTGTAAGGTTCAAAGCAGTCAGCTCGGTTTTTTTGCTGAGTTTTCTTTTTGTTATTGGCGGCTGGCTGTGGGCGTTTTTTGCTCTTCGGAATATATCCCAGCCGCTGATTATTCATTTCAATAATTTTCTCGGTATAACTCAGATTGGCGGACTGAACGACCTTACCGTCGTCGCGCTCTTCGGCGCAATTTCGCTCATACTTGATTTTTTGCTCGCACTCGAACTTGAAGAACGGGACTGGTTTTTGGGGAAACTGACGGCGGCATTCGGCCTTTTTTTCAGCATCTTGCTTTTTATCGGTTTTGTGGCTATCATTAGCGTCAATTGAATATGCCTCAATTTGCAGTTGTACAAACCGGCGGGAAGCAATATAAAGTCGCTCCCGGCCAGAAGATAAAAGTGGAAAAATTGAACGTCGAACAAGACGGGAGATTTTTGTTTGACAAGGTTTTATTGAAAGTTGACGGCGACGAAGTCAAAATCGGCACTCCATACATAAGCGGCGAGAAAGTTGAAGCAAAAATTTTGGAGCAGGGAAGAGAAAAAAAGAAAATCGTGTTTCGCTACCATTCCAAAACCCGCTACCGAAAAAAGAAAGGACCCCGCCAGCCGTTCACTGAATTAGAAGTAGTCAGTATTTAGCTAGCTCAGCCGATTTCTACACTTTTTGAATTACTATTACTATATCACGATCGTTATATAGTAATAGTGAATTTAGAGCAGTCCCTTTTTCGTGCGATGCGTCTCGAGACCGGGTTCGATAATATGGAATATCGTAATTTAATATTTTTTATTCCGAATCAACATCTCTAACAGTTCTCTCGGGAATATCGGCGGTTTTTCGGCGAGCGCCTGTTGATAAAACACGGTTGACGGCGTTAGGCCGGGCAGTGTATTCACTTCAATGATTATGAGGTCGCCGGTTTCGACATTCGCAAAAGCGTCAATCCGTGAATAGCCACGGATGCCGATGCTCGCGGCGATTTCTTCAATGAGCATTTTAACTCTCCGGAGGGCTTTCGGTTTCATGACGCTCGACGGCGGGGGAGTGATGTTGACTCCGGTGCCGCCCTGGAATTTTTCTTCGACGGTAAGCACTTCGCCTTCAACGACAGTAATGCTCGGATTGAGGGCTTTTACCTTACTGTTTACTTCTACAACTCCGACGGTGATTTCAATCCAGTTCGTGCGACGTTCGTGCCGAAGGGTGTTCTCTCTTACATGTAGCGCGTCGGTTTCCACGAATTTTTCAAAAAGAAGCTCGCGGAGCGGCGTCGGCGGCATTTCTATAATGTCCAGTTGGCCTTTGAACGTATGTTTCGGCACAAACGGAGCTTTTTTTGCAATCAACGCTAAATATTTTTTAACGTCGTTCCATGAATACAGATGAGCGACGCCGGTAGTGCAGCCGTCGGCGCGCGGTTTCACAATGAGTGTCTCTGCGCCGAGTTTCTCTCTCGACGTTTCCCAGAATGCTTTGATGCCGGCGTCTTTCAATCGGAGCATGGCGCGGGTCCCGACTACTTTCCCGAGGATGGAATTTACTCCGTCGATTCCCGCGTTCTTGATGAAATTCGACGTCGCCCATTTGTCCATGCAGAGCCGCGACGCTTCCTCGCCGGGGCCGTTGAATTTCACTTTTTTCTGCCGAAGCTTCTTTTGGAGGTTCCCGTTTTCCCCGTCGCCTCCGTGAAGCGCGATAAAAACGAAGCCGGACTCTTTGATGAATTGTTCAAACGTCAACTTTTGCGGAACGAAAAATTCTTCTTTGTCTTTGGGCTGGAGCAGTCCGAGCCGCAACCGCGCACGCTCCTCGAATTCGGCGAGCCGGGTTTTCGCGATATCGTAATGTTCGCAGTTCTCCACGATTTCTTCCACGGTGTGATTCAGGCAAAGATGATAAGGGAGTTTCCAGACAGAACCGTTTGGAGCCAAAAGATACGGCTGTGGTTGGTATTGTTCCGACCGCCGGAGTTTGAGCCATACGTTGGTACCGCTCATAAGGGAAACCTGTCTCTCAGAATTGTCGCCGCCCATGATAATATTCACTTTTTTGCGATGTCCGGAAAGTTTTTTCTGCGCGTTCGGAAAATGTATGCCGTAGCGATTACACGCTCTTTGAATGATATGGCGCAAAGCGTCAGTGTGCGTCATGCCTATCCGCGACGTTTGCTGGAAGAGAAAACTGTTTTGTTCCATGCCGCTTACCGGATTGAAATCGCAGAACCAGATGTTTCCGTCGGGCAGGACCCAGCCGTCGAATCTCGCGAAATCCCGCATGCCGAAGAGCGCGAATAACTGTTCCGCCTGCGCCTGGATTCTTTCGATAGTCGCATCGCCGAATCTCGGCGGACAGTGCCACGTCACCTGGCGCGTCGGCAGATACTTTCTCCTGAAATCGAAGATTTGGTTTTCGGTATAGTCGGTTTCAATTTCGGTCGGCGGCAGGGCAACCGGAAGTCCGAAGCGGTTTTGGAGCATGATTAACGTGAATTCGGTTCCTTCGGCGAACGGTTCGACTACGACGCGGGTATCCATCCGTTTTGAAAAAAGGAAATTCGCTTTCTTGAGGGCTTCGCGGGGGTTTGATACGGAAAAGACGCCGATGCTTGAACCTCCGGCAGCGGGCTTTACAACCGCGCGTTTGATATTATGGCTCTTGAAAAACGTTTCAAGAATTTTTTTATTATTGCCACGTTGTTTTAACACTATCGACGGCAGTGCGAAAAATCCGTTCCGCCTGATGAATTCGTTCGCGGTGAACTTATCGAACGCTTTTTTGCACGCGTTCGCTCCCGAACCTACGAAAGGCAGGTCGTGCCGTTCGAGAAAATTTTGGATTTCGCCGTCTTCCCCGAACGAGCCGTGCATCACCGGAAACGCGATGTCGATGCTTTTCAGGAATGTAACAAGGGAACGTTCCGAAAACGGCGCCGCGGTTCGTTTTAATTTGAAATCGAAATCCGAAGGAGTATTGCTGTAAAGTTGGGCAGTTGAGATGCGATACGCGTTTTTGCGCGAGTCGAAGTATATCGGAACAATCTCGATTCCTTTTGAGGAAAGATGGTCCAGAACCGACCGTGCCGAGTTGAGTGAAATTCCTTTTTCAAGAGACGGGCCGCCGCAAAGGAGAGCTATTTTCATATTCGTTTTTTACTCAATGGAAAAGATTTTGGCGCCGGACGGAATAGAACTTTCCTGGTCCGGCAAAACGTAATAAATATTTTTCGCTTTCTGGTTTTCTTCGGTGAATGTGTCTGTGATAAACATCACGGTTTGAGCAGGCATCGGGATTCCGTTCACGAGTACGCCGCCGGCTTTCACAACCACATATTTCTGGACATTCGCGGGCAGTTCGTTCAATGTTCTGCCGAGTTCCGCGTAGTCGGCGCTGAACGCGCTGGAGACATTGGGATTTTTCGCCCATAAGACAAAGTACGTGTTATACGCCTCGAATGCAAAAAGGAGAAGAAAAATTATTGAAGCGAGCGGCAGCCAGAAACTTGTAATCCGCCTTTTGAGAAAGTCATAGGCCGCGATGCCGCCGACACCGCCGAATATAAAGACCGGCGGAGCCATGAGTATGCTTCGGAGCGCGTGCGGTATGCCGTCGTTTGAAAATACCGCCGGCGCCGCGCCAAGCGCAAACCATAAGAATAAAAGAAGAAAAGCGAACGTTTTGTTTTCGCCGCTGTTCACAGCCGCGCGCGAACGAAAGTTTTGCCAGATTGATTTGATTCCCGAAATAATGCCGACGACGAATAAGATACCGACCGGCCAGAAAAGCTGGGGCCTGCCGGAATAGTTATGTCGCCAATTGCCGTCGCCGACGAAATTAAACATAGCAAGCGTCTTTAGGATGTTGCCCGCAAGGTCCGTCAAGGGATGCGCCGAGCCGAAAACGGAAATCTGGGACGTGCGGTTCGAGAAATCTCCTGGGTGAGTCAGGAAGTAGATTCCCATCGGCAGTGCGGCGATGAATGCGGCAAGGAGAAAGCATCCCGCGACAATGAAAAATTGTTTCCGCCTGCCCGATGTAGCTCCTGCCTCGCCGGCAGGCAAGTCAGCGGAGGCGGGCAAATTTTCTTTCCCGGATTTTCTCCAGTATGAGAATAAAATGAAGAGAATCAAAACCGGCGTCACGCGGTAGGCGATATAGGAGTGGAAGCCCAGGCCATAGATAATGCCCGAGCATACGGCATATAGCTTGTAGCTTGTAGAACTTTTTGAGCGGAACGCTTTCAGTAAAAAGTATACCGACCAGACGAGGAAGAATGGCGCCATGATTCCGTCGAAGCCGATACGCGAGAAATTGATGTGCCAGAACGAAGTTGCGAGAAGGAATGCCGAGAGAAGGCCGATGCGTTCGGAAAACAGTTCTTTCGCGAGGAAATAAAGGCCAAGCACCGTCAGGATTCCAAGTATCGCGCTCGGGAAGCGGAGCGTCCACGGTTTACCCTCCCAAGTTTCGCCGCGAGAAATTTGAGAGGGCGAGTTCGCGCCGAGCATGCCGGCAGACAATCCTTGAAGATTTATGAAAAGTCCTGAGCGGCCGTTGTTTTCAGGATAAAAAAGTTTCCAGCCCGAGGCTGGTCCGCCTTGGGCGGAAAATCCACCGGTTCGCAGCGCTCGAAGTCCTTGATTGCCGCCGATCGCTTCATCAGGATACAATCCGGCTGGCGTTGTCGTAATTTGATAAAGCCGTAGAAATCCTGCTATACTTAAAATCAAGAGAAGCAGCCAAAGGTGTTTTGATTTCATATTGTTAAATTATATAACTCTTAGTTTCTAATGACTAATTACTAATCACTAACCACCAATCACTATTTTATGGCTGAACAATCTTCACCGAGTTTCGAACATCGGGTTTTGGAGGCCGACATCAAGCGTCTGGCTACGGAAGTTCAGGCGCATCGCGAGCGCGCAGACACGGGTCATTTGAGTGACCAGGAGCTTATCAAAAAATCGCTTCAGTCAATGGCTCCCGCTCCTTCGCCTGTTCAGCCCGCTTCTCAACCGACATCGACAAGTCCATTGCCGGATTATGCCGCCGATGCTTCGCCGGAAACCAAGCTCGAAATCGAATATCTTCTTGATATGGCGCTTCATCACGGCATTGAAAAAGCGAACAGCGAAGCAAAAAAATCCAGTCCCTTTATCGTGGACGCGTTCCACGACGCGCTGGTCACCAAGCTTTATCCAGAACTCCAAAAGCGGGGGATAGTGAAATAGGAAATCGGGTTAAATTCATCTTCTCTAATTCGCGCGAATTAGAGAATAAGGAAAAGGAAGATGAGTTCGGAATCTAAAATTTGCCAGAACTGTAAGCAAGGGTTCGTCGTCGAACCGGAGGATTTCCAGTTTTATAAAAAAATAAATGTTCCTCCGCCGACGCTCTGTCCTGACTGCCGTTACCAACGCCGACTTGCAAACCGTAATGAGCGGAATTTTTATAAACGGAAGTGCTTACTCTGCGGCAAAGATATAGTCTCGATCTACAATCCTGAATACTCGGGACCGGTATATTGCCAGCCATGCTGGTGGGGGGACGGCTGGGATCGCTTCGCGTACGGGAGGGACTTCGACTTCTCACGCACGTTTTTCGACCAGTTTCAAGAGCTCCGGCTCAAAGTTCCTCATATCGCCTTGGCGAATTGGCGGAGTGTCAATTCTGAATATACAAATCAATCCAATGACAATAAGAATTGTTATATCTGTGTCTCAACGGCGTATTCCGAAAATTGTCTCTATAGCAATTGGGCCGATAAGGTCCGTGATTCCATCGATTGTTATAGCGTTCTTCAATCAGAACTTCTTTACGAATCATTCAACTGTATAAATTGCAGTCGTTCGGCGTACCTCGAAGATTGCGCCGACTCGACTGGAAGCTATTTTCTTAAGGACTGCAATGGATGCGTTTCTTGTTTTGGCTGTTACGGCTTGCGGAACAAATCGTACTGCTGGAAAAACGAGCAACTGACCAAAGAGGAATATCAAAAACGTATTTCCGAATTTATATTCAGCCGTGCGAATATTGAAAAAGAAAGAGAATCGTTGCGCGAACTGGCAAAAAAATATCCGCACAAAAATTATCATGGGAGAAACACGGTCAATTCGATTGGAGATTATATTCACGATATTAAAAACGCCTATACAGCTTTTAATTCAAGTGAAGCCGAAAATCTCCGTTATTGTCAGGATGCCAGATATTCACAAGACAGTGTTGATTGCACCGAAGTATGGTGTGAGCTGGGATATGAACTTGAGGGGGCTGGCGCAAAAAGTTGTATTGCGGTCACTAAGGGCATTGAAATCTTTGATTCATACTATTCGGAACTTTGTTCAAACAGTCATGATCTTTTCGGATGTGTCGGATTGATAAAAAAAGAATATTGCATTTTCAACCGCATATACGAGAAAACAGAGTATCAGCAGATGATTCAAAAAATCATCGCGCATATGAAAGAAACGAAAGAGTGGGGAGAATTTTTCCCGGCAAACCCATCTTTGTTTGCATATAATGAAACTGTGGCGCAGGATTATTTTCCTTTGCGCGAAGACGAAGCCGTAGCGAAGGGATTTCGATGGTATCATCGGCCGGAGCGCGATTATAAACTATCCGTTCATCCCGTCGACCTTCCCGAAATCATTCAAAAAACAGAAGACAACATTCTTCGCGAAGTCATCGGCTGCGCTTCTCAAGAAAACGAAGACGTAAAAAGCAAATATTCCAATTGTTCAACTGCGTTCAAGATTACCGAAATGGAATTACAATTGTATCGCAAAATGAATATCCCGATTCCTCAAAAGTGTTCGATCTGCCGGCGACAAGATAGAATGGCTTTAAGAAATCCAAGAAAGTTATGGAAAAGAAAATGTCAGTGTTTCGGCAAAAATTCAGAAAACGGAGTGTATCAGAATATCGGAAAACATTTTCATAAACTTGATTCTTGTCCGAATGAATTCGAAACATCATATGCACCCGAGCGCCCTGAAATCGTTTACTGCGAACAATGTTATCAATCTGAAATTGCATGAGATCAGAAATCAAGCATTGCCAAAGTTGCAAACAAGGTTTTACGATTGAGTCGGAAGATTTTGATTTCTACAGGAAAATAAACGTCCCGCCGCCAACGTGGTGCTGGCAGTGCCGGGCGATGCGCCGGATGTCGTTCCGGAACATGCGCTATCTCTACCAGCGGACGTGCGCCGCGACCGGAAAGAAGATTTTTACGGTTCTGCCGCCCGAAGCGCCCATGCCGCCCTACGAATTCAATTATTGGATAAGTGACAAGTGGAATCCGATGGATTATGGGAAAGACTATGATTTCGAACGACCATTTTTCGAGCAGATGAAAGAACTTTTTCATGCGGTTCCGTGGGCGCCGATATGGCAGCAGGATGCGATCAACAGCGAATACAGCGTGGCTGCTTTCGCGAAAAACTGCTACTTGTGTTTCGACACTGGATACGTCGAGGACAGTATGTATAGCATGACGCTTCATGACAGCAAGCAATGTGTTGATATGATCAACTGCCAGCATTGCGAGCTTTGCTATTTCTGCATTAACACTAACAAATCCTATAAAACGTTTTTCTCGCGTGACTGCACATCGTGCATCGATACATGGTTCAGCCAGGATTGCATCGGCTGTACGAGCTGTTTCGGGTGCACGGGCCTGCGGAACAAAAAATATTACATTTTCAACCATCCTTTCACGAAAGCAGAGTACAAAAAGAAATTGGAAGAGATGGAAATACCGTCGTGGACGGGAATCGAGCGCGCGCGGGAGCAGGCGACGGCGGTCTGGAAAAAATATCCGGTGAAATACCGTCACGCGGTGCAGGTGAAGGATTGCGTCGGCGATTACATATATAACTCGGCCGAACTTCGGAACTGCTTTTTCGCGGGCAATGCGCAGAATTGCGCTCATTCGCAAAGTATCATCTATGGGCCGATTAAAGACAGTATGGATATATCATCGGTAGGCGTGAATGTAGAACTCGACTATGAGCTAGCTAACTGCGGACTTGATGTGGCGAAATTAAAGTTTTCTTTGGATTCCTCGAATGTAGCCGATTCTGAATACGTGATTAACTGTCGGCAATCAAGCGATCTTTTCGGCTGCGTGGCGCTCAAGTCCAAGAAATACTGCATTTTGAACAAGCAGTACTCGAAAGAGGAATACAAAAAAATGGTACCGAAAATCATCGAGCACATGAATGCGATGTCGTATAAGGATGCGCAGGGCAGAACATACACCTACGGCGAGTTTTTCCCGCTCGATATGAGCGTAAATGGATATAACGAAAGCCATGCGCAGGAATATTTTCCGCTTACAAAACAAGAAGCGGAAAAGCACGGATACCGCTGGCGAAATTCGGAAAAGAAACAATATAAGATCACCAAAACCGCGGATGCTCTGCCGGAACGCATCGAAGAGGTGAAAGACGATATCGTGAAAGAAGTCGTGCAATGCCAGCACGAAGGAAAAAAGGAACATCCATGGGAATGCAAAGAAAGCTGTATGACCGCGCTCCGTTTCACACTTCAAGAGCTTCAGTTTTACCGCAAGCTCGGCCTGCCGGTGCCGCGATCATGCTTCAATTGCAGGCATCTTGAACGTGTCGCATGGAGAAACAAGCCGCGCTTGTGGCAAAGGAAATGCATGTGCCCGGGATCCGGCGCGGAAGTTTCGGGTTACAAAAATACCGGATCGCATTTCCACGGCGCCAGTACGTGCCCCAACGAATTCGAAACTTCGTATGCCTCGGACCGTCCCGAAATCGTTTATTGCGAAGCGTGCTACAACAGCGAAGTTGCATAATACTGGGGATGATTTATCTCGTCATTTTTTTATCCATTCATACTTTCTTATTCGCGCGAATGAGAAAGTATGAGTCACTGTGAGAGTTGCTATAACGCGGAGGTTGTGTGAAGATAGAAATATGTCACATAAGAGACAGCAGACAGGAGACAGGGGGAAAGATATCGTGGTTTTGTACCACGGCGATTGTCCGGATGGATTCGGCGGGGCGTGGGTTGCGTGGAAAAAATTCGGTTCCCGGGCGCGGTATGTCGGGCTTTTTGACCGGAAGAAACTCCCGATGCTTATTGAAAATAAAAAAGAGGTTTATTTGATTGACTGGATTTATGATGACCCGAACATAATGAAAGGGCTCTGCCGCGACAACAAGCGGGTAATCGGGATCGACCATCATATCGGAGTAAAAAAAATTCTTGAGAACATGCCCGGGTCGGTTTTTGACACAACTCATTCCGGCGCGATGCTCGCGTGGAAGTATTTTTTCCCAAAGCGAAAACCGCCGCAATTGCTCCGGTATGTGGAGGACTATGATATATGGAAGTTCGCCTTGAAAGATACTGCCGCGGTAGCAAACGTGATTAGTGGAAGGAAAATGGATTTCGAGGAGTGGAGCAAACTCGCGCGCGAACTGGAAAATCCCGCGAGCCGCAAAAGAATTATCGAAACAGGGCGGATTCTTTTGGCGGAAAAGAAACGGATTGTGCTCAAGCTCGCCGGAGGCGCGGAGCCGGTTATTCTCATGGGATACAAGGTCTTCGCGGCGAATTCTCCGGTATTCAGGAATGAAATTGGGCACGAGCTCGCGCTCCGAAAACCGCCGTTCGCGATTATCTGGTGGCAGGAAGGCAAGCAGATGAGAATTTCTTTCCGGGCGAATAAACCTTTTAATCTTTTGACTGCGCTGAAGAAGTTGCGCGCACGGGGACATCCCCAAGCCGCCTCAATAATCTGGCCGCTGAATAAACCTCTTCCGTGGAGGCGAACCGGATAACATGGCTGTCGGGAGTAAAAAGTATTACGTCTACGTCGTGCCTCGCGAAAAAAAGCAGGGGATAACCGACGACTGGAAAGAGTGCGAGAAAATCGTTTCCGGCAAACCGGATGCGCGGTATAGGGCGTTCCGCACCAAGGATGAGGCGAAAGCGTGGCTCGCGCTCGGTGCGCGGTATGAAGTGAAAAGGGTCAAAAAACTTGAAGCCGGAATCTATTTCGACGCCGGTACTGGCAGGGGAGACGGTGTCGAGGTCAATGTAACCGATGTATCGGGGAAAAGCCTTCTTCACAGAGCAATCGCGAAAAAGAAATTGAGCCGTCACGGGACGCACCTCCCGGGAAATTCTGCGACCAACAACTACGGCGAGCTTCTCGGGCTGAGCTATGCGCTGAAAATAGCCAAAAAAGAAGGCGCGAAAAAAATCTTCGGCGACAGCAAGCTTGTAATCGATTTTTGGTCAAAATGGCGGATTAAAAGAAACGACGTTCCGTCGGAAACGGCGCGGCTTGCCGCGGAAGTCGCCAAAGCGAGAACCGAATTCGAGCGCCGCGGCGGTTCAGTGCGGCATATCTCCGGTGCCGATAATCCGGCGGATTTAGGGTTTCACAGATGATTATAGAGAAAACAAACGCGCGGACGCGATTTGAGAACTAAAAAATTAGCTTATGAACTCCCGAGAAATCACAACTTTTCTTGAATCATTTACAAGCAAAAAGGAGCGTACTGTTGTTATCGTTGATTTTGGCAATGTTGATAAATGGGAAAAAAGTCTTGGGTGGCGTGTAGGAATTCAGGAGCTCAGTCGGCTTGTCAAACATTTTGCTCAAGGCGACAAAGCGCTTCGGCGTTTCTACTATGGTTCGGATTATGGCTCGAAAGAGCGTTCTGCAACTCTCTCGCTTTGGTCTGCTAATGTCTTGAGCCGCGCAGATATGAATCGGTTTGAAGTGATAAAAAAACCGGTGAAGTATATTCACGATTCTTCGAAGGCAGATGGCTATGAAAAGAAATGCGATTTTGATGTTGAGATGGCGGTTGATTTGATACGGATGCGGGATAAATATGATCAGATAGTTTTATTTTCTGGCGATGGTGATTTGGTCTACGCACTTAGGTACCTGCGAGATGCATTCGGGAAGACCTCATATGTATTCGGGGCGCGTGGACATGTTGGGAGAGAAGTGGTCGATGCTTCCAAAGACGGAGTTATTCAACGGTTGCTATATGCTGAAGATTTTGAATATCGTTTGAATATGGATCGTTTCCGGAAGCGATAGAATATCAAAGGCCTACCTTTTCAGGCAGGCCTCGATCAAAGTCCGGTAGGGGTTACCTACAAAGCTAATATAGCATATACCAGATAAAGTTGTCCACAGGGGGTCGAATAGCAATTTATCACTAACAAAACAAACGCGCGGACAGGATGGTGAATAAGGCGCTTGACGGAGTTTTGGTATAGTTGAGATGATACCGAGAATATGGATAAAGATTTGAGGCTGGCGGATTTTATAAAGAATGTTGAAACGGATCTAGGGAAAACTGAATCGGTTACCGTTTTCGAATTCCTTGATGGGCAGAAAGATATCGATAGTGGCGCATACTTTTCCGCTTTGATACCTAATAGCAAATTCAAGGAAGTGTTAGATAAAGATCGATGGGACTTACTGATTGATGGCGGCCGCCCCGGATTTGTCACACATCATGAAAATGGAAAGCCAGTGACGGAATATTACCGCTTTGACGAAGGGATAGAGCCATTGGTATATTGGCGGACATTTACTGGCAGGAAAGAATCTCACATAGAGATTTCCGAAGAGTTTCGATTGTATTTTAATCTTTTTGAGAATAATCTGAGCAGTAATAAAAGAGTTTTGATTTATACAGATGATGACGGCGAAGAAGACGACGTTGCTTTGATAGAGAAGGATAAGGCATCAATAAAACTGAAATACATCAAAGAATTTTTAGCAGCTAAGCAGATGCATTTGGCAATTTATTTCGAGGTTATGCGGTTTTCCCTGCAGACCATTGAAGAACTGAAAATTCCAAAAACGGACGACATTAAAAAGGGAGATGATTATATCTATTTCATTTGCATCAGAAATTTAGACATGGGCGACAGAAAATCCCAAGGTTGGCTACTTGGTAAAAAATTAATTGCGGGATCCAAGGATTTTAAACCGAAATTTTGGGAATCGAAAGAAGATAAGAAATTCGAAGAGTTTATAGTTGGTGTGGACCAGGATGGAAAAGAGATTATTTCAACCTGTAACACCGATTACCAAAAACACCCAAGCTTTTTGACGCCAGTTTTCTTCCGACGCGAAGTATTGAAAAAGTATTATGACAGCCCTGAAAAATTTTCTGTCGAAGATGGTTACATAAAACGCCAAGGTTTTTGGGGCTTAAGAGCCCTGAATAATCATAGAGATCATGTGATTGTATGGCTTGGCGACCTAAAAAGTTTGCCATACAGAGAGCAAACCTATTGGAGGGCGTTCAATCTAACTCCAAGCACGAGGAAAATAAGCCGCGCGGATTTCGCGCGCAACATCGAAGGCGAATTTGCAGATCCTGAACATCCGGAGCTTTATTTTAAATATAAATTCGAGGATTTTAAGAAAAAATGGTTCGATAAATTTCAATGGCATTTATTTATGCCGCTATCTGATGGTGATGTTCATCACCTGAAATCGCTTCATGTTCCAACAACAAATGATCAAAAAGAATTCGATGATCAAGTGGCCTCCATTGCAAAAATCATGATTGACTCTTTGAATGAGCAAGCGCTGGAAAGAGGATTAAAGATTGAAAAAGAAAATCCACGAGGTATTGATAAATTAGAGGCTTTTTTGAAAAACCGCGGAATCCTCGTTCCGAAAATGATCGAGTTCTTGAAAAAGTTGCAAGAATTACGTTCGACTGGGGTCGCGCATCGCAAAGGAAAGAACTACGAAAAGATCAAACAGTTTTTCGAGATCAATGACAAAGAGCCAGCAGCGGTTTTAGAAGATATTTTAATAAAGTGTATTTATACCCTGAACACACTGGAAAATCGATTCATGACTCTTTAGTGGACAAATGGCAAAAAGAGGCAAGCGCTAGGTCTTAGGATAATAATTATTGTCAGCTGTCTAGCAAGGATTCGAATCCACTCAATTCAGTCTATATTAATAAATATCTAAAATGAATGTCGCCAGCCGAGTCCTTGCGGGACAGGGCTGGCGACGGACTGAGGGAGCGAGTGCTTTGCGTCAACGCATTTGGACCTGGTTGCAGGGCGGGACTACGCAGACCGCGACATTCATGCGCCTGCGACTCTTCTCGTCGGGGAAGAGTTCGACTTGGACCATCCATTTCCCGCAATGTCGGGCCCAGAGAAACCGTCCGAGTTGTGGCCTTGCGGGGAAGCCACATTCCCGTTTTGCCGCGGCGACGACTCTCTCGACAACCTCCCAGGGCAGTTGAGCACTCACCCTCCGTCCTCCTTTTCGGGATTGCCGGGAGCTCAGGACTCCCGACGTGCTGGATTATTTATAGCAGTATTTTCTTTATTTGTCAGTTCGTTGTTTTTCTTGTTGGAGTTGGAGATATTCTCTCGCCTAAACTTACTACATTCGAGTACTAAACTTAGGTGAAGGGCAGAGGCAGCGTGGTAACGCTGCGTGCCCGGTTGACTTCATCTCTTGGGGAGGCCTTTGATATTTTGGATTCCCCGTCGCCGTGCTTCCTCTCTGACCTTCTTGTCGAGAACCCCGAGGTCGCCGCCAAGCTCTTCGACCTCAAAGATCACTTCAATTTCTTCGGCGCGAGCCTGGACGGCCGGATCTTGGCCAGGCCAGCCGTAGACCACGGAGTGACACTTTCCCTCTTTACGTAACGACGGCTTTGAACATGACGTCTCCTCTCGGGTGAAGTGTGCGTTGCACGAAATCCATTTCCTCGAGACGCAACAACCAAGAAAAATTACTTTCCAAGCTCTTGCGTCTCAAGGATTATATTTTTAAAGAACTGGAGATAACATAGCATGTAACGGCTACCTTGTCAAATGTCCAGAATATCCTTCTTGTTGTTCCAATAAGTCATTTTCTCTCTCCCCCTGCCGCTTTCCTTAAGGAAAGCGGCAGGGGGTAAGGGATGTTTAACAATTCAAAAACCGCCCGAAGGCGGTTTTTGAATTTTCGGCAACTCGTAAGCCGGATCCTGTTTCTTTGACCGAAGCCAAAGACGGCAATAATTTATCTGTGCCCTTGATTGCTCGCGGGCTAAAGTCCTTGCGGACTATGCGGCACTCCGCCTCGCGCGCAGCGCGAGGAAATCCTAAACTCAAAATCCTAATCTCTAAACAATCTCAAACCAGATGGTTGAAACTCGTTTAGAAATTAGAAATTAGGATTTAGAAATTCCTTGTGCCACGCACAAGGCAGTACGGCCTTGCACCCAGTAAGGATTTAGCCGTTTCACTTCCGCTTTTTTATCCCTATCGCGGAACTGGACCTTCAAGCTTGGGATCGGGTCCTCCTTCGGCTTTCGCCTCGGGACGTCTCTGCTCGCACCTCTCGCATTACTGTGGCGGGTTGTTAACCCGTACGCTTGCTCTGACACAATGTCAAAGCTGGTGTCCGGACTTTCCTCTCCGACTTTACGTCGGAGCTATTGCCTGAGTTGCCGAGTTATTTATATCAATATCGGTGGAAATTAGCAACCTCAAGCCGCGCATTTGACATTTATTTTATAATGGGGTACAATCTCCTTTACGCACTCTTGAAAATATGAAACCCAAGAATGTTTCTTGGGTCTGGTTCTAACTTCCAGTGGAAAGATACTCGTCTTGGATGTGAACATTCAAAGGGGGGAGTCAGATGAGCGGAGAGCCCGTGAGGGATCTGATCGAAAAGGCACAGGCAGAAATGATTCGGAGGTTTGCCAAGGCGATGACCGAGAAAGACAGGGTCATCGTCATGGCCGCAGAGCAACTCATCAGGGATAGATACGAGAACGGCCTACATCATCTGGCCGCCTGCGGTTGGGGCAAGCGTCAAGCCGAACACTACTCCGCCCTCCAGCTCAACTGCAAAAGGGCGAGAGAAAGTTCGGTCTGCGCGGAAGCAGGCATTATGATGGCGGCGAGCATCAAGGGTGATGAACTGCTGACCATCGTTACCTTCCACGGTAACCATAACGGCGGCCACAAGCCCTACGTGGTGCCGCCGTGTGCGATGTGTGTCGCACGGTTTCAGCGGTTCGCTCCGAATTGCGAGATCATCGTGGACCTTGGGAGTGAATTAGTGAAGGTGCCGCAAAAGGCCTTCACGCTCATCCCGTACCCGATGAGCGACACCAAGGAAGTTTAACCAGAAATTTCGTTTCCGCCCTCCTCCGGCATCTGCTGGAGGAGGGCGCGCATCTTTTATACTGCGATATTAATTCAATTTCGCCTCCGCAACCGTAACTTTTTCAACATCGTTTTTCGGCGGCAAGCCCAGTTTTTTAATCTTCACCGAAGTGTACCAGCGCCGCCAGTTATTGTAATTATCTTCAATCATTTTTTTCGCAATTTCTTTCTGGAGTTGGCAATCGTAAAGCAAATCGGTTATTTCATCATCGGGAGCGATGAGTTTATATTTCAATCCGAATTCTTCAAATGTTTCTTTTTGAAACTGAAGGCAGCCGAACGAGTGTTCGCCGTTGTGGTCGAGGATTTTGATATTCTTTCTTCCGTTCGATTCAAGAACAATCAATTTTTCGAGCCAGAGGTCGAGAGGAGATGAATGAGCGGAAGAAAGGTCTTCCGGGGTTTTGAGATATGAATCCCCACACCCAAGGGATTGGGATTGGAATGTCGTCGATAAATGGAAAGAAGCCGTCTCGCGAAGCGAGAAGCGAAAAGTATCGCAGTTGGATGGGTGTGGGGATGAAGCGGCAGGGGAGATGACCGTGTTCGGCTGGGAAGTTCGCCCGACAGATGTTGAAGTCAGGGTTGTGCTTCCCGAAAGAGCCATACTTGCGGCAAATCCGGCTGCGATCATTTTGGTTGCAAGTAACTGCATAAATGAAGGTTGTAAGCTACCCTCAAAACTGTACGAAGTTGCCGGGCAAACCAGGCAGTAGAAATGCGACTTTACTAAGGGATTTTCTGTCCGACGAATGTCGGACAGCAGTCGCATTTTCACTGCCTGGCAAACCGGGCAGTGAAAGTTCGGCTTCCTGTACGGTTGTCGCCGAAGGCGACCAGCCGAACTTCTACTGCCCGGCAAACAAAAAACCCGCCTTTATACGAGTTTTCCGAGTGCAATATTAAGTTCCCGTACAATGTAGCATGGGCCCTAAAATTTGTCAAATCTGGGTGAAATTAGCTAAAACAGGAATCATTTCATAATATTCAATTGCTATGTCACACGCCCGTGAACATCTTCGGAGAAGCGACTATGTCCTCGCGACCGTAATTAAAAATACTGTCCTCAAACGGCGTCCGCGGGAAACAAATCATTTCCGTTCCCTTGTCCGCGCCATCATAGGCCAGCAGATTTCCGGCAAAGCCGCGGCAAGCATTCGTCAACGATTCGCGAAGCTCGTACCGGAAAAAGAATTTCCCGAGCCGAAAGATATCGCGCGCATGCCGATAAGAAAACTGCGCGGCATCGGTCTTTCCCGGCAGAAGGCGGGATATTTGAAGGACTTGTCCCGGAAAGTTGCGAAAGGCCAGATAAATTTTCAAGCGTTCGCCGGTGCTCCGGATGAAGAAGTAATTGTCGAGCTTACCAAGGTGAAGGGCATTGGCCGCTGGACCGCGGAAATGTTTCTTATGTTTTCTCTGGCTAGGCCCGACGTGTTTTCGTATGGCGACCTCGGTCTTCAGAACGCGGTGAAGAAATTGTATCGGTTGAAATCGCATCCCACGCAGAAACAACTCGAGAAAATTTCTTCCGCTTGGAAACCCTATCGGAGCTTGGCGTCGCGATACCTTTGGGCGAGTTTGTCCGCCAAAGGCGGATCCGCCTCAGGCGGAAAGAATTTGTGAAGGGGGAGTATCCGGTTTATAATACAAAATAATCCCCCGGAGGAATTTTTATGAGAACTTACGCGGCGGAAATTATAAAATTTGAAGGCAAGGAAGTTGAACTCTATGGCTGGGTTTCGGCGCGCCGCGACCACGGCAAGCTCGTTTTTATCGACCTCCGCGACCGGAGCGGCCTTGCGCAGGTGGTGTTCGCTGGAGGTGTGCAAGTTCGCTGGGCATTGTCTTCTCCTGAAATGCCAAGCGTTTCCGACTTGCGGTTGGAGTATGTCATTCGAGTGAAAGGTATTGTTAAGAAGCGGCCGGACAAAATGGTGAACGATAAACTATCTACCGGCGCCTACGAGGTTTCCGCAGCCGAGCTCGAAATTTTGAATAAATCCGAAGCCCTGCCGATTTCAACCGACACGGACGGATACGAAATTAACGAAGAGGCGCGACTGAAGTATCGCTACCTCGACCTGCGGCGTGAACGGCTGCAGAGAAATTTGAGAATACATCATGATGCCGCGCAGTTCATCCGCAATTATCTTTCGCAACTCGGATTCTGGGAAATTGATACTCCGATTTTGACAAAATCCACGCCCGAAGGCGCCCGCGACTTTTTGGTGCCTTCCCGTTTGCAGACCGGAAAATTTTACGCTTTGCCGCAATCGCCCCAACAGTATAAACAGCTGCTTATGGTCGCCGGCGTCGAGAAATATTTCCAGATTGCGCGGTGTTTCAGAGACGAGGACCCGCGCGCGGACAGAGCGTACGGAGAATTTACACAATTGGATGTAGAAATGTCTTTTGTCGCGCAGGAAGATATTTTGCAACTCGCCGAGGACTTGTTCACAAAATTGGCGGAAAAAATTTTCCCCGAAAAAAAGATTACAGAGACGCCCTGGCCGCGCTTGTCGCACAAAGAGGCAAAAGAAAAATACGGAAGCGACAAGCCGGACTTGCGGAAAGATAAAAATAATCCGGACGAGCTGGCGTTTGCGTGGATTCTCGATTTTCCGCTGTTCATGGAACAGACCAAAGACGATTTTTTCCACGGTTCCGGCTCGGCGCAATTCGCCCCGTCGCATCATATGTTCACCGCGCCGCATCCGGATGACATCTCGCTTTTGGATTCAAACCCTGCGAACGTCCGCGGCTTGCAGCACGATATGGTGCTGAACGGGTTTGAAGTCGGCGGGGGCAGTATTCGCATCCACCAGGCGGAAGTGCAGGAAAAAATATTCGACCTCATCGGTCTCAGCGCGGAACAGAAAAAGGAATTTGCGCACTTGCTCACTGCGTTTACCTACGGCGTTCCTCCGCACGGCGGCATTGCTCCGGGATTGGACCGTTTCTTATACGCGGCACTAGGAGAAAAAAGCATCCGGGAAGTTATCGCGTTCCCGGCGAGTTCAGGCGGGCAGGCAAGCGTGCTCGACGCGCCGTCGGAGGTGGGCAAAAAACAACTTGATGAGTTGGGCATTCAAGTGGTAAAATCCGAGAAACATGGCACATCCTAAAGAAGAACAAACATTCGTGATGGTGAAACCCGACGGCGTACGAAAGGGTTTAATCGGCGAAATCATCAAGCGTTTCGAGCAGCGCGATTTGAAAGTTATCGCGCTTGAGATGTTCACGCCCACCAAAGACCAGATTCACAACCATTATCCCAAAGATGAAAAATGGATACGCCGGCTTGGACAGAAATCGCTTGCCACATACGAAAAATACGGAGTTGATGCCCAAAAAGAACTTGGCACGAAGGACGAACTTAAAATCGGAAAAATGGTGCGGCAATGGCTTATCGATTTTATGACTTCGGCGCCGCTTGTCAGGATGGTGGTGCAGGGGATTCACGCGGTGGACGTGGTCAGAAAAATTTCCGGGCCGACCATGCCGTATCAAGCGGAAATGGGAACCATCCGCGGCGACTTTTCTATTGACTCGCCGCTTTTGGCAAACAGCGAGAAGAGGGCAGTGGCCAATCTTTTGCATGCATCGGAGACCCCCGAGGAAGCGAAACACGAAATAGAATATTGGTTCGGCAAAAATGCAAAGATATACTCTTACAAGCGCTACGGCGTAGACGAGTAACCCCTCAATGAAAAATACGACTTTGTGTTTCTTGGTTAAGAAAGACAAAGTTTTACTCGCTATGAAAAAGCGGGGTTTTGGTATGGGAAAATGGAATGGCGTGGGAGGAAAAGTAAATGATAATGAGGATATAAAGAATGCTACCGTCAGGGAATCCGGCGAGGAAATCGGCGTTGAGATAAATCCGATGGACTTAAGAAGCCATGGGAGCATAAAATTCTTTTTTGAAGACAATCCAGGCTGGAATCAGGAAGCGCATATTTTTGTAACAGAAAAATGGGAAGGAGAACCGACTGAATCGGAGGAAATGCGTCCACAATGGTATGAAAACGACAAGCTACCTTTTGGAGAAATGTGGCTTGACGACCCGCATTGGCTGCCGAAAGTGCTCACCGGCAAAAAGATAGAAGGAGAATTTTTATTTGATAAAAATGGCTCAAAAATACTAAAATTTGAGGTGTGGGAAGTTAATTTTTAGGGGTATTTACAATGTAAGAGGACGGGAAGATAATGTTGGGAATATGGGAGATATAACAGATTTAGAAAAAATAATTAGAGAAAATTTAAGAGTGCAAAGTGTTGGGGCAGAACAAATACCGTATATAGATACGACAGGTGCACTTCCTGCTGTAAAATCTAGACAGAATGACGTTGTATTCGCACGGCGCGGCTGTGGAAAAACACTTTTGTTGCACGCATCCGCAAAAGAAATGTCAGCGAAAGACATTGTAGTATATGTAAACTGTGAAGATTATAAAAACCATACTATACCTAATCTTGTTATTGAAATTTTGGATAAAGTCTTTTTTGAGATTGAATCAAATATATCAACATGGTTTTGGGGGAAGAGCAAAAAAGCCAAAAGTATAATTTCTGAAATAAGGCTTGAACTTAATCGCTTACGCGAAAAACCCGATCAAAGACAAGAAGAAATAAAGGAGACAACTCACCGAGAAACAAAAGATGGCCTTGGTGCTGGCTTAAAAGGCGGCGAGTTTTTGAATATTAGTGGCGGTTCCGAAGAATCTATAAAAGCCGGTACTGAGAGACAGTATAAAAAAATAGATTCTAAAATAGAAAAACTTAATCAACTTCTGCCTCAATTAAAAAATAAGATGAGGGATTTTTTTAGAATTTATAATGGAAAAGTAGAGAATATATTTTTACAGGTTGATGATTTTTATCATATAAAAAGAGAAACACAGCCATATGTAGTTGATTACATACATAGGTTTTGTAAGGACATACCGATATTTTTTAAAATCGCAACATTAAGACATGCAAGTACTTTATTTGTGGAGAGAAATGGTCAGCCGATAGGTGCACAAGAAAGGCAAGATTTTCAGCCTATTGAGATAGATTTTACCTTAGAAGATTTTCCAAAAACTGAAAAACAGATAAAGCAAATTTTTTATAAATTTGGAGAGCTGGCAAAAATTTCATCCGAGCAAATAGATGATTTATTCCAAGGAGGTGGGTTTAAACGTCTTGTTCTTGCAGGGGGTGGAGTGCCTCGAGAGTGCCTTTCTTTATTTCTCCAAGTTTTAGAAAATATAAAAAATAATAACAGCGGTAAAATCGGCACAGACGAGATAAGAAATTTAAGTCGTTCAACTCTCCAAAAGAGAATACAAGAACTGAAGGATGATTCACAACAGGATGAACATAACCCGTTACTGAAAGGTATTTCTGCTATTAGGACATTTTGTGAAACTGCTAAGAATAATGTTTTTATGGTGCCGGATATATTATTGAGAGAAGATAATAAAGTCGAACGTCTTATTTATCGTTTACTAGATCACAAGATTATACACAGCGTCGGTTCTGCGTTCACAAATAAATCTCAAGCAGGCACGTTCCATGCTTTTATGATAGATATTGGATGTTATGCTAACCTGCGAAAATTGTCTGGTAAAATGAAAGAAATAGATTTATCTGAAACTGATGCGAAGGAACAAATAAGATCAGCCCCGATTTTAACAGGAGAACTTCTTAAAAATATTTGGGAAAATACCCCAGATGATCCAGAAAAGGCTATATTGTCCGAAGAGTAATTTTGTCTTTACGACAAGTTTTATTTCCGAAACGCCTCAACAATCTTATCCATATCTCCTTCGAGGATTTTTTCGATATTGTGGAATTTTTTGCCGATGCGGTGGTCGGTGATGCGGTCTTCGGGGAAGTTATAGGTTCGTATCTTTTCCGACCGGTCGGCATTGCCTACTTGTTCGCGGCGGATTTCGGATACTTTGCCGACTGATTGTTCTTGCTGGATTTCATAGAGTTTCGCGCGGAGTACGTCCATCGCCCGTTCGCGATTGGAGTGTTGAGAACGTTCTTCTCGGGAACCGACAACAATGCCGGTCGGTTTGTGAAGAATGCGCACCGCGGTTTCCACTTTGTTCACGTTTTGACCTCCGGGGCCGCCCGCGCGGGAAAAGGTTACTTCAAGATCACCTTGGTTGATTTGCACCTCTTTTGCTTCAACGATAGGGAGTATTGCTACCGACGCGGTGGAGGTATGCACGCGGCCGGATTTTTCCGTTTTCGGAATCCGCTGGACGCGATGAACACCGGATTCTTGACGCAAATCTTCATAAGGGCTTTGCGTCAACCCTGAGCCCGTCGAAGGGCTGGAGCTAATTTCTGCAATAAAGGTTTTATAACCGCCAATCGTGCCGGGACTTGAGTCAAGTATCAAAAATTTCCAGCCGCGGTTTGCGGCGTAGCGCTGGTACATTCTCCCGAGGTCGCCGGCAAAAATCGCGGCCTCGTCGCCGCCCGTGCCTGCTCTTATTTCTAGAATGATTTTATTCATATAAAATATGATGAAAACGAAGCCCGCCATTCTGGCGGCGCCAGAGATGGCCGGTTGAGGTCCAGACAAGCATGTTTTCCAGCATGTTGATAACATGCCTATTGTATCACTGACTGTGGTATAATAAAAACGATGTCAGAAACACCGTTACTTTTACTTGTTGACGACGAAGAAAGCTTCCGGGAAATTTTTAAAACCAAACTTTCACAAGCTAAATTTGTCGTGGAAACAGCCGAAAGCGGCAAGGAAGGAATTAGGAAAGCGAAAGAGCTTAAGCCGGATTTGATTTTAATGGATGTTAAAATGCCCGAGATGGACGGGATTGAGGCCTTCAGGTGTCTGAAAGAAGACCGGGAAACGAGTAAGTGCGAAGTTGTATTTTTGACAAGCTTGGGCAATTTAGGAGAAGAGATACAACAACTGAACGATCGTTATGCCCGGGAACTCGGCGCTGCCGGGTATATCAGGAAAACAGATGATTTGGATACTATTGTAAATAAAGTAGAGGAGTTTCTGAAATCGAAACGATGAGAGAGAAGCCGTTGGTATTGATTGTTGACGACGAAAAGGATTTCTCGGATATTATGAAGGCGAAACTTGAGCCCCTCGGCTTTGATACGGTTTCGGCTTCGAGCGCCGATGAGTCCGTCAAGTACGCGGACGAATATATGCCCGATTTGATTTTGATGGATATTTTTATGCCTCCGGGCGCGAGCGGAACCGATGCCGCGCTCACTATCAAACAAAATCCCAAAACAAAGAATATGAAAATTGCCTTTTTAACGAGCTTGAAGGACCCCTGGCCCGGAGCAACCGGCGCCAATGAGAATGTCAGCCGGGCATTGGGCATGGAAGATTTTTTGGTAAAAACCGACGACTTGGACGTCAACCTGAAAAAAATAAGGGAGATTTTGGCGAGGAAAGAAGAATGAGTGTTCCAGCTTTTCATTTTAGAGAACCGGCGTCGCGACTTCTCCTGCGGAATTCGCGCGCCTGCATCTCATCCCGACGGCTCTCGCTTCGCTCGAGACCGAGCCCGTCTGGGCTCCGATAGCTTCTCTAAAATGAAAAGCTTTCACTGTTGAGTGCATATAATAAAATGAAACTGTCTGATTTGCCGGAGTTTGATAATCATGAATTCGTGGCTTTTGTTTCGGATGCTCGCACCAATCTTCGGGGATTTATCGCGATTCATCGCGGCGGTCCAACGGCGCGGGCCCTCGGCGCAACCCGTTTGTGGCGCTATGAATCCGAAGTCGATGCCCTAAAAGACGCTCTGCGGCTTTCGAGGCTTATGTCATACAAATCGGCTCTTGCCGGTCTTCCGTACGGAGGCGCGAAGGCGGTACTGATGGCATCACCCGTGGGTCTTAAGAAAAGAAAAAATCTTTTTCAAGCGTTCGCGCGGAAAGTTGATTTACTGGGCGGTCATTTCGTCACAGGAACCGATGTCGGAGTAACCGACGAAGATGTGAGAGTGATGCGCGGGGAAACAAAGTATGTTATCGGCAGCAAGGTGGACCCTGCCTACTACACCGCGATAGGGGTATTCAGTGGAATTCAAGCATCCCTCGAAAATGTTTTTGGCAGCAAAAAAGTCGAGCGAAGGAGTTTCGCTCTCCAAGGGGTCGGAAAGACCGGCTCACACTTGGTTGCCATGCTTTATAAAGAAAGTCAGAAGATTTTTGTGGCGGACATTGATACGGCGGCGGTGAAAAGCATCAAGAAAAAGTTTCCTCGCGTGAGAGTTGTTCCTCCGCGCGATATTCATAAGCAATCCGTTGATGTGTTTTCTCCGTGCTCGTTAAGCGGGACACTGAACCCCAAAAGAGTTTCTGAACTTCGGTGCAAGATCGTTGCGGGTTCCGCAAACAATCAGTTGTCAGATGAGCATGTAGGAGGGTTACTTATGAAACGGGGCATTCTCTACGCGCCGGACTATGTGGTGAACGCAGGAGGGCTTGTAAGCGTGGTTGATGAGATGGAACATCAAACCCCAAACCAGAAAAGGATTCTGAATCGGGTTGGAAAAATTCAGAAAACCCTCCGCGTAATTTTCGAGCATAGCCGTAAATATAATCAGGCAACGAACATGGTAGCAAACAGAATGGCCGAGAAGATTTTTAATCACCAAATATAGCCGTAGCTGTTATACTATTGATGGTATATGAACCAGGAAAATCTCCCTTCGAAATACAAGAATATTCCGCTTCTTTTGAAGAAGTTGAAGGCGACGCCGGAGCGCGTATGGGTTCGCGCCGGCGAACAAAGAGCGCTCGCGCTTTTTCACGAAATGGCAGCTCGAGTGCCGGCGTACGGCGATTTTCTGCGCAAACACAAGATAAATCCCGCCAAAATAAAAACAATCGGTGATTTTCGGGAAATCCCTCCGATTGATAAAGAAAATTACCTTCGGCAGTATTCTCTTGAGAAGCTGTGCTGGGACGGTAAGTTCAAGGAAAAACGATGGGTAATTTCCACAACTTCCGGTTCAACGGGGGAACCTTTTTATTTTCCCCGCCAGGATTCCCAGGACTTGCAATACGCCGCGACCGCGGAACTGTATCTCTTGGCGAATTTCGATATTCACAAGCAATCCACGCTCTACATCGACGCTTTTCCTATGGGGGCATGGATCGGGGGACTCTTTACCTATGAAGCGATTAAAACTGTCGCGGAGCGGGGCAACTATCGGTTAAGTATCATCACGCCCGGCATCGACAAAAAAGAAATAGTGAATACGGTTCGAAAATTCGGCCATAAGTTCGACCAGATTATCATTGGCTGCTACGGGCCATTTTTGAAAGATGCGATTGATGACGGGATCGCCGAAGGCATGGACTGGAGAGAATATAATGTGAAATTCATATTTTCAGCGGAGGCCTTTTCGGAAACATTTCGCGATTATATTATTCAGAAAACGGGTTTGGAAAATCCCTACAAAGACACCCTGAATCATTATGGAACGGTTGACCAAGGTACGCTTGCGTATGAAACACCCCTTGCCATTTTGATCAGACGAACCGCGGTAAAAACTCCAGCGCTCTACCGGCGCATATTTCCCGTTGAACATAAATTGCCCACATTGGCGCAGTACGACCCCGAACTTTTTTTCTTTGAAGAGGTGGCCGGAGGATTGTTGTGTTCCGCGTATAGCGGGCTTCCTTTGGTGCGTTATGACCTTAAAGACCATGGCGGCGTCATTTCTTATGCGGAAATGATGGAGATGATATCCCGGGAAGGGATAACAATTGAAAAGGAAATCAAGAAAGGAGCTATTGCGCATACGGTATGGCAGCTCCCGTTTGTATATGTCTACGAACGGAGTGATTTCTCGGTGAGTTTGTATGCCTTCCAAATTTATCCGGAAACCGTGCGGAAGGCCTTTCAGCACCCGCGATTCGAGAAGGATGTTACCGGTAAGTTCAGCATGTTTGTGAAGTATGACAAAAAACAAAATCAATATTTAGAAATCAACGCAGAACTGAAAGCGAAGCGCCGCCCGTCAAAAAAACTTGAATATGAACTGAGCCGCTCGATTGTGCGGCAACTTCTTAAGGAGAGTTCGGAATACCGCAAGACCTATTCGGAGATTCCGGACCGGATGGAACCGCGTCTCGTATTCTGGCCATACGAAGACCCCGCGCATTTCAAGCCCGGGCGAAAACAAAAATGGGCCGTTAAGAAAATATAGTATTTATGGCACAAGAACGCGTAGACCGAATGTCGTGGCAGCCCGTCGTTATTCCGCAGAATGGATTTGATGCGGCTCTCGAAACAATACGCAAGGAACATCCGGAACTCGCCGTTGTTGACCATTACGAAAAGAATCTCGAAGAGCTTTTTTTGCTCCGCAACCCTAACTATCGTTTCGACAAAAACTATCAGGACGACTTTCGCCGGTTCACTGAAGCCCATTGCGCCGGCTCTCCCATGGATGCGGCTGGCGCGTGGTTTTACTTTCCCTGGTTGAATACGCTCGTCCATTATCTTAATCAAGATTTTCATTACGAACTTCGCACCGGCAGGAACAGAAATTTAATTACCAAAGAAGAACAGGAGGCGTATTTTAACGCTACGGTTGCGGTGCTTGGCATGAGCGTGGGGTCGCATGTCGCAGTAACGATTGCGATGACCGGCGGCGCTAAACATTTTAAACTTGCCGACCCCGATACAATCTCCGGCGACAATCTCAATCGCATTCGAAGCGGCTATCAAAACGTCGGCATCAACAAGGCGATTGTTGTCGCCCGGCAAATTTTCGAGATAAACCCTTACGCGGAAATCGAACTATACGAAGAGGGTTTGCACGAAAGAAACGTTGAACAGGTCCTCGGCGGGGTCACTGTTGTTGTCGAGGAGATGGACAATCCATTCTTTAAAATAAAAATCAGAGAGATCGCGCGCCGCCGCGGTATTCCTGTTGTTATGGGGACCGATAACGGCGATGGCATCATTGTTGATATTGAACGTTTTGACCTCGATAAAAATTATCCTATCCTTCATGGAAAAATTGGAGCCATGACTGCGGAAGAATTTCGAAATTTACCGCCGGAAGATCTTCCTCGCGTCGCGGCAAAAATCGCCGGCGCAAATCTTGCGGTGCCGCGCATGCTTCTGTCAATTGCGGAAGTAGGGAAGACGCTTTACTCTTGGCCGCAGCTTGGGACGGCTGCTACTATGTGCGGCACCGCGGTCGCGTATCTTACTCGAAAAATTATCCTCAAAGCGCCGAATATCAAGTCGGACCGCTATCAGGTGAATCTTGACGCAATATTCGAGTCCGATTACGGGCGCAAATGGTTTTCACGCAAGATGAATTTCCTTGAATTTATCCGGAAGATGAAAAACAAATGATTTCCAGGGCAGATATCAAAAAGATTCTCGATGCCGGCGTTCAGGCGCCGTCGGGAGACAATTCTCAACCATGGAGATTTGAGGTCAGCGATAATTGCATCAGCATCTACAATTTGCCGGGTAAAGACAATCCAGTTTTAAATTATGAGCAGCGAGGGTCTTATATAGCTCACGGTGCGCTGGTTGAGAACATTGTCATCGCCAGCATGAAATTCGGATATACGGCAACCGTGCGTTCATTCCCTGATCACCGGGATCGGACGCTTACTGCCCGCATCGTACTATCCGCAAAGCAGGCAGTTCCAGACCCTTTAGCCGCATTCATTTTGAGGCGACACACCAACAGGCGTCCCTACGAAGATGCTCCCTTGGTGAGTTACGAACGTAATGCCCTCAGAGCATCGGTAAATCATTTCAATGCCTCTCAAAACATATCGTTTGCATTTATTGCAGACCCGCAACTCAAATGGTCTCTTGCCGCGGCGTCAAGCAGCATCGAAGAGGTTATTCTGGAAAATCGTGAACTCCACAAGTTATTTTTCAGCGACATAGTTTGGACGGAAAAAAAGGAACGGAAAATCCGCTCCGGCTTGTTTGTGGCAACCATGGAATTTATTCTTCCTCAAAAAATTATTTTCTGGCTTGCAAGTCATTGGCCGATCATAAAAGTCCTGAATGTTTTCGGGCTTTCTCGATTCATAGCTCGCGAAGATACGAAATTATACGCCACGGGCGCCGGCTTCGGAGTTTTACTTCTCAAAAATTCTCAAGCCGAAGATTTCCTTTTAGCCGGTCGGGCAATGCAGAGATTGTGGTTAACCGCCACCTCGCTTGACCTGTCGATTCAGCCTATTGTCGCCCTCGTATTCGCCGCAATGCGGATAAACTCTGATATCGATAATTATTTTTCTCCAGGACATGTTGCCATAATAAAATCAAATTACAACATAGTACAAGGAATTTTAAACGCTCCCCGTCAGACGGTCGCCATGCTTTTTCGCATCGGCCACGCAGATTCTCCATCGGCATTTTCATCAAGGAAACATCCGGATATCGTTTTCAAATAACGTTATGGGATTAACGAATACGCAAAGCAAAACTCTGGCTGCCCGCGAAGATGTCGGCATTCTTTTTGTCGGTCCGATAATCGGCTTGCCTCCTTCTTTGATTTCCGCCTTTGACGTATTTAAAGAACGGGGTATTGGCATAGAAGGAGTGGACATCTTTGAGGGTCAAAATATAAAAAAAAATTTATCCACTATATTGGGATTGACTATTTTACCGGGAAGCCAAAAAAGAAGAATTGAGTTTGCCAATAACTACAATGAGCGGCATTTATTCGAAGTTATATTAAATAAAATTAGTAGCTTGAAAGCTCGAGGGAAAAAAAGGATAATCATAGGTGGCATGAGCGGCGGCTTCATTTTTGCTTCAAGAATGGTTCAGGTTCCGCCGGATCGTGATGCGGCGTCTTATGCCCTGAAAGCAAAGCCCTTCATTAGCGGACTTTTCGGAATTTCTCCTCTTATTTTTTACCCGTCAGGCGTATTTCAAAAAGGCGCAGACCTTGAATCAATCCCTTCTCATGTTCCAACTACGCTGATTTGGGGAGACGCAGATACTATTGTACCGAAGGGGACGATCGCTTACGGTCAAAGAATTTCTCAAAAAAAAGTTCATGTGAAATGTCGCGTTATACGAGGGTCGGAAGCGGGCAGTAAGGATGGAAAATTAAAACATCAATTTTTCGGAGGAAAGGATTTTATTAAGCCGTTGACAAACGTCTACTGGAATCCCAAAGCAGAAGGAATCGCATTGGAAGAAATTACTAACATTGTAAAAACAATTCTATGAGCGTATTCGAGCTTCTTTTTCTAAAAAATTGGGACCTTCTCATTTTGGGAGTCGTTGTTGTCACAACCGCCGTTCTTGGATTCATAGTGTATTTTGAAAATCCGAAAAGCCCTACGAGAAAGTTTTTCCTTGGTTTTGCGCTTTCAACGACAATTTGGGGCGTGTTTAATTATTTAAGCTATCATGTTGTTCCCGCAATATCCGCTTTCTATCTTTTAAGATTGACAATATTCGCCGTCACGTGGGAAACGTATTTTTTTCTGGAATTTGCCCTGGCATTTCCCAAAGAGGACTCGACTAAAAGCAGATTATCGCGGGCCCTATTCATTATTACAACCGTGGTCGCATGCTTGACGCTTACGAGTTTGATTTTCAAAGGAATCGGGAGTGTTTCGCCAGAGGGGATAATTCTCACGATTGTGAATGGTCCGGCGTTTCCAATTTTTGGAATGTTGAGTGTCGGATTTACGGTTTTTGGCGTTGGCATTCTTCTCTGGAAAACATTGCGGTCGAGGGGAGGGCTTGCAGGCAAGCCCTACTATCTTATAAGTACCGGGGTTTTTATGATGTTCGTTTTCATTATTCTTTCAAATTTCATTCTTCCGGTTTTTTTCAGTAACACGCTTTTTTTGCAATACGGCGCGCTTTTTGTCTTTCCATTTATCGCGTTGACAAGTTATGCGATTGTCCGAGAAAGAGTGTTTAACGTGCGGATTATCGGCGGAGAGCTCTTTATTACCATTCTTCTTTTACTGAGTATTATCCAGCTCATTCAATCCAGAGACCTGTCAGAACTGGTTTTGAGGAGTGGAATACTTATCAGTTTACTTGGAGTTGGAATTTTATTAATCAGGTCTATTCTTCGCGAAGTCAAACAACGCGAGGAACTTGAAATATTGAACAAGCAGCTGGAAGAGGCGAAGGTAAAATTGGAGGATTTGAATCGGTTCAAAACACAGCTGTTGTCGTTGGCGTCTCATCAAGTGAAATCGCCGCTCGCGGCAATCAAGGGTTTTGTGACGCTTATTTTGGAGGGTGCGTACGGCGAAACGACCGATAAGACAAAAGAGACACTTGTACGGGTAAAACGGTCTGCGGACGGGCTAATAGAATTGGTTAACAGCATCCTTGATTTGAGGAAAGTGGAAGAGGGGAAGATGGACTATCAGTTTAAAAAAACGGATATCGTGAAGCTCGCGAACGATGTCGTGGAGGGATTGCGGTCTCTGGCTGTGGAGAAAAAACTCGAGCTCAGCTTCTCGTCTCCCACCGGGGAAATTTTCGTCAGCGCCGACGAAGAAAAATTGAAACAAGTTTTTCAGAATCTTACCGACAATGCGATTAAGTACACGCCGAGCGGTTTTGTGAAAGTTGAAATGCAAGACACAGGGAATGAAGTAATAATTTCAGTTACCGATTCCGGACTCGGAATTTCAGCGATACTCCTTCCACACGTGTTTGAAGAGTTCACCCGGGACGAACGCGTTAAAAAAGAAATACGCGGCACCGGACTCGGACTGTACATCGTACAAAAAATAACCGAGGCGCATGGAGGGCAAATTCTCGCGGAATCAGCCGGAGAGAATAAGGGAAGCAAATTTACGGTAACGCTCAAAAAAATTTCCTAACGAGCACCGCTTCGTCGAAAAACGAAAACCTTATTTCTTCTTGCTCTTCAAAACCTTTTCTTTTTTAGCCGCTGATTTATGCGGTGTTGGTTTATGTGCTGCCGATTCTGCTTTTGCCTTTCTCGTTCTGAATCTCTCCACGCGGCCGGCGGTGTCAATCAGTTTTTCTTCGCCCGTGTAAAAAGGATGGCAATTACTGCAGATTTCAACCGAAATCTCCGGTTTGGTCGAGCCAACCGTAAAACTATTCCCGCACGCGCAGCGGACGATTGTTTTTTCGAAATATGGGGGGTGAATGTCTTTTTTGGCCATACCAGGTAGTAGAAATTCGACTAAAATATATTGATAACGTTGACCATTGAATGTTTCATACTGAATTGCCAAGCGCTATTTCTAGCTGGATTCTCCGACCGCAGTCGGAGCAGTCGAATTTTCACTACCTGGCATATTCGAGTGCTTTTAGATTATACAGGATTAATTTAATCTGGCAAATTTTGAAAAAGCAGTGCCGCACCAATCGCTTGTGCGAGTTCGCCTAATATTCCTCGCACAATCGGTATTTTCCCGCGCACAGAGTAGATGATGTACTTTTGGGCGACGGAGCGAACGGTTTTCATATTAACTTTTTTACTTAAACCGCCCCCGCCGCCGAGTATCACGATATCCGGGTCGAGCGTGTTAATCGCATTCGCAACGCCGATTCCAATAATTTTGCTTGTGTCGCCCGTTTTCAGAAACGCGCTTTTAGCGCCAAGCTGTTCGAATGTTTTCCCCCGGTCGATGACAGCATGTCCCAATTCTCCGGCCATATTATGACTTCCTCGATAAATTTTTCCGTTGATGAGGAGTCCCGAGCCGATGCCGGTGCCGACCGCTATGGCTACAATATTTTTGTGTCCTCGGCCGGCTCCGAAAAACGCTTCGCCGCGCAAAAAGCACTTGCAGTCGTTGTCCATGCGTATCGGTACTCGAAAGCTCCGAAGAATATTTTCAGGATTCCAGTTTTTTAGGAACGGGATGTTCTGCGCGCGTACTAACGTATTTCGTTTCGGGTCAACGAATCCCGGCGCGCCGATTCCGATACCGGCGATTTTATACCCACCGATAAGTTTTTTGATTAATTCAAGAAGTACGCGCGTGAACGCCGATTTGTTGTTCGGCATCGGGACCCTAAAAATTCGAATTGGCTTTGCCGTTGATTCTCTCAGGAGAATGCCCCTGACCGTAGAGCCACCGACATCAATACCAACGTATAGTTTTTTCATTGATAGAGAGAGTATATACGATTAAGGTACGATTTTCGAGCCTTGACCCCGCACCTTTTATACGAAAAGGTGCGGGGTTGACAATAGGAAACATCCGACTACAATGATACGGCGATGAATATGACTGTCCTTTTACAATTGAAGAAGGAAAGCCCCGTCATAGGCGGGGTGAAAGAAGCTGCAAAAAATTTGTTTTAGTCAAACCTGCAAATTTGAACAGACTTCTTAACTAATTAAGAGTTTTTTAGTTGTCCCAATACCGATTTTGTCTAAAAATTTGAGCTTTGAAAGCGAAAAATTTTTATTAACAAAATCGAGTACCCCGCCGAAGTGTAAACGGAGGCGGGGGAAAAATAGTTTGTGGTTTCTATCCGCCGGTGGGCGGACAAAAAACCGCGAAACATTCGAATCCCTCAATGGTTTCGATAAGTCCGTTTTATTGCGGCTCTTGTCGGATCCGTTGAGGGTTTGAATGCAAATGGTGAAGTGCAAACTTCATTATAGTTTCAGATTCTTTATAGAGGATTTGATCCTGGTCCAGGATGAACGCTGGCGGCGTGGATAAGGCATGCAAGTCGAACGGTCTTGTCAGGGACAAGACCCGCGGACTAACGCGGACTTTTCGCGGACTAACGCGGACTTTTTAAAAATTGTCTGCGTAGGTCTGCGTGGGTTCAGCGTAGGTCAGCGGTCTCGTCCCTGACGAGACAGTGGCGAACGAGTTAGTAACACCTTGGTACGTACCCCGAAGTCGGGAATAGCTCATCGAAAGGTGAGGTAATGCCCGATGGTCCCCCTCACCTTCTAGTTCTTGAATATAAATTAGCGTTTCGCAGAAACATGATTGTCGAGAATGACGCTGATGATTTGAGATTTAGAAGGTGAGGGGGTAAACCCCACACCTTTTAGATCCGGTGCTTTCTGATAGCATATAGGTATGTTTTATGTCTATGTGTTAGCTAGTGAGCAAACCAAGTGGACTTATATTGGTTATACGACCAATCTTAACCAAAGATTGAAGTCGCATAATTCAGGTAAATCCACATATACTTCGCATCGTGGTCCTTGGCGATTAGCTTATTACGAAGCATATGCTTCTGAGGCTGATGCTAGAGATCGTGAGAAAACTTTAAAGTTTTATGCGAATACACTTGGTTTGCTCAAAAAAAGAATTGCACGGAGTTTAAAAGGTGTGGGGGCTTCGGGATCGGCCTAGGTCCGATCAGCTAGTTGGTAGGGTAACGGCCTACCAAGGCAACGACCGGTAGGGGAGGTGAGAGCCTGACCCCCAACGACGGAACTGAGACACGGTCCGTACTCCTACGGGAGGCAGCAGTCGAGAATATTCGACAATGGGCGAAAGCCTGATCGAGCGACGCCGCGTGCAGGA